>WNGQ01009483.1_pt1 | contig 10040 bp, 10 predicted proteins | sample 5407661 | NCBI WGS metagenome assembly WNGQ01 (sample SAMN13153382, study PRJNA577476) | soil metagenome | isolation source: 60 cm soil or saprolite under Garry oak tree replicate 2 | place: USA:California | collected 2016-06-15 | reverse complement strand
GCACGAGCACGGCAGAACCCATCATGAAGACAATTGCTGCGATTGCTGACAGTTTGTTTTGAAATTTCATCGTCTCTTTGCTCCTTCTGGCGCGGCCAAATCTGCCCGCCATTAGTAACGCGAGAAATCTTGAAAGGAATGGACAACTCGTGCGGAAATTCTCGCCGCGCGATTGACGGCAGGAGATCCATATCCACCGGAATCACTGAACTGCTCGGTCACATGAGCGACGACAATCGGCTTTTCGCGGCTGCTCACATGCTCCCGCAAGCGCGCTTCGGTTAGAAGTCGTTGGCAGAGGTCCCGCAGCTTGGCGGGGGCAGCGCGCACACTGTCGGACAATCACTACGGAACTGATCACTCTGACCAGCGATGGGAATGCGGACGCTGCCGCGAAATTAATCGCGGCGGCCACAACATCTGACAAGCCGCCCGCAGCCGGCACGGCTGCGGGCGTGAGGCGGGCTTCAAGGCCTTGGCGAGGCCAGGACCAGAACCGTGTCGCCGGTGGTTAGCGTGGCAGCGAAAAGGAGCTCGCCTGAATCGTTGAGTACGGCACCAGTGGGCGCAAATATTGGAATCGAGCTAAACGTGCCAATTCCAGGAAGGACGCTTCCCGGCCTTGCAACCAGGCGCACCGTTCCACGTGAGCTCACGTAGACTCCTGTCGCTCCGCCATCCAATATCGCCGTGAAGCTGACATCTCCGCGATTGTTCAAGCCATAGCTGTGGATATAGTCCGTTGTAGCGGCTTGTAACGTTCCGCCTCCCGGCATCGGGTCTCCGGGCCGAACCACCGGAACAAGAGTGGATCTGTCCGAGATGTATAAGCCCCTCGCTAGGTCAGGTCCCCATGCGTGACGAAACGGAACGCCCAGAGGATCGAGATCACCCTGTTGTGCGATCTTGGTGATACTGCCAAAGGGAGCTTTCCGGAGATAAACGCCTGTCGCATTACAACCGATGACCAGAGATGGATCTGGGGTTCCGCCGGGGCACTCATAGCCTTTCAAATGCGCCTCAAAGACGACGTCACCGACATCGTTGATGGCCGAATTCTGCGCGTAGTCGAACGTCGCTCCATTAGGAGCAGCGTCTCCGGGAACAATCACCTTGCCAAGCTTTCCCGACGCGTCGGCTGTAAAAACGCCTTGGCCGAGTATTGTTCCAGGAAGCCCGGCGGTACTGGGGATGATCCCAGCAAAGGCGATGTGCCCGGCATTATTAATGTCCGTGCCTTGCCCGACGCCCTGAAATGTCGTGTTGCCAGTGACCCCGGGGACCTTGGTCACTCCCGGGATAACAACAGCCCTCAAGGACCCGCCAGAGTACCGATACAGACCCGCATTCGTACCGAAGAACGGCAGCTGAGGTGGTACTTGAAATAACGCCACGGCGGCTTCGCCGCTATTGTTGAGCGCCGTCGGGCCGACACTCTGATTTGCAAAGGTCCCCCCGCCAGGAAGTGGTGTGCCGGAGGTGCCGGGACTGCTGGGCGGGAGGATCTCGGATACGTGACCGGCGCGATACAGGAATGCCGTTTCACAAAATGTATTCGGCCCAAAGTAGCTATCTACGCATTGAGAGGTCTCGGACACGAAAACTGCATCGCCGGCGTTATTAAGCCCGCCGACTTCGAAGTCTCCGGAGACGCCCCCCACACCCAAAGTCGCGATCTTTGAGTAAGTATATCCCGATCTTGGAACCTGAGCCGCGCTCAGTGCAGCGATCGCGGCAACCAGCGCGACTGAGATCATAACGAGAGTTGCCGATACTCGAGTTGGATTTGTTGAGTTAATCATTTTCATTGGGGTCCTTCCTTTCGGGGCGTGGTAGGGGCTGGATTCTCTGTTTTGTTCATGTGCGTCTCTTTGTTTTCGGTTATTCGGGTTTATTGCCGTCCGGTGAGACCGACTGCTCCTACCCGCATCAAGTAACGCGAGAATTTTCGAAAGAAATGGACATGCGACACAGAATTTCTGGCGGCCGGGTTGAGGGCCAGGACGGGCGCACTTATCACTGATGGGCAAAAGGCGGCAGTCGCACGCCGACCCTGTGCCGATCACTGCCGCACATCTGTTGAACGCGTGCCGGTAGGCTGTACCGCTACCGGCTGGGTGCGCTGCATTACTTTCACGGTGGGATCGATCACACGACCGAAAATGCCGATCGGCGTCGGCTTTTGCTGAACAATGTGCGCTACAGACCCTAAAAGTTACGGTAACCTTTAGGCATGCCACTTCACGACTGGACGCGCGTCCCCGCGGGCCTGGCTCACGATTTTCATCAGAGTTGGTCGGTGGTTCTTTACGCCGCCGAAAAAGGTTAATCCGGCGACCTATCTGGGCGGCGGGTCCGATTTCGGAACGTTGGGACCAACTTCTCCGCATATTGTGTCCTGCAATTTGACACCGGACAAAACCGGCCGGCCGGAGGGGGGTGCCCCGTTTGGGGAATTTCTGGAAATCATGAGGCATGGAACAGACTTTGAGCACTTGCATCCAAACTGTTCCGCTACGATAACCACAAACTGCCTCCAGCCTCCGTTCAATGGTGATCTTCTCCAAGTCATGCCTTGGCCTGCATTTCAAGGTATGACCGACCATGACCTCCGGGCGATCTACGAATATCTCAGCGCTATCCCGTCATCGAGGGTCCCCCGGCGCCTGGCGAGTTACATCACGACTGCCACTGAAGCTGAGATGAAACAATGATCACACTCGTTTCGATACCAAACTCAAAATTAGTGCCCCGTGGGTTCCAAAAGGGCCTCGGTCTTCACTGGACGGCCTCACTTATGTCCGACCACAACCAGCCTCTTCGCTGTGTGATCGTAAGCACTGCCTGCAAGATCACCATACACCTCGGCGCGGGCAAATCCGCAGTCTCTCAACAGTGATGTCAGTTCTGCTGCTGAATAGAGACGGAGTGACAGGGCTTTTTCGATTCGCCTTCCGTCCTGAAAAAGAATCCAGCGCGCATCAATCCAATCCCAGCCATTGCGGATCTTTCGTTCTTCCAGAATGAGAACACCGTCTTCTTCGTGCCAGTCTCGCTCTTGAAAAATTCGAGCCAATACTTCCTTGCCCATCATCTCCATGACGAGGACGCCCGTCGGTTTGAGTGAATGCGAGATGTTCATCGCTACCTGACGGTCTTCCTGTGGATCTTCAAAGTAGCCGAACGAGCTAAAGAGGTTTAAGACGGCATCGAAAGTATTCGGCCTGCAAAAATTCCGCATGTCCTCCTGGATAAATTCGATCTGTAAACCTTCATTCGCTGCCTGTGCGGAAGCCCTGTCCAGATAACGGCGGGTTCGATCAACTGCGGTTACCTGAAACCCTCGGCGGGCAAATTCCAGTGAATGTCTCCCTGGTCCACAACACAAATCGACAATGCTCATTCCCGGCTGAAGTCGGAGCAAAGAAATGATGCCGTCAACTTCTACGGGAGCAGTGGACCAATGCCTTTCTGAAAACAGAGTTGGTCCAAAAGCCTCCCAGAACTCATCCTGTTCGTGCCAAGGTTTCATGTTGGTTTCGGAATCTCCGGGGCTCAGACGACTCGAAAATGCACACCGGCTTGACGGGCATGAAGATCATCCGGGCCATTGTGGCGGCGAGCGAAATCCCAAGCGTCTGGCAGCGTTGCGACGATAACTATGACTGGGCGGGGCAATGTCAGGACAGGGTATCGGATCGACTGTAAATGCCTTCACAATCACAACATTCACGAGTAACACGTTCGGCCAGGTCCGAAATTCTCTGGATCCAAGGATCATGCAATCTGCTTTGAAGTCCATTTTCTGATCCGGTTGGTGCTTATCGCGCGGTGCAGGGTGTGGGATTCCACCTGGAGCCGTCGAGTTCTTTCTTGAAGGTCCTGCTAATCAGGAAGGGCTCCGTCAAATACTGTGGGTCGTCCACAAGCGCTGTCGTAATCAGCCAGGTATCCCCGTTCGGTTCCGTGAAGATGCGGAAGTGCTCAGTCACAACGGCATTCGCGCTATACGGAACGCCGTTCTTACGTAAATATCCAGGTAGCAAACTTGTCGTAACCACTTTCAAATTCCCGTTTCGGGATCCACCGCCTACTCCAAAAGTCTGGCCAATCAGTTCGCCTCGACCTTGAGGCGTACCTAGATATCTTTTTTCGAAATCGGACAGTCCATCCCACTCAGCAACGGAATATCCTTGCCAACTCGGCTGTGTATTGGTTGGTCGCGACTCGCCAAAGTGGAAGAGTCGGGTCTGCATTCCCGCGTCAACTTCCATCCGAAGGGTGTTCGCGTCGTCCCAGGTGATATGAAAGCGTCCGGGGACGTTCATGATGTTGCCAGCGCCATAAGACTTGCATTGATTGCCTTCCGCTTCGTCCTTGGCAGGATCCCATGCCAACGCCACGCGGCGTCCTTCGGCATTCATGGGAATTGGACCCCGACCGGCCGCCGCTTCTGGGGTCCCGGCCCCAAACCCGAAGTCGCCCTTTTGGGGCGTGGTCATGCGCCAGATCCAGTCCTCCGTCACTATGGAAACCCAATATCCCGTCAGATCGATTGGCGCGGCTGCTTGCGCCGTCGCAGGCGGCTGAGCGTTACCGCCCCTTTGTGCGTCGATGTGAGCCGGCAATAACAGCAAGAGGGCCGCTCCGGTGATCACCAATACCGGCGCGGTTGCACTCCAGCGAAATTCGCACTTCATCTTAGTCAACCACTTCGCCCGCGCGTCCGCCCCAAGTCCATCCATCCGATGGTCGCGTGATGCTGAGGAGGCGGCCTCTGTGAGCTTCTGCACTACGCCCGGGATTGCAGACGACGGTAACTCGGTCGCCAACTTTGAGGGCATCTCCCTTCGAGTTCTTCATCTGGGTCGCGCCGCCCCCCTCGATGGACCACGTCTGGACCTGGCCATTCTCGCCGGTAACTTCAATGTGAATGAACGAATGCGGATTCCGCATCAGCATCTGGACGACCTTTCCTTCAATCGTGATCTTCTTATCTTGATCGTATGTGGCGGCGAAAGAATGGTGGGCATGGGCCGTCACCGTACATGCCAGCACGACGGCGGCAATCAATAGAACGAGCCCCTTGCTTCGTCGCATAGTTTCTCCTCGGTGGAACTTTGGATCGCTACCCCTTTTTTTGATGGCTGCGCCCTATCTTGAGGCTGCGCGCTATCGCGCTTGCGCTTCGCGTCGGGCTTGCATTCGCAGCCGCTCATCTTTTGGATGGCTGCGCCCTATCGGGCTTGCATTCGCAGCCGCTCATCTTGAGTGAGGCTGCGAAATACAGCTTCGATGAATCGATCGGAAGAACCCGGCTCCTTACCATACACAGGATCGTAATCCTTCGTGAGCTGTGCGCCTTTTATTTGCTCAAGCGTCATTTTCTTGTCGATCATATACTGAACGCGATCACGCACGATGGCGACCATGTCGCGATAGTAGGCGACATCGTTCGCGTAACAAAGCCTTCCGTGGCCCGGAACGAGCAGCGTGCCGCCTTGTCCTCTAAATTCGGCGTACACCAGATCAAGAAGCGAATTCAGTCCGTCGATCACGCCTTTGACGCTGCCACCTCTCTCCAGGTCGATCGTGGGATACCTGTTGGTTTCAAGAATGTCACCAGTGCTGATGACATCGGAAGAGCGGAACCAGACGACACTGTCTCCATCCGTGTGCGCCGACGGAATGTGGATGACCTGAACGCCTTCACCGTTAAAAAACCGGTTCAGCTTGTAATAATCGGTGAAATATGCATCGGTGATTATTCCACGACCGGTGTTATTTCCTTTGCCTTCGCCCTCGGTCATCATCCGATTGAGAACATTTCCGTGCGCAATGATCTGCTCACCACCGTAAACCGGATCGAAGAAATTGGACCCGGCGATCTTCCAGTTTCCGGCCGTGTGCTCGGGATCGACGCTCGTATTGATGATGTAGCGAATGAACGTGGACGGACCGGTAAGATTGCGCAAATGGAATCGGGCTGTGTCCTGAATAGCCGCAAGAACATCGTCGGCCTTTTCGGCTGTACCTGTATCAACGAGTAACGCGCCTTCGGGGCCGACTTGAAGCGTAATGTTGCCTCCCGACCCAGCAAGCATATAGATGTTTCCCCGCACGGGCTCGATGTGAATCTTCGTATTGGTGATCTTTGGAATCGAATTTTGAGGTTGCTGGGTATAGGCGGCTCTGGTCAAACCCATTATCCCGAGGAAGGTCGTGGCGGCGAGGGCAAATGCCATTCGCTCGGCCATCCACAGCCCGCATCGTTTTCTGATCATGAACTGCTCCACGCTATTTGGGCGGCCCTTTCATCATTTCTTTCAATTTCAACTGGTATTCCGGATACATTGTCTCCGCCCCGCCCCGGGTGGCCTCCAGCGGCAGACCCCGCTTCGTTGCAAATTCCGTCAAGTACGGGTTCGTGCCGGGCACGTAGTGCGGGACCTGACCTTTTGGCCGGACCTCCTCTACAACGATTGGGCAGGGATATGCAGGCAACTGCTGGTGTGGGGCTCTCCTGTAGGAAGCGTTTCGGATCAGAGGGGCTGTAAGGTAGGCGGGATCATAAGCGATTGTCGTCCATGTCAAATAGTCGCCATCCATGAACAGATATTGGGTCATCGTGGTTTCTGCACTGCGCATAATGCCATTGCGCCGAACGTAATCTTCGGTCACGTGGGTTATCGTGATGATCAGCGAATCTCCTTCCCATTTTCCGGTAGAGAAGCCTTCCCAGGTATGGGGGGCATACTCGGACGGGTGCGAGCGTCCATCCATCCAGATATAGCGATCGTCCGCTGACCTCAACCAGTGCAGATGCCACGCAACGAGCCGGCCTGTAGTCGGATCGATCATCTTGTCGATTCGCAGATCCGATAGGCCGAAAGTGATCCAATCCACGCCATGCGGTCTACACTGCCACTCCGGTAGGGAAAAAGAAGAGGCGTCATGAGTGTCGCCCCTCATTCGGTTCGCGTCATTGATGGGAAGCCCGGTGTAGTCGGCGATTTCCGGACCGCCTCGGCGATCCTGCGGATCCTCGTAAGGAATCGAGAACCATTCGCCGGAAAAATCAACCTGGGCCGACACCGGAGACACAAACCTGGACAGTAGGAACAGGAGACCCAAGATCCTGGATAAATTCATCCGGGAATGTATGCGCATTTTTTTGTCAAATTTCCGGTCTGGTTTGGCCGCTCGCAGTAATTTAGGCTTTGCGAAATTCTTTGTCAACGATGCTTCATTGACGGTAATGGTGCATTGGCGTGTTGCTGGATCGCAAATGTCAAATGTTGGGATGTCCAATGAACGATGTCATATGTACCTGTCAAATGACTCAACTACCCAATGACCAGATAGTGCAATTGGGTTTATTGGGTCCTCGGGTAATTAGGTCGTTTGACAACTGCATATGACATCGTTCATTGGACATCCCAACATTTGACATTGAAGAGCAGAGCAACAATTTAATGCACCACTATCTCATTGACAGTCAAGGTGACGCCCCGCAAGGTGACGCCCCGCATTGACAGTCCGAACCGGACCTGTTAGCGTTTCCGCAACAAACGCCGGTTCGAAGAAATTCTTGATCTCGCCGCAGTCGTATGGAACATTCGATCAACACAAAAACGGGCATGATATTTAGGGAGGTCTCGCACATGCAAAACAAGCTGAAGAACAAGATACTGCGTGCGGTGTTGGTGACCATTGGACTTCTGATGGTCTCCGTGCCGATGTTCGCGCACCACGGTACGAATATCTCTTATGATCGATCGAAACCCGTAACTCTGAAGGGCGTTGTAACGGAATTCAGGTTCGCCAATCCCCATCCTCAGCTCTACGTCGACGTCACGGACAGCGCAGGTAAAGTCACGAACTGGGGGTGCGAAATTGCGGCCAATCCCTATCAGTTGATCCTGAGTGGCTGGACCAAACAACGGTCGATTGAGGAACTAAAGCCGGGGGTCACCGTCTCGATCACTATCGCTCCGTCCAGAGCCGGCACCAATGCGGCGCTTCTCATAAAGGTCGTGAATGAAAAGGGTGAAGAATTATTGGCAACACCAGCCGGCGGCCAGCAGTAAGGCGTGGGGGAACCGGCCAATGCCAATTCAAGGAGGCCGCCGAAGGCGGTGTACCAACTCCGGCTGGCCGGTGGGCCCGACGCTAATAAGGCGTGGGGGGGAACCGGCCAATGCAATTCAAGGAGTTCTGAAAATGCGAAATCGCTTAATGACTTTGATATGGTGTCTGTCGCTGCTCACGCTCCTCCCCTCCATCGCTTTAGCCCAACGCGGAGGAGCAGGCTTCGGAGGTCGCGGAAGACCGTCGGCACCGCCTTCGACCGAACCGTTTGATGCACATGATTTCAACGGAATCTGGTGGCGCACCGGTGGAACCCGCGAGTTCAACACCGAAAAAGGTGGGGAGCCGGAGTTGACGCCCGAAGGAAAAAAGCGATTCGAGGCCAATAAGCCTGGCTACGGACCTCGAGCGGTTCCGCCTGCCTTGGGAAATGACCCGCTTGGAGACTGCAATCCGGACGGTTTAGCACGGATTCTGTTATTCAACAGACCCGTCGAATTCATTCAGCAACCCCATCGCCTCATACAGTTTTTCCAATATCACCGCGTGTTGCGCGAAATCTGGATGGACGGCCGAAAACTCCCAGAGCAGCCGGACATCGCGAGGTGGTACGGATATTCGGTGGGCCACTGGGAAGGGGACACATTGGTCGTCGACTCGACTGGTTTTGACGACAGGCAGTGGCTCGATAATCTAGGTTATCCCTACAGCGATCAAATGCGGCTCCAGGAGCGCTATCGGCGTACCGATCATGACACGATCGAGATGCGGATCACCGTCACCGATCCCAAAATTTATGCGAAGCCCTGGACGTCCCAAACCAAGCACTGGAAGCTCCTCAAAAATCCGAGCGAATATTCGGCTCCTGAGTGGAATGGGCTGATCGAAGAACTCTGCGCACCGGTCGACGAAGTGGATCAATTCAACAAAAGAATCAGGAATCCCGCCGGCGGAGTCATCGAAAAATAGGCTCGCCACCCACCGCGTGCTTCACCCCGGGTTTGGAAGCCGGAGATTTTGGTGTCGCTCCTTGTGGATCATTCCCGCCGCAGGGTCCCTGACGTTCTCGTTGAAGAAATTCTCATCCATGGGTGCGCATAATTCTTCACGGATTTCTCCCGCCCGCCGTTTCCAGATCTTCCCGGCCGGAGCCAGTCGCGGGTCAGGGTCTGGGCTTCCAATTCAGAATGACGGAGATCGGGGAGGCTGCTTCTTCCGTGACGGTGTTCATCAGGAACCGCTGGCCGTCCGGAGAGACCATGTACTGATTGCGGGGAAAGGCTTGCAACGCGCCACCCACACGCGTGGCGAAGAGTGGCACGGGCGCGCCGGGTTCAACGGCCTGACCATTTGAAGCGAACCGGATTGGAACCGCCATAAGCCGGTTATCCAGCGCGATATAGAACAATTCTTTGCCGTCGCGCCGCCAGCGCACTTGCGCACCGCCATTTGTGGAAATCGACAACTTGCCTCCAGCACTGGCAAACGGCCGGATGTAAATTTCATAGCGGCCGGATTCGTTCGACTCGTACGCGATCCACTTTCCGTCGGGTGAGAATTGCGCGAGCCGTTCGCTCAAGTTCGTCTGGACGATTGGAAATGGCTTTCGATCACCATCCAACGGCAATGTCCAGATGTCAAAGCCCGTCATTGGATCGGCGCTAAAATAAAGCAGGAAGCGTCCGTCGGGTGACCAATCCGTTGCAAACGTCGGCTGTGCCGTTTCCAGTATCGGTTCTTCATTTCCAGCGCCGGTGGCGGACTTCCTGTAAAGATTCTGTACACCCCCCTTTTGATTGGAGCTGAACACGATCTGAGCGCCATCCGGCGACCAGATCGGAAAAATTTCATCCGCCGCGTCAAGCGTGAACCGGTTGAACACGCCCCGCGCCGTTTCGAGGAACCAGACGTCGACATTCCCATTCACTGTTCCGGACAGCGCTACACGG
>WNGQ01008123.1_pt1 | contig 10040 bp, 10 predicted proteins | sample 5407661 | NCBI WGS metagenome assembly WNGQ01 (sample SAMN13153382, study PRJNA577476) | soil metagenome | isolation source: 60 cm soil or saprolite under Garry oak tree replicate 2 | place: USA:California | collected 2016-06-15 | reverse complement strand
CGCATCAGCGCCATGACTCGTCCGCCTGACGTTAAGGAGATCGAGAAGGAAATTGAAAATATCCGCCTTGAAAAAGAAGCGGCGATCAAAGCGCAGGATTTTGAGAAAGCTGCCGCGCTTCGTGATAGCGAGAAGCAAACCAAAGAGAAGCTCGATACCATTCTGAACAAGTGGCGCGAGGAGCGCGAAGAGAAAGAAGTGGTCGTAACGGCAGACGACATGATGCACATCATCTCTAAAGTCACGGGTGTTCCTTTGCAACGGATAGAACAAGAGGAAACCCAAAAATTATTAATGATGGAAGCGGAGCTGAAGCAGCGGGTCATCGGCCAGGACGAAGCCGTGACCGCCATCAGCAAAGCATTGCGCCGTTCGCGCGCCGATTTGAAAGATCCAAAACGACCGATTGGTTCATTTGTCTTCCTCGGCCCGACGGGCGTCGGTAAAACCTATCTCGCTCGCACACTGGCCGAGTTCATGTTTGGCGATCCCGACGCGCTCATTCAGATCGACATGTCTGAATACATGGAAAAATTCACGGCATCGCGGTTGATCGGCTCGCCGCCAGGCTATGTCGGCTATGAGGAAGGTGGGCAACTTTCCGAAGCGGTGCGGCGACGGCCCTATTCAGTGGTCCTGTTTGACGAAATCGAGAAAGCGCATCCGGATGTGATGCACTTGCTTTTGCAGATTCTCGAGGAAGGCAAAATCACTGACTCGTTAGGCCGCAAAATCGATTTCCGGAACACGATCATTATCATGACGTCGAATGTGGGCGCCGAACTGCTCAAGAAACAGACGGTGATGGGTTTTGGAGCGCCTCGCGAAGGGCACGATTACGAATCAATGCGCGATAAAATCATGGAAGAAACCAAGCGCGTCTTTAAACCGGAATTTCTCAATCGCCTCGATGAAACCATTGTCTTCCACTCGCTCGACAAACCGCACCTGATGCGCATTGTCGATCTGGAAGTGGCAAAGGTGAAGGCGCGCATCAAAATGAAAGAGATCGAAATCGCCCTCGATACCGTAGCGCATGAGTTCGTGATTGAGAAAGGTTACGACCCTAATTACGGTGCGCGACCAATGCGCCGCGCGGTCGAGCGTTATCTCGAAGACCCGCTTGCCGAAGAATTACTCAGAGGCAACATAAAAGCGGGCGACCGCGTCGAGGTCACGGCCGCGGATGGAAAACTAACATTCCATGTCGCTGAGCCACATGGCGCGGCTGCAAGCGCGAGCTAATTTTCGACTCTAGGTAGGGCGGCTCACCATACGCTTCAACCCTGCCAGCTACGCCCGCGGATGCGCATCCGCGTAGGCTTTCTTCAGCCGCTCAATCGTCACATGCGTATAAATTTGCGTGGTCGAAAGACTGGCATGGCCAAGCAACGCTTGCACGCTGCGTAGATCGGCGCCGCGATCGAGCATGTGTGTCGCGAAACTATGCCGAAGTTTGTGCGGGCTGATCGAGATCGGAATCGACGTGTGCCGCAAATAACGTTTTAGGACAAGCCAGATTGAGCGGGTGGACATTCGCTTGCGTAGCTTGTTTATGAAGAGCGGTCCCGAATGCACGTTGGCTGTTGCGCGATAGCGCGAGATCGCTTCCAGCGCGGGAAGGCCAACGGGACAAATGCGTTCCTTGCGGCCTTTGCCGAACACACGCACCGATTCAGTGTAAGGATCGAAATGAGAAACATCGAGAGCGGCCAGCTCGCTTAAACGCAACCCGCTGCTGTAAAAAAGTTCCATGATTGCGATATCGCGCAGCGGCATCCAAGCGGGCGCGGCTCGATTCTTCGCCACCTGCGCTGGTGCGATAAGCAACTCTTCAATCTGCTGACGGGTGAGCACGATCGGAAGTTTTTTGTCGATTTTTGGCAATTGCAGGTCGCGCAAGGGATCAAGCCGTAATTTTTTTCGCTCCATCAAAAAATGATAGAACGTCCGCAAGGCGGAAAATTGCAATCGCACGTAAGAACGTGCTTGCCCGCGCTTCATGATCGTAAAAAGGTGATCGCGGAAATCGTTCGTCGTGCATTTTTTCCATGACGTCGAGTTCTCCGAGCGAAACATCGCGAGTGCCCTCCGATACGCCTTGAGCGTGCGGGGTGAGGCGTTTTTCTCGATCGCCAGATGGCGCAGGAATTCCTCGGAAAGAGGATCCACCTTTACAACACGCCCAGAGCTTATGTCACGTCGAGCAGGGTCGCGACCTCTCTTGTGGCTTAAATCAGATGGTCGATCGGGAGTAACAGTGAGAGATTCCTCGACTTCGCTCGGAATGACAACAGCAAATTTTACTCGGGTTTCTCGACTACGTAACGCAGGTCCGCCGCTGTAGCTTTGCCACGAAATTGGCTGTTAAAAATCGGCGACGGATTCGTGGAAATTAATTCATAACCTTTCAAGACGAACTCCGGATACATGCCGTTGCTGGCTGGTTCGTAAACGGTGTCGCCGCTAAAGCTGCCGTAAAGCTTGTATTCATAATTGTTGTCGCTCCCGAAGCTAAGCTGCTCACGGTCCGGTGCGAGCTTTTGCTTTTCATTTAACATCACCAACTGCGCTGCGCTCCACGGCTGACCCAGCCGTCGCACGTAACCCCAGAATTTGAAATCGGGTTTATAATAACGGCGGCCGATAAAATAATCTCCTGCCGGTTCGGTAGCGATGCGCTGCGCCATCTCGATTTTCGCCTCTTGAATTCCCTGGGGCACGGTTTGGCAGCCACCGAAAAACAAAGTGCCGAACAAAAGATTGCTCGCGAGCAGAAATGGAACGGCGCGACTCATTGGTTAGATCGACCTTCTTATCGCAGCTTTGCGCGGCGTGCAAACAGTCGAACCGTGTGAACGGTGAGGCGTTGCATCGTTGCAAGGCGCTCGTAAATTCCCGAGATGATCGAATCGGAAGTTTATGCGGCTGGATTGTGCGCCTTGAACAAGATATTGGAACTAGACCACCACCTCGAAGCGATTGCGGGCCTGCGCTATAAAGTCGATAGCAATCACGATCTGGTTTATCTCGAGCTCGATGAACCCACGATCCGTGTTCATGAAATTCACGCCACTTTCCCTAAGCTTGGCCTCAATCCACGTTTCATCGGCGCCATCCCGGCGGAATTTCGGCCGAAACCAAAAACAGAACCGTTAAGAGTTTAAGAGGGAGCGATACCTATTGTCGTGCGCTTTCTTGATGACCGCTCGATTATTTAACGCGCTCGGAGGAACCTTTCTCGCGTTCTTCCAATATTTGGGCGAGGTGGTGTTGCTGGCGGCGGACACATTTCGTTCCATTTTCACGCACAAGCTCCGCTGGAAATTATTTCTCAATCAAATCGTCGAGATTGGTTTGCTTTCACAACTTGTCGTCGTGATCACAGGTGCGTTTACGGGCGCGGTCTTCTCAGCCCAGACATTCTTTCAATTCAATAAAATCGGAATGGGATCGGCCACCGGCGCAGTGGTATCGGTCGCGATCTGTCGCGAACTTGGCCCGGTGCTCACGGCATTGATGGTGGCGGGTCGCGTCGGCGCGGCCATGTCGGCGGAAATTGGCACAATGAAAGTAACCGAGCAGATCGATGCATTACGAGCGCTCGCCGTTTATCCGACCGATTATCTGGTCGTGCCGCGCGCGCTCGCCATGATGGTGTCGATGCCGCTGCTGGTGGCCGAATGCATCGCCGTCGGCATCGCCGCCGGCTATTTGGTTGCGATTTTCATGCTCGACATTAACGGCACTTATTACATGGCGAACATGGTGCGCTGGACGCGTAATCGCGATATCATCATGGGTCTGTCGAAAGCGTTCTGTTTCGGAATACTCATCGTTTTCATCAGTTGCCAGAAAGGATTGAGCGCGCGCGAAGGCGCTGTTGGTGTCGGTCGCGCGACGACTGAAGCGGTAGTGAACGCGTCGCTCTCGGTCCTGATTTGTAATTTCTTCCTCACCATGTTGCTCAACATCATTTACCCAGCGGGATATCAGTAACGCTAGTAAGTTGAGAATTGAAAGTCTGAACGTCGAAATGATCGAAGCGCCGTCATCTTCAAAATCGTCTCTCGACCCTCAATTAGCATCGAGCAAATCTTCGCCAATGATCACAGTCCGATCATTGGCGAAGAAAATTGGGCAGCAGGAAATTTTGCGTGGTGTCGATCTTGAGGTCGCGACTGGTGAAACACTCGCCATCATTGGACGGAGCGGCGGAGGCAAAAGCGTTTTGCTTAAACATCTCGTGGGACTGATGGAACCGGACGCTGGAGAAATTTGGATCGAAGGAAAAAACATCACTGGAATGAATGAGCGCGAGCTCGGGGCGATCCGGCGGAAGGTTGGCATTCTTTTTCAAGGCGGCGCGCTTTTTGATTCAATGACCGTAGAAGAAAATATCGCTTTCCCATTACGGGAGGCCGGGGAACGCAATCCGAATGTTTTGCGCGCGAAGGTGGATGAGATGCTTGAAGTGATGGAGATGGAGGGGGAGCAAGCGAAGATGCCAGAGAGCTTGAGCGGTGGGATGAAGAAACGCGTCGGCCTCGCGCGTTCAATTATTCGGCGACCTTCGTGCGTATTGTATGACGAGCCGACTTCTGGTCTCGATCCGGTCGTCGCGGACAGCATTAACCGACTGATTCGGCGGCTGCAACACCGTTTTGGAATGACCAGTATCGTTGTGACTCACGATATGAAGAGCGCGTTCGACGTGGCCGACAGAATCGCATACCTGCACGAGGGCCGGATTTATTTTTACGGGACTCCAGACGAGCTCCAGCAATCTAGGGATTCGCTCATTCAGGATTTTCTGCTCGGACGCTCCGATGGGCAGCGCGGGAACCGAGTTGAGAGTTGAGGCCTAAAAGGTGAGAGTTGAAGCCTGATGAATCGGCATGAGCGAGGTTTGGAATTCAAAGTGGGCGCCTTCGTTTTCGTCGGATTAGCGATGTTAGGCGCTCTAGTCGTGCAATTCGGCCGTCTGGGCGAAGGTCTTAGAACTTATTATCCGCTGACCGTTCGCTTCAACGACGCGAGCGGGCTCCTGAAAGGGTCCGATGTTTTGCTCGCGGGGGCGAAAATCGGAAAAGTCTCGGGAGGTCCGCGAATGGTTCGCGAAGGCCAGGGCGTGGATGTACCGCTGAAGATTTATGACTACATTAAGGTTCCTGATGGGAGCAAATTCACCGTCGGAAGTTCCGGTTTGCTCGGTGACCGGTTCGTAAACGTGACGATGCCTGCCGGGCAGCCGAAGGCTTTTCTGGCGCCAAATACCTACATCAGTGGTGCGCGTGAAACCGGCATTGACGATCTTACACGGGAAGGTGGTGCGCTCGTAAACGATCTTCGCGGGACGGTCCAGAAGATCGATGTGGCCGCGGCGCGATTGGCTCAAGACACACTCTCCCCTGCGAACACGGAAAATTTGAAATTAACCATGGAACATTTGAACGAGGCTACGGGTGCGCTTGCCGAGTCTTCAAAGAAATTGGATGGCGTCATCGAGAAAGCGGATACAACAATGGAGTCTGCGAAGAAATCAGCTGATAATTTGCAGAATGCGATTTCGGATACGCGGAAATTGCTCCAGACCGCTAGGCAAGGAAAAGGAGTGTTAGCCGAAGTTCTAAACAATCAAGAGTTGGCCAGTGATTTGCGCGCGCTGGTCAGCAATTTACGGGCGCACGGCGTTCTATTTTACCGGGATAGCGCCGCGAAGGTGGACACGAACCCCCGCCAGCAAAGCACGCCACGCCCCAAGGCTGAAAAGCGGTGAGACGCCGAAGCACGCCAACTTACAGGATCGAATCGACGTAAGGCGCGCCGCTGAGGCCAGGCTTTTTAGGCTTTTGTTAGTAAGCAGCGTAGCACCTCTTCTTCACTCAAGCCTTCGATGCGAATGAGTTTTTCGCGTGATTTTTGACCTCGTATCAATCTGATCCTTTGCTCGGAGATTTTCAATTCCTCGGCCAGGAAAGCGCGCAGCGCAGTGTTCGCTTTTCCTTCCAAAGCCGGGGCGTGCAGTTTGATTTTGATCGCTAATCCGTGCTCGCCCGTCATTTTGTTCTGTTTTGCATTTGGAACAACGTGAAACCGAAGAATGGCCATTTGAGCAATGTGGCAAACCAAGGTCGACGCCTTATAGTCCGACCGCTGCGCGAACGCGCTTCATAACCACATCAGCGACTTCGTTTGCGCGCTTTGCGCCGCGACTGAGGACGTTGTCGATGTACGATTTGTCGGCTAGGATTTCTTCGCGACGCTTGCGCATCGGCGCAAAATATAGCCAGAGCTTTTCAAAGAGTTCCTTTTTGAAATCGCCATAGCCTGTGCCGCCCTTTTGGAATCGTTCCCGCATTTCCGCAATTTCATTTTTGGTCGCAAAGAGCGAGTAGAGCTCGAAGATTGTCGATCTTGCAAGATCCTTGGGCGCTTCAACCGGCGTGGAATCAGTCACGATGCTCATTACCCGCTTCCGCGTTTCCTTTTCGGCGCCGAAGATGTCGATGTTATTGCCGTAGCTTTTGCTCATCTTCTGCCCGTCGATTCCCGGAACGACTTCCGTTGCCGTATGAATCCGTGGCTCGGGCAATTTGAAAATTTGCCCGAAAGTTTCGTTCATCTTTACCGCAAGATCCCGCGTGATTTCGATGTGCTGCTTTTGATCTTTGCCGACAGGCACGGCGTCGCTGTCGTAAATCAAAATATCGGCCGCCATCAGCACGGGATAATTAAATAGCCCGGCAGACGAAGCTATGCCGCGCGCAATCTTGTCCTTGTAAGAATGCGCGCGCTCGAGCAATCCCATCGGCGCAACCGTGGATAAAATCCAGGCCAACTCCGTCACCTGTGGCACGTCCGATTGTCGAAAAAGTGCAGCGCGTTCCGGGTCGAGACCGCAAGCGAGGAAATCAAGCGCGACGCGGCGGCTGTTTTCACGTAGGGCCTTCGGATCACGCAGACTGGTGAGCGCGTGATAATCAGCAATAAAATAAAACGCTTCTCCCTGCGCCTGCAGCGCGATCGCCGGCTGCATCATTCCGAAGTAGTTGCCGATATGCAGTACGCCGCTCGGTTGAATGCCGGATAAAATACGCATGTCGATTTTCAGATTTAAGATTTCAGATTTAAGATTGAAAGCGAATCATTACGTTCAAATCTGGAATCTCAGATCCGGAATCTGCAATTTGAATCGTTTCTTGCTCGCTAATTTTCAGCGCACCCGCTAGATAAGCGCGCGATGTCTGCTCGTTCGCAACCGATTTCCGTCGTTACCGGCGCCGCCGGTTTTTTGGGGTCGCATTTGACGGATCGTCTATTGGCGCAAGATCATCGCGTTATCGCGATCGACAATCTGATCACGGGCAATGCGGCCAACATTGGGCACTTGGCCGGAAACGAAAATTACCATTTTATTGAGCACAATGTTTCCAATTTTATTTTCCTTCCCGAAGAAAAAATCGATTACGTTTTTCATTTCGCCTCCCCCGCGAGTCCGATCGATTATCTCGAATTGCCGATTCCAACATTGAAAGTCGGCGCGCTTGGGACGCACAATGCCCTCGGGCTGGCCAAGGCTAAAGGGGCGTCTTTCATTCTTGCATCGACTTCAGAAACTTACGGCGATCCGCTTGTGCATCCGCAAAAGGAAGACTATTGGGGGAACGTCAACCCGATAGGGCCGCGGGGCGTTTACGATGAGGCGAAGCGGTTCGCCGAAGCGATGACGATGGCCTACCACCGTTATCACAAGATCGACACAAAAATTCTCCGCATCTTTAACACGTATGGCCCCCGGATGCGGCTGCGGGACGGGCGTGTTGTTCCTGCGTTTATTAGCCAGGCGCTGGCGGGAAGGCCGCTCACTGTCTTCGGTAATGGTTCACAGACGCGCTCGTTTTGCTACGTTTCCGACCTGATCGATGGGATTTTCAAACTGGCAATGAGCGATTTTCACGAGCCGGTTAACCTCGGAAATCCACGCGAGATGACAATCAAGCAGTTTGCCGATGAGATCATTCGCATTACCGGGACAAAATCGACTATTGAATATAAGCCCCTACCCGAGGATGATCCGAAAGTGCGCCAGCCAGATATTTCGCGCGCGAAAAAGGTTCTTGGCTGGGAACCGCGAGTCAGTTTCGAAGAGGGGATCACCCGAACGATCAAGTATTTTCGGGAATCGCTCAAGAGCGACTGAACCCGATGGCGAAGATACACTGGAGAGCATAGAGTGGAACGTCGAACAACAAAGGGAGAATCTACGAGACAGCCGCGGGCCAGACCGGAAGCGATGTCGCGACCTCGCCCGGCACAGCATGCCCAGTATGCGGAGCAATCGCGGTGGAGGAGAAGTGCAAGCTAGTTTGCCACAGCGATATTTGCCGAGGCCGCGTGATTATGAGTTGTTCCGAATTTTAGAACTGGAACGCGGGTGGATTTTGAACGAAGAATCCCCTGAACATTTTCACGTATCCCGCTGCAAAACTGAACGTTTCAATATTAAGCAAGTATTGTGAAAGCTAACTCTCTGCTGGGGCTTTATATTTTTTCGCTGCTCTACGCCTGTGTACAGATAGGCGCGGCGGCCGACTTCCAGATCACGAAAATCACCAAAAACCTGATTTCGGCGCCGGATTTTAGCTACGGAGGCGGGGGACAATATCGAATCAATCAGCGTGATCGCTGGCTGGAAGTGGAGGTTGAATTTATCGCGGCGCCAAACTGGACCGATGAGTTGACATTCAAGTATTACGTTCTCTTTAATGGAAACCTTCTGACCGGTGAAGTGACACATGTAAATATTCCCGCGGGCCGCGAGAATCGCTCAGTCATGTACGTCTCGCCACGAGCGCTTGCACGATTCGGGAACAATCGACCAATTGCGGCGAACTCATTTCAAAACATCGCGGTGCAAATCGTGCAGGGAGGCGCGGTGAAAGACGAGGTCAGCCTTGCGCGTGCGCAGCCGCAATGGTTCGCGGCCCTACCGCAGATTCCCGGTTTTGTTTTGAACAAGAACGAAACACCGTTCGCTCCCCTTTACTGGGACCGTTACGAGCAAATCAAAGCGTCAGGCCGCTGATTCTCGATCGAATGGCCAGACCGACACGCCTCATCAGTCTCAACCTTGGATCTCAGACCATCGGCTTGGCTGAATTTCGCGTCCAGGCACACGGAGGCTTGGTATTGGTGGATTATCGCTTTCGAGAAATCCTGGCCGATCCAACTGGAGAGGGAATGGGGCACGCGCAAATACCCGTTGCTTTGCGCGAAATGATGACCGAGCTGCAAATCAAACGCGGCCGCATCAACTACGCGGTCTTCGGACAATCAGTTTTTGCGCGTTTTGTAAAACTTCCGTCGGTTGATGAAGAAAAGATCGAGAGAATCATCTCTTTCGAGGCGCAGCAAAATGTTCCTTTCCCAATCGATGAGGTCGTTTGGGATTATCAGCTCGTTGGAGGCGGGGGGGGCGAGCCAATTCAGGTTGTAATGGTTGCGATTAAAGTTGACTTGCTCGATGAGATCAACAGTGCGGTTGAAGAGACGGGACTGCGCACATCGATCGTCGATGTCGCGCCCATGGCGCTCTATAACGCGTTCCGTTACAGTTACAGCGACCTGAGTGGCTGCTCCTTGCTGGTCGATATCGGAGCGCGCACGACAAATCTTCTCTTTATCGAGCCGGCAAAGCTTTTCTCGCGGAGTATTCCAATTGGCGGCAGCTCGATCACCGCCGCAATTGCCAGGGAATTTGGTGAGCCATTCGCAGCTGCAGAATCTCGCAAGAAGCGTGACGGCTTTGTGAGCCTCGGAGGTGCATATGCCGAACCAACGGACCCTGAAGTTGCTCGCGTCTCGAAGGTGGTACGCAGCACAATGACGCGATTGCACGGGGAACTGATCCGTTCCATCAGCTATTATCGTGGGCAGCAGCTGGGAAATCCGCCGGAGCGGATTTTCCTATGCGGTGGCAGCGCGGGAATGCCTTACATGCGCGAGTTTTTTAACGAAAAGCTGCAGGTGCCGGTCGA
>WNGQ01010419.1_pt1 | contig 10044 bp, 9 predicted proteins | sample 5407661 | NCBI WGS metagenome assembly WNGQ01 (sample SAMN13153382, study PRJNA577476) | soil metagenome | isolation source: 60 cm soil or saprolite under Garry oak tree replicate 2 | place: USA:California | collected 2016-06-15 | reverse complement strand
GGAGCCCCAGTGAGTAAGCGCACGTTCCAGCCGAACAATCGGCGCCGCGCGAAGACGCATGGTTTCCGGCTGCGCATGCGCACCCGGGCCGGGCGCGCCGTCCTCGCCGCCCGCAGGCGCAAGGGCCGCGACCGGCTGAGTGCCTGATCCTGCCATCCCAGTCCCGGATGCGTCACGGCGCGGAGTTCGCGCTGACCGTGCGCACCGGGACTCGTGCGGGCAGGCCGCGCTTGGTAGGCCACCTGCTGGTCCGGGAAGACGCGCTTCACCGGCAGGAACCGGCCAGGGTAGGATTTGTGGTGAGCCGGGCGGTTGGCTCGGCGGTTACCAGGAACCGCGTCAAGCGGCAGCTCCGTGCGCTTATGCGCGGGTACCTTCAGTTGCTTCCTGGCGGTAGCCTTCTTGTGGTGCGCGCAAACGCCGCAGCCGCGCACGCAAGCCATCTGGATCTCGCCGCGGATCTGGATTCGGTGATCAGCAGGTTGCTGCGGCGACAGGTTGGGGCGCGCGTCGGTAATGCCAGATAGAGGTAGTGCTAACGGTCCGGCCCGCACCGCGCCAGATAAAGGTACGGTGCCGGCGCGGCTGCTGATGCTCCCCATCGCGGGTTACCGGCGGTTCATCAGCCCGCTGCTCGGGCCGCGCTGCCGGTTCGAGCCGTCGTGCAGCGCATATGCGCTCGCGGCCCTTTCCGAGCACGGCGCCGCCCGGGGGCTGTGGCTCGCGGTAGCGCGTGTTGCCCGGTGCCATCCGTTCCATCCCGGCGGCTTCGATCCGGTGCCGGCCAGGAAACCCGCCAAGGTCGCGAGGAGCTAGCTGGTGAGTCTGCTCAATCCGCTGAACAACGTGGTGGCCTGGGTCATCATGCGGATACACGCTGGGCTCGGCGCCGCCTTCGGCCCGGCCACCGGGCTGGCCTGGGGCCTGTCCATCGTGATCCTGGTCATGCTGATCAGGCTGCTGCTCGTCCCGCTGTTCGTCAAGCAGGTCAAAGCCCAGCGGAAGATGGCCCAGCACGCACCCCAGCTGCAGGAACTGCGGAAGAAGTACAAGGGCGACAAGCAGCGTCTCAACGAAGAGACGATGAAGTTCTACAAGGAAAACGGGGTCAACCCTCTGGCCGGCTGCCTGCCGATGATCCCGCAGATGATCGTGTTCTTCGCGCTGTTCAGCGTGCTGCGCGCGATCGCGGATTGGACCCCGGGTCACACGCCCCAGTACGGGCTGACGGTGCCGGTGGTGGTGAGCGCCCGGGCGGCGACGATCTTCGGCGTGCACCTGGACGACAAGCTGCTGTTCTCGCAAGTACATGCAGTACATCGTCCCGTTCTTCTCGCTGACCGGGCTGTACTGGCAGTACGGCCTGGTCCTGTACTGGGTGACGACCAACCTGTGGACGCTGGGCCAGCAGTACTTCATGTTCAGGAACTGGACGACCGAGCCGGTCGTCGCCGAGGGCGCGCTGGGCGGCGCGACCACCGGCGGACCGGTGCAAGACACGCGGAGCTCGCTCCGGCCCAGTTCATCACGGCCCAGTTCATCACGGCCCAGTTCATCACGGCAGAGTTCGGCGCGTCCGGCGTCCGGTGCCGCCAAGGCGGCTGGTACCGCCAAGACGGCAGGCAGCGGCGCGCGCACCGGTTCTGCGGCCAGCGGCGCGCGGACCGGGACAGCGAGCGGGCGGACGGCAGCGCCGGGGACTGGCTCGGCCCGGGCCAAGGGCGGCACGGCCTCTGGCTCCGCACCTGCTTCTTCCCGTTCCGGCAGCGGATCCGGTGGCGCACGGACGGGGACCGCGTCCCGCCCCGCCCCCGCCGCGTCGCGCCCGGCCACCGGGCAGAACGGCACGGAAAAGCGCGGGCTGCTGAGACTGGGCCGGGCGAAACAGGAACCCGAGCCCCAGGACGACGTGCCCACCGCTAAGGTGGTCCGGCAGCAACCGGTACGGCAGGCGAAAAGCAAGCGGTCGGGCAAGCGGTGACGGCGACACAAATCACAGTGGGAGGTCCGGTCGTGAGCCAGCAGGACGTGGAGGTCACCGACGCGGAGGAGGTCACCGACGCGGAGGCGGCCTTCGACGCAGCTGAGGGCGGCCAGGACGCCGGGGCATCCGAGGACGCCCAGCTGAGCGACCTCGAGCTCGAGGGTGACATCGCCGCTGACTACGTGGAAGGCCTGCTGGACATCGCGGACCTAGACGGCGACATCGACATGGACGTCGAAGGCGATCGGGCGATCGTCTCGGTCGTCGGCGCGACGCTGGATGAACTGGTCGGCGACGACGGCGCGGTCCTGGAGGCGCTCCAGGAGCTCACCAGGCTCGCCGTGCACCGGCAGACCGGCAACCGGGCCCGGCTGATGCTCGACATCGGCGGTTACCGGGCGCGGCGCCGCGCCGAGCTTGCCGATTACGGCCGGACCGTGGCCGAGGAGGTCGCGCGGACGGGCGAGCAGAAGACCCTGGCCGCCATGTCGCCGTTCGAGCGGAAGATCGTGCACGACGCGGTGGCCGAAGCCGGCCAGCGGAGCGAGTCGGAGGGCGAGGAGCCGAACCGGCGAGTGGTGGTCTACCCGGCGCGGTGACGGCCCGGCACGTCATGACCGGGGCAGGCGCGGTACCGGAGAGCTCTGCTGCGAGAAGCCCTGCGGCTGAGAATCATGATTTCGAGAACTCGGCTGGTGTGTTCACGGCAGTCGATACTGATTTCGTTATGGAAGGCGCCGTTGAGGTGACGGGACCGGACGCGAGTCCTGATGTCCTGCCGCCTCCGGGTGCGGCTGTGGTGTTCGGGTCCGCGCTGGACGCCGCTCAGGCGTTCGCCCGGATACTGGCCACCCGCGGGGTCGAGCGGGGCCTGATCGGACCGCACGAGGTGCCGCGGCTGTGGGACCGGCACATGCTGAACTGCGCCGTGGTGGCCGAGCTCATCGACGGCCGGAACCAGACGCTGGTAGATATCGGGTCAGGTGCCGGACTTCCCGGCATCGTGCTGGCCATGATGCGGCCCGAGCTGCGCGTCACCCTGCTCGAGCCGATGGAGCGACGCTGCCGGTTCCTCTCCGAGTGCGTAGCCGAGCTCGGGCTGGCCAACGCGAGCGTGCTGCGCGGGCGGGCCGAGGAGACGGTCCTGCGGGCGGACGTGGCCACCGCCCGGGCGGTGGCACCACTGGACCGGCTAGCGGAACTGGCGATAGGCGTGGTTCGGCCGGGTGGGATGGTGCTCGCGATCAAGGGGCGAACGGCCGCGGACGAACTGAAGAAGGCTCGCCCGGTCCTGCGGCGAATTGGTGCTCGCGGCGCCGAGGTTGTGCGGGCGGGGCAAGGTAAGGTCGATCCTGCGACTACCGTCGTTCGGTTCTTCGCTAAATAAGGCAGGGCATAGGTGGGGCTCAGCTATTACCGGCATGGTGCCGAGTTCTCCAGCACGGTGCGGTTGAGCGCGAAGGGTCTGGGCTGGCCGGAAGGATCGCTAGTGAAGCGGCCGGATGGCGTTACGCAGGCCGGCTCGGTGGCCAGGATCGGGGGTCTGGGCTGGCCGGGTGGTTCGAGCCGCGAATCGAGAGGCGTTCAGGTGGACGAGGGCAGTTCTGCAGTCGGCGGCATCGAGATTCCCGGGGCTCGTATGGCCCATGGGGATGAAGCCCACGGCCCGGACTCGGCGCTGACACGGGGAACCATGCCGGTGGTCGTTCCGGAGATTCCACCGGACCCGGCGGACACTCCGATAGCGCGGGCCGCGGAAGCCGCGGTCGGCGTGCGAGGCAAGGGCGACCGTCAGGCGTGGCCGCGGCCGCCGCGCTGCCGGATCATGACGATCGCGAACCAGAAGGGCGGGGTCGGCAAGACAACCACGGCAGTGAATCTGGCCGCCAGCTTGGCGCAACACGGCTCGCGTGTCCTGGTGGTGGACCTGGACCCGCAAGGGAACGCGTCGACGGCGCTCGATGTGCCGCACCACTCAGGCGTTCCCTCGGTCTACGACGTGCTGATCGACGACCGTCCGCTGGCCGAGGTCGTCCGGCCGGCCGGGGAGATGCCTGGCCTCTACTGTGCGCCTGCCACCATCGACCTCGCCGGGGCGGAGATCGAACTGGTCCCGGTAGTGGCCAGGGAGCTGCGGCTGGCCCGGGCGCTACGCGCATTTGACATGTCGAACCTTGACTACGTGCTGGTCGACTGTCCCCCGTCGCTGGGTCTGCTGACGCTGAACGCACTGGTAGCTGCGGAGGAGGTTCTACTCCCGATCCAGTGCGAGTACTACGCGCTCGAGGGCGTCCAGCAGCTGCTGAACACCGCGGAGCTGGTCCGGGTCAACTTCAATCCGGGACTGCACGTCTCTACCGTGCTGCTGACCATGTACGACGGCCGGACCCGCCTCGCCTCGGACGTGGCCGAGGACGTGCGCGCGCATTTCGGCACCTCGGTGCTGAGCACCATCATCCCGAGAAGCGTCCGGGTGTCGGAGGCGCCGAGCAGGGGGCAGTCGGTCATCACCTACGACCCCGCGTCGAGCGGCGCTGTCGCGTATACGGAAGCGGCGCGCGAACTGGCCATGCAGCCGGCGGGCGCTCGTCAGCACAGCTAGACCGGTGCGGTGAAATCGGGAGGCGCAGTGGCTCAGCAAAGACGAGGTCTGGGACGGGGACTCGGTGCGCTTATCCCGGAATCTCCGCTGCTAGCTGACGGTAATGCCGCACGCGGTACAGACCCGGCTCTGCATGCGGCGGCAAGTGAGGCGCCGTCGGCTTCCCCGGGTGACCCCGTCGAGGTCTTCGGAGTTCACTACAAAGAGATCGCGGTCTCTGCCATCACGCCGAACCCCCGGCAGCCGAGGCGGGCGTTCGATGAGGAGACACTCGACGAGCTCGCGGAATCCATCCGGCAGGTCGGCCTCCTGCAGCCGGTGGTGGTTCGCGCGGCTGGGCCCGGCCGGTACGAGCTCATCATGGGCGAACGGAGATGGCGTGCCGCTCAGCGTGCTGGGCTGACCGAGATCGGCGCCATCGTCAAGCAGACGCAAGACGACGACCTGCTCAGGGACGCCCTGATCGAGAACCTGCACCGTCAGCAACTCGATCCTCTGGAGGAGGCCGCAGCCTATCAGCAGCTCCTTGACGATTTCGGCGCCACCCATGAGGAACTCGCGCGCAAGATAGGCCGATCTCGCCCGCACATCAGCAATACTCTCCGGCTGCTGAACCTGCCGCCGGCCGTTCAGAAACGCGTGGCGGCAGGCGTGCTCAGCGCGGGGCACGCCCGGGCCCTGCTCAGCCTAGACAATCCTGAAGCGCAGGACCGCCTGGCGAGCCGGATCGTGGCCGAGAGCCTATCGGTCCGCGCCGTCGAGGAGATCGTCGCGGTCGGCCTTGACGAGTCGCCGCCGCGCCGTTCGGCGCGCACCGCAGCCAAGCCGCCGACCGCTCCTGGCCTCCGCCACCTAGCCGACCGCCTCTCCGACCTGTTCGAGACGCGGGTCAAAGTGGAAATAGGGCAGCGAAAAGGCAAAATCGTTGTCGAGTTCGCGACGATCGATGACCTGGAGCGGATCGTGAAGGCGATGAGTCCCGACCTATCAGGGCCGGAGCCTTCGGAGTAGCAGCATCGCTCGGCGCCCATTCGCCGACGGCATGTTCGGCACGGCCGATGCCGACCTACGGGGCCCGGCCTCTGCGGGCCAGAGCGGTGGCCAGGGACCGGGATAGTTCAGGAAGGCCAGGTCTCGCGGAGCCGGGCAAACAGCTCATCGAAGGTGGCGGGATCGGCTGCCGGTCTTGCGGAATCCGTGCCGCGGTAGTCGCTGGCCTCGGCGGTTGGGGCGGTTCGCGCGGAGTCATGGTGATCGTCGGCGCGGGCAGTCGATGTGGTTGGCCGATCCGCGGGTGCTGGATTCGCAGCGGTGCGCCGTACGGCTGGACGCGACGCGGGCCGACGCGGGCGAGCAGAGGGCGCGGATACTAGCTCGCCGTGCGCCGCGAGACCGCTCGCCAGTTGCGGGTAGCGGGCCTTCATGAGCTCGTAGCGGTCGAAGCTATGACGGTCCAGGCTAGGCGAGAGAAGTCGATCGAGCACCGGCACGAGCTCATCCCGCAGGAACGGGCCGCGCGCCATCCACTGGAGGTAATGCCGCCCGCCGTGGTTATACGGGCCGTAGAGGCGGCCTCCGGGGAACGTCTGTTCCAGCCATCGAAACATCGCCTCGTGCCGGACGTGCATGCGGAGAGTCACCTGCGGTTGGCGTCCATCGCCGCCGAAGTGACCCTCTCCGACCAGGAGGCCGACGAGGAATCCGAACTCGAACTGTGTTGGCATGGCAGGCTCCCTGTTGTTTCACCGTCATGTTACACGGGAAACATTTGGTTCCGGCATGATGGCAGGGCGTCTCCGTGATGCCCGGGTAGCCAGGCGGCAAAGCACGATGCCGGGACCGCGCGGCTATGGCAAGGCGGTCGATCGGATGTCAGCGAGGAAGGTGGACACGTCGGCTTCGGTGGTGTCGAAGGCGGTCATCCAGCGGACTACCGACCCCGGCCCGTCCCAGATGTGGAAGGTCCAGTCGCGCTGCAGGGCGGCGATGTGCCGCGGCTGGAGCCGGGCGAAGACGGCGTTGGCCTGGACGGGGTGGACGATGTCCACGCCGTCCACGGCGGCCACACCTTCGGCGAGGCGGCGGGCCATGGCGTTGGCGTGCGCCGCGTTGGCCCGCCAGAGATCGTCCTGCAGGAGCGCGCCGAACTGGGCGGCCACGAAGCGCATCTTGGAGGTGAGCTGGGTCTGCTGCTTGCGCAGGTACGGCGCGTCGACGGCCAGGCCGGACCGCATCACGACCAGGGCTTCCGCGCCCATCGCGCCGTTCTTGGTGGCACCGAAACTGAGCGCGTCCGCGCACTCGGCCAGTTCCGCCAGCGAGCAGTCCAGCGATGCGGCCGCGTTGGCCAGCCGGGCCCCGTCCAGGTACAGGCGGAGGTCGCTGGCGTGGCAGAAGTCGGTGATCTTCCGCAGTTCGGCGAGCGTGTAGCAGGTACCGAGTTCGGTCGACTGGGTCAGGGCGACCACGCCGGGCTGGGACCGGTGGTCGTCGCCTCGTCCGGACAGCTTCTCGGCGATGAGCTCCGGGGTGATCTTGCCGTCCGCCGTCGGCACCAGGAGGAGCTTGGTGCCGATCAGCCGCTCGGACGAACCGCACTCGTCGGTGTTGATGTGCGCGGACTCGGCGCAGATGACGGCCTCGTGTCGGCGCAGCAGCAGGCTCAGGCCCAGGACGTTGGCGCCGCTGCCGTTCAGCACCAGGAAGGCGTCGTCGGCGCCGAAGATCTCCCGCAGCCCGGCGGTTACCTGCTCGGTCCACGCGTCGGCGCCGTAAGCGATCGCGTCGCCCGCATTCGCGTCCACGATGGCGCGGAGGACCGCGGGATGGACGCCCGCATGGTTGTCGCTGCCGAAGCTCTTGCGAATTGTCATGCCCACGAGCCTAGGACGATAGCCCTCAGGCGCCGCGGGCGGCCGCCTGCTCGAGCAGTCGGACGCAGGTGCTGCCGAACGAGTGACCCGATGCCTCCAGCGCCAGCGGCAGCGTGCTCGTCTCGGTCATGCCCGGGGAGACGTTCACCTCGAGGAACCAGGGCGCGCCGGTGTCGTCCACGATGAGGTCGGTCCTGGACAGGTCCCGCAGGCCTAGCACCGTATGCGCGGCGATCGCGATCCTCGCGACCTCGTCCGCGACCGTCGCGGGCAGCCTGGCCGGCACGTAGAACTCGGTCTTGCCCGCGGTGTACCTGGCCGCGTAGTCGTACTCACCTTCACCGGGGACGATCTCCACCGCGGGCAGCGCCTGCGGGCCCTGGCCGAGGTCGATCACGCCGACCGCCACCTCGGTGCCGGCGATGAACCGCTCGATCAGCGCGATGTCGCCGTAAGCGAAGCAGCTCAGCACCGCGGCCGGCAGTTCCGCCGCGGTGCGGACCGGCCCGGCGCCCAAGGCCGAACCGCCGCGGGAGGGTTTCACGTACAGCGGCAGCCCGAGCTTGGCCACGATGAGGTCGATGACCGCGGCGGCGCCGAGGTCGTGGAAGGTTTCCCGTGGCAGTGTCACGGACGGCGGCGTGACCAGTCCCGCGGCGGCGGTCAGCGCCTTGGCTACCGGCTTGTCGAAGGCCATCTGGCAGGCGCTGGCCACCGAGCCGACGTACGGCACGCCGAGCAGCCCCAGCACCTCCCTGATCGCGCCGTCCTCGCCGCAGACACCGTGGATGGCCGGGAACACGGCGCTGGGCGGGTCGGCGCGCAGCAGGGAGAGCAGGGCCGAGTCGGCGTCCGCGACGATCGCGTGGATGCCCGCCTCGGCCAGGGCGTCGCGGACCCGGTCCCCAGACCGCAGCGACACTTCCCGCTCAGGGGACAGGCCGCCGGCCAGCACGACGATACGCTCGAGATCGCTCATGATTTTGAAATCTCGCCTTAACTAGGAAACTGGGGCCGGTCCGAAGTCATCCCGCAACTGAACCTCGGTCTCGATCACCGAGGCGAGCCTGCGGACGCCCTCGCCGATCCGGTCCGGGTCGGGGAGGGAGTAGCAGAGCCTGGCGTACTGACCGCCGGAGCCGTCGGCGTAGAAACCCGTGCCCGGCACATAGGCGACCCTGGACGAGATCGCCCGCGGCAGCATCACCTTGGCGTTGACCCCGTCCGGCAGCCGGAGCCAGACGAAGAATCCGCCGGCCGGCCGGGTCCAGTGGCATTCCGGCGGCATCATCCGGGACAGCGCGCTCAGCGTCGCGTCCCGGCGCTCCCGGTAAAGCTCGCGGAAGTCCTTGATCTGCTCGTGCCAGGGCTGGGTGTTCAGGTACTCGCGCACGGTCAGCTGCGAGAAGCTGGAGTGGCAGAGAACGGCCGACTCGGCGGCCAGGATCAGCTTCTCCCTGATGGCCGTCGGCGCGACCGCCCAGCCCACCCGCACCCCCGCGGCGAAGGTCTTGGAGAACGTGCCGAGGTACACCACGCCCTCCGCGTCGTCGGCCCGCAGCGCGCGCATCGGCTCGCCGTCGAAACCGAGCAGGCCATACGGGTTGTCCTCGACGACCAGCAGGCCCGCCCGGTGGCAGATGTCCAGGATGCGGTGCCGCCGCCCGGCGGCGAGGGTGACCCCGGCCGGGTTGTGGAAGTTCGGCACGGTGTAGAGGAACTTGGCCCGGCGCCCCGCGGCGGCGGCGCGCCGGATGGCCTCCTCGAGGGCCTCGGGGATCAGCCCGTCGTCGTCCATCGCCACGTGCACCACGTCGGCCTGGTACGCCGCGAAGGCGCCCAGCGCGCCTACGTAAGAGGGCGCCTCGACGAGCACCACGTCCCCGGGGTCGACGAAGATCCTGGTCAGCAGGTCAAGGGCCTGCTGCGAGCCGACGGTGACCACGACCTCGTCGGGGTGGGCGCGGATCTGCTCGAGCGCCATGACGTCGCAGATCCGTTCCCGCAGTCCCGCGTCGCCCTGGGCCGTGCAGTACTGCAGCGCGGTAGCGCCCTGGGTGGCGATGAGCTGGCCGATCATCTCGCCGACGACGTCGAGCGGAAGCGCCGCCACGTAGGGCGAGCCGCCGGCCAGTGATACGATCTCAGGCCTGGCGGCGACGGCGAACAGGGCCCTGATTTCCGAAGCCACCATGTCGACCGCGCGTTCGGCGTACTGGCCGACATAGCGGTCAATTCGTTGTGGCTGTGAAATCGGCTGCTGTTCGGGGGTCACGGCCTCTCCTGAAGTCGTCGGCTCTGTTTGCCCGGGGGGACGGTCCGTCCTCTCCTCCCCGAGTATCATGCCAGGATAAGGGGTATCTCCCGGGAACGCTTGCGGATTCTGCCGGGGAACAGGATGTCACGTCGTATCGTCAACATCACGCTGGATAATCTCGGCGACTTGCCGCCGAAGTGCCGCAAATGCGTTTTCTGGGAACTTGGCACGGTCAGCCGGGCGCGAGCCGAGGAAAGCGGCGACACGGAACTCGAGAAGGAGTCCTGGGTTTCTTCCGTGCTGCTCGAGTGGGGCAGCTGCGGCAAGA
>WNGQ01024705.1_pt1 | contig 10045 bp, 7 predicted proteins | sample 5407661 | NCBI WGS metagenome assembly WNGQ01 (sample SAMN13153382, study PRJNA577476) | soil metagenome | isolation source: 60 cm soil or saprolite under Garry oak tree replicate 2 | place: USA:California | collected 2016-06-15 | reverse complement strand
ACACCCTGAGGTTCCCCGATAGCAGTCAATGAGAGCATCAGCACTTCCTCTGGCTGCCCATCACGCATAGCGCGTAGATGCTCGACCTGCTCGCTATGCGCTGGCGTGTACGGGTGCTCATCCTCATCGGTGACAACGACCGCCCCCTTAATAAGTTCGCTGGCCCAGGTCTCAATATCCTCAATGCAGGTCGCTTGCAGAAGAATCTCGTGCCAGGCAGCTTTCTGCTTAGAAACCTGCGGCAGCCCGTGAGAGGCAAAAGAAAGGGGGCGCTTCGGCTGAGGTAATGGCTCAAGCATACGGGTTAGCCGGTGGAGGAGCAGCCGCTCAGCCAGAGAGAAGTGTGTATTGGTTCTACGCGTGACATAGAGAACGGCCGCCACCTGTCCATTCGTCTCGGTCGTCGTCGTGGTAGTATAATGCACAGGTAAGGCTATTCCTGATCGCACCTGCTCGCTATCTACGATATCGCTGACACTGGAGTCGCGATAGGGTGAGTTGCGGTAATCGCCTACTATTGGCAACCCGGAAGCTGCAACACGACCACCAACCCCATGCCCACGTTCGAGGGCAAATCCAAATTCACTGTGCCTGGCGCCCAGGTGGCTGGTGATTTCAACAATGTCATGATAAGCCTTAGCCCAAAAAGTGAAATCTGCTCGCGCTACTACTCGCGTCAGGGATAGGAAGGCAGATAACGCATGAGCATCACCATGAGCAAGTATCTCAATGAGTTCTCGATCATAGACAGGAGAGCTAGGGGAGAAATACAGGTCTTCTTTATCCTCCACTTCTAGCACTGCCTCGAATGCCTGGCGTACCCGTTCCACACCTTCGAGTATCTCATCTGGTAAGACAGGCAAGGAGGCCAAAACGGTCCAGACGACCCATATAGCACAAGGAGAAGAGGGCGACGTGGAGGCGGAACATAGGCGATACAACAAGGAGGGTGGCATTTCGTTGAGATTGCGCATGAGATCATGCTCTAACAGCTTGATCGTCACATCGGGGGAAGGATCAAGACGAGCAGAGAGCCAGCGATGCATAGCCTGGCGCTGGCTACCAGCGTAGTAAACTTTCCAGGCCATCTTCTTCGTTGGGGAAGGCCATATCAGGGCTGCCCCGGTAGCAGGAAGGGCTATAAGCAGTCGTTCTAGCGCCTTTGAGAGCAACTCTTCGCGCCGCTCAGGAAGTATGGCGGCTATTTTCAGATCGCTGGTAATAGGAACCCAGATTCCCGACTGCTTTTCGTCCATCGTGTTGCCTTCACATTGTTCGAGTATACAAATTCCCGCTCCCAAATTGGTGTTAGCAACATTGTATACCCTGTTCGCTTCTCTTTACAATGGGAGTACACCATACAACTGCGACTTTGACGCTAAGCAACGGCAGCAACCCGGATTCACAGCTCATGGCGCACGGTAGCGGCATTTCTTGTCACTGCTCCATGACCTGGCCAGGCGAGCTAACTTCGAGCTGGCTTCGACATAGTTGTCAACTTTGGGAGGCAGACCATGTTGGTCTTAAAGGATATCGCGGTAACCTATCATAACGTCGTTCCCGCTGTACAGGGAGTCTCATTAGAGGTTCCCGATAAAACGGTGGTAGCGCTGCTCGGCGCGAATGGCGCCGGTAAAACGACTATCATGCGGGCTATTTCCGGGCTATTGAACATTCACAACGCCAGGATTGTGCGCGGTAGCATACTCTTTGAGGGCAAACGAATTGACCACTTGAATACTACGCAAATAGTGCAGTGCGGCATTGCCCAGGTATTGGAGGGACGACGGCTCTTCGCCGACCTGACGGTGGAGGAGAATTTACGCGCAGGCGCGATCGCTTCGCGCGATGCCATTGGCGTACGCCGCGCTTATGATCGCGTTATGGACCTCTTTCCAGTGCTGCGTGAGCGCCGTAAAAGTCACGCAGGTTATCTCTCAGGCGGGGAGCAGCAGATGTTGGCGATTGGCCGCGCACTGATGTCAAACCCGAAATTGCTCTTGTTGGACGAACCCTCACTCGGACTGGCCCCCTTCATGGTACAACTCATCCGCTCCATCATTGCGGAGATCAATGCCAACGGTACCGCTGTTTTGCTCGTAGAGCAAAATGCGCAGATGGCACTTTCGGTTGCTCATCACGGCTATGTGCTTGAGACCGGTAAAGTGGTGATAGAGCAGCCCGCCGCCCAACTCTTGCAGAACGAAAGCGTGCGCAAGTTTTATTTAGGTCTGCACGAGGGAGGTAAGCACAGCAACATAGAGGTACTGCGCCGGCAACGATCTGAAAAGAGGTGGGCGTTATGATCGATGCCCAGGCAAAGAGCCAGCAACCCACACCACCCACCACACCCCTACTCACCGTCGAGGATATTTCGGTACAGTTTGCCGGTATTAAGGCGCTGACGGATATCTCATTCCAGTTACAGCCAGGGGAAATTTTCGCCGTGATTGGTCCCAATGGTGCGGGAAAAACGTCACTATTCAATGTATTATCACGGGTATATCAGCCAATTGCCGGCCGGGTAATGTATGACGGGCGCGATCTACTGCGTCTCAAAACGCATCAGGTAGCACGCGTGGGCATTGCACGCACATTTCAGAATCTTGGGCAATTCCCAACGATGACTGTGCTCGATTATCTCTTGCTGGGTCGCCATACACGCATGCATAGTGGCATTCTGTCAGGAGGCATCTATCTCGGCCCAACACGCAGCGAGGAAAAAAGAAACCGCTCCTACTGCCTGAACCTGTTGAATGTAGTAGGATTACAACATCTGCACAATTATCCATTGGGCTCCCTACCCTATGGCCTGCAAAAACGTGCCGACCTCGCTCGTGCTCTCGCCCTGCAACCTAAACTGCTGCTTCTCGATGAGCCAGTCGCGGGCATGGGACTATCAGAAACCGACGAGATCGCCGCCATCATCCTTGATATCAAAGAGCAACTCGGAGTCACGCAGTTGTTGGTTGAACATGATATGGCGCTGGTAATGGGCATTGCAGATCGTATTCTTGTGCTCGATTTTGGGCGCGCTATTGCGCAGGGCACACCGGCAGAAGTGCAGTCCAATCCTGATGTGATTAAGGCCTATCTCGGTGAAGAATTTGGGGAGAAAAGCCCCGATATCACATCCACCCCGACTGACAACAGCCGCCAAACTCCATGATATACAGGAGTACAGGAGGAAACATGGCCTATTTTCTTCAACTAGTTTTTGCCGGAGTTGTGCAAGGGTGCATCTACGCACTCATCGGACTCGGTTTTTCTATCATTTTCAAAGCGAGCGAAGTCATTAACTTCGCACAGGGTGAATTGCTGTTAGTAGGTGCCTATGTTGTCTCATCCGGGATGTTTGAGTGGCACCTACCATTCCTGCTGGCAGTGGTGCTGGGCATTATCGTCACGGTGGTCATCGGGCTGCTTTTTGAGCGACTCGTCTTGCGCCGCATGATTGGGCGTCCCGTCTTTTCCATCCTGATGATCACGATAGGCCTGGATATCGTGCTTCGTACGGCAGTAAGTGTGAGGTGGGCATCAAAACCTATTCCAGCCGCTTCGCCCTTCGACATCAACAGCGGCATCAACAGCGGCGGCATCCATTTTGGAACCAACGACCTGTGGACGATAGCGGTCACGATCATCGTGTGCGCTGCGCTCTTTTACTTCTTCCGTTACACAAAATATGGCCTGGCCATGCGCGCCACCGCACTCGACCAGGAAGCTGCTCTGGCAGTAGGGATAAACATCCGTACGATTTATGCACTGGCCTGGAGTATTGCAGCCGGCATAGCCACCATCAGCGGTGTTTTTCTCGCTATCGATTCCTCTGCGATAACCCCCACCTTCGGAAGCGCGGCGCTCCTGGCATTTCCAGCGATCATCCTGGGAGGACTCGATTCGGTCAGCGGGGCTGTAGTGGGTGGTCTCTTAATCGGCATGACGCAGATACTGACCGCTGGCTATGAAAGTCATGTCACCAATATTCTGGGCGCGGGCTTTCACGAGATCACGCCCTACCTTATCATGATCCTGGTTCTGCTCATCAGACCCTATGGGTTATTTGGCACTGCAAAGGTGGAGCGCATATGAGCACTTCCGCGACAGACAAAAGCGCGCAAAGGGTGGATATCAGCCCTCCCAGGATAATGGGAAGCCTTTCGCACTGGCTCATAGTAGGCATATGTCTGCTGGCAGTGATAGTATTCTTCTCCACCGCCAGCGAGGACTGGTTTACAATTGTCAACTATACGCTGATCGCGGCGATCGCGGCGCTGGCGCTTAACGTTCTCTCCGGCTATACGGGCCAGGTTTCGCTTGGCCTGGCGTTCTTCATGGCCATTGGAGCCTATACGGCGGCTCTGCTAGGTGGTTCCCCGCCTACAAGCCCGCTCGACCCGCAAGGATGGGGGCTATCGGTGTTCATCTGGCTGCCGGCTGCCGGTATTGTTGCAGCGTTGGTAGGTGCGCTGATCGGTCCGACGGCCCTGCGGCTCAAGGGATTCTATCTGGGTATTGTTACATTGGCCCTGGTGTTCATTGGACAATACCTCTTCAAGAATCTCGCCAGTATCACTGGCGGCTCACAGGGACGAACGTTCCCGGCCCCTGTATTCGGCGATTACTCATTCACCCAGCAAAACGATCTGCTGGGAATCACACTTACCTCTGGTCAACAGTATTTTCGAGGCGAAGATGGGGGCATTCATCTTATCCTCATTTCTGGCAGGGATAGCCGGTGCGCTCTTTGCCTCCTATACACGCTACGTGACGCCGACTTATTGGGATTTAACGCTCTCCATCCAATTCGTGGCGGCAATTATCGTCGGGGGCATTGCCAGTATCTGGGGCTCAATACTGGGGGCTGCTTTCGTCTTTGGGCTGCCACTGGTTATCGATCACTTCGCACTGCTGCCGCCTGCCGGCAATGGTACGGGTGGGCTAACAAGCGGTGACCTGAATGCCCTCATTTATGGCGCCCTGATCATTGTGTTCCTGCTCTTCGAGCCAGGAGGGGTAATCGGACTGATACACAGATTGCAGGCATTACCCAATAAATTCAGCCTTTCTAAAGGGGAAGGAGGTACATCTCCTGAGATTATTAACCTATCGCCTGACTCCGTTTCGCAGCTCGAGCTTGAGGACGTAGCGCCTGCACAAAGAGAGAACGAATAGCTTCCTGGATGCCAGCGGACTCTCTGCACGGAAAAAGGATCAATGCAGCGTAGTAAGCTTTACAACGTCGTTTCAATTCTATGATGAAAGGGTGTCACATATGGTAAGCAAAAAGCACCTGTATACATGCATCTTCACTCTTGCCGCCTTCCTGCTGGTTCTCTCAGGCTGTGCTAGCAGCACTAGCTCAACAGGTAGTGCTGGAGGGATAAAAACGGGCCCCGGTGTTGATGTGAGCAAAAAAACTATTACGTTGGGTATTCTCTCGCCGTATTCCGGCCCCGTGGCAGATCCAGTCGGCATTCCCCTAGCGAATGGGGTGAAAGCCTACTTCGACCATCTAAACGATAACGGCGGTATTAATGGCTTCCAGGTGAAATTCCTCGAAGAAGACACACAGTACAACCCGCAGATCGCAGTGCAGAAATACAACCAGATTCGCAACCAGGTATTGATGGTCGCTGATAGCCTGGGAACACCTACGACATTCGCAATCAAGGACCAGGCTGCCTCCGATCACATGCTGGTCTCTGGTGCTACGCTTTCCTCGGCCCTGGCGCGGGAGAAGTATCTTATGCTCGTAGGTACACCCTACCGCTTGCAGACTGAGAACGCCTTTGACTACATTGTTAATAAGCTCGGCGTCAAGAATCCTCAGACCGGCATAATCTATCAGAATGACGATTATGGGCAGGATGGTTTGACAGGATACAAGGAAGCAACCGAAGCCTATCACCTGCACGATGTGGCCAGAGCTACATTCGCAGCCACCGATACCGACTTCACAGCGCAGGTTTCCCAGTTGAAAGCTTCCGGCGCCAGGTACGTCTTTATCACTGCCGTTCCCGGCAGCACGGCAGGAATCATCGCGACAGCGTATAAGCTGGGATACAATCCACAGTGGATTCTACAAAGTCCAGCCTTCTCGATACGATTGCTAGCGATTCCCGCTCTGAAACCTCTTATAAGCAAAGCATGGGTTGTGTCTCAGGGCGCAGCCTGGGGAGATAAGAGCGTTCCTGGCATGGCCCAGATGCTGCAAGATGCAGCAAAGTATTTCCCCAGTCAGAAACCTGATGGCTATTTCGAGTTCGGCTACGCTGAGTCACAGATCACGGCAGCAGTCTTGAAGAAGGCTCTGGACAATCAGGATGTTACACGCGATGGTCTCCTGGCGGCGTTTGAGTCACTGAAAACCGTCGATATGGGTGGGTTACTGCCCCCAGTAACCTATGGTTCATTACCGAACGACCGTGTCCCTACACGCGATTCGGTCATCTACCAGATTGACGCAGCCGCGCCAGCAGGGGTCAGGCCGCTCTCGCCCGATTTCACAGGAACTGCCGCAAAGCAATCGCAATTCTAAGAGAGGAGCAGCCGCAGCATGAGTTACCCCGGTAACTCATGCTGAAATGTGCCTACCTTCCTATGGCTTTTATGAGGTAGCGTTGGCGATTGGATTTTGAGAACCACGGGCAGGCCTAGATTGTGTGCTGCCTGAACTGCCTCGTCTGCGGATGTAGCAAGCTGACCGGGGATGATGGGGATACCCGCTTTTTGCAGCAGCGCGCGAGCCTGGAGTCACGATTGACCCCGTAGAGGGCACTCAATTACTCTTCATGTCGCTATTAATCTGCCGTGCTAATTGGGCGCGGAGCGCATACTCGGTCGTATCAACCAGGCTCGGCAGAAAAATGGAGAATATGCTGCCTTTTCCTGCTTCGCTGGCGACCTCGATGTGTCCACTGTGACGCTCAACAATTTCTTTGGAGATATATAATCCCAGGCCCAGACCAACACTCGAGCCTCGTAGTACTTCGATATTGGGAACACGATAGAAACGATCAAAGATATGTGGCAGACGCTCAGGTGCGATACCAATGCCGCTATCGCGCACTGAGATCACACAGAAGCCAGCGTTCTTCGTGAGGGTAATACCGATAAGGGAATCAGGTGGTGAATACTTACGGGCGTTCGAAAGGAGGTTCATCACTACCTGACCTATGCGATTGCTGTCGAGATCAACCATAATAGGTTCAGCAGGGATATCCACCTCAATAGCCGGTGGCGGATTGGTACCCAGAACAAACTCATCGACCAGGCTACGACAGAGCTCGCCCAGATCACAGGTTTTTTTATACAGAGCAAATTTTCCCATCTCAATAAACGACGTGCTCAGCAGGTCATTGACGAGCATCTCCATACGGCGTATGGCATTCTCCATGTTTGCCAGATTTGCTACCTCTTTGGAACCCGCACGTTGCAGTCGACGATGCAGCAACTGTGTCATGCCCTTCAAGCTGGATAGCGGCGTTTTTAGCTCGTGTGAAGCCATGCTGATAAACTCATCTTTTACAGCATTGGCCGCGATGAGTTCACGTGTGCGCTCTTGCACAACTTGCTCGAGGGAGCGGTTATGTTGCTCCAGGGCGCGTTGTTGTTCCTGCACCTGGATGCGCAGTTGGTGCGTCTGAATAGCACGCTGCAAGGCAGCCACGAAGTAGTCGCGATCAATCGGCTTCTGGATGAAATCATAGGCTCCCCCACGCAGGGCCTTAATCGCAAGTTCATGGTCACCATGACCGGTTATGAGCAGAGTCGGCGTATCGGGTCGCAGTTCCTGGATCTTCGCTAACAGGGCCAGACCATCCATGCCGGGCATCTTAATATCGCTAATAATCGCGTCATAATCATTTACACTAATGCATTCGATTGCAGCAAAAGCGGAGTCACAGGTATCGACCTGCACATCTTTTAAGCGAAGGGCGAGGGCCTGAGGTAGAGCCTGCAGCAAGGCGCTATCATCGTCTACAATCAACACACAAACCTGCTTCATCTCACACATCCCCTACTTTATTTTCGTCAAATATTCGCGGAAGTTGAATCACGAAGAGGGCACCTTCTCCGGGATGATTTTCTACATTAATGGTTCCCTGATGCTCTTTAATGATACCATAGGTGATGGAGAGTCCGAGACCCGTACCCGTGCCAACGTCTTTCGTCGTAAAAAATGGGTCGAAAATTCTCTGCTCAAGCCCCTGAGGTATCCCTGAACCAGTATCGCTTACACGAATATCTATGAGCGTATCGGATACCGAGCATGTAATCGTAATGATCTTCTGCACTGAATTTGCCATTGCATCGCGAGCGTTGGTCAGCAGATTGATAAACACCTGCTCTAACTGAATAGCATTTCCGTCAATAATGACTTCCCCTTCGGGCAGTTGAAGTACCACCTCTATCTGTCGCAAACGCAACTGTTCGCGCACAAGGGAGAGCGAGCGATGAATATTTTGCACAATATTTACCGGCGCCCGGCTCACCGAGGCTACGCGCCCAAAGGTACGCAGGTGAGTAATAATCTCAGTGGCCTTGCGCACCTGCTGCATCGCATTGTGTAGCTCCTGCAGCGTATGTTCGGGATCGTTATCGGTCATTCCAAGCTCAATCAGATCGATGGCATTGCCGATAAACAGGCCAATATTGTTGAGTGGATTATTTAGCTCGTGGGCTACACCGGTCGTTAGCTCGCCCAGCGTGGCTAGCTTCCCAGCCTGCACCAGTTGCTCTTGCTTCTCGCGCAGTTCCTGCTCACGGCGCTCGACCTCCGCGGTGGTTTCTTTGAGGTCGCGCATGATATGAATCATGGCTTTACGGCTATTTTCCAGGCGCAGTTTGGATTGGTGAGAATCCTGCAGCAGATGCATAAGCGCGCGCCGCGAGTTATGTAAGCGCTCTGTCTGGCGAGCGAGCCGACTGCGTTCCTGCTCGTAATCAGCCAGAATGTGGATCATGGCTTTGCGTTGATCGGCCAGTTTGCGATTGACAGTATTCAGGTCGTTTAAGATATGTATAAAAGCACGCCTGCGCTCCTCGCTCTTCTGCACGCGCCTCTCAAGATCATCTTTCTCCTGCACCAGGCGCTCATAGGCCTGCTGCAGTTCGTAAAGAGTCATCTCTTTGTAGTACGTGGTCGGTAGCGTGCGCAGCCGCACTATATCCATCTACCTTGCCCTCGGTTGACCTTTTCTAATTCCTGCTTGAGATTTTCAATCTCTTTTTCCAGGGCAATCATCTTCAGCTCACGGCCCACCACGACCTCTTCGAACTTCTCCAGATCCAGAATCTTCTCTTGCAATTCGGACTTCGATTCCTGTAGATCGCGGACAACCTTCTCATATTGGCGCATGTCACGCAAAATACCGATGGCGCCAATCACTTTACCATCGGTATCGCGCAAAGCTGAGGCATTGAGCGTTGTAGGAATCACCTCGCCTGAGGCGCTACGAGGATTCAAGCGCGCATTACGAGTCACGCCGCGCTCGATCACTTCACGCAACGCAGCCAGGAACTCGCGCGTCTCTTCGGGACTGATGAACCGCGAGAGCGACTGCTCCAGCACTTCGTCCGGGCGGAAGCCCAGCAATTCGTAGACCGCGTCATTGGCCTGCTTAATCTTCCCTTCTAGATCTGAGACGAACACCGGGTCTGGCGCATTTTTGATCAGGCTGTCTGAGTATGCCAGGGCCTTATCCAGTTCGCGCATGTCGCGCAGGATACCGATGGCACCGATCACCTTGACGTCCGAGTCGCGTAACGCCGACGCGTTCAAGCTCGTTGGGATAACCTCCCCCAAGGCACTACGCGGGTTCAAACGCGTGTTACGTATAACGCCACGCTCGATCACCTCGCGCAAGGCGGCGGTAAACTCGCGCGTCTCCTCCGGGCTGATGAACCGTGAAAGCGACTGCTCTAACACCTCGTCCGTTCTAAATCCCAACAACTCGTAGACCGCGTCATTGGCGGTGAGAATCTTGCCCTCCAGGTCCGAGACGAACACCGGGTCCGGCGCGTTCTTGATGAGGTTGTC
>WNGQ01008101.1_pt1 | contig 10053 bp, 10 predicted proteins | sample 5407661 | NCBI WGS metagenome assembly WNGQ01 (sample SAMN13153382, study PRJNA577476) | soil metagenome | isolation source: 60 cm soil or saprolite under Garry oak tree replicate 2 | place: USA:California | collected 2016-06-15 | reverse complement strand
TGTCCTGGCGTGCCGAATGGACCCGGTTGCGCGGCGAATCAGACGAGACCGCATGGGCGCAGGTGGCCGCTGCGTGGGACGCGCTCGCCCGCCCGCACCGCGCGGCGTACGCGCGCTGGCGGCAGGCCGAGGCGATGCTAGGCCGGCAGCGTGGCAAGGCGGTCGCGACGACGTTGCTCCGTACCGCGGCGCGGCAGGCGTCGGCGCGACACCTGCCACTGGCGCAGGCCATCGACGACCTCGCCCGCCGGGCTCGGATCGACCTCGCCGAGCCGACGCCGACCGGCCGCCCCGAGCAACGTCGGGCATTCGGGTTGACCGAGCGCGAGCTCGATGTTCTTGCGCTGCTCGCGCAGGGCCGCACCAACCCGGAGATCGGGGCCGCGCTGTTCATGAGCAGCAAGACCGCGAGCGTGCACGTCAGCAACATCCTTCGCAAGCTAGACGTCGCGACCCGGGTCCAGGCAGCCGCTGTCGCCGAGCGCGCCGGCTTGCTGGCGGTCAACGAGCCAGGTGCGGCCCCGCCGGGACGTCCACAAATCCTGCCGCTGTAGCGAGGGTCATTGCCGAACGTACGCTTGACACCTACGCAGGTCTCCCAGTCTCAGTTCCAGTCTCATTCGCCGCCGTTCGCGGCCGTCCACCAAGAGCCACGGGCACCCGGAAACCAGCCACCGCAGGCTAGGCGGACCTGGGCGAACAGTGCACAGCAGAGTTGGAAATCGTGTTGGGGGCAACCCCTCAGGGGTTCAAATCCCCTATCCTCCGCCAGCAGATCAGCCTTACATCAAGGGTCCCGCCAGTACACCTCTGAGGGCGCGAGTGCAGGCGGTCATCCACTAGATCACGCAGGACTCCGGTTGCTTCCGGGCCGGTAATGGTCGGGCCCGGCCTCGCGTTCGGCCCGGCCGCGCTGGAGCAGCAGCGGTGGCTTGTCGTGGATCTTGCGCGCGGGCCTGCGGCCTGAAGGGTTGTCGATCGGCGGCAGTTGGGTCCGGGCGAGCGGGATCGTGATACCGAACGTGGCGCCGCCCCCGGGCGTCGGGGTGTGCCAGGCGCGCCCACCCTGGGCCTGGGCGAGGGACCGCACGACGTAGAGGCCGAGCCCGGTGCCGGAGGGGTGCATCGTGTCTGCGCGGGTGAACTCGTCGAACATCGACGGGCGGAAGTGTTCGGGGACGCCGGGACCGTGGTCGATGACGCGTATCTCGGCGTGGGTGTCTGCCGGCTGGGCGGTGACCCCAATCGGCGGAGCGCCGTACTTGGTCGCATTGAGAAGCAGGTTCGTGAGCATCTGGTGCAGCCGGATCGGATCAGCGGTCACCTGCAGTGCCGGGCAGGTGACGAGCACCTCCTGTGCGCTGTCCACGAGCGCGATGGAGGCTTGGATCGCGTCGAGCAGGTCGATCGATTCCACATTGATGTCAAGGGCCGCGTGCTCGAGCTGGGTGCTTGTGCTGAGGTCCTGGATGAGCCGGTTGAGAAACCGGCCTTGGCTGCCGATGGCGGCGAGCAGCCGGTCGGTGGTCGCGTCGTCGAGGGACCCGCGATGCGCGGTGAGCAGCTGGGCCGTGCCGCTGATGACGTTGAGGGCGTTGCGCATCTCGTGGGTGGCGATCGCCATGGCCGACCGGAGCCGGTCGATCTCCGATCCGCCGGCCGGCTCGGGAGTCGTGTGCAGTGGTAGATGCTCGACGCCGAGTCCGTCGGCGCGCAGTGCGCGGCGGATCGTGGAGACGATCTCGTCCACGGAACCACCCTTCTGGATATAGCTGGCGGCGCCCGCGGTCACCGCGACGTGCGCCATCCGGGAGGTTTCGAAGCCCGACAGGACGACGACGACGGCATCGGGTGCCGCCGAGCGGATGAGCGGGAGCGCCTCGAGCCCGTCCATGACGGGCATTGCCAGGTCGAGCAGGACGAGGTCGGGTTGGTGCCGGCGGACCTGCTGGATGCCGTCCCGGCCGTTGCCGGCTTCGGCGACGACGTCGAATCCGCCGGCCCGCGTCAGGGTCGCATCGAGCAGCATCCTGATGTCGGGTGTGTCGTCGATGAGGACGACCGTGATCGGATGCGCGTCGGGGGCCACCGTCATGTCGGGTCGGCCAGCTTCGCCGGCTCCGAGCGGAGCAACACGCGGTCATCGCGCCCGTGCCCGGAGCCGAGCAGGTCGCTGATCATATGACTTGCCGACGCGATCGAGGCGTCCAGCGCGGCGACCGCCTTGGATGTCTGTCCGAGATCGAGTGCCATCCGGGCAACCACCATGCCCTGCAGCACGGTGTCGTTGAGTTCGAGGGCGTTCCGCTCGCGCTGGTGGTAGTCCTCGAACAAGGTGGCACCCTTCAGCAGCGCGGAGTACGCCCTGCGCAGGGTCCAGTAGTAGACGCCGACCGCGGCGGTGACCAGGTCCCAGATGGTCGCCTGCCAGTCGTAGGAGGCGCGCAGCGCGAGACCCTGCACGACTTCAACGTGTGCGTAGGGGAGCAGCATGTGCACGACGTGCCCGCCATGGTGCACCGCGCAGGTGAAGAAGATCGCCGCGGTCGCGGTGCCCAGCGGATTACTGCGCAGCTGCCCGGCGGCGATCAGCGGGCGAAGGATCGCCACCACGATCAGCAGATAGGCCAGCGCCACCACGGCATTGGCGACCAGTCCGGTGTACCACCACATCTCTCAGCTCCGTCCCGTTTGGACTCGGTCGAGCCGCTGCGCGCGCGGCCACCTCCGCCTGGCGGCAGAGTTGGCGCTCGGGCGCAGCCACGCCAGGCAGGCGGCGATCGTGACCAGCTCGGCGACGCTGGCAAGGCTGTCGGCAAACCCCACCGGTTCGACTTCGCCGAGCCCGAACGGCAGCCCGGCGGTTCTGGTGACGAGCCACAACAGAACGACCCCACCACTCAACAGCGCCGTCAGCGTGACCAGATGCCGCGACGGTATGCGCAACACCGCGACGGCCAGCGCGAACTGCATCGCGCACAGCACGACGAAGAACGCGCCGAAGCGCACACCTTCCCGAAAGTGCTCCGGCCCGACACTCGCATGCACCGCGCCGGCGAGTACGCAGCTGACCGCGACAACAGCGAGTGGGCTTCGCGGTGGATCGACCGGCGCCGCGGCGGGACTCGACCGGCCGCGCGTCGCGAGCATCAGCTCCGCCTGTGCGCAGGCGTGCTCGACGAGCGTGCCCGCGGCGGCCATGCTGCGCAGCCCGTCGAGGCGCCGCGTCCGCACCGGACGGGCCGGCCACAGCAGGAACATCACGACACTGGCGCCGATAACGACAATCCCGGCGTGCACTATGTGTAAAGCGACGACCACAGTGCGTAGTATGCGCTCTCAAATGATCAATGGCCAGCACCGGGCGTTACGGCAGCGGGCGGTCTTCGATCAGGCCCATCGGGGGGTTCGGCGTCGCAGGCGCCGTGCATCCAGATCGGCGGCGGACACCCCGTCCGGTTGCTGGCGCCGCGTTCTCAGGCGGCCCGCTCGTAGACCAGCAGGTGGACGCCGTCGCCGAAGGTTCTCGTCTCGGCAAGCCGCAGGCGCTTCGTCTCGCTTGTGCCGTCGAAGAGGCGCTTCCCCGCGCCGACGATCACCGGGTAGACCAGCAGGTGCAGCGCGTCGACGAGGTTGCACTCGATCAGCGTCTGACTGAGCTGCGCGCTGCCGTGCACGACGATGTCCCGCTCGTACCGCTGCTTGAGCTTGGTGACCTCGTCGACCAGGTCGCCTTCCAGGACCGTCGTGTTGTTCCACTCGGGGCTCTTCAGCGTGGACGAGACGACGTACTTCGGCATCGAGTTGAACTTGTTGCCGAACTCGCCCTCGACGTGCGGCCAGACTGCCGCGAACGACTCGTAAGTGACGCGCCCAAGTAGCTGGGCATCGGAGGCCATCGTCTCGTCGACCTTGAACTGGTTTCCGTCGGGGCCACGGGAGAAGTCATCGGCCCAGCCGACACGTTCGAACTCTTCGGTGCCGCTCGGGGCCTCTACGACACCGTCGACGGAGATGTACTCGGTGACTACGAGCCTGCCCATGTGGATTCTCCTTTCCGTTGAGTTGAGGCGAGCATGGCAGCAGACCGCACCGCCGATGAGATCCAATCCCGTGCCCGGATCGAGGACCAATTCACCGCGTCGCCGGCCGGAAGCATGTTCGTCTGAATCTCGCCGCCACGCTGACCAGTCAGACTGTGGTTGGGTGTGCTACGGCTCTATGCGGGTCGGCACACGTGAGCGACGGCCCCGCCGCTGAAGGCCGTGGTGGTGATCGGCTCGACGTCCATCGGCTCGACGAACAGCCGCTGACCGTCGCCGAGCACGGCCGGGTGTACGAGCAGCCACAACTCGTCGATTAGCCCCGACTTGCACAAGGATTGGGCGAACCGTGTGCCGCCGTGTGCGACGAGGTCGCCCCCCACCCCTTGCTTGAGCCGTTTGATCTCCTCGGCTAGATCGCCCGCTGCAATGCTGGTATCGCCCCAATCCGCCGTCGTCAGCGTCTTCGAGAACACCACCTTCGGGATCTCGTTCATCGGCGCCGCGAAGATCTCGCTGGACTGCGGCCAGTGGGCCGCCATGGCCCGATACGTCTCCGCGCCCATGAGGTGCGCGCTCGCCCGTGAGACCGCGTCGAGCGTCCACGCGGTCGCGTCGTCACTCATGCTCGGGAAGATCCAGTCATTACGGCCGTCCGTCCTCGCGACGAAGCCGTCGAGCGACACCGACATCTTCAGAATGAGCTTGCTCATGTGGATGTTCCTTTCCGGACGGATGCCGTCCATTCGTCGAGGCGCCGGTAGGAGGCCGTCAACCCGTCCTCCATGCCGGAGGCCACGTGCGCATCGCGGGCTGCGATCGACGAGTGGACCTTCCTGCACGTGATCACGGTGCCCTCATCGACCGCCTGGAAAGTGAACGTGTCGATGGCTTCATCGTCAGGTGTGCCTTCATAGACGAACGACTTGACCAACCGGTGCGGGCGCTCGATCAGTCGGTATTCGCCATGGAAGCCGAATTCCTGGCCGTCCGGCGCCCGATGAACGAACCGATACTTGCCGCCGATGCTGAGGTCGATCTCGCATACCACCATGTCGAGATGCCGCGGCCCCCACCAATGACGCAGATGTTCCGGCTCGGTGTACATCCTGAAGACCAATTCCGGCGGCGCTTTGACCAGGCGGCGGAAGACGATTACCGGCTCGTCGGGCGGGATCTCGATCTCGAGTCCGGTCGGCGCGCTCATGATGACGGCCCCTTGGCCTGCAGCGTGTCCACGTACTCGTCGAGACGGGCGAAGCTGTCCTCCCAGAACTCGCGGTACGTGCCGAGCCAATCCGCGACGTCCTTCATCCGCCGGGCGTCGAGGCGGCACAGGTGGTGCTTTGCCCGCCGGCGACGTGACACGAGGCCGGCCGATTCCAACACCTTCAGGTGCTTGGAAATCGCCGGCTGGCTCATCGGGAATGGCTCGGCGATGTCGAGGACCCCCGCTTCTCCGTTCGTCAGCCGGGCAAGGATCGCCCGCCGGGTCGGATCGGCCAGGGCGGCGAACGTCTTGTTCAGTTCCTCCTCCGACGGCAAACGCATAACCACGAGGTTATGGGTTGGCAGCGCACTGCGTCAACTAGCAGGGACGACTGAGTCGCTCACAGCGAGGACGATCCAGCGGCTTCGGGTGAACCGCATCGGCGTGGCATGAGGAAGATGCACCCTCAAAGGCGGCCGACCACCAGATCGGCTTCGAGGCCCAGTCGCCCACCGGAGACGGCTGTACCGTCACCTTCGACCTGATCGGCTTCATCCAGCAACGCCTTCAAGATCTACGCGACGGATCGTGACCAGCCCTGGAAATGCCGTGGCCGCGATCAGATACTCGCTGGCCCCCGCCGCTGTCGCGGGTTTGGATGAAGCTCATGCAGCGTGACCTGAATCTGAATCTTGGCAAGGGCCTGCACATGCGAACCCTGGTTGCTGACGATGCTGCGTTGCTGGCGGAGGCCACGAGCGGGGAGTCGGCGCCATCGCTGTGGGGTCCCCGTCCCGCAGGACCCTATTCGCTGCACGACGGGCACGCTGCGCTGTCGGCCTGGGATCCCGCTGCAGGGGGCCAGTTTTCCATCGGGATCTTGCACGGGGAGCAGCTCCTCGGCGCGGTCGGGCTGATGCCCGATCGCCCGGGAAGCACCGAGCTTGCCTACTGGATACGACCCGAACAACGACGCAGGGGCATCGCCTCGCAGGCCGTGCATGCCACGACGCTATGGACCCACCGCAGCCTGGCCATCCCCCGGATCTGGCTGGAGATCGAACCCGACAATGAGCCGTCGCTCCGGCTCGCCCAGCGTGCCGGCTACCACTTCGAACAGCGTCTTTCCCAGCACTGCCGCGACTGGTCGAGCGAGGACGCCGAACACGACTCATGGCACGACTGCCTCATCTGGGCCCACGAAAGCGATCAGGTCGGTGCTCAGCCCGCAGCAGCCACCGCTACCACCAGGCAGCCGAGAGTGAAGTAACGGCCTACGGCTGGAGTACGAGGGCGAGGTCGCGCGGTTCGGGGGGCTGGGAAGCGCCGCGCGCGATGTAGACCGCGCGCGGCGCTTCGCGCGGCTACGGCGTCGGGATCGTCCAGAGACCTCGACCGTGGGTGGCAGCGAGGATGTAGCTGCCGTCCGGGCTCAACTGCAGGTCGTTCACCGACGCGTTCGGCAGGTTCGTGCCGAGGCGCGTCCAGGTACCTCCGTGGGCTCCCGAGATCATCACGCCGATGTCGCTGGCGAGGACGAGGTGGCCGTTCACCAGCACGACGTCGTCAGCCGGGGCGTCCGGCAGGTTGCCGCTGATGTCGGTCCAGGTCGTCCCGCCGTTGTTCGACTCGAACACGTGGCCCTCGCCGGCTGAGAACGTCGCCGTCCAGCGCCGGGAGAACCCGTTGAAGACGGCGTACACGTGCTCGGGGTGGTTCGGCTCGACGAAGAGCCCCTGGATGAACCGGTTCGGGAAGGCCGGAGCCGGCAGGCTCAACTGATGCACGGTGCCGCCGTAGTTGGTGAGGATGCCGCGCGCGAAGCCGGCCGAGTTGCACGGACCGCACCACGCCGCGTACCACGTGCCGTTCGACCCGGCGATCTGGGTCGTCGAGTGCCCGGCGCCGGTGTCACCCGCGATCTTCCAGTCGCAGGCCGTGGCACTGCACGTCGTGTTCCAGCCCTTGCTCTGGTTGTCCCAGACGAACTGGCCACCCGCGTACCAGTGCGCCGCGTCCATCGCGTCCGGCTCGAACGGCGCGATGAACCGCGCACCCGCGTCGCACGGGTTCGGTACGTAGGTGAAGGCGAAGCACGACGGCGAGATCTCGCGGAACGAGTTCGAGCCGGGAGTGCCGTTCGACACTCCGCCGTTCGTCGTCAGCGCCATGTCGAGGCTGACGTACTCGACGACCGCGTGGTTGCCGTTCGTGTGGTCGACGAGCGTGTCGCCGCCGTCGCCGCCGAACGGCGAGACCATCGTCGAAGCCCCTGGCGACAGCAGCGATTCGCCGTTGTCCTGCAGGCCGCCCCACAGCGCGTCGCCGCCCGCTACCGGGCCCGCGTCTGCGTAGTAGTACTGCAGCGTGTTCAGCCCGTCGTTCAGATGCGTGAAGTTCGACGTGCTCGTCAGCCCACGCGAGTAGACGCCGCCGTCGTCGCCCACGTAGACCTTGCCGTTCGCGAAAGCCACTGCGTGCTGGTCCGGGTGGGTCGTCGGCGGGCAGTTGTCCACGCCGCCGGACGAGCAGGGCAGGCCGAAGTTCCAGTACGGCCCGGCCGCACGCCAGGTGCCGCCGCCGTTCGTCGTCTCGAAGACCTCTTCGAGCCCGAGGAACACGTGGTTCGCGTTCGCCGGGTCGACGGCCAAGAACTGGTTGTACCAAGCCTGGACGCCGGGGTGATAGCCCTTCGAGGTGTTGCCCAGCGCGGATCCGCTGTTCTGCAGGTTGCGCCACTCGGCGATCTTGTTCCACGGCCCGGCGAAGCTGCCGTTCGCGGCGTAGACGCCCTGCAGTTCCGTCCCGCCCTTGTCGGTCTTGAGCTGGTTGAACATCGAAGCCGACTGGACGAGTGCGTAGACCTTGGCGCCGTCGGCCGACCACGCGATCGTCACGCGTCCGAGATCCTTGTCGTTGATCGCGCCACCGACGGCGACCGGCGCGAACGTCTGGCCACCGTTGCTCGACTGGAATAACCCGTTGCAGTTCGATCCTGCGCGCCACCCGACGACCGCGTCGACCACGCTGCCACCGGAGCCCGGCTTCACCGCGACGTCGCTCACGAAGGCCGCACCCGCGATGCCACCCGACTGCGAGCACGTGGTCGGCAGGCCGACACCCGCGGCGAGAACCGGCGTCCATGCACCACTGACGGTCGCCGCGGAATGCCGGAACAGCCCTCGGCTGGTGGCCGCGAGGATGAAGCCGTTGTCGTAGACCAGCCGGCCCACCGTGTGGTTGTTCAGCTCGTCGCCGCCAACGCGCGAGAAGTTCGCGCCGCCGTCGCTCGAGAAGAGGACGCCCACCCCGGCGTACGAGTCGGAGTTCGTGTTCGCTTCGCCAGTACCGACCCAGAGGCCATGACCCGGGTCGACGGCCAACGCACCGACCGAGAGCGTCGGCGCGTCGTCGGTCAGCGGTTGCCACTGTCCGGAGCCGGCCTTCTTCCAGACGCCGCCGTCAGCCGCGCCTGCGTAGAGGGTCGTCCCGTCGACAGCGAGCGCGGTCATGCGACCGCCCACGTGCTGCGCCCCGCCGCCCGAGTTCGACCACACAGGATCGCGGTATCGCGGGTCGTCACTGTTGTACGGGACGGTCGTCTTTTCAGTCCAGCTTCCCGGCGTAACCGGCAGGTTCTTGTAGATCGCGTACGCCGCGCTGAACGCGCCCGCATCGACCATGTCGGCCGGCGCGGTGCGCGCCTCGGCGTACTGGTCGGCCGCCTCGAGCACATCGAACTGGCCCTCGCCCGCATCCTTGAGGTTCCGCTCGGAGGAGCGACCCTGCGAGTCGGCGGCCGTGGCCGGACTGACCGAGACAGCGAGCCCGATTACCGCAATCGCGGCGGACATGGCGACAAGCAGGCGCCGACGTGGAGAAGCGTTCACAGATGCTCCCCAGAATGCTCGAGGCCGAGCCCCCGATGGCCCGGCCGGGCGAGCCGGACGCTACCACTTTTCGCAGGGCCGGAGATCCTTTACCGGACGAGTCGGACAGCGCTGCAGCTGCCTGCCAACCCTTAGGCGCTGAGCGCGGCCGCCTGCTCCGGAGTAAGGCGCAGAGCCGGTGCTGCGGCTGTCCGTTTCGCTGTCGGCGCGGGCAGGACCGGATCGGACGGTCGCTGCGTGTGCCAGTCGGTCATCGCCTGGTACGCGGCCGCGATCTCGAGCAGGCGATCCTCCTCGTACGGCCGGCCGCCCAGGATCGTGCCGCTCGGCACTTTCGGGTCGGCGCCGATCGCGGTGAATCCGATCGGGAGGCCGAGCTCGGGCAGGCCCAGGATGTCGAACGGCACCGGTCCGGTCTGCAACAGCACGTCGCAGTCGCCCATCACGTCGTCGAGAACTTCGCGCAGCAGATGGTTCTTGGCGCGCTGGCCGGTGATCCACTCGTCCCCGGACAGGAAGATGCCCTGCAACCAGCTGAGCAGGGAGACGCCGAACAGTTTCGGATCCTGTTTGAGGAAAGGAAGAAACGGTTCGGTGCGCTCGCTGAGCCGGATGTTGTTGAAGGTCCCGGTCAGCAGGCCCCAGTCGGCCGGGTAGCTGACGTGGACGACGGTCGCGCCGGGAATGCCCGCCAGCGTGTCGAGAAGTGCGCTGCGCAGCGCTGCATCGGAAGTGCTCACGCCGGTCAGGAAATCCGGTGGCACGCCGATCGTCGTCGGCCGGCGGAGCACCACCTTGCCGTCGCGCCTGACCGGCAGGGCAGACGTGATGAGGTCGGGGACGTCCGGCAGGCCCAGCGTTCGTAGATCGTTCGGGTCGTGACCCGCCATGACCGTCAGCATGATCGCGG
>WNGQ01008100.1_pt1 | contig 10053 bp, 10 predicted proteins | sample 5407661 | NCBI WGS metagenome assembly WNGQ01 (sample SAMN13153382, study PRJNA577476) | soil metagenome | isolation source: 60 cm soil or saprolite under Garry oak tree replicate 2 | place: USA:California | collected 2016-06-15 | reverse complement strand
AGGAAGCCGAAGAAGGGCCGCGACGGGACCCGGCCGTCGAGCCATTGGAACCACTCGTCGGTCAGGGTGCGGTCTCTTCCGCTCGACCCCGGATAGGGAGACTTCGTTTCCTGACGCAGGTTCGGCACGCGGGCGAGGGCCGTACGGTCCAGCCCGACCACCCAGCTATAGACGGGGGAGCTGGCGAAGAGGCCGAGCTCGTACCCGTACTGCCGGAAGAGATCCATGACCACGGGCGGTCGATGGTCGTCGGCGAAGGCCTCCCAGTAGCTGGCGGGGAGGCTGTAGAAGATGGAGAACATACCCGCCCGTGATGAGTTGCCGCCGCTCACGTGCCCATCGAAGCGTAGCGCGCCCTCGGCGAAGCCGGCCATGCGCGGAGCGAGAGCGGGGGCCAGAGAGTCCGCGCGCATCGCGTCGACCACGATGAGCAGGACATTGAGGAGGGGCCGGCGCGGCTCGCAGCTGAGGGGCGCCCGCGGGTAGCGTAGCTCACCGCCGGGGGGCCGACCGAGCGCGGCCACCAGGTTTCGCTCCCGCGCGCGGGCCTGATCGACGAAACCGAGCCTCGCGAGCTTCCGCGAGTCCTTGAGCGGAAAATAGAGGGGCAGGTAGCGCGTGAACGAGGTGACGGGCACGTAGTAGTGCGCCTCCGCCCAGAAATGGATCAGGTGGCTGGCCACGAAGCAGGTCACGATGCCGAGGGCGAGATAGCGCCCGATCCGCTGCCTCGGCGCCTCCGCGGTGCGCTTCCACACCCACAGCGCCAGCATGCCCTCGATGGCCGCGCCCATGACGAAGTAGAGGGCGAGGAACGCCCACGTCTGCGGTGCGAGCAGGCGGAAGGTGAGCACGCTCAGGTGATAGCGGTTGTCGGCGAAGAGGAGGCTGTCGAGCACGAGGAAGCTCAGGACCGTGCTCCCGAGGAAGACGCCGAGCGGTACGACGACCCGCGGCCACGGGATGAGGAGGACCACGGGGACGAGCAGGAGAAAAGGGATAAAAGCGAAAACGGCCATCTGGCCCACGAAGGCGAGGAGGGCGTAGATCCAGGCGACGGAGGGGCCGACCACGGCGTAATACCAGAGATAGCGGAGGCCGACGAGTGCGAGGAGACCCGCATTGACGAGGGCGAACCAGCTTCCCCAGCGGAGGAGCCGCCGGCGGGCGGCCACTACCGCGCGCCCGACGGGTGTCCCGCCCCGAGCGGCGTGCCCAGGGCGCCGATGCCTGCCTGCTCGGCGGCGATCCGGGCGATCTCCCGTGCCCCCGCCTCCACGCTTTTCCCGAAATTGAACGTCCACGTCTCCCGGAGCGCCGCGCTACGCTCGCGGAATCCCCGCCCGCCTCGCAACAGCTCCGCCACGTACGTGGGCGCCTCGGCGATGCGGTCGAGAGGGAGGATGGCTCCGAGCTCGCGCCGGATGCGCATCTCCATCGGCTCCAGGCCGAGCTCCTCGTACTTCGGGTTCCGCACCCGCGGCGGGACGTCGACGAAGAGCACGGGCTTGCCGAAGCCCAGAGCGTACTCGATGGCCATGGCCGACCAGTCGCTGATCAAGAGATCGGACTCGAAGAGGGACGCGCTCTCTTCCATCCTGTCCACGTGACGGAACTGCGGGTGCGTCTTGAACCTTGCCACCAGACCGTCGACGAGACGCGGGGCGAGGCGCGCCGTCTGATAGTGCGGGCGGAGGATGACGCGGAGGCCGGCCCCGAGCAAGGCCGCGATGAGCGGCTCACCGCAGACGTGGAGGGTCGACTGCTCCCCCCATGTCGGGGCAAGGAGCACGGTGGTGGGGGCCGACGGATCCTTGGGATGGGCGGCGGCGACTTCGACGAGGCGCTCGAGCCTCGGATAGCCGTAGGGAAAGATGTGCTTGGGCGGCAGGCCCTTGAGCTCTTCGCGCCGGCGAAGCTCCGCCACGTGGTGGGGGCCCGTGCACAGGAGACTCTCGTAGTGGTCATAGGAGTTCTCGTGGTCCACCATGTGCGTGCTGCCCATGCTGTGGAACACGTAACAATAGTGCACGGGATGCACCGATCGCTTGAGCTGGAAGTTGTGGAGATCGAGCATGGTGAGGACCATCACGTCGGCCTTGAGGGTCTGAAAGAGCCAGGTGCAGAGCACGCTCGAGCGGATCCGGAAGGTGTGAAGCCCCGCCCCCCGCCGCGTGGCCAGGGGCACCGTCGGCTCCGACGTGATGTGGCACACCGTGCGGGCGAGCCGGTCGATCAGGAAATCAACGAGGGGCTGGAGGTGATGCCAGTCCTGATGGGTCTCCGAGTAGAACACGATGTTGCGGTCGGGCGACGGGAGATTCTGGAAGCGGCGGTAATCGCGCCAGTCCTGCCACACCTTCATGGGGTCGTGCGACGGCGGGGCGCTTTACTCTTTCGCGTGAGAGGCGCCGTCGGCCGTTCCCGGCGGCGTGCCACCTTTCTTGCCTCGGAACAGGCCGACGATCCGGTACCAGAACATCTTGAGGGCCAAGCCCACCGCCGCGGCCACCCCGATCACCGCCGAGACGAGCATGCTTCCCGTGCCCGGATCGAGGTAGGCGGAGGCCGGAGAGGCGATCGACAGGAAGGCGAGCGCGACGGCCACTACCCACGGAGTCAGACGGCGGGTCATCCTTTGAGTTCCACGGCTACTTTGAGTACCAGAATCCGCGGGCGGAATCAAGAACTCCATGAGCGCCACCGTCCGGCCACGCCGGGCTAGACGCGAAACGTGTAGGTCTTGGTGGGATCGCGCTCGATGTCCGGCGGGAAGCTCTTGCGCTTGTCGGCGTAGTACTGCGCGCGGTGATCGCCGGCGGAGCGGCGGTTGTAGGTGATGTAGAGCACGCGGCGGCGCTCGTCGGTGAGGTTGGGGCCGGAGGCATGGGGGGTGTAGGAATCGAAGAAGACGACGTCGCCGGCCAGGGTGGGGACGGGGCGGGCGTGGAGACGCTCCATGTCGGCGTCGGTCATGGGGGTCCACTCGCCGCCGAGGAGGCCCTGGGTATGCTGGCCGGCGCAGAGCTCGAGACAGCCGTTTTCCGCGGTGGTGGGGTCGATGCTGACCATGGCGGTGATGAAGAGATCGGCGTAGGTGCTCCAGCCGGCCTGCTGGTCCTGGTGGGGCTTGAAGCCGTCGCCGCCGGGGAGCTTGAAGTTGATCTTGTCCTTGAAGAGCACGGCGGGCTCGCCGAAGAGGGCGGCGACGGCGCCGCGGAGCTGGGGGCCGTCGCAGAGGGCGGCGAAGCCGGGATGAAAGGGGCAGAAGTTCTCCACGCGCTGGAGGACGCGCTGGCCGGGGTGGAGCAGGCTCGGCTCGAAGTACATCATGGCGCGACCGGGGGTTTCGGGCTGGGCCTGGATCTCGTCGGTCCAGGCGGAGATCTGCCGCATTTCCTCCGCGTCGAACAGACCCGGCACCACCACGAAGCCATCGCGCTTGAAAACATCGACCAGAGTCGTCATCTTCGTATCCGTCGAGGTCTGGCTCATCCGTGCACGCACCTCCATCGATTCATCTGCGCCGTCTGTCCGTCCCAAGCTTATCCGCGGTGAGCGGCGTCGGCTAGAAAATTCTAGACACGGAGCGTTCCGGGTGCGACCCTTGGACCGATTTGAAGCCATCGAGTCCGGTCACTCAGGGGCACGTTTCCACCGCGCGCAGGTTCGCGTGGTGACGGCCATCATACTGGCCGCGGGTGTTGCCCGCCGTCTCGCGCCCCTCACTGATCATACCCAGAAATCACTCCTGCCGGTAGGAGGACGGGCCATCCTCGCGCGTATGGTGGAGGCCCTTCACGCGGTCGGGGTGCGGCAGGTGGTCATCGTGGTCGGACATTGCGCGGACCAGGTCAGGGCACTCGCGGCGTCCGGGCCGGCGGGTATGACCATCGAATGCGTACACAACCCCGCCTACCAGAAAGGCTCGGTTCTGTCGCTCCTCTCGGCGCGCGAGGTCATCCTCGGCGGGCCCACCCTCATCATGGACGCCGACGTGGTGTTCCCGCGGGAGTTCCTGCGGCGGCTCGTGGACTCGCCGGCCCCGAACGCCCTGCTCATCGACCGCGGCTTCGCCGACACGGGGGAGGAAGTAAAGATCTACACGCGGGGAGAGCGGGTAATCGCTCTCGGAAAAAAGGTGATGCCCAAGACCTGGGACCTCGTGGGGGAGGGCATCGGCTTCTTCAAGTGCGGCGTCGCGGCCGCCCCCGATCTGGTGCACCTCCTCGAGCACGTGAGCGAGGAGAGCCAGGGGCTCTGCGAGTATGAGGACGCGCTGCATCTGATCGTCGGCCGTCAGCCCGTGGCCGCGGTCGACGTGACGGGGCTGCCGTGGACGGAGGTGGATTTCGTGGAGGATCTTCGCCGGGCCGATGCCGAGGTCTTTCCGAAGATCGCCCGGCTCGAGGGCGCTTGAGCGGCTAGTTCGGCTGGACCACCACGGTGCGGACCACGCTCAGGTACTTCTTCGCTACGCGCTGCACGTCGGCCGGCGTGACGTTCTTGACGGCGACGGCATAGCGCTCCAGGAATTCGTAGCCCACCCCCGCCGTCTCGTAAAACGCCAGGTACCACGCCTGCCGGGCATTCGTTCGGCGATCCATGGCCTGGCTGCCCACCACGTAGGCACGAGCCACCGCCACCTCGTCATCGCTGGCCGCCTGATTCCTGATGCGCTCGAGCTGCTGGACGAGGGCGGGCTCGGCCTTGGGCACGTTCTCGGGCGCGGTTCCGAGTATGGCCACGAAGGCGCTCGTGTCGATCCGCGAGGGGTAGACGGCGAGGGTGGTATAGGCCAGAGCCTGCTGATCGCGCAGCTCCGAGAAGAAGCGCGAGGCCATGCCGCCCCCGAGCAGTGCGGTGAGGACTTTGAGAGGCGGATGATCCGGGTCGGTCAGCGACGGCGCGAGCGTCCCCATGAGGATCTGGGCCTGGGCGCCCGGTACCACCACCATTTCGCGGGAGGCGGCCATGGAAGGAGGAGCAGGCGCCGCCGGCATCTCGACCTTGCCGGGGGCCATGGTGCCGAAGATCCGCTGCACCTGGGCCATCACCTCCGCGCTCTTCACGTCTCCGCTCACGGCGAGGACGATCTGGCCGGGGACGTAGAAGCGCCGATAGTAAGCGATGAGGGCGCCGCGATCGAGCTTCTCCACGCTCTGGCGGCGCCCCAGGGGATCCCAGGCATAGGGGTTCGAGCCGAAGAGGCTGGCGCGCATCCGGTCCGAGGCGACGTCGAAAGGCTTGTCCCCGCGGTTCCGGATCTGGCGCACGAGAAAGTTGCGCACGGCCTGGACGGTACCGTCGGGCAGGGTAGGGCGCAGGACGCAGTCGCCGATCAGCTCGAGCATCTCCTGCCAGTTCCGGGAGAGCGCGGTGGCCGTGATCTCGGAATAGTCGGCGTCTCCGTAGGCGTCGATGCCGCCGCCCATCCGATCGGCGGCCTCCGCGATCTGCTCACCGTCGAGCTTCTCGGTGCCGCGCACCAGCATCTGCTGGAGCAGGTTGGAGATGCCCGCGTTGTCCGGCGTCTCCGTGCGCGTGCCCATCCTTACCATGAGCGAGTACGCGACCACGGGCGCCTCGCGGTTCTCGCGCACGAGCACGGTGAGGCCATTGGGCAGGCGCATGCGGGTGACCCCGCTGGTCTGGGCCGCGCCGGCCACCGGGACGAGCAGCATGAGGAGCGCGACCACGGCCGGGACCAGCCTTCGCTCGAAACGCATCACTTGCCTCCCGGCACGAAGGCGATGCAGGCGTAGTCCGCCAGAGGCAGGTACTTGCGCGCGGCGTCGCGGATCTGCTCACTCGTCACGGCGCGGAGCCGATCCACGTAGCGCAGCTCGTCGTCGAGATTGCCCGTGAGCTGGGTAATCCCGTAGGCGGCGGCCACCCCGTCGGAGGTCTCGTAGGCGAAGGCGTGCTCCGACTCGGCCTTGGTCACCGCGAGCTGGCGCTCTTCTTCGGTGGGCCCGTCCTTCTCGAGTCGCGCGAGCTCCTCGAGGATGCGCTGCTTCGCTTTCGCCACGTCGGCCGCTTCGAGCTGCGCCTGCACGTAGAAGATGCCCGCGAGCTGCATGGAGGAATTGCTGACGCTGATCCCGGAGACGAGCCGCTCCCCGTCCCGCAGGGTCTTGGGCAAACGCGAGCTCTCGCTGCCTCCGAGAATAGTGGCGACCAGGTCGAGGGCGAAGCTGTCGGTATTCGAGAGGCTGGGCGCCTGCCAGCCGAGGGCGAGCTGCGCCTGCTGCTCGGGCCGCTCCACCGTCTTGCAGATCACGCCCTTGATCGGGGTGAGGGGCGGGGTGGGCGGGGGCGCGTAGCCCGTCTTCGGGCGCTTGCCGAAGGTCGCGTCGACCATGGCCCGGATCGCCTTGGGTTCGACCGGCCCCACCACCACCAGCACCATGTTCTCCGGTGTGTAGTACTGCTGGTTGAAGCCCTTCAGCTTCTCCCGGTTGGCCGCGTTCATCGTCTCCGGCGTGCCGAGCACGGGACGCCCGTAGGGATGATTGGGGAAGACGAGCCCGTAGAGCTGGCGGATGATGGCCGACTTTGGCGTGTCCGTCTCGATGCGCGCCTCTTCGAAGATGACCTGGCGCTCGGAGTCGATCTCCTTGGGCTCGAAGGTCGAGCGGAAGGCCATGGCCTCGAGCAACTCGAGGGCCTTCCGGGTCCCGTCGCTCGGCACGAGGATCTGAAAGGTCGTGTAGTCGAACGAGGTGAAGGCATTGCTGCGCCCGCCCTGCCCCTCGACGGTCCGGTCGATGTAGCCCGGGCCGAACGTGTCGGTGCCCTTGAAGAGCATGTGCTCCTGGAAGTGGGCGTAGCCGAGCCCGTCGGTCTTCTCGTAGCGCACACCGGTGCCGACCCAGAGGTACACCGCGACCACGTCCGACGACCGGTGGTCCTGAATCAGGAGCGTGAGACCGTTGGGAAGGACTTCCCGGACCGGCGCTTTGGCCTCGCCGCTGCTCGCCCCCGGCATTTTCGGGGCGGTGGCGGTAGTAGTAGTAGTAGTAGTAGTAGTGGTGGCGGCGGCGCATCCGGCGAGGAGGAGCGCCGCTACGAGAGCGGGGGCGGCGCGGCGGGGCAAGATCATGCGGCGGAGTCTAGCACAGGAGGGTCAGACGGTGACGCAGGCGCCGGAGACGGCGGAGGCCGCATCGGACGCGAGGAACGCGATGACGTCGGCCACCGCGTCCGTGCTGACCCAGGTCGATCGGTCGGCGTCAGGCATGGCCTTCCGATTGCCCGGCGTATCCATGGTGCTGGGCAGCACCGCGTTGACCGTGATGCCGTGCGACCGCTCCTCCTGGGCGAGAGCCTGGGTCAGGGCGATGACCGCGCTCTTCGACACCGTGTAGGCGATGAAGCCGCCCATCGGAGGCATCACGGCGCGTGAGGCTACATTGACGATGTGGCCGTGTCGGGCCGTTCGCATGGCGGGGAGGACAGCCCGGCAGCCCACCACGGTCGACGTGAGGTTGAGATCGATCAGCCGTCGCCATTCGGCCAGCGACGTGGAGGCGAGATCTCCCCCCGCGAAGCCGCCCACCGCGTTCACCATCACGTCGACCCGCTTCGAGCGCCCGAGGAGGTTGTCCACGAAGGCGGTGACGGCTGCTTCGTCCGCCATGTCGAGCTTCTGTCCGGACAGGCGCGCGCGCGCGTCGCCCGCGGCCGCCTGGAGGGCCGCCCATTCCTCGGGGACGAACCACGGGACAGCCACGGCGCCCCCGTCGCGCAGGAAGCGGAGGACGATAGACTGACCGAGCGCGCCCGTGCCACCGGTGACGATGGCCACCCTGCCCGTCATGGGCGCGGGCCCGCCGCTGCTTCCATGCGGGTGGCCAGATCGAAGTCCAGGGTGGTGATCCCGCCCGCGTCATGCGTGGTGAGGTCGACGGTGACGCGGTTCCAGACATTGGACCACTCGGGGTGATGACCCATGGCCTCGGCGGCGAGGGCCACCGCGCTCATGAAGCTCCACGCCTCGACGAAGTCCTTGAAGGTGAAGGCCTTGTGGAGCTTGCCTGCTTCGAGGCGCCAGCCGGGCAGCGTCTCGAGACGCGCGGTGATATCGGCGTCGGCGAGCTTGGGCGGGCGCGCCATGCGCTATCCCGCCGCGGGGGCGGCCATGATGGCCGAGCGCTGGATCTCTTCGTAGCGGACCTTCGAGACGTCGAAGCTCTCGATATTGTCCACGAGCTTCTTGAAGGTCTGGTCGAAGGAGGGCAGGGTCTTGCGCTGACGGGTGAGCGGCGTGGTGCGCGCGAGGACGAAGTTCTTGACGTAGGGATGGTTGATCCCGCGCTTCTTGATCTTGGCCACCACGTCCGCGAGGGCCTCGTCGGCGGCGCGCACCAGCTCGGCGCGCTCCTCCCGCTCCTCGAGGGTCTTGGGGAAGCGCCCCTTGAGGAACTTGTCCACGCGGCGCAGGATCGGGGCGAAGGCGCCGCCTGCGAAGCGCTTGTTCTTCTCGTAGAGGAGACCGAGGGTGATGAAGTGAGGCGCCTCGAACTGGAAAGCGTAGTCCTCTTCGCCACTCTCCGGCTCGTCGGCGGCGAGGCCGCGATACATGCGAATCACCTCGGTCGACTTCTCCTTGAGGTTGTGCGCCTTCTCGGTATTGAGGGCGAGGATCTGGAAGGCGACCTCGGGCTCCGGCACGAGGATGGCCGGCATCATCGTGGCCTTGAGCTTCTGGAGCACGGTGCGCCGGTGATTGCCGTTCGGTGTCCAGTACACGCCCGGCTTGGGCGACATGGCGACGATGGGGTCGACGAAGCGGTCGATTTTCTTCACAACCTCCTGGAGGCGCTTGGCGTGGGTCGGGGAGAGATCGCGCTGATACGGCGTGGGCTCGACCTTGGACAGGGGCAGCAGGCAGAAGATCTGCCAGTGATCCCCCACGGGCTCGCGGTAGAGGGCCAGGGCCTGCCCGCCGTCCCGCTCGACCTGCTCCGCCAGCGCCGTTACGGCCTTCGGCGGGTCACCATCCGGGGCCACCGACCATGTCGTCATGCCGGCGATTATCGGACGTGGGGTCAGGTCTTGCAATCCAGCATTTGACCGCATGGTCGAGTCTCGAAAATGTCGTAATTCAAGACCTGACCCGGCGGATCGAGCCGTAGATTCCCGACGGCAGGAAGATGATGAAGATGATGAGCAGCAGACCGTAGATGGTCTCGGCCATACCCAGGAACTTGAGTCCGAAGGCGATGCGCAGCCCCTCGGCCAGGGCCGTCGTCAACGCGGTGCCCACCAGCGGGCCCATCAGCGAGTACATGCCGCCCAGCACCACGGCGAACACGATCTTGAGGGAGACACCGATACCCGAGAGGGTGTCCGGGTTGACGTAGGAGATGTACTGGGCGTAGAGGACGCCCCCCACCGCGGTGAGCGCGGCCGACACCACGGTGATGCCCAGTTTGAAGCGGGTGACGTGGATGCCCACCGAGGCCGCGGCCGTCTCGTCCTCGCCGATGGCCTCGAGCGCCGAGCGCGCCATGCTGCGGTCCACGCGGTCCCAGATCCAGAGGCCGGCCAGGAAAAAGGCCAGGGAGGCGTAGTAGAACACACGCTTGTCCGCGAACTGGATGGCGTAGACGCTCCAGTCCGACCCCGCCGTCTTCAGCGTGAGGCCCAGCGAGCCGCCGGTCCAGTCTCGCTCGGCAACGATGAGGAGGCGGATGACCTCTCCCACCGCCAGCGTGACGAGCGCGAAGTAGTGGCCGATGACGCGGAAACGGAAGCATGGGATGCCGAGCACGACGGCAATCGTCACCGCCGCCCCCACGGCGAGGAAGGCGCCGATCCAGGGCGTGAGCGAGTAGAAGTTCCAGAGGAGCGTCGTGGTGTAGGCGCCCACGCCGAGGAAGGCGCCGTGGCCGAGGGAGACGAGGCCGAATCTGCCCATCAGGGACCAGGCCTGGCCGATGAAGGACCAGATGAAGATCTGGATGGCCACGTGGAGCGCCTACTGCCGCATGCCGCCCATGGGGACAAAGGGCGCGGCGAGGAGGAGCGCGAGGAGGGCGCCGGCGA
>WNGQ01011429.1_pt1 | contig 10054 bp, 9 predicted proteins | sample 5407661 | NCBI WGS metagenome assembly WNGQ01 (sample SAMN13153382, study PRJNA577476) | soil metagenome | isolation source: 60 cm soil or saprolite under Garry oak tree replicate 2 | place: USA:California | collected 2016-06-15 | reverse complement strand
GAGCTCGTCGCGGGCGGTGAGCAGCAGGACCGGGGTGAAGACGCCCCGCGCCCGCAGCTCCGTGACGACACTGAAGCCGTCCCGCCCCGGCAGCATCACGTCGAGCACGATGCAGCCATATGTCGCGCCCAGGGCGCGCTCCAGTGCGCGGTCGCCGGTCTCAGCCTCCGTGACGCCGTAGCCTTCTTCGCGGAACGCTTTGCTCAGGAAGCGCCGCAGCTCGCGATCGTCTTCGACGAGGAGTATTTGCACGAGAGCCTAAGCTACGGCGCACCGGCCGGCACGGGGAGTGTGAGCTCGGTGAGAAAGCTCTAAGAATGCGCGCCGGCGCTTCACACACGCGGTGCGGCCGCCTACGTTCAGCCCATGAACCTGCTGCTCGCTCTTCTCGTCACGACCGTGCCGCTCGACACCGCTACGTTCGCGGGCGGCTGCTTCTGGTCCATGGAGCGCGCCTTCGACCAGGTCACGGGCGTCGTGTCCGCCACCGTGGGCTACACGGGCGGCACCGTGGCGCACCCGTCGTACGAGCTGGTGTCCACCGGCCAGACGGGACACCTAGAGTCGGTGCAGGTCGTGTACGATCCCGCAAAGATCACGTACGAGCGGTTGGTGGACGCATTCTGGCACGACATCGATCCGACCCAGGCCGACGGCCAGTTCTGCGATCACGGCCCGGAGTACCACACGGCGATCTTCTATCGCGACACGACGCAGCACCGCGTGGCGGCGGCCTCGCGTCGCGCGCTCGAGGTACGGTTCGGGAAACGGATTGCCACGGACGTCGTGCGGGCGACAGCGTTCTACCCGGCGGAAGACTATCACCAGCACTATTACCGCAAGAATCCTGTCAGGTACGGGATGTATCGCGTGGCGTGCGGCCGCGACCGGCGCCTGCGGGAGGTATGGGGCGCCGCAGCCCCGTCGACGGAGGCACAATCGAGCATGCACGACACCAAGCCAAGCGACGCCGAGTTGCGGCAGTCGCTGACGCAGTTGCAGTACCAGGTGACCCAGCACGACGCGACAGAGCCACCGTTCCACAACCAGTATTGGGACAACCACCGGGCAGGCATCTACGTGGACGTCGTCTCCGGGGAGCCGCTGTTCAGCTCGCTCGACAAGTTCGAGTCGGGCACCGGGTGGCCGAGCTTCACGCAGCCGCTCGAGGGCACGAACGTCCGGCAGAAGTCCGACCGGTCGCTCTTCATGGCACGGACCGAGGTCCGGTCGGCGCACGCCGATTCGCACCTGGGCCACGTGTTCGACGACGGCCCGGCGCCGACAGGGCTGCGCTATTGCATCAACTCGGCGGCGCTCCGGTTCATTCCGGTCGAGCGGTTGCAAACCGAGGGGTACGAGCGCTATCTGCCGCTGTTCCAGACCGCGGCGCGCTGATCGCGCTCGCCAAACTATTTCTTGTAGAGCGTGGGGAACTGCGCTTGCAACCGTCGCACCTTCGGCAGGTCGTTGAAGACGATGTAGGGCTGGTCGGGGTGGCGCGCGAGATAGTTCTGGTGATAGTCCTCCGCGGGATAGAAGTGCTCGAACCGCGCCAACTGGGTGACGATAGGACCGGAGAAGACGCCGGCCTTGTTCAGCTGGTCGATGTAAGCCTGCGCCGTCTGCTGCTCGGCCTCGTTGGCGTAGAATATCGCCGAGCGGTACTGGCTCCCCACATCCGGACCCTGGCGGTTCAACTGGGTCGGATCGTGCGCCACCGCAAAGAAGACCCGCAGCAGCTCGTCGTTACCCGGAGACGACGCTCGAGACGCCTTTCACATGCTTGAACACGGCGTCCATGCCCCAGAAGCATCCTCCCGCCAGCACGGCGATTTGCTCCCCCTTGGCCGGCGGGACGCGCGCCGCGGCGGCGAACGCGGGGATCTGCGCCTGAGCGGCGCCGACCAAAGCGAGGATGGGCACAAGACTCGAGAATAGGGCCATGACGAAATCTAATGGGTTCACGCACACCGGCGCCCTCGCCACGTGGCGGGGCGTGCTGCATGTTACCGCCGCGGTAGTGCTTACCCTTCGTACGGGAGATCCATCGTGGAGCCGACCACCCTGTCACCGTTCAGCGCCTGGGAGAACTTCTATGTCATCATCGGCTCCTCCGCCGCGGCGCTGACGGGCCTGCAATTCGTGGTGGTCGTGCTCGGCGCCGAGGCGCGCTCGATCGGCCCGGAGGTGGGCGCCTTTGGCACGCCCACAGTGGTCCATTTCTGCGCCGTGTTGCTCATGTCGGCGATCCTGAGCGTGCCGTGGCGGGCGGTCTCGAACGCCGGGCTCGCGCTCGGCCCCGTCGGTCTGGCGGGAATCGTGTACATGGCGGTCGTCATCAGGCGGGCGCTCCGGCAGACGCGCTACGTGCCGGTGCTGGAAGACTGGCTCTGGCACTGCACCTTCCCGCTCATCGCGTATGTGACGCTGCTCGTGGCGGCGCTCCTGCTCCGCCGTGATCCTGCGCGGTGCTTGTTGGTGATGGGCGCGGCGGCCCTGCTCCTGCTGTTCATCGGCATTCACAACGCGTGGGATGCGGTCACCTACATCGCCACGCAACAGCCCCAGCACACCGAGGGTCCTCGGGACCAGAAGTAGCGCTCTGGGACTGCCTCCACTTCGAGCGCGCCCTCTCAGGGCGCGGATTCACGGTCACATCACGTCTAGGCTTGGGGGGCCTCGACCAGCTGCCGCACCTGCGCGAGCAGCTCGCTCGCAGTCCAGGGCTTCGTGACGAACGCGACGCGGGGATCCTGGCCGACGGTTTTCCGGAAGTTCGGCGCCGGAAAGCCGCTCATGAACAACACCGGCACGCCGCGCGATTCGCCCCGAATGACCTCGTACAGCTCGAACCCGCTGAGCTTCGGCATCACGACGTCGGTGATCACGAGGTGCAGCGCGGCACGGTGGGCGTGGTAGGCGTCGAGGCCCTGCTCGCCGTCGACGGCCGTGACCACCCGGTAGCCCACCTTCGACAGGAGCTGCTGCGCGGCCACGCGCATCGTTTGATCGTCCTCCACCAGGAGGATCGTTTCCGTCCCGCCGGGCAGGCCTTCGTCCGCCGCGGCCTCGAGGTCCGACATCCCACGATCGCGGATGGCGGGAAAGTACACCTTGGCGGTAGTGCCCTGCCCGATCTCACTGTAGAGGTGGAGGTATCCGCGGTGCTGTTTCACGAGGCCGTAGGCCATGGACATGCCGAGGCCGGTGCCGACTCCCACCGGCTTGGTGGTGAAGAACGGCTCGAACACGCGGGCCAGGGTCTGCGCATCCATCCCGACGCCGGTGTCGCTCAGCGCGACGCTGACGTAGGATCCGGGCTCGACCCAGGCGTGGAGCGGCCGATCCGCCGCGCCGAGCCGCGCGCGCCGCACTTCGACGTGTAGCGTCCCGCCCCTCGGCATGGCATCCTGGGCGTTGGTGACGAGGTGCAGCAGGATCTGCTTCACCGCTGCGGGATCGGCTTCGACCACGCCGGCTTCCTCGTCCGCTTCGAACTGCAGCTCGATGTTGGCCGGAAGCTGGCGGCGCAGGGCGTCGAGCGCATCGCGCACGAACTCGGTGAGGATCAACGGCTGCAGGTCGAGCACGCGGTGGCGGCTGAAGCCCAGGAGCCGCTGCACCAACTCGGCCCCGCGCTGCGCCGTGTCCTTCAGCGCGTCGAGCTCGCGGTTCGCAGGCAGCGATTGCGCCAGCGCGGCCGTGCGCGCCAGGATGGCGGTGAGGAGCTCGTTGAACTGCTGCGCAATGGCGCCCGTCAGCCGGCCGATCGACTCCATCTTGTCGGCCTGCTTCAATGCTCGCTCGCGGGCGAGCTGCGCGGCGATGTCTTCGACAGTCATCGGCCTCCGTTATATTCCGCCTGGTCGCCGCCGTCAAGCCACGCGAGCTGCACCGGCCGCTCGAGAAAGCCGCCGAACCGTCGCGCGGCCGCGACAAGTCACGGAATGGCGTTCGCGATCACGGCTTCCAGGTCCGCGGGGGCCCGCTTGCGACACTCCTTCTTCAGGTCTTCGATGTCCGCCGCGAGGAACGTTGCCAGAAAGCCATCCGCGGTGATCTCGAACGCCGGCAGCTCCTTCTTTGCGGAGGTGTTGGAATACAAGGCGATCACCGCGCACCCATCGAACTTGTAGAAGGAATAGGTCGGGTAACGACCGAACAGCCATACGTGAGCAGGTTTGCCGAAGTCTCGCGCCAGACGCGCGAAATAGCGGTACGCATCCGCGACCAGCGCCGGGATCAGGGGACCGTCCTCGAAATGCTTGCCCAGGGAGAACATGAGCTCGTGGCTTTCGAGATCGGGGAGAAACACCTCCAGCGTGGTGCCGGCCCGACCGAGGAAGGCCTTGATGGCGGCGTCGTGATTCTCACGCCAGCGGCGTGAATGGATGAAGTAGAGGGCCATCGTGGTCGAAGACCCTATGAGATCGTCAAACCGGTGAACGAATCCGGCGAAAGGAGCTACACGGACGATACCGAAAGGCGGTTCAGGAGTGGCGGTCATCGGCTCGATGCTACCCCGGGTGAGACGGAGGAGCAAGAACGGGGGGCGATGACTAGACTCCCTGCATGAACTTGAACCCCCTCCCCCAGCAGCTCCTCGCCATTGAAGCGCCGCTCGGCCCCGTCCTCGTGGTCGCGGGACCCGGCGCGGGGAAGACGTTCTGCCTGATCGCCCGCATCAAGCATCTCATCACCACGGTCGGCATCGCGCCCGAGCGCATCTGCGCCGTCACGTTCACCAATCGGGCGGCCGAGGAGATCGCCGTCCGGCTGAAGCACACGCTGGGGGACCGTGCCGAGGCGATCACGCGGGGCACGATCCACGCGTTGTGCCTGGCGTTGCTGCGCGAGCACGCCGAGGCGGCGGGCCTGCGGAAGGGCTTCGGCGTGGCCGACGAGCAGTACCAGCAGGTGATCCTGGGCCGGCTGCAAGTGCCGCTCGAGCAGCGCGGATCGCTCTTGAACCGGTTCAGCCGGCATCGCGTCACGGATTACCCGTTGACCGATGACGACGCACGCGTGTATCGCGAGTACGCGACCTGGCTGACGCACCGCAACATGCTGGACTTCGACGACCTCGTCACCAAGGCCGAGCAGCTCTTGCGCACGCACGGCGACATCGCCGATACGATCGCCGGGCGCTGGGACTATCTCCTGGTGGACGAGTTCCAGGACGTGAACGCCGTCCAGTACGATCTCTTGAAGCGCCTGGCGGCGCCGCACGGCAACTTCTTCGCGGTGGGCGACGACGAGCAGTCGATCTTCACCTGGACCGGGGCGGACCCCTATGTCCTGGTGCGGTTCGGCCGCGATTACGCGATCGACCGGCCCATCGTGCTGGACAAGAACTGCCGCTGCTCGCGTCAGATCTTCGACACCGCGCGACGCGTGCTGGCGCAGAATCCACAGTTGTTCGAGAAGCAGCTCAGCGCGGAGCAGGAATCGGCGTACGACGTGGGCGCGGTCGCCTTCCGCGACGAAGCCGAAGAGGCCTCATGGCTGCTCGAGGACATCCTGGCCGACCGCACGGCAGCCGGCCTGGGATGGGGCGACTACGCGGTGCTGTACCGCCGGCACAAGGTCGGCGAGTACCTCGAGGGGCGCCTCGTCCGAGCAGGGATTCCCTGCCGGCTGGCGCGCGGTCGCTCGCTGGTCGAGGACGACGTCATCAAGTACGTGATTGCCGCGCTGCGGATCGTGCGCGATCCCGACGACCCCGTCGCGCTCGAGGCGTTCGCGCGCTGCGTGCTGTCGGCGCATTTCCTCCAGGAGGTGCTGGCCTCACCCCCGTTCGCCCTCTCGTCCTCACCCCCTGTCCCCCTCTCCGCAACTGCGGAGAGGGGGGACGCAGGCGATTTTCTCGCGGCCGTCCGGGCTCTGGCACGGCGCCGACCGGCGCAGGACCCCGACACGAAGAAGCTGTGGCGGCTCGTGTTTCAGGTGGAGAACCTCCGCGCCCTGCCCCGGTCGCACCGCGCGCTGGCGCCGCTGGTCGATGAGATCCTGTCGCAGAGCGTCGGCCCGTACAAGAACGCGTTGGAGGAGCGGCACGACGAGCTCGCCGATCCCGCCGCTATCCCCGAGGCGGTGCGCCTCGCCGAGCGGCTGGCGGGCGCGATCGCCGCGGAGCGGGACATCGTGATCGAGCCGCAGGGGGGGTTGGAGATCGCGTTGCGGGGCATGCTCGCCGCTGCGGGGGTGCGGAACCTGCCATCACAGGTTTCCGGGCCGCTAAAGCCCCGGGGCACCGCCCCGGGGTTAACCCACCCGGGCGAGACTCTGGTCAAGGCGGATGGTGGTAAGCATGGGCTCGGTCTGACTCTGTTCAAAACGTTGCAGCTGATGCAGGCCAAGGAGCTGGATACCGCGCTCGAGCGCTACGTCACGTTCGACCTGGAAACGACCGACAAGGATGTGGAGGTGTGCGAGGTCGTGGAGATCGGGGCGGTGCGCGTGGTGGGCGGCGAAATCGTCGACCGCTTTCACACGCTGGTCCAGCCGTACCGTCCGATCACGCCCGGGGCGACCAAGGTGCACGGGTACGCCGAGGCCGATGTGCGGGGAGCGCCCTCCTTCCCCGAAGTCTGGCCCGAGTTTCGAGCCTTCATCGGCGACGACGTCCTGATCGCGCACAACGGCCAGCATTTCGACATTCCGGTGCTGCGCCGGCTCGCGGCGGGACGGGACGGCGTGGACAGCCTCGTGTTCTACGACACGCTCCCGCTCGCGCGCTCGCTCTCCCGCGACAGCGCCAAGCTCGAGGACCTCGCCTTGCGGTTCGGCATCGACGCCGGCCGGGCGCATCACGCACTGGACGACGCCGTGACGCTGGCCCGAGTGTATCGCGAGCTCGAGCGCCAGCGGGGAATTCGGGCGCGCAAGGCGGTGCTCGTGAGCGTGCTCGACTATCTAGGATTGGCGCTCGCACTCGAGCCGCGCACGGAGCAGGGAGCGGAGAGCGGGGAGCGGGACCTGCTGTTCAAGCTTGCCAAGTTTTACACGCTGGGTCGGTACAGCGATGCGCTGGCCTTCTACGAGATGGAGCGCGACCGCACCGCTAGCTCCGCGGCACCTCCGGTCGACGAGGTGATCCGGAGGCTCGGCGGGCGCGCGCTCATGACGCGCCTCCGGGCCGAGCCCGATCCGGCGCAGCGCTACCCCGCGGCGCTAGCCCGGCTGCGGGCGCTGATGGACGAGCCCTCACCCGCAGGAACGCTCAAACAGAGTATCGATCGGCTGCTCGAGCGCGTGGCGCTCTCCACGTCGGACGGCATCGAGGTCGCGCCCGATCGCGTCAATCTCCTCACGCTGCACTCGACCAAGGGCTTGGAGTTCTCGCGCGTGTACATCGTGGGACTGGAGGATTACCAGATTCCCGGCTATCGCGAGTCGACGGAGAATCGCCAGGCCGAGATCCAGGAGGCGCGGCGCCTCGTGTATGTGGGGATGACGCGGGCGCGGGAGCGGCTGGTGCTGACGCGGGTCGAGCGGCGCTTCGGGATGGAGGCGGGAGGGTCGAGCTTCCTCGAGGAAATGGGGTTGGAGGTGCAAGGCGTGGGAGCGGAGTGAGCGTGTGCGGGAACTTCCCACCGATGTGGTTCATTCATGAAGCATGACTTCCTATGGTACCCAATTCCGCCTGGTAGCCCGGGGGCTGGTCGACTACCTCGCCGGCATCGATCCCAGCGCCGTAGGGCTGGTTGGCGCCCTGCTGGTACTGATTCGCACTCGCGGCGTCCCCAAGCGCCGCGATGATGCGGTGCCGCCGGCTTAGTCGAGCCCCAAGATCCGCTTCACCGCCAGCTTCAGCTCTCCCGCCGTCACGGGGTCGCGCCAGTGGGGGCCCCCGCCGTGCTCCGGCGTTCCAAACACGGTGATGCGCGCCAGCAGCCCGGGGTGCTGTGCTTCCACGTCCGCCATCAGAGAATCCACCGCGTGTCGCACGCTCGCTTCCGGCGAACGGGTGTAGATCAGGAAACGCGTGTCCAGTTCGGCGAAGTAGCGAAGGAACACCTTCAGCGGCGGTCGCGGATCATCGGCGTCGGAGCCACGGAAGGTGGAGTAGTGCATGACGATCAAGTCGGGATGGAAGCTCACGACCTCGTCGTAGCGGTGCCAGCCCGGCCCTCCTGATTCCTTCTGCCGCGCGATCGGCAAGTCGGCCAGGATGTCACTGATGACGTCCGCATTCGTGCCGCTCGCCCGGATCGTCTCATCGTCGTAGATACGACCCGGGTGGGGTGAGTCCATCATGATCACGAGCGGACGATGGGCGGCTCGCCACGGGTGCCAGCCCCAGAGAGCGGCGAGCACGAGAGCGAGAGCGCCCACCGCGGTGAGCGCCCGCCGGCTGCGTGACCGACCGCGACCCGAGGGCGGGGGGACCTGCGCGGCGCTCGCCGACAGCGCTTCCGCGAAGGCCGCCGCGGAGGCGAAACGGTCCGCCCGCGCCTTCCCCAGCGCTTTGGCCAACGCCCGCTCCAACGCGGGAGGAACGTCACCGCGGACGACCGTGAGGCGGGTGGGTGGATCCACCAGGATCTTCGCGATCACCGCGCGCGCGGTAGGGCCGGTATGGGGCGGTTCCCCCGCCAGCATCTCGTACAGCACCGCTCCCAGCGAGTAGACGTCGCTGCGCGCATCCACCTCGCGCTCGCCTGCGGCCTGCTCGGGGCTCATGTACTCCGGTGTGCCCACGGACAGTCCGGTCGCGGTGAGCCGGTCGTCCGCTCCTTCGAGCACGGCGAGCGCGATCCCGAAGTCCGCCACCATCGCCTCGCCCTCGTGCAGCAGGATGTTCTCGGGCTTCACGTCCCGGTGGATCACGCCCTGGCGGTGCGCGTAATCGAGCGCGCTCGCCACCTGCGCGGTGATGCGCAGCGCCTCATCGAGGGGGAGCTGTTTCTCCCGGTCGAGCTTCGCCCTGAGGGACTCCCCCCGAACGTACGGGACGACGTGGAACAGGAAGCCATCGGCTTCGCCCGAGTCGATCAAGGTGAGTATGTGGGGATGGTCGAGCCGAGCGGTGATGACGATCTCTCGGAGAAACCGCTCGGCGCCCAGCGCGGCCGCGATCTCCGGCCGCAACACCTTGACCGCCACGGGCCGGTCATGCTTCAGATCGTGGGCGAGATAGACCGTGGCCATGCCACCACGTCCCAGCTCCCGCTCGATGCGGTAGCGACCAGCTAGAGCCGCGGCGAGACGCGCATGGTCGGGAGCTACCACGGCCCCGTCTTCCTGTCCGGGACCTCCTCCGGTAGCTGCAGCGTCGGCGCCCCCTGCCGCCCGAGTTGCTGATTGAGCGCCGGCAGCTCGGTGGTGAGCACCTGCTGCCAGCGGCGCACCCCGCCCGCCACCCGCTCACGCTGTATGGCAAATACGCTCCGCGCTTGCTCCGTAGGCTCGCGATCGGCGCTCTCCACGACGGTCTCGAGCCCGGCCAGCTCGTCGCCCGCGCCGCCCACCGCCCGCGCGAGGCTGTCGGCCAGCCCCTCGACGGCGGTGAGCGAGCCCCGCGTCGCGCGATCGAGCGAGCGGCCGGCGAGGGCGCGGATCTGGTCGCGCGCACTGCGCAGGCTCCCCGCGAGCGCGTGCTCGTCCGCCATCGCATTCCAGATATCGAGGCCGAGCCGCAGCTGGGCGACCAGCGTGGAGTCGGCGACGTGGACCCGCGGATCGAGCTCGACCCGAAGCGACCGAGTGTAGGTCAGCCCCGCTACGCCGAGCCGGACTTCGTAAACACCCGGCAATACCAACGGCCCCTGCGGCTCGGCCACCGTTCCCTGGCCGGCGATCGCGGCAATGCTGTAGCCGTAGCGCGCGGCGGGCGGCGGAGGATAGCGCAGGTCCCACACGAAGCGGTTCAGCCCCGCCGCGCGCGTGGGCGGCTCGAAGCGCGGCAACCATTCATCGGCCATCTGCGGCGGCTCCGGGGGGGGCGGCGTCGGCCGGTCGTCGCTCGAGAAGCGGCGCACTATACCGCCGCGCGCGTCGCGAATCACCAGCGACACGGGGCCGGTAGGGGCCGACGCGAGCAAATAGT
>WNGQ01047728.1_pt1 | contig 10055 bp, 10 predicted proteins | sample 5407661 | NCBI WGS metagenome assembly WNGQ01 (sample SAMN13153382, study PRJNA577476) | soil metagenome | isolation source: 60 cm soil or saprolite under Garry oak tree replicate 2 | place: USA:California | collected 2016-06-15 | reverse complement strand
ATCTTTGCCACGCCGCCGGCGAGCTCGGCCTTCTTTCGGTGCCCGCCTTCATGTTCCAGGAGGGCGCCGAGCCGGTCGCCGAGCAGGCCTTTCGCGAGATCGCTCGTCTTACCCGCGGCGCCTATTGCCGCTTCGATCCGGGAGCCGCGCATGAGCTCGGCGAGCTGTTGCGAGCGGCGGCGGCCTATGCGGCCGGCGGAATGCGCGCGTTGGCCGATCTCTCGGCCCGGCACGATGCGGGGGCGATCCGGCTCCTGCAGCAAATGAGATAGCGATGCCTGAGATTGTCTTCGGCATCCTGGTCCTGGCGCTCAGCCTGTGGGCGACGGGAGCCTTCACCAGGATCGATCCGCGCAAGCTCGCCCCGGTGGTGAAATTCGCGGGCGGATTTGGCGCGCTTGGCGGGGCGGCTTTCCTGGCGGCGCGCGGGCAGATCGGCCTTGCGGTCCCGCTCGGCTTGACCGGATTGGGGCTCTTGGGCTGGCTGCCCTGGGGTATCGCCGGTTTCGGCGCGCGCACGCAGAAGAGTCCCGGACAGGTCTCGCGGGTGCGCTCCGCCTTCGTAGAGATGGAGCTCGATCACGATACCAGGGCAATGCGCGGACGCATCCTCGCCGGCCGCTACGAAGGCGCGACGCTTGACGCGCTCGATGCCGCCACCATCACGGGCTTCCTGCCCGAGATCGACGAGGAAAGCCGCGCTCTACTGATCGCGTATCTGGACAGCCGGGAGCCCCGCTGGCGTGAAAACGCAAAGGCTGACTCGGATGCGGGGGATGGCCGCGCGGCGCGGAGCGGCAAAATGACGGAGGAGGAGGCCTATCAGATCCTTGGCCTGCAGCCGGGGGCGAGCGCCCAGGACATCGGGCGCGCGCACCGCACGCTCATGAAGAAACTCCATCCCGACCAGGGGGGTTCGACGTATCTCGCGGCCCGCGTCAATGAGGCCAAGGACGTGCTTCTCCGCCGCCATCGCTGATCACTCCTGTACACAACATTCTCGGCGGCTCCTGACTCCGATTGGGCACCCTGTTCTGGTCGGGCTGGCTTCGGCGGGCTCAAGCTGACAGCCGCACTAGTTTTTTCTTGTTTGCATCTTTGAACGAAAATTTCCGGGAAGTGCTTGCCTGCATCAGTTCCTGATGGTCATGCAGTCGACGTCGTTGCGCTTGAGGAAGTTGCAGGCGGCCTCGGCCTGTTCCTTGCCGAGCCCCGCGAAGCGGGCGCGATACCAGATGGTTTCGCCTTTGCTGACGGTCTCGGTGAAAGGGTCGGCGCTTGCGAGGAAACGCGACGCTCTGCTTTGCACCGCCGTCAGGCGCTGCCGCGCTTCGTCGGGCGCCGCAAAGGCACCGACCTGGATCATCCAGCCGGTGTGGGCTTTAGGCGGCGCAACCTGGGCAGGGGTACGCGATGCCGCTGGCGCGGCAGCAGCGGTCGGGGCCGGCGCGGCCGCAGTGGGCGCAGCTGCGGGTTCGGCGATCGACCCGGTCGTGATGCCGGCGGTCAGGCTTCCGACCGCGACCGGCCGCGTTGCGGGTGCGGGAACCGGGGCCTCAGTCGGCACCGCCGCGGGCGAGCTCGCTGGCTGGGTCGCGGCGCCCTTTGCGTCCCCCGTTTGCGGGGCAGGGTTGGGCGCGGTCGCGGCGGCCTGGACCGCGCTACCGGGTTTGAGCGTGACCGTCCTCACCGGAACCGGGCGGATCGGTTCCGCCGAGCCGACTGCGGGCGCCGCTTGCGGCGAGGGAAGCCCATTGGTCGCCGACCAGCGTGGAACCTGGACGGTCGTCGTCGTGCCCGGATCGGATTTCGATGTCACAGTTACCGGGACGCTTGAAGCCGATGCAATGGAATAGACCTGCGGGGCGGGCTTCGCTTCAGGCTTCGACTCCGGCTTGGCTTCTGGCTTCGACTCCGGTTTCGCTTCGGGCTTGGCTTCGAGCCTGGGTGCGGCCGCGGCCACCACTGACGTGGTGCGCTGGGTCGCGGCCTCCGCGATGTGGTCTCTGATCAGCTCGCGCATGCGCTCGTCGCGGCTCCCGGCGCTGCTGCCGCCGAACACGACGGCTACGAGGTAATGATTGGCGCGATGGACGGAGGTGACGATATTGAAGCCGGACGCGCTGATATAGCCGGTCTTGATGCCGTCGACGCCCTCGACGCTGCCGAGCAGATGATTGTGGTTGCCGATCGATTCTCCGTGGAACTCGAACGAGCGGGTCGAAAAATATTTGTAGTAGCGCGGGAAGCGTTCCTGGATGGTGCGGCCCAGGAGGGCTTGGTCGCGTGCGGTGGTGATCTGGTCGTCGTTGGGCAGGCCGGAGGCATTGCGGTAGACGGTGTGCGTCATGCCGAGCGCCTGCGCCTTGCGGGTCATAAGCTTGGCGAAGGCTTCTTCATCGCCGCCGATCTGTTCCGCCACCACCACCGCGGCGTCGTTCGCCGAGCGGGTGACGATGCCCTTGATGGCATCCTCGACCTTGAGGGTCTGGCCATGCCGCAAGCCGAGCTTGGTCGGCGATTGCCCGGCGGCGTGCTCGGAAACTTCGAGCGGGCTGTCGAGCTTGAGCCTGCCGGCTTCCAGCTGCTCGAACAGGAGGAAGAGCGTCATGATCTTGGTCAGGGAGGCCGGATGGCGCGGCGAATCCGCGTTGGCTGCGTGCAGGACCGCGCCGGAATTGCCGTCCACCACGATGTCCGAATAGCGCGGCTCCTCGCTGGCGGCCGGGGTTGGCTGCGATTTGGCAGGTTTGCGGTGGGAGCGGGCGTCCGATGGATCGCTCGATACCGCGAGAACCGAAATCACCGTGACAAGGCTGAAGATTCCCCAGCGAAGCCCGCGCAGGGCTCCGACCCGCCTAGCCAACATGCTTCCCCCGTCCTTATACCACTCGAGCGCTCCAGGCCGAGCACCACACCCCTGCTTGCCTTCGTTGGCGACCCGATTAAGGACAGGCCAAAAAAGGCAAATTTCGGAACATCCCTGGCCTTTATTGGGCCATTCGCGCCGTGTCGGACCTGACCGCCATGACGCTGTCGGCAACGCTAGGCGAGGGCGATTGCCAAAGCGTTAAGCCTTTCCATGCCTTAGGAGACGCACCCGATATTGCGTCGCAAAAGTGCATCTTGACTTTTTGTGCAGTGCAATATAACTAGGCATTGTGGATAGTGTTCGGCGCAGGCCCCGACCGGTCCAGCTTCGGATCAAGGTCGGATCAAGTGAGCAGATCAAGTGAGCAGCAGGCAACCGGCGGGGCCGGGAAAGGCAGGGCTATGATGAAGACCTTCGAGGATATGCAGAAGTTCGGCAAGGACAACGTCGATGCGTCGCTGAAGTCGTTCGGCGCTTTCTCCAAGACCGCCCAGGCGATTGCGGTCGAGATGGCGGACTATTCGAAAAAGGCTTTCGAGGAGGGCGCCGCCGCGACCGAGAAGCTGTTCAGTTCCAAGTCGCTGGAGAAGGCCGTCGAGGTGCAGAGCGATTACCTCAAGAACGCCTACGAAGGCTTCGTGTCGGAGACCGCCAAGCTCAGCGAGCTCTATGCCGATCTGGCCCAGGAGGCCTACAAGCCGTTCGAGAGCTACATGGGCAAGGCCGCCATGGCGAAGTAGTCACTCCGGCGCGCCGCCGCGGGCTTTGCCGAAAACCGGCAATTCCATCCGCACGGGCGGCCACGTGCTTGCCGGAACATAATCCCGACTTGACTCGATGTTGGCCGAGGGCGAGTAAATTGGCCGAGGCCGCACGCGCTTGCGGTTGCTCCACGGGCGCTGGTTCGGCCGTTCGCCGAATCTGGTTCAGCAACGCCGGAGAGGTCCAGCATGACCGTGATGGACGATGGCGCCCCGGCGCCGGTCCCCGCCAAGAAGCCGAGCAAGCTTGTCTGCGCGATCTCCGGCAAGGAGCGGCCGCGCCGCGATCTGATCGCGCTCGATGCGGTCCGGCCGAGCCTCGCCGAACGCATCCGGCGCGATCGTCCCGATCTCGCGCCGGATGCGCTCATCAGTCTGGGCGAGCTCGCGCGTTTCCGCACCCTCTACGTCGAGGACCTGCTGCTGGCGGAGCACGGCGAGCTGACCGAGCTCGATCGTCAGGTCGCCGAAAGCATCGCCACGCACGAAACGCTGGCGGAAAACATCGAGGAGGAATTCGAGGAGCAATGGACCCTGGCGGAACGGCTCTCCGATCACTTGGCGAGCTTCGGCGGCAGCTGGACCTTCATCATCCTGTTCGGCGTCGTTCTGGCGGTCTGGATGGCATTCAACGCCGCCGTCGCGGACACCGCCCAGTTCGACCCTTACCCCTTCATTCTGCTCAATCTTGTCCTGTCGACCTTGGCCGCCATCCAGGCCCCGATCATCATGATGAGCCAAAAGCGGCAGGAGGCGAAGGACCGGCTGCGGTCGCAGAACGATTACCAGGTCAACCTGAAGGCCGAGCTCGAAATCCGGCATCTGCACGAAAAAGTCGATCACCTGCTGTCGCGCCAATGGCAGCGTCTGGCCGAGATCCAGCAGATGCAGCTCGAGCTGATGCAGGACATCAGCCGGGGCAGCCGGCGCAGCTGAGCCAAAAATCCGGGCATTTGTAACCGGTATGCCGCGATTTGTCCGCAATGCCCGGTGATCCTCGACCGAGCCAGGCGGGCTTGGCGCCGGGAACTTGACTGACGCCGAATTCATCGCCGGTCGGCTTCCGGCCATCTGGAACCGTGGACGTGCGATCCCTATGATAATTCCCTATGATGAAGCCCCAAATGACAGCAGTGACAGCGAGCTTGCCCTGCGTCCCCGGAATGCCGATCCGCCGATAAGCCATGAGACCGAGAATTCGCGATAGGATGACCGCAGCGGGCGCGGTGCCGCCGGCACCCCGTCTGGCCAATGACGAGCGAAAACGCCGCGGGGAGTCCGGGGCACCCGGAACCGCGGTCATCAGCAAGACCAAGCCGCAGACCAAGCGGCCGAGCCTCTACCGGGTGCTCTTGCTCAACGACGACTACACCCCGATGGAGTTCGTGGTGCACGTGCTGGAGCGGTTTTTCAACAAGAACCACGAGGCCGCCTACCGGATCATGATGCATGTGCACCAGCACGGGATCGGGGAATGCGGAGTCTTTACCTACGAGGTGGCGGAGACCAAGGTGACACAGGTCATGGACTTTGCCCGTAAACACCAGCATCCTCTGCAATGCGTGATGGAAAAGAAGTGAAGCTTGGCCTATATGTACCGATGCCGGGGCCCAATATCCTAAGAAGAAGACGGGACGCACATGCCGACCTTTTCGCGTAGCCTTGAACAGTCGCTCCACCGGGCCTTGGCGCTCGCCAATGAACGGCACCACGAATATGCCACGCTCGAGCATCTCCTGCTCGCGCTGATCGACGACCAGGATGCCGCGGCGGTCATGCGGGCCTGCAATGTCGATCTCGAGAAATTGCGCCGCAGCCTCACCGCCTATCTGGAATCCGAGCTGGAGAACCTGGTCAGCGACGGCAACGAGGATTCCAAGCCCACCGCCGGCTTCCAGCGCGTCATCCAGCGCGCCGTGATCCATGTCCAGTCGTCCGGCCGCGAGGAGGTCACCGGCGCCAACGTGCTGGTGGCGATCTTCGCCGAGCGCGAGAGCCACGCCGCTTATTTCCTGCAGGAGCAGGACATGACCCGCTACGACGCGGTCAACTATATCAGTCATGGCATCGCCAAGCGCCCCGGCATGTCGGAATCGCGACCCGTGCGCGGGGTCGACGAGGAGACCGACACCAAGACCGGCGACGAGCCCAAGAAGAAGGGCGACGCGCTCGATGCCTATTGCATCAACCTCAACAAGAAGGCGCGCGAAGGCAAGATCGATCCGCTGATCGGGCGCGAGGCCGAGATCAGCCGCACCATCCAGGTGCTGTGCCGCCGGCAGAAGAACAATCCGCTGTTCGTCGGCGACGCCGGCGTCGGCAAGACCGCAATCGCGGAAGGGCTGGCGCGCCGCATCGTGCATGGCGAGGTGCCCGATGTGCTCAAGAATGCGACCGTGTTCGCCCTCGACATGGGGACCCTGCTCGCCGGCACGCGCTATCGCGGCGACTTCGAGGAGCGCCTCAAGCAGGTGATCAAGGAGCTCGAAGCCTATCCGGGCGCGATCATGTTCATCGACGAGATCCACACCGTGATCGGGGCCGGCGCCACCTCGGGCGGCGCGATGGATGCCTCGAACCTGCTCAAGCCCGCGCTTGCGTCCGGCACGGTGCGCTGCATCGGCTCGACCACCTACAAGGAGTACCGGCAGTATTTCGAGAAGGACCGGGCGCTGGTGCGCCGGTTCCAGAAGATCGACATCAACGAGCCCTCGGTCGAGGATACGATCAGCATCCTCAAGGGGCTCAAGCCCTATTTCGAGGACTATCACAAGCTCAAATATACCGGCGAGGCGATCAAGGCGGCGGTGGAGCTGTCGGCGCGCTACATCCATGACCGCAAGCTGCCGGACAAGGCCATCGACGTGATCGACGAATCGGGCGCCGCCCAGATGCTGTTACCCGAGAGCCGGCGCAAGAAGACCATCGGCCTCAAGGAGATCGAGACCACCATCGCCACCATGGCGCGGATACCGCCGAAGACCGTGTCGAAGGACGACGCGGCCGTGCTCCAGCATCTCGATCAGACTCTCAAGACCGTGGTCTATGGCCAGGACAAGGCGATCTCGGCGCTGTCGGCCTCGATCAAGCTCGCGCGCGCGGGCCTGCGCGAGCCGGAGAAGCCGATCGGCTGCTACCTGTTCTCTGGTCCCACCGGGGTCGGCAAGACCGAGGTCGCCAAGCAGCTTGCCGCTGCGCTGGGCGTCGAGCTGATCCGCTTCGACATGTCGGAATACATGGAGCGCCACACCGTCTCGCGCCTGATCGGCGCGCCGCCCGGCTATGTGGGCTTCGACCAGGGCGGCCTCTTGACCGACGGCGTCGACCAGCACCCCCATTGCGTGCTTCGACCAGGGCGGCCTCTTGACCGACGGCGTCGACCAGCACCCCCATTGCGTGCTGCTGCTCGACGAGATCGAGAAGGCGCATCCCGAGCTGTTCAACGTGCTCCTGCAGATCATGGATCATGGCAAGCTGACCGATCACAACGGCAAGCAGGTCGACTTCCGCAATGTCATCTTGATCATGACCACCAATGCGGGCGCCGCCGATATGGCCCGTGCGGCCTACGGCTTCACCCGCATCAAGCGCGAGGGCGACGACGTCGAGGCGATCAATCGCATGTTCGCGCCCGAGTTCCGCAACCGGCTGGACGCCATCATCACCTTCGCGCATCTCAGCCCCGAGATCATCGCCCAGGTGGTGGAGAAGTTCGTGCTTCAGCTCGAGGCGCAGCTGAGCGACCGCGACGTCACCATCGAGCTGTCCGAGGAGGCCGCCAAGTGGCTGATCGCGCATGGCTACGACGAGCAGATGGGCGCCCGCCCGATGGCGCGCACCATCCAGGAGACGATCAAGAAGCCGCTCGCCGACGAGGTGCTGTTCGGCAAGCTCAAGGCCGGCGGCCATGTGCGCGTGATCGTGGTACGGGACGAAAGCGGGGCGGACAAGCTCGGCTTCGAATATCTCGACGGGCCGGTGACGCCGAAACCGGAAAAAGTTCCGCCGCCGCGCGCCAAGGCGAAACGCCGGCCCGCATCGGCGCGGCGCCCCAAGTCGCCCGGCCCCAAGGGGGAGGGCGGCCCGCCCAGCCGCGGCTCGGTGCCGAAGGTGCCGCTGGTCAAGGTGTGAGAACATCGTCACACCGCCGCAGCCATCAAGCGCCAAGAGCTTAAGCGCCAAGACCTCAAGCGCCGCATCCTTCCTTGCCGGATGGCGGGCGGCCTGGACCTCGGTATTCAGCCTGGTCCTGTTCGGGACCTATGTCGGGATCGGGGCGCTGGCGCACGACTACGGCTTCACCCTGTGGTGGGCGCTGCTCTCCACCTTGCTGGTTTGGGCCGGGCCCGCGCAGGTGATCCTGATCTCGGCGCTGGGCACCGGCGCGACGGCGCTGGAGGCCGCGCTCGCGGTCGGTCTCAGCGGAGTGCGGCTGCTCCCGATGGTGGTCTCGCTCTTGGCGCTCGTCACGCGGCCCGATACCCGGGCGCGCGACCTCGTGCTGCCCGCGCATCTGACCGCGGTCAGCATGTGGGTCGAGGCGCTGCGCATCGTGCCGAGCATCCCGCGGGATCAGCGCCTCGCTTTCTGCAACGGGCTCGGCAGCGCCTTCATGGCGGCCGCGCATGTCGGAACGGTGGTCGGCTTCTATCTCGCCGCTTCGCTGCCGGCGCTGCTCACCGCCGGGCTGCTGTTCCTGACACCGATGTCGTTCCTGATTTCGACCTTCCGCAACAGCAATCTGCTGACGGATCGATTGGCGCTGGGCCTGGGTCTGGTGATCGGTCCGCTGCTTGCCTATGGGCACGTCGGGCTCGACCTGATGTGGACCGGGATCATTGCCGGCTCCTCCGCCTACGGCATCCACCGCTTGCGCGAGGCGCTGCGATGAGCTCGTTCGCCGCGCTCTCGCCCTACCTGGTTCTGATCGCGGCGGGGTTCTTGCCCAACGAAGTCTGGCGCATGCTCGGCATTGTGGTGGTGCATGGCCTCGATGAGCGCTCCGAGCTGGTCATCTGGGTGCGGGCAGTGGCGACCGCTTTGCTGGCCGGCGTGGTTGCCAAGATTGTGTTGTTCCCGCCGGGCGGCCTGGCCGATGTGCAGCTCCCGATCAGGCTTTCCGCTATCGCGGTCGGATTTGCCGCGTTCCTGATCGCGCGCCGCTCGGTCTTCGCCGGGGTCGTGGCCGGGGAGGCGGCGCTGATCCTCGGCGCCTGGCTCGGAGGCCTCTAACCCAGCGCAGCGGCGAGCTTCGCGGCCTGTTCCTTGAGCACTTCGGGGGCTTCCTTCACGCTCGCCGGTGGCTTGAGCGCAATGCCTTCCTTGCGCGGAATGACATGGATATGCAGGTGGAACACGACCTGGCCGCCGGCGCGCTCATTGAACTGCTGCACCGTGACCCCGTCGGCACCGAACACCTCGACGCTGACCTTGGCGATTTTCTGCGCCACCTTCATCACGTGGGCGAGATCGTCGGGCGCGACATCGAGGATGTTGCGCGCGGGCGTCTTGGGCAGAACCAGGACGTGGCCGGGCGCGCGCGGCATGATGTCGAGGAAGGCGAGCGTCTTGTCGTCCTCGTAGACCTTGTAGCTCGGGAGATCGCCGCGCAGGATCTTGGCGAAGAGGTTATTGGGATCGTAGCCGGGCATGGATGCCTCCCAGGTAATGCGGCCCCACCTGTGACAAGTCGAAGGGCGCCGCGTCAAGTCCGCAAACCGGTCACTCCTTCCGGAATGGCGCCGCCTCCGCGAATTCCTCGATCTCCTCGGCCACGAAGGCGCGTTCGTGCCGGAGGAAATCGGCGACCGCCCGCCGCAGCGCCTGATCGACGATGTAGTGCGCCGAATAGGTCGTGATCGGCAGATAGCCGCGGGCGATCTTGTGCTGGCCCTGGGCGCCGGCCTCGACGCGGGCGAGCCTGTGCTCGATGGCATATTGGATCGCCTGATAATAGCAGACCTCGAAATGCAGGAACGGATGCTGCTCGATCGCCCCCCAATGGCGGCCGAACAGAGTGTCCGATCCGATGAAGTTGATGGCGCCGGCGATCCAGCGCCGGTTCCGCTTCGCCATCACCAAGAGGATGCGGTCGCGCATCTTCTCGCCGACCATCGAATAGAACGAGCGGGTGAGATAGGGACGGCCCCATTTGCGCGATCCGGTATCCATGTAGAACTCAAAGAAGGCGTCCCAGACGCTTTCGGTCAGGTCCGGGCCGGAGAGCCAGTGAATCTCGATGCCGGGCGAGAGCGCATCCGCGCGCTCGCGCCGGATGGTCTTGCGCTTGCGCGAGGCGAGCGCGGCCAGGAAGGAATCGAAGGTTTCGTAGCCGGCGTTTTCCCAATGGAATTGGCGATGGGTGCGCAACAGATAATCGCGCTCGCCCAACAGCCGCCATTCGGGTTCGGTCGGAAACGTCA
>WNGQ01012787.1_pt1 | contig 10055 bp, 11 predicted proteins | sample 5407661 | NCBI WGS metagenome assembly WNGQ01 (sample SAMN13153382, study PRJNA577476) | soil metagenome | isolation source: 60 cm soil or saprolite under Garry oak tree replicate 2 | place: USA:California | collected 2016-06-15 | reverse complement strand
CGATGGTGCAGCGCTGTGGGTGTGGCGCTGTCGCGCTCCAGCGCTAGGTCAAGGAAGATGATTACACTGCGGCCGCCGCCAATCGCCCTTACTTTATCTGCATCGCAGTTTTCGTCGGATCCAACTAAGACCAGCAGTTCTGCAGCTGATCTTTGTCATAGCTGGCCAAAGGCGCGGAGCCGCCTCTGCCAAGCACGTCGAGATGGAGGATCTCTATTGCGCTCGCGCTGAAATTGGTGAAGTCCTGTCTCCATTCTCGGGGTCTTCCGCATCGGCACTCTTACAGGGAGCTTCCTCGGGCTGGACATTCGTCTCGAGTCGAAACAGATCATTCACTGGATGACCCAGATTCTGCTTGCAGCCAAGATAGCGCTCGGTGGTTTGTATGGACGCATGACCAAGCAGGAACTGAATCTGTTCAATCTCCCCGCCATTGCTGTGGCAGAGCTTCGCACAAGTCCTCCGTAGGTCGTGGGGTGCGATATGCAGCAGACCTGCCTTTTCGCAGCAGTTCTTAACAACGTACCAAACGACAATTCTGCGAGATGCCTTTTCCCCAGACCTTTCCGGTCCGTGCCACAGCGCGGAAGATTCTGCCCCCATCAACTCCTGCCGCAACTACCCAGAGGTCGAGTGCCAACTTTGCCCAGTCCGGAATAGGCACGGTCCGAATGTGGCCACCCTTCCCGACTAGATCCACAATCGGCCAGTGACCCTGGCGCACTTGGATCTCATCGAACTTCAAGCCAACGAGTTCGGATCTCCTCAATCCGCAACCAAACAGGATGGCCAGCATGGCATAGTCTCGTTTAGCCCGAAGGCTCGGACCGTAAGCACGCTTTAGCACCATGGAACTCTCGTCGGCACTCAGCCAATTGCCAGCCCGGAACCCAAGCCGCTTGACTCCTTTCACACGACTGATTCCGGCGGCCAATTCTGGACTCAGCAAGCCGGAATCTGCAGCTTCATGCGCCAGACGCCGTACCGCAGCGAGCTGCTGGTTGATGGTGTTGGCTGCAAGACCTCGCGATTCAAGGTGCATGCGGTAGCGAACGACGACAATTCGATTGAAGGCGATCCGCGGCTCAGAGCAATACCAGGCAATGAACTGATCTATCGCGTATTCGTACACGCGCCGTGAGGCCTGTGATCTAAGACTGTTGAGTACCTGCAACTTGGAATGGTCCAAGTCTGGTAGCCGAAGCACTCGACGACGATAGTTCGGTTTTACTCTCGGTTTGCGCATGCCCACGGCCTCCCATGCCGCAGCAATGGGAGTAAGGCAGAGCGTCGGCAAAATGCAACTATGAGCGATGAAGCAGAATCAGGGTTTTGAGTGTAAACGCCTGATTTCGACAATTGACTTGCGGATTGCCCGTCACACGCGAACGGAGTCCAATAAGGAATGCACCTGCCTGTCAAGTCATTAAGACAAGGCAGGAAGTGTTCTCAAGCGTTCCCACCTTGTCAGCTGAGACTTAACCGCAACCGTTAGTGCCGCCCACTACTCGAGATTAAGCAGTGGTCCGTGCCCGTCCGCAAAGTTGCTGGTATTCAGAACTTGAATGCCGGCCTGGTGGTCGCCATCGAAGTTCGTAGCCGTGGTCGGGCAGTTAGCGTTGCCGGCTTCGGTTGCATCTGCGAACCAGAGCCCCAGGTGATAGATCTGGACTGGACGAGTAGCCGGATTGACGCTCGCGTTATCAGGAAACACAACTGGCGCGGGTGCGACGTTAGGAGCTTGGATAAACGTCTCTTTGCTGAAGATACCTGTGAAGTCTCCGATGCCCCTGCCATCGGCGTTAGTGACGATGTCCCCCTGATACCACGACAGGCCAAATGGACTTTTTGGCACCTGGATCAGGAAGGTGGCAAACTCAGTCTTGGCCGGCATGTTGAAGAGTTCGACATGCATGTTCTGAACCGGTCCCAAGTCGCTAATGGTTACGCGGCCGCCAGCATTGACAGCAAGGCAGGCAGCTGCGCCGGCTGAGACTTTCAGGTTAAAGGTGATGCTGTCGCCTGTCGCCGCATTCGCTTGCGGCGCCACGCTGGTGAAACCAGCGACGGCAGCTAAGACTACTGTTAGGAATTTCGTCTTCATCAAATTCTCCTTTTGATTGGTTAATTTTTCGAACATTGGTACTTGCAAACTTTGTTAAGCGTTGGGACCTGGCGACCACATCGATGGGCGTGCAGCGGTCAACTCGATGCGACCCTCACGCCGAAATAAGCGGTGAGCAGTTGGCGCAGCTTCAGGCGCGCCCGCCACAACCGGGCTTTCACGGCATCTGCCGTTAACTGCAGAACCTCTGCCGTTTCCTCGGTTGAGAGCCCCTCTATGTCGCGTAAAACGAAAGCCACCCTCAGGTTGGGCTGCAACTCCTGGAGTTGGTTTCTCAGGATGTTTCGCAGCTCGATGGCTCCATACTGTTGCTCTGGGTTTGGCGCCCAATCAGCAATCGCGAATGGAGATGCGTGTTCTGAGATCTCAAAATTGTCCTCCATAGACACTTCTCTGATGGAACGCCGCTTGCGCAACTTCATCAGCGACTCATTAACCGTGATTCGAATCAGCCAGGTCGAGAATTGTGAGTTCCCGCGGAACTGCGCCAAGTTTCGGAAAGCCTTGAGAAAGGCGTCCTGAACCGCATCTTCCGCGTCCTCACGGTTGTGCGTTATGTGCTGCGCGATGCTGAACAGTCTCACGTCATATCGCTTTACCAGTTGCTCGAATGCGGCGGCATCTCCGTCCCGGCAAGCGTGTACGAGGGCCGAATCCTGGTCCAAGCTGCAGCCAATTGAAAATTGCACGTTTTCAGTCATTGTTAGTTCCATGACGCACCTCACGAAATTTGGTAGAACAAATTAGCTAGCTTCAGGGAATGAACTTGTAACCAATCCCGTGCACGGTTTGAAAGTGAACCGGGTCTGCAGGTTCCGGCTCAAGTTTCTGACGAAGCTTAAGAACGTGGTTATCAACTGTGCGGGTGCAGGGATATCTCTGATACCCCCACACTTCATTGAGCAGTCGATCGCGCGAGATCACTCGCTTAGGGTTGGTAACAAAAAACCTAAGGACTTTGAACTCCATTGCGGTCAGACTCACGGCGCGATCCGATCGCCGTACTTCCATAGACATGAGATCGATGCTCACTCGCCCAAACTGCACAATGTTGTTTTCTTCCAGGGCATGGGATTGGTCCAACCCTCCCCGCACTCGTTTCACGAATTCCTTCCAGGTCAGCGGTACGAGAAGAAGCTGGCTCAACGTAAGCATTCGCAAGCCGGCATCTGCGGAATTTTGGAAGGAGACGAGGGCGACGCGATATTTCTCCGGCTCCATCGAGCCCGACGCAAGTTCCGAGATCGGAAGCTTAAATGTCACATCTTCGAGAACCGTCATTGTCTTAGTCGCCATGGAGTCGTCTCCTTCGGAGTGTTACTCACATCCCAGTCCCAGCGCGTTTGCTACAGACCTGCACTCTTCATCAGACTTGATGTTGAGTTATTAGCGTTTTTCTGCGGTTGTCGCTGTGCATTGACCAAGGTCCTTGCTCATTTTGTGGACCTCGAACGTGGGCTCGCCTGCGGCATCCTTGGTTCTCTTGCCCAGCAGTTCAACGCGCTCACCGGGTTTCAGTGATTGGTTTTGCTTGTTGGTCAAGTTGTAGGTATGGTTGTCCTTTTCTGTGACCAGCTTGTCTGCGCCATCAGATAGGCAACCTTGAACCTTTGCGCGGCTGTGAAGCTTCCAGTACAGCAAGCCGGCGCCCACAGCTGCACCAGCTGCAACTCCACCGATTACTGCGCCCTTTGAGCCGTAGTTCGGAGAGCCTCCCGGGTAGGTACCCGTTCCGCCTCCGCCGCCTGGATACTGCGCAAGCGCGATCGTAGGAACCAAAGCCAGCATGGCGATGCTTGCGATCATGCGTTGCAACTTGCTGTGCGTGAAACTTCGTGAAAGTGAATTGTTCTGTTCCGTTTGAGATGAAATTTGCTTCATTGCAAAGTTCTCCTTTTGATTTCGAAACGACGATAATCTTTATTGCTCTTACCTTTGCACTGGAATCCCGATCGGTTCTTGTCGGCTCCACTTGCAACTTATTCGATACGGCTAAAAACAGTCCTTAAGTGCTCGCAAGAAAATTCCAAATAAATTGCAACGTCAAGTGATGTACACGCGAAGGGCACCAATTGGTTGTGCCTCCGCGTGTACACCCGAATCTTCTCCACAAGGCTTACTTTTGCGCGCGGAAGAAGAAGTAATCGGCCGTGTATGGCACGAGCTGAGTCTGACCAACGCTGCAGGCGGTAGCAGGAACAGCTCCGCCCCTGGTGTTCAGGCGTTGAATGAAGGTGGTGTCAGCAAGAAGGTTGCCGCCAGTGGGCCCCTTCTTGTTCCCGACTGACTGCAACAAGAGGCATTGAATGGAACCAGCATTGGGGCAACTCGCGGCGTCAGACCCGGCGTCGATTCCCTTCACCTTGACCATCCACACGCGGCTGCTATCCAGCGAACTCTGCCACGTCGCATTCCCGCTCAGTGGAGGGGTAACATCTGGTTTCGGATTTTCATTAATGCTCTGGAAGTGGGTAATGATCTGCACGAGTTGTCCGAAGAAACTCGCAAACAGGGTTGCTTCGGGGCGTGCAGTGGGATTCCATGCTGTGCCACCAGTGCTCGTCGGCAGGCAAGTGTAGCCCTGGCTTCCAAAGGCGTGGCCAACCAAAAATGGAGTGTTTCCCACCGGTACCGCAATGTCAGTAGGAGTGGGTGGAGGCGTAACTTGTGCCGCCGCAAGAGTGACTGTCCCGAAAGCACATGCGAGCATAAGAGCAGCTGACAACAAGCTCCGAACTGGAATGTTCTTTTTCGTTTCGTGATTAACGCTGTACCTCATTTATTTGTTCTCCATTCTCCGAGGTGGTTTCGGAGGTTCTAAAGCAGTTGTGGTTTAAAGACACACGAGTAGCTCGAGGGCATTTGGCCGTATTTCTACTGCGGACCAAACGGCCTTATATCTGACAACTTGTAAGTGTCTGTTCTATGAAACTGTTAATTGGAAGGCGTAATCGGCCTCACTAGATAGAACGAGATCGCAGCGAGATTTGCTTTTTTGGAAAACCAGAGTTTGCGTCAAAGGGAATTGGACGAATTGACTGCGCGATCGGAATTCTCAACACAATGATTATTCCGACGAAAACAAGTGCTCGTGCGAAAAATGATTAATGCCATTGGGGTTTGAGATTTCCTTCATCGCGCAAAGGGGTCGGCGTGCGACTTAGGTCACGGTCTCTCATTGCGGAATGGCAAACCATGCAGGATTGTTGTGTTTGATTTCCCTCGCGAGAGATTAAAGCGTAAGTCAAACCATGAATAGACCAGGTAACAACTTTGTAGCCCTGAATCATGCTGTAGTGAAAACTCACTTTTTTGAAGTCAGCCACGACTCCGCCCGAAGCAACGGCAACTGAATCCGGAGCCACCATCAGGCCTACGGGACTGCTCTGCATTGCATACGCAATGTAAGCAGCCGTATTTTTGCCGGCGACCAGCAGGAAGCGTGCTCCTTCGACGCGAAACGATCGCTCTTCCGCGGATAGTACAGGCGAGGAAGGTAAGGCTTTAGCAAACGCAGATTTTGTTTTGAACCAGTCATTCAGCTCCTGTTCCGACTGCACCTGAACGTCTAAGGCCAGCGTTCCTTGCGCCTGCTGTTTGTAAGTGTTGACGGCGAATATCGCAAATTCTGGGCCGGAGAGGGTGGGAGAGGATGACGGCCTACTGCGCAGCATTGCGACGATCACGATTAATGCCGCGGCGGGAACCAGCCATCTCGCAAACACCCACCAACACTGAAGATGCGGTACGGCCACAGGCACAGAAACCGGCCGGGATGGTTTTGTAAGTTGTGCCAGCAATATTTCTTCATCGAGAGTGGGATCCTCGTCAACAGATAGAGCGGCACGAAGCATTGGACCGCAGTGGTCGCACTGTGAGGCATGCATCACCAACTGCCTTGCTCTCGACTCCGGCCAGATTCCGGCCGCAACCTCGTACCAATCAATGTCTTCGTCGTTGGGACAGTCGGATCCTCTGGGGCTGTTGGGTTGCGCCGGCTGGGGGTTCACGAGTTGCCGATAAAGCTCCAGCTTCTTGCTGCACGGCTCACACGAAACCATATGGCGCGCAGCGTCGCGAACAGATGCCACCGAAAGGTCTTGACCGCTCTCCGAACGCGAAGCAACCAACGCATCCAGTTCTTGGTTGTCGAGATGCTTATCCGACGGACGTCTCACATTCTGAGGACCCATACAAACCTATAACGACGTCCCGATGGAATTTGCTTTTATCGCCATCCTCGCCATCATCCAACGTTGGAGGGGAGGCAAGGACTTGGTCTCGAACGTAGTGCTTGAGTCGCTCGATGACGCTTCCTACTCCCTTCATGCCAAGTCCTAGGTTTGGCAACGAAGCGATTTCTTTTGTGCTCATTCCCTGACGGAAGTATAGCCAGAAGATCATGCGGTCCCGCTCTTGGTCGGGGCCAGTTAAGCCATGTTTCAGCTGGTCGTCAATCTCGCTCAACAAAATTCCGAACGAAATCTTTCCCTCGCTGCCATGCACCTCGGTTCCGGCTTCAGGCTCAACGTCGGCTGTAGAAACGTGAGGTCTATCCCCGCCGGACGATTGATTGTGCCGGTGCTTGAAATAGTCATGGGTTAAATTTGTGGCAGTTTTCTTGAGATACCCCAAGATGGCATCAGGGTGCTGGATTGCAAAATCGCGCAATAGACGGCAGCTGTTTTCCCATAATTTGACGTAGGTTGACTGGACCAGATCTTCAACCACGGAGCGGGAAACCTTGCCCCACACGGCTGCTGTGCGCATTACGGTAAGGCTAATGGGCCTGTTCACTCGTGAAACAAACTCTTCCCAGGCTTCGCCGTCGCAAGGACCAGCGCACAAACAGACCACATCTTTCAGCGACAACGATGAATAGCGGTTTATTGAATGCTTCCACATCTCATTCGTTCCTGGGAAAACGGGAAGGCTGGTTGCGTTGCTCCTACCGCGCAACGGAGACTGCACTCAAGCGAATGGCTCCCTCAGGATCAAGGTAAGAACATCTGCTGGAGTATTCGCGAAGTGCGTAATTTGCATACTATTCAGCCCCAAAGGACAACTTGTCAGTTGCCTGTCACCCTGAGGTCACTTTTATTACTGAGCTTGCTTGGATCCGAGAGCTTCCGTCGTACGCTCTTGTGGCATCCCCTGGATTCCACTACAATTCCGCTATTCACGGCCCGCGCCCAAAAGCAAGCTATGCGGTAATGCCCTAGATCGTCCTTAGCGGCGCGTAAGAAATTTCCAAATAATTTGCAAGGACTCCATGTCTGCCGAAACAAAGGTCTTGTACGAGTTCGGCAGGTTCCGCTGCAATCCGCGGGAACAACTACTGGTGTGCGATGGCAAGCCGATCCCGCTATCGCCAAAATCGTTTGAAATTCTTCTGGCTCTGATGGCGGCGGTCCGGAAGGGCAGCTGTACATCGAGACGATCCCTAAGCGGGGATACCGGTTCATCGCCAAAGTTGCTGTACTCCAGCAGGATTCCGAAAAGCCCGAATTAGCCAAGGAAATACCTGCAACTGCGGCCAGCCCTTATTCGGTTCCCGCCCGCGCTAAACAGGCAGTGCTGAAGCACCGGTGGGGATCGCTGTCTTGGAAGATCGTTGGTTTCTTTTTAGTTCTCGTGGCTCTCTTGGTGGTCGGGATCATACGCTGGCAAAGCCGTTCAGCTGCGAATGTTTCTCACGCGAGTCCCATTCGGTCATTGGCCGTGCTCCCGCTGGAAAATCTGTCGGGCGATGCACAGGATTATTTTGCCGACGGCATGACGGACGAGTTGATTACAGATCTGGCGCAGATCGGGGCTCTGCGGGTTATCTCGCGAACCTCGGTGATGCCCTACAAGGGTGCGCGCAAACCTTTACCAGTTGTCGCGCACGAGTTGGACGTAGATGCCATCGTGGAAGGCACAGTGTTGCGTTCCGGTAATCAAGTGCGGATTACAGCACAGCTGATACAGGCATCTGCTGACAGACATCTTTGGGCCCAGAGCTATCAAGGAGATTTGCGCAACACGCTTTCGTTGCAAAAACAAGTTGCCAGCGCCATCGCTGACCAGATCCGGATTGAGGTGACCCCACATGAACAAGCGGTACTAAGAAACGTAAAGTCGGTGGACCCGGAAGCCTACGAGGATTATTTGAAGGGCCGTTTTTTCTTTAACAAGAGGAACAGCAACGAAAAAGCGCAATTATATTTCCAGCAAGCGATTGAAAAAGACCCAAACTATGCTCCGCCCTACTCCGGCTTGGCAGACATGTACCAGCTTTCCGATAATCCCCGCCTCGCCAAGAAGTCGGTGCAAAAAGCGCTGCAGCTTGATAATGAGCTCCCAGAGGCACACAACTCTCTGGCTGAGCTGTTGTACCGGTTCGATGGGGATTGGCCTGGCGCCGAAAGGGAGTTCAAGCGAGCCCTTGAGCTCGATTCTAACTATGCTCCCGCGCACCATTGGTATTCCATGTATCTTGCGTTTCTGGGCCATAACCAGCAGGCGCTAGAAGAAGCCCAGAAAGCCTACGAACTGGATCCCCTATCGCCGGTGGTAGGAGCAAACCTGGCCAAGAAAATGGAGGAGAGCGGCCAGTACGACACTGCAATCCATCAGGCAGAGAAAACATTGGAGCTCGAACCCAACTCAGCAGTCACGCACGTCGTGCTCGGTATGATCTATGAGGACAAAAAGATGTATTCAGATGCGATCAGGGAATACCAGACCGGATTTCAGCTTGGGGGAGCACCCGATGAAATACGTGGGCTACTAGGATATGTTTATGCCATTTCCGGCGATCGGGCGAATACGGAGAAAATGACTCGCGAACTCAAGCAGGTTTGGCCGGGGCATGCGCGCGCTGCACTGGATTTAGCCGGCATATATTCTGGCTTAGGGCAAAAAGATCAGGCTCTGTACTGGCTGGGAAAGGCCAGCGAAAAGGAGGTCGGCGATTTGGCCGTGGTCGGTCAGGATCCTCGTTTTTTCGGGCTACGCCGTGACCCACGCTTCCAAGCATTCGTCAAAAAGCTCGGCGCCCCACAATGAGTTCTCCTGTTTTTCCAGAGCCACGCTTTTTCGGAAGACACCACCGGGACCAGGGTTGCTTACACGATTTCTTCACCCTCTGGCAAGACCCGTGTGTGTCGATTTTGAACGAAGCCGAAGCTGAATATGCGAAGCTGCACTAGACCAGTTGCACGATCAGTTTGTCAGCGAAATTGTGCCGAACAGGCCGTGATTTTCCCCACTGGATCCAGCGGTGAAGTAGAGAGTGTCGGGACTTCCCACTCCATCGCCTCGGAACACTAGGGCCCACAGAGACTGCGTGAGAACACGATCTCAGCCGGTTGTTGTTACGTTCGTCGGCCCGGGTTGGCGTCTCACCCTGAGCCGGGTCAGGTTGTAGGAGATGGCGGCCAGGGTAAACTCAAGTCTCACTTTCTCCAGACCCCGCAACCGAAACCGCCTCATCCCGCGTTGTTCTTTTAATGTTCCCCAAACTGGTTCGACCAAGGCCTTGCGTCGGCGATAGACGGCTTGTCCAGTGGGCCCGCGCAGCTTCTGCCGCATGCGCCGCTGGGTTTTGCTGAGCCGGACCGGTGCACAACGCTGTCCCGTGTTCAACTCTCGTGCCAGATTTGAATCCGGCACGTACACATCCAAGCTGCGGCTTTCCAACTCGGCAATATTTTCCAGCGAGAAAAATCCCGCGTCCGCCAAAATCTTTTCCGCCTTGGTACCGCTCTGCCGCTCCGCCTCTTCCACCATCGGCACCAGGCTATGATTGTCGGCCGCGTTCTGCGTCACCCGTTGCCCCACGATTAGATGGTCTTCATTCACCGCCGCTTCCGCCGTGTAGCCCAGCACAAACCCGCTCCGCTCCCGCAGAAAGCGTGCTTCCTCATCGGTGCGCGACACCTTCTTC
>WNGQ01008093.1_pt1 | contig 10057 bp, 9 predicted proteins | sample 5407661 | NCBI WGS metagenome assembly WNGQ01 (sample SAMN13153382, study PRJNA577476) | soil metagenome | isolation source: 60 cm soil or saprolite under Garry oak tree replicate 2 | place: USA:California | collected 2016-06-15 | reverse complement strand
TCTGACCTCTAGCACAAACCGGTAAATGTCGGCAAAATCGAAACCCAAACTAGGCGAAGTCTGGCGCGTGTGTGCTAGAACGAGGCGCATTCTACTCACCATTCGCGACCGCGACGATTTCACACGAAAAACCTGTTTTCCCTTCGTAGAACGTGTTCGCTTTGAACTGAAAAGCGACGCTCTGAAATCGTAAGTCTGGCGCGTCTGCGCCCTTCGGCACGCCGGAACGATTGAAACCGCTTGCGACCAGTGGCTCTGGCCTCCAGCGCACGAGCCTTGGCCTCCTCACTGACATCAGCGGTCAATACCACGATTGGCAGAAAAGTCTCAGAAGCATCAGAACGAAGCGCCTCCAGGAGCGAGAATCCATCCACGTCCGGCATTATGAGATCGAGCAAAATCAGATCGGGATCAAAGTTGGTGCACGTGTCGAGCGCGTTCCGAGAATCCGTAATCCCCAGGACCCGGCAGTACCCGTTTCTTTGCAAAAGTTTGTTCCAATAGCGTGACAGTCATCCGATCGTCATCGACGACCAGAATCTTCATTTTATGAAGCAGCGGCTCTGAGATCATGGCCGCCGATCAAGGCAGCACATCTCGTTCCGGCGACATCCGGAATCGCTCAATCTTTGATTTTTCTACGCCAACGCTTCGATCCGATTGAGCAAATCCTTCTTGCTCGTCATGCCGGTGATTTGATCGCGTAGCTGGCCATTCTTGAAAAACAACAGCGAAGGAATGGCGCGGATATTGTATTTAAACGAAAGGCTTTGGTTATGGTCCACGTTTACTTTCGCGACCTTGACCGCGTCAGCTTTCTCACGTGCGATCTCGTCGAGCAACGGCGCGATCAACTTGCATGGACCGCACCACTCGGCCCAGAAGTCTACCAGCACCGGTTTGTCGCTATTGATTTCGCGATCAAAGTTTGATTCGTCCAAATTGATCGTCCCTGAGTTTTCCATGGCTTAGGAAAGATAATTCCAAATCTGAAGAATCAAAATCGCAGCTGAACCTGCCAGCAATGCCCAGCAGAGCGGCATCGGTATGGCATTGATCCGCGGCCGCGGTTCGGGTGCAACTGTCACCCTGGTGGCAGGCATTTCCACCGACGGCAGATCGATCAGTGGCTGCGTTTTTTTCATTTCTACGGCCGGCTTCGTTCGTGGGTCGGGCAGGACCGCAATGCGCGCCGTTTCCTTTTTTGGAGCCGGCGTTGTCATTGGAGCCGGCATCACAGCGGCAGCGGCTCGTGCAGGTGAGACGAGAGCAACTGGCGCCGATGGAGGTGGATTCGCTGGCGATCGTGTAGGCAGATGAATTTGCACGGTTTCGCGCGATTCCGCCGGTGGGCCTGGCTGGGGCGAAACAGTGATCCGCACTGTCTCTTTTTTTGGTTCGTCTGAATCGGCCATGCGGGGTCGGGCGTTGCAAATAATATGTTGCGCGAGACGGCGGATTTTGTCACTGCTGAAGTTTTTCCGGCGCGACAAAAAGCTGCGGCCGATTGAGTTATGCCAACAAATCGTAACCGCGCGCGCCCGTGATTCGCCTGGTGACGAATTCACCAACGGGCGCCGGTTTCGTCAAAATAACGCGTGCGTCCACGTCGGGCGCGTCCGCTTCGGTCCGCGCGATCAGAGGTTGATCCACTAACAGCTTCAATTCGCAACCAATCTTTTGGTGCGCCATCTCGTGTGCGATCTTTTGTTGGATCGACATCGCGGCGCGGTAACGCGCGTTCTTGATTTTCGCCGGAACCTGCCCAGGCATCTTCGCGGCGCGCGAGCCATCTTCGCGCGAATATTTGAAAATCCCCAGGCGTTCAAATCGGACCCGACCGATAAATTCGAGCAATGACTCGAACTCTTCGTCAGTCTCGCCGGGAAAACCAACGATGAACGTTGTTCGCAGAGCTAAACCGGGAATTCCGGCGCGCAATCGGTCGATCAAATTCTCAATGTGCTCTCGCGAAGTTTCCCGGTGCATCCGCTGCAACATCGATTCATGAATGTGCTGAAGTGGGACGTCGATGTAACGAGCGACTTTGCTGCACTCGGCGATCGTTTCGATCAACTCGTCGCTCCAATGCGCGGGGTGCGTGTAAAGCAATCGCACCCAGAATTCACCGTCGATTTCCTGGATTGCGCGCAAGAGAGCGACAAGGGTTGGACCGTGCGCGGAATCGACCGGCTGGCGCGGTCCGGCTTTTTCGGTCCACAAATCCATTCCGTAGTAAGTGGTGTCCTGACTGATCAAATTGATCTCACGCACGCCCTCCGCAACGAGGCTGCGAATTTCCGTGAGCACAGATTCCATTGTCCGGCTGCGATGTTTTCCGCGCATTTGAGGGATGATGCAGAAACTGCAGGGATGATTGCAACCTTCGGCGATTTTTACGTAGACGGAATGCGCCGGTGTCAGCCGAAATCGCGGCGTATCGTAATCGGGAATGTAAGTTGGTCGCGTGTCCGAGAACCCAAGATCGACATCCTTATTCGCCATCACTCGCTCGACAATCGCGCCGAGCTCTTTGACTTCGTCCAGGCCGACAAAGGCATCGACTTCCGGGATTTCGGCGCGCAACTCGCGCGCGAAGCGTTGCGACATGCAGCCGCTCACAATCAATTTCTGGCCGGGACGTTTATTTAAGCCACCCGCCTGATGTGCAGTCAGGATCGCGTCGATTGATTCTTCCTTTGCCGAATCGATGAACGCGCACGTGTTAACCACGAGCACGTCGGCGTCGTCAGCAGACGACGTGATTTCCATGCCGCGCGCCAAAACACTTCCAAGCATGATCTCTGCGTCCACCAAATTTTTGGCGCAACCGAGACTGATCATGCCGACTTTTGTGCTCACTTTCAAAATGCGACCGCCCCGCGGGCTTTACTCGACCGTGACATCTTCGTCACCGCCGGAGACGGGTTTGCCGTTTTTCTTAATTTGAATTGCGTCGCGATCCAAAACGCGGACCGCGATCTTTTGTCCGCGGAATTCAACAGTCCCGTCCGAAGGTGAAATCCACCGTTCGAATGCAGGTTGAAGCGATTCATTGTCCACTACGACTTTGATGTAAGTTTTTTTAAGTGGTTTGATTGCGACCTGGTTTGGTCCTTCTGCTTCCGCAGGTTTCTGAGCGGTCGAAGCGGGCGAAGCTGTCTGAGCTGCGCCTGCCTTCGCCAGATCTTCAGGCCGCACCGGCTCTGCTCGGCGAACCGCCGGTTCTTTCGGCGCGACGCTCGCCTTTGCTGCCGCGTTCGCATTCGCGAAAGCCGGCACAAACGCCTCCGGTAGCGCAATCGACGGCGCTACGGTTGCAACCGGCGGCGCAGCTTTCTTCGGAGCTTCGACCACGGCAGCTGGAGGAGGGGAAGGTGCGCGCGACGGAGCAGGGGCGACCGAAGCCATCGAAGCAACGGGCGCTTGCGTCGACGCAGCTTGCGGCGCCGACGATTGCGCCGTCGTCGCTTGCGGAATGCCCACCATTTGATGCGGAGCAATTCGCTGAATGTTCATGATCAAGCGCATGAGAACGAAACCGACAACAATCACCCCAATTGCGATCAGTAACGGAAATGGCGAACGGCGATCTCCACTGGTCCGCTGACGGCGCACGACCGGCGCGCGCGTCGTGCGGACGCGGCGTGGTTTCGGCGCCGGCTGATCCTGCAGATACGAATAACCATCCACCGTTACTTCTCGCGACGTTTCGAACGCATCGAGATACGGCGTTACATCGACATCGAGAAATTTTCCGTAGATCAACAAGAAGCCCTTGGCGTAAGCCAGGCTGGGAAATTGGGAAAAATCGTCAGCTTCGATCTCGGCCAGACGCGACGGACGGATCTTGGTCAGGCGCGCGGCTTCATCGAGTGTGAGGCCGCGGGCCAGTCGCGCATCTTGAAATTTCTTGCCGAGACCTTCAATTGTCATGACGGATTCGTCGGCTAAACGGCGGCATCGAGATCGACCAAAATCTCTCGGGGTCTGGCGCCTTCGCCGGGCCCCAAAATACCGCGCTGCTCCAGAATATCAACGATGCGCGCGGCGCGTGTATAGCCCAATCGTAAGCGTCGTTGCAGGAGTGACGTCGAGGCCCGTTTTTCCTGGCGAATGATCTCCAAGCATTTCTCCACTAACTCTTCGTCTTCCTCGGTTACGTCTTCTGTCGAACTGGCTGCGGCTTCGAGTTTTTCATGCATCGCGGGATCGAAAGCTGGTCTGCCCTGCGCCGAAACAAATTCGACCAGATGCCGAATTTCTTCATCCGTCACCAACACGCCCTGCGCGCGAATCAATCGCGATGCACTTGGCGGCAAATACAACATATCGCCCTGGCCTAACAAACGATCGGCGCCGTTTTCATCGAGAATCACGCGACTGTCGATCTTGCTTGCCACTTGAAACGCGATCCGGCTTGGAATGTTCGCCTTGATCACGCCGGTGATGACATCTGCGCGCGGCGTTTGCGTCGCGACAATCAGGTGGATTCCGGCCGCTCGCGCCATTTGCGTGATCCGCGCGATCGCGCTTTCCACGTCCGCCGGCGCGGTTTGCATCAAATCGGCCAGCTCGTCGATTACCACCACGACGTAGGGAATTTTCTCGGGAATCGGAATTTCGTGTTCGCGCGGAACTTTAATTTCAGTGTCGCTTTCCGGTTCCGCGGCATTTGTCGCAAGATCGACATCGGGCTTTTTCTTCGGTCGTGCGTTGAAGCTGATGATGTTGCGCACGCCGACGCGGGCAAAAATTTTGTAGCGGCGCTCCATCTCCTCGATCAACCAACGCAGCGCGAGCAACACTTTTTTGGGGTCAGTCACCACCGGAAAAGCGAGATGCGGCAGCACATTGTAATGCTGCAGCTCGACCACTTTAGGGTCGATCATGATGAAGCGCAGCTCCTCCGGGGTGAAGCGGAAAAGCATGCTGGCGATGAGCGCGTTGATGCAAACGCTTTTGCCCGCACCAGTGGTACCGGCGACGAGCAAGTGCGGCATTTGCGCCAAATCGGTGATGATCGCTTTGCCGTAAACGTCTTTGCCGAGCGCGAGTGGAATTCGCGCGCGTGTTTTCGCTTCTTCCCAATCCGTCGATTCCAGCAATTCGCGCAACGTCACGGTGACTTTGCGCGTGTTAGCCAGCTCGATGCCGACCGTGTCTTTGCCAGGGATCGGCGCGAGAATGTTGATCCGCTCCGCCCGCGTCGCGCGCGCCAGATCGCGTTCGAGACTCACGATCTTATCCACCCGCACGCCTTTGGCCGGATAAACTTCGTAGCGTGTGATGGTCGGTCCTTTCGTGATGTCGCCTGGCGCGACCGCGATCCCGAATTGCGCGAGCGTGTCGATCAGCGTCTGCTGAACGCGCTGCAATTCACTCGGGTCAGCGCCGCCGCGGCCTTCTGGATCATGCGCGGCCAGCAAATCGAGTCCCGGCAAGGCATAAGTTTTCGGGTCCCAACTCCGACTCGTTGGGCCGGCCGCGGTGGATGTCGATCTTTGTCCGGTGCCGCGCAATTCAGCAAGTGACGGTTTCTTCCGCGCCGCGATCGACTCCTCCGGAAGCGCGGTCGCATCGACAACTTTTGGCGCCGGACGATCGGCCAGTTCTTCTGGTGAAATGAAAGCCGCGCCTGGTTCTGGGACGGGGGCGCCTTTCTTCTTCAGTTGCTTTTCGATTGAGCGCCGCTGCTTCGCCAATTCGCGCCGGCTAATCTCGAGCTGACCTTTGATGTCCGCTTTGCGCAGTTTTCGATGCAAACGCCAATCGTATAGTTTCGCGAACGCGGCGCGTGTGCCGGAAACGGTTTGCTGGACGAGATGGATCGGCCGCAGCCCGGTCATCAGGATCAGACTGGCGACATAAATTGCGCTGAGGAGAATGATCGACCCGATTTTGCCCATCGAAGTGAGGAGCAATGTTTTGCCGAAAACGTAGCCGACCCATCCGCCAGGACCTTGAATGTTGAAAGCCAGCCGCCAGCCTCGAAGGTGACTCGTTTGCAATTGAAGCAAACATGCGCCGGACGCGATGAAGAGAATAATCCACGGCAATCGCGCGATCAGGCGCAAGTTTGCGTGGAATAATTTTGCGGCACCGAAGAAGAGAAGAACTCCCGCGAGCAAATAGGACGCGGCCCCGAGCGTGAGATAACAAAAGCCGGCCAGGATTGCGCCGAACGGACCGATGAAATTCTGGGCTGGCCGATTGGGCGGCGAAAGGTAACTCCACGGCACCCACGAAGGGAGATCTTTCGGATTGTAGGAAATCAATGCGAGGAAGAGCAACGTCCCGACGCCGAGTAGAATAATGGCGACGACTTCGTTCCAGGCGTTGTTCTTTGTGCTGCGGGACACCGGCAATCGATCATACTAATGCTGCAAGCGCGCTGTTTTATCAACCGATCGATCTGATTCTTTGTTTTAATCTTGCTTGCGAGATTCTGACTAAAACTGAGAGGAAGAGGAACCACGCCGGTCGCTGTGAGAAGCGACAACCTTTCATCTTGCGCGGGACGCGCATGCCCGATTACTGTCCGACCGCGTTATGCACTTTGGTGTTCGCCAAGCCGCCGCTCTGATCTCCGCCAGCGCGTTGATTTTTTGCTGCTCGTGCGAAAAACATCATCTCGGAGAAGATCCGGAAGTGCAAAAGGAACATATCGATGCTCCGGCACGGGCCGAAGAAAATTCTGCTGCGACCAAGGAAGCGCCGACATCCCCAACGCCGGTCGAATTTTTCCCGGAAAGCACGCCGCCCTAAGCTGGAGATTCGCTATGGCTAAAGACCAATACCTCACGTCGCCGCCGAAGATCAGCACCATGCCGCCCGGCGTTCCTTACATCATCGGGAACGAAGCCGCCGAGCGCTTCAGCTATTACGGAATGAACTCCATCCTAACCATCTTCATGACCAAGTACTTGTTGGATAAGATGGGCCACTTGAGCGTGATGCAGCCTGCGAACGCCGAAGCGTGGTATCATACGTTTGTATCGGCGCTTTATTTTCTGCCGATCTTTGGCGCAATTCTCGCCGACGCCGTCTTCGGGAAATTCCGGGTCGTCTTGTGGTTATCAATCGTTTACTGCGGCGGTCACTTCACCCTGGCGTTGATGGGATCACCCGTGGCCCACACAATTGAGCCGCGTTATTTGCTCGCCGTCGGTCTGCTCATGATCGCAATGGGCGCGGGGGGAATAAAACCCTGTGTTTCGACCAACGTCGGCGACCAGTTCGGCGAGACAAACAGGCATTTGCTAACGCGCGTATTCAACTGGTTTTATTTCTCGATCAATGCTGGCTCAGCCCTTTCGACGCTTCTGATTCCGTGGTTGCTCGAGCCCTACAAAGCTGCTTCGGATGGCTTCATCGCCAAGCTTTCACCGTCGATCGTGAGTTTTCTTGAAAATCCGCGACTGCATAGCCCGGACATCGCCTTCGGTTTGCCCGGCATCTTCATGGTGATTGCGACGATTTTCTTCTGGGCGGGCCGCCGGAAATTCGTGCACATTCCGCCTGTCGGCGTGCGAACGTATGCGCGTGAAATTTTCAACAAAGAGACGGGCAAAATCCTCTTCAACATTCTAATTCCGGTCCCCTTCGTTGCGATTTTCTGGGCGTTGTGGCAGCAAAATTTCTCCTCGTGGATTGTTCAGGCGGAATCGATGGATCGACATTTATTTGGCATCGAGTGGCTGTCGTCGCAGATCCAAACGGTCAACCCGATTTTCATTTTGGTTATGCTGCCGCTCTTCTCTTACTGGCTGTATCCGGCGGTGGAGAAAGTTGTTCACTTAACCCCTCTGCGAAAAATTGGCGCCGGCTTATTTGTTACCGCGGCATCATTTTTCCTAGTCGCCATGATTCAAACGCGCATCGACGGCGGCGCGCGGCCGAGCATCATCTGGCAGGTTTGGGCGTTCGTGATCTTGACGGCGGGCGAAACCTTGGTTTCGCCGACTCACCTCGAGTTTTCCTACACCCAAGGACCGGTCAAACTCAAATCGCTTGTCATGTGCACGTATTTGCTCGCCGTCTCGCTCGGCAACCAATTCACCGCGGCCGTTAATTTCTTGATCCAAAATCCTGACGGCAGTGTGAAGTTGCAAGGAACCAGTTACTTCATGTTCTTCGTTTGGGTGATGTTGGGAACGGCAGTTTTATTCGCGATCATCACTCCGTTTTACAAAGGCCGAACTTATTTACAGGACCAGACGCAAGTGGCTGGTGACGCCGAACCTGCCCTCGGGTTTGCAGTTCAGCCCGAGGCTTAGACTCAGAACATGAAGAAAATTATTTTCCTGGTAGGACTCTGTCTTTCGTTGTCGTTCAAGGCAGAGGCGAACCCGAAGGACGACGAATTCGAAAAGATCGCTAAGGATTACGTCGAAAATTTCCTCGCCTCTCATCCGGAAAACGCGACTGAGCTGGGCGATCACCGATTCGACGGCGTTCTAAGCGATTATTCGCCGGAGACGCGCACCCGAATGCTGGTCAACGCCAGGCAGGTTCGCCAGGCGCTCAAGAAATTCGACGATCACAAACAGCTCACCGGCGCCAACCAGGTAGACGTGCGGATCCTGCGCGACAATATCGACAGCGAAATTTTCCGATTGGAAGAACTCCGGGAAGCGGAATGGAACCCGCTGGTTTATAACCAGAGTCTCGCTAACAGCCTGTATCTCTTAGTCGCGCGCGATTTCGATTCCGCGGAAAAGCGCATTCCGAATCTGCGCCAGCGGATGGATGGCATTCCAATTGTGATCAAGCAAGCCGAGGCGAATCTTCAGCATCCGCCCCGAGTTCAGACGGAGACGGCGATCGAACAGATCCAGGGAGCGACCAATTTGGTGCGCAACGGTCTCGACCCGTTGCTCAACCAGGCGCCACAGCTAAAAAAAGAGCTCGCCCCGATTCAGGAAAAAACCGCCAAAGCGCTCGAAGATTACAAAAAATGGTTGCAGGACGATCTACTTAAGCGTGCGGATGGCGATTTTCGTCTCGGCGCGGAAAAGTTTCGAAAGAAACTGCACTTCGCTCTCGCCTCCGACTTGTCGATGGAGGAAATCAAAAAACGCGCGGACGCCGATTTGCAGCAGACGCAGGCCGCGATCTACGAAACCGCTTTGCCGTTTTACCAAAAATATTTTCCGAAAGCCGATGAGAAGACTTTGTCCGACAAAAAACAAGTCACGGCTGGCGTCCTGAAAAAGCTCTCTGAGCAGCATCCGGACGACAACACCATCGTCAGCTATGCCCAGAAAGTCGTCGCCGAGGCAACCGATTTTGTGAAATCACGCAACCTCGTCGCAGTGCCGAACACGCCGCTCGAAGTGATTGTCATGCCGGAGTTCAAACGCGGTCAGGCGATCGCCTACTGCGATTCATCCGGGCCGCTCGAGAAAAACGGCAAAACATTTTATGCGGTCGCGCCCACGCCTAACGATTGGTCGAAACAGCGTAAAGAATCTTTCTTTCGGGAATACAACAACTTCATGGTTCGTGATCTCACCGTCCACGAAGCGATGCCGGGACATTATTTGCAGCTGTCTCATTCGAACGAGTTTCACGCGCCCACTTTGGTCCGCGCAATTTTCCAGAGCGGTCCATTCGTTGAAGGATGGGCGGTTTATTGCGAGCAAGTAATGGCTGAGCAGGGCTACGGCGGGCCGGAAGTAAAAATGCAGCAACTCAAGATGCGTTTGCGCGCGATCGCCAACGCCATTCTCGATCAAAGCATTCACGCTGGAAACATGAGCGAGCAGCAGGCGATGGATCTGATGATGAAGGAAACTTTTCAGGAAGAAGGCGAAGCGGTCGCAAAATGGAAACGCGCGCGACTCAGTTCCGCGCAGCTCTCCACCTATTTCGTCGGCATCAGCGAACATCTCGATCTTCGCGCCGCCGCCCAGAAAAAATTGGGCAAGGATTTCGATCTTAGGAAATACAACGACCAGGTAATTTCTTACGGCAGCCCACCGGTAAAATACGTTCGCGAGCTGATGGGGCTGTAGCCACGGCCCTGTGGGCCTTTGGAATCAGCGTGCCGCGG
>WNGQ01008092.1_pt1 | contig 10058 bp, 10 predicted proteins | sample 5407661 | NCBI WGS metagenome assembly WNGQ01 (sample SAMN13153382, study PRJNA577476) | soil metagenome | isolation source: 60 cm soil or saprolite under Garry oak tree replicate 2 | place: USA:California | collected 2016-06-15 | reverse complement strand
GACCGGCTTCAGCATGTAGAAGTCGAACGAGTACTCGACGTTGCCCCTGGAGTTCCGCGGCGCCAGCGCGATGTCGACGATGACCGCGTTCTTCGGATCGTGAGGATCCACCTCGCCGAACGCCTTGCCGACGATCTTTTCGTACTGCCCGACGCCAGGCCACGAGAAGCCGCCAAACGTCGGCGATTCGGTCGTGGTGATCTCGATTCTGGTAATGCGTGCGTCGGCGGCGGGCACGGCGATCAGTGCTCCGGTCACGACCAGCGCACTCACGAGGGCGATGTAGATGAGTTTCCACTGCAGCAACCGCGTGGGGTGATGTTGCGCAGCCATAAATCCCTCTCCCTCTCCGGTGGGACGCGAGACAATCGCGAGGCACTGCGACTCCGGGAGCGCCTCCTCCTTCGCTCCGCTCATGACACTCGTTGGCCCAATACGTGCTGCAATCCGACGCGGACGCACACTGAGCCAACGTGGCTCTTCAGACAATTGAATATTTCTGATGGCAGTCATATAGTCCCGCTATGAATTTCACGCTCCGGGAGCTGGAGGCGTTCCTGGACGTGGCTCGCCTCGGAAGCTTCACCCGTGCTGCCCGGTCGTTGAACATGTCGCAGCCGGCCCTCACCGTCAGGATCCGGCACCTCGAGGAAGCCCTCGGGGTGCGCCTGCTCGACCGGACGACGCGATCGGTGACGCTGACTCAGGTCGGCCGGGAGTTCTTGCCGGTCGTGGAGCGTGTGATCGGCGAGATCACCGCGGTGGCTGTCAACGCCCGGGAGCTCGTTGGAAAGCGGCGCGGCCTGGTGACCGTGGCGGCGCTGCCCTCGATCGCCTCAAAGCTATTGCCCGAGATGCTCGCCGCCTTCAAAGCCCAGCACCCCGGGATCACGGTCCGACTGCGAGACGCCGTCGCGCAGCGAGTCATCACTTATGTGAAGTCCGGCGAGGCGGACTTCGGTATCGGCAGTACGACGAAGCTCGACGCCGAGTTGCGAATCTCGCACCTCATGGACGACCCGGTGAGCGTCGCGTTTCCGCCCGGACACCCGCTGGAGGATCGTGACGGGATCGGATTGAACGATCTGCTCCCGAGCCCGCTGATCCTGATGGACCACGAATACAGCGTGCGTGATCTTATCGAGCAGGCGTTTCATTCCATCGGCAGGATGGTGGTCCCCGCCTACGAGGCGAGCTACGTCCCGACGGCGCTCGGCCTCGTCAAGGCTGGCCTCGGGATCGCCATCATCGCGCAGTCCGCCCTGGGCGAGGCTGCCGAGTCGGTAGGATTACGCGTCCGCGCCATCGAGCACCCGATGCTGATGCGGCACATCGGCCTCATCGAAAGCGCGACCCGTTCTCTCTCTCCCGCCGCACAGCAGTTCGCCGGTGTGGTGTACGACGCGTGCCGGGGCATGAGGTGAGCGCCATCGCGAGATCGAACGGCCGCGCTCGCTCTCCCGTCACCTCCCGCGCAGCTTCGGGTCGAGCGCGTCCCGCAACGAATCACCGAACAGATTGAAGCCGAAGACGCCGAGGCTGATCGCAATGCCGGGGAACAGCCCGATCCAGGGCGCCTTCTCGGCATAGGACGGCGCGGAGCCCGAGAGCATCAAGCCCCATGACGGCGTCGGCTCGGCCGTCCCCAGGCCGAGGTAGGACAGCGCGGCCTCGGCGAGGATCGCGCCGCCGAGCTGCGCGGTGAGGATGATGATGTAGGGCGCCATGACGTTCGGGACGATGTGCTGGAGGATCACGCGAGGGCGCGACGCGCCGAGGGCGCTCACGGCCTCGACGTAGACATTCTCCTTCACCGAGAGCGCCGTTGCCCGCACCACGCGCGCCGCGCGCGGGATGACCGGGATGGAGATGGCGATCACCACGTTCTGGACCGACGGGCCCAGGATCGACGCGATGGCGAGCGCCAGGATCAGCTGCGGGAACGCGAGGAGGATGTCCATCAGCCGCTCGAGGAGGAGATCGACTTTCCCGCCGTAGTACGCGCTGATCACGCCGAGCAGCCCACCGAGCGTGCAGCCCGCGAACGAAGCGGTGAACCCGACGAAGAGGGCGATCCGCGCGCCGTACATGATCCGGCTCAGGATGTCGCGGCCGAACTCGTCGGTTCCCAACCAGTGGTCGGCGCTCGGGCGGGCGAACTGCAATCCGTAGTCGCCGCGATACGGGTCGTACGGCGCCAGTGCTTCCGCGAAGCCGGCCACCGCCATCATGGCGAGGATGATCGCCGCGCCGGCCGCGCCGAGCGGCTTCGTCCGGACGAACTTCGCGACCTCTTCGGCAACGGTGAGCCGCGGCGCCAGCTCGGCCGTCGCCGTCGCGTGAGTCAGCGCGTAATTCGTCGCCATGGGACCGTGACGAAGTCGGCGCGCGAGCCTGAGACTACCGCCATGCTCCGGGCGGCGCTCATCGGTAGCGAATCCGTGGATCGAACCACGCATAGGTCAGGTCCACGAGCAGGTTGACGATCACGAAGCCGAATGCGATGAGGAACACCAGCGCCTGGACGACGGGATAGTCGCGGTGAGCGACGGCGTCCACCACGAACCGGCCGATGCCGTTCAGAGTGAACACCGTCTCGGTGACGACGAGGCCGCCGATGAGGAAGGCGAATTCCGTCCCGATCAACGTGATCACGGGGAGCATCGCGTTCTTGAGGCCGTGGCGGAAGACGATCGCCCGCTCACGCTGTCCTTTGGCCCAGGCCGTCCGGATGTAGTCCTCGCGCAGTACCTCGAGCAACGTGGACCGGGTCATCCGCGTCGTGACGGCAGCGTACCGGTAGCCGACGGTGACGATGGGCCAGACCATCTGCTGGAAATTCGCCCACGGATCCACCCATGGTGGCGTGAACTCGAGCGGTGGGCCCCAGCCGAACCAGATGACCAGGAACAGGATGCAGAGGATGCCGACCCAGAACGACGGGATGGCGAGGCCTCCGATGCTGATGACGCGGATCACGTAGTCGACCCAGGTGTCCTGGCGAACAGCGGCGAGCATGCCGAAGGGGATCGCGATGACCACGGAAACCACCGTCGCCGCGAGCGCTAGCTCGAGGGAGAGCGGCAGGCGGACGAGTAACTCTTCGACGACCGGGCGCCCGGTCCAGAGCGAGTTGCCGAAGTCGAAGCGGAGCACTCCCCAGAGCCACGTCCCGAACTGCACGATCAGCGGTTGATCCAGCCCGAGCCGGTGGCGCATGGCGGCGAGTTGCTTCGGATCGATGTGGCCGGCCTGGTCACCACCGAAGATCAGCAGGGCCACGTCCCCGGGAATGACACGCATGATCACGAACACGAGGGCGGCCGCCCCGAGCAGCGTCGGGATGATCAGGAGCAGCCGCTTCGCGATGTATGTCTGCATACCGCCCGGCTCAATCTTCGGCCAGCCAGACGTCCTGGAGCTTCTGATTGGAGAAGTGATTGGGCGGCGCCACGTAGTTCTTCACCTTCGCCCAGTGCACCACGGCGCGCCTCCACCAGAGGCCCGGGATGTAGTACGCGTTGTCGAGGACGATCTTCTCGATCTCGTTGATGTGGCGCTTGCGCTCGGAAGGGTCGAGGGCCCTTGTTTGCCGTGAGAAGAGGTCGTCGATCCTGGGATCGGAGAAGCGACCCCAGTTGCTCGGGTCTCCCGTGGTGTACCGTTGGAGGAACAGATCGGGATCATCGATGTAGTTGAACGTGCCGCTGATGATGAGCTCGAAGCTTCCCGTGTCCCGTCCATCCGCGAACCAGGCGGCCGTCTCGAGCGGCCGGTGCTCGGCCTCGACGCCGATCTTGCGCCACTCCTGGATCGCGAAGACGGCGAAGTCCTGGTAGGGAACCTTGACGTTACGGTTTTTTAAAATGAGCTTGAAGCCGTTGGGATAACCGGCCTCAGCCAGAAGGCGCCTGGCCTCGGCCCGGTTCTTCTCCATGTCCCGTCCGAATCCGGGGAGCCTCTGAAGCTCGGCCTCCGACGTCGCCCACTCCGTGCCCGGACGCATCAGGCCCCCGACGTCCCTCAGACTCGCGAGTGGGTACAGCACCCGGCTCGCGGTGTAGCGATCGAACGCCAGCGTGAGGGCCTTGCGGACGCGAACGTCGGTGAACGGCTTTACGGTGTTGTTGATCGCGATCCCGAACAGGCCAGTCCCGGGCGTTTCCTGGACGACGATCTTGCTCCCCAACTGCTTCCGGATCGCATCGACTTCCGCCCCCGGCATGGTGCGGAACTCGATGAAGGCGCGCCCGGAGCGAAGGGCCGCCGCCCGCACCGACGTTTCTGGGCTGATGAAGAACTTGTACCCGTCGAGGTAGGGGCGGTCCTTGACGAAGTAGTCCGGGTTCCGCTCACCCTCGAAGCTGGATCCGCGCGTGTAGTTCTTGAACTTGAAGGGCCCCGAGCCGACGATGTTCGTCTTGAAGTAGTTCGGATCCTTGTCCAGGTACTTCTTGGGATAAATGACGTTCCACGGCGAGGCGAGGTTCGCGAGAAGCGACGCCGACGGGAACTTGAGCTTGAAGACCACGGTGCTCGAGTCAGGGGCCTCGATGCTCCCGATCGCCGTGTAGGCGTTCTTCCGGATGCTGCGGACTCCTTCCGGGGGGAACACGACCTTGTCGTACGTGGCCTTGACGTCGGCCGCCGTCAACGGCGAGCCGTCGTGGAACCGGATCCCCTGGTGGAGCTTGAACGTGTAGGCCAGGCCGTCGGGGGCGATCTTCCACTCGGTCGCCACGTCGCCGATGATCTTGGGGTACTGGAGCGGGTCGATCTGCAACAACGTGCTGTAGAGCGGGGCCACGAGCTCGATGGTGGCGAAGGTTTGCTCCTGGTGCGGGTCGAGACTCGGCGCATCAGCGCCGATGGCCGCGAGCAGGACGCCCCCTCGGCGCGGGGTTTCGGCCGCCCGGACGATCGTTACGACCAGGGACCCGATCAGGACGAGCGCGAGAACGGTGAAGAGCGCCCGGTGACGTTGCATCGTCAATCCTCCGACAGCCAGACATCCTGGAGCTTCTGGTTCGTGTAGTGGCTCGGCGGCGCCACGTAGCTCTTCACCTTCGACAGGTGCACCACGTTTCGCATCCACCAGAGCCCGGGCATGTAGTACGCGTTCTCCAGCACGATCTTCTGGAGCTCGGCGACCAGCTTCTGGCGCTCGGCGGGATCGAGCGATCTCGCCTGTCGCGAGAACAGGTCATCGATCCGGGGATCCGCGATGCGGCCCCAGTTCTGTGTGCTGCCGGTCACGTAACGGCCGAGGAACTGGTCAGGATCGTCCATGTACTCGACGGTCGGCGCGACGATCAGCTCGAAGTTCCCGGTGTTCTGTCCGTCGTTGAACCAGGCCGCCGTCTCGAGCGGCCGGTTCTCGACCTCGATGCCGATCTTGCGCCACTCCTGGATCGCGAACACGGCGAAGTCCTGGTAGGGCAGCTTCACGTTGCGATTCTTTAAAACGACCTTGAGGCCATTGGGGTAACCGGCCTCGGCGAGGAGTCGCCTGGCCTCTACCCGGCTCTTCTCGGCGTCCCTCCAGAACCCGGGAAGCTTCTGGAGCTCCCCGTCCAGCATCGCCCACTCCGAGCCCGGACGCATCAGTCCGCCGACCAGCTTGAGGCCCGTGATCCCGTACAGCACCTTGCCTGCGGTGGAGCGGTCGAAGCCGAGCGTGAGAGCCTTGCGGACGCGAATGTCGGTGAACGGTTTCACGGTGTTGTTGATGGCGATCCCGACCTGTCCGACCATCGGCGTCGTCTGGACGGCAACCCTGTCGCCAAGCTGCTTCTTGATCGCCTCCACCTCGGCGTTCGGCAGGTCCCGGAACTCGATGTAGGCGCGTCCGGAGCGGATGGCGGCAGCGCGCACGGTCGTTTCCGGGCTGATGAAGAACTTGTAGCCGGCGAGGTACGGCCGGTCCTTCACGAAATAGTCGGGATTCCGCTCGCCTTCGAACGTCGATCCGCGCGTGTGGCCCTTGAACTTGAACGGCCCGGACCCCACGACGTTCGTCTTGAAGTAGTTCGGGTCTCTGTCCAGGTACTTCTTGGGATAGATGACATTCCACGGCGAGGCCAGGTTGTTCAGGAGCGAGGCCGACGGAAATTTCAGCTTGAAGACGACGGTGCTCGGGTCGGGCGCCTCGATGCTGGCGATCTCCGTGTAGGCGTTCTTCCGGATGCTCAACGTGCCCGCCGGCGGAAAGACGATCTTGTCGTACGTGGCCTTGACGTCGGCGGCCGTCAAGGGCGAGCCGTCGTGGAACCGGATTCCCGGCCGGATCCTGAACATGTAGGTCAGCCCGTCGGGCGCGATTCTCCAGTCACTGGCCACGTCGCCGACGATCTTCGGATAACTGTATGGATCGATCTGCACGAGCGTGCTGTAGAGCGGCGCCACCAGCTGGATGCACGCAAAGGTGCTCTCCTGGTGGGGATCGAGGCTCGGCGGGTCCGCGGCGATCACGGCCAGCAGCACACCACCTCGCCGCGGCGTATCCGCTGCCGCGGCGGGGCCGGGAGTCGCCACGACCAACGAGCCGGTCAGCAGGGCCAGGATCATGGCCGAGAAAAAAGCCATTGGCACCTCCTGCGGGACGGTCGAGAGTGTAGCCCGAACTGGCCGCTCGCGGCCGCGGAAGAAGCGTGTGCGCTAGCCTCGCGCCTCCTCAGGTCTGCGCGGCGCACCCCGTGCGCGGCGCGCCAGGCGCCTTTCGCGGGACCAGCGTGCAGGCAAACGTAGCCGGCTGCGCCCGGTACTCGGTGAGGAGGCGCTCGAGGCGCTGGAGCGTGCGATCGCGCCGGGCCAGACCGATGCCGTAGATGGCAAGGTCGTTGACCAGACGCGTGTAGAAGTGGTGCTCGGCGTCGCCACCGTCCGCGCGCGCCACGCACGGCGACGGCTTCTGCGCGACCTGCAGCTGCGTGCCGAACGCCCGGACGAACTCGCCCACCACCGGCTCGTCGCGCAACTCGCGGGGGACTTCGGGGAAGCGCGAGAGGAACGTATCGACCGTCATCGACCCCGGCGCCGCGCGGCCGCGGTCTTCCAGATCACGCGTCAGACGGATCTGCATGCCGACACCTCCGACACGATTGTACGCGAGAGGCCCAGCTAGAGCTTCGCCACCCCGGCGCGGGCGCAGTCTTCGTCCTGCTGCGCTGTTCCTCCTCCGACGCCACACGCGCCTTCCAGCACGCCATTGCGGATGATCGGAACGGCGCCCTGGCTGGGGATCATGTGGCCGCCCTCGGCCGCAACGATGCCCTGGATGATCGGACTCCCGGCGCGCTCGGCCAGCTCACCACTCGGCCGCGAGAAGCCAGCCGAAGCGATGGCTTTGCCCTGGCAGCCGTAGACGCTGCCCCAGATCGCACCGTCCATGCGATTGAAGGCGATCAAGCGACCGCCGGCGTCACAGACCGCGACGCTGATCCTGATCTTCGTGTCCCTGGCCTGATTGATCGCACCTTGAATGACTTGATTGGCTTCCGCGAGGGTCAACGCCATGGGAAAAGTCCTCCTCGTCGATCTATTCGGCGGTCGTGCCGCCGTCGATCACCAGCTCGCTCCCCGTCACGTACGAGGCTTCGTCCGACGCCAGGTACAGCACGCCGTAGGCAACCTCCTCCGGAGTTCCGACGCGCCCCATCGGCAGGCGGCGCAGCCGCTGCTCCCAGGACGCTCGATTCTCCAGCACGTCCTTGATCATGTCGGTCGCGATCGGCCCCGGGTGTACGGAGTTGCAGCGGATCTTGTCCCTGGCGTGCTGGATGGCCGTGGACTTGGTGAAGAGTCGGACAGCACCCTTGGTCGCGCTGTACGCGGCGGTCTCGCCGGGGCTTCCGACCAGTCCCGCCGTGGACGAGATGTTGATGATGGAGCCACCACCCGCCTGTCGCATGGCCGGGATCGCGCACTTGGTGCCGAGGAACACGCCTTTGACGTTGACGGCCATGATCCGATCCCAGTCGGCCTCGTTCGTGTCCTCGATCTTCGACCGGAACAAGATGCCGGCGTTGTTGACCAGCACGTCGAGCTTGCCGTACGTCTGTACGACCGTGGCCACGGCCGCCCGCCAGTCCGTCTCGCGAGTGACGTTCAGGTGGACGTAGGTGGCCCGGCCTCCCGACGCGCGGATCTCCGCTTCGACTTTCTTCCCGTCGTCGTCGAGCACGTCGCCGAACACCACCGACGCGCCTTCCCGGACGAACAGACGCGTCTCGGTGGCTCCCTGCCCGCGCGCACCGCCGCTGATCAACGCGACCTTGCCTGCGAGTCTGTCCATGGGCCGGTCCTCCACACTCTGCGATGTAGGGCCAGACCGTAGCCGGCTCTCAAGCTGAGGTCAAGGACGCGCGCGGTCGACGGCCGGGGAATCGCCCCCGCGGAGAACGCGAAGGAGATCCCCCGACAGCGTGTCTACTTACCGAAGCTTCATGGCCGACGCTCGTGGGCCGAACGTACCGGCCGAGCAGCCTGAACCCTGGAATTTCGACGTACCCGTCGTTGAAGACGTACATGCTCGGCGGACGGTCATCGCCCAGCCGCTACTTGCGTGCCACGTCGCCGCTGATCAGCACCTCGACACGCCGGTCGCGTTGCCAGCACTCCCGGGTGTTGTCATTGCACTTGGGCCGCGACTCGCCGAAGGCTCCCGAATGGATCCGGGACGCCGGAACGCCGGCCTGGATCAGCGCGTCACGAATGACGCTGACCCGACGCCCGCTGAGGCCCTGGTTGTAGCTGTCGGTGCCGAACGGATCCGTGTGGCCGTCGAGGCCGACGTTGACCGAAGGATTCTGCTTCGCGTAGTCCGCGATCTCGGAGACCTTGACCATCTCGTTTGTCCGGATGGTCGCGTTGTTGGAATCGAAGAGGATGTCCTTGAACGTGGTCCAGGGCACACCGGCCGGGCCCTGGATCCCCGCCGGACCGGCTGGGCCTTGCACACCGGCGACGCCTTGCTGGCCCGCGGGGCCCTGTGGCCCTGCGGGACCCATCGGGCCCGCGGGACCGGCAAGACCGGGGACGCCCTGAGCGCCGGGCGCGCCGGAGGGACCGTAGAACTTCTGACTGCAACCCGCGACGAACAGCACGAGCACAGCAAAGAACAGTCCACGCTTCATCGTCCTACCTCCCGCTAAGGGTGAACTCCACCTGCTCACGGTTGTAATGCGTGCATCAGAGCTCGAATCTACGTTGCAGTGATCCAGCCCGCTATCGGACCTTGGTCGCACGATCCGAACGGTGGTGATGAACCACTGTTGTGTGAGCTGGGATCAGGGAGAACGCAGTCCGAGACGGGAATTCGGCGCAGGCGAGGATTGCACGGCGCACGCCGACGTCAGCGCAGCGCGCCCGCTCCGATGATCCCGCGAACCGCCGAAACGGCGAGGCTCCACCGCGCTCACGAAGCACCGTCCGCGTCGAACAACGCGTCGAGCAGCGCTTCGCCGCACGGGTCGGCAATGACGACGCCGCGGCGCACGCTGGCGTTGCCAAAATAGTCGATGAAGTCGTCGATACGCTTCTTGCGATCGACATCGACGATGAACAGGCGCGTGCGTGCGATGCTCACGCTCGCGCTTTGCGGGGACTGGTCAGCGCTGCGATGGATGAGCGGTTGTGACATTGAAGCCTCCCAGGGGTGTGGAGCCCGTGCGTCGAGGCCGGCCCTTCCATTCATCGCTGTTCCCTCTGGCGTCCGTGGGCGATTAGGCGCGAAGCGGCGCGATCAGCCGGATCAGCCAGAGCAGGACGCTCGCCCCGACGAACGCCATGACGAGGCTGATGAAAAACCCGCTTCCGCCAATGCCGAGCAACGTGGCAAACATCCAACCGCCCAACAAAGCACCGATGCCCCCGAGGATGATGTCTCCGAGAACGCCGTAACCATGGCCGCTCATAACGCGGCCGGCCAGCGATCCGGCGATCAATCCGATGACGATGAACATCACAAGGTGCATAGGCCCCTCCCTATCGTCACGCTAGCAGCACGGTGAGATCGCCGGCCAGTGGACCTTGGTCCAATGAGTGCACGAGAGGGTCAA
>WNGQ01014489.1_pt1 | contig 10060 bp, 12 predicted proteins | sample 5407661 | NCBI WGS metagenome assembly WNGQ01 (sample SAMN13153382, study PRJNA577476) | soil metagenome | isolation source: 60 cm soil or saprolite under Garry oak tree replicate 2 | place: USA:California | collected 2016-06-15 | reverse complement strand
CGCGTGGATTAGCGCCGCGCCCAGCACCAGGGCGATCGCGAGTCCGGTCATCCAGCGATTCTATTCCGCGACCCGCTTTTTGCGAAACGCCCCCAAAAGAAAACGCGGGCGATCGCCCGCGTTTTTTGTCGGCTGGTGTCCGCTTTAGCTGCGTCCCTGGATCACCCCGTTGATGACCTTCACCTTGTCGCCGCTGCGCCAGCTCGGTGGCGTGGCCTGGGTGAACAGACCCTTGGTGCCGTCCTCGTAACGGATGACGATCTGGTACTCCATGGTCTTCTTCGCGTTCTTCTCGATCGCGTTTCCGGCAAGGCCGCCGCCCAGGGCGCCAAGGACGGTTGCGATGTCCCTGCCTCGCCCGCCCCCGACTTGGTGGCCGACGACGCCGCCTACCACCGCGCCGCCCACTGCCCCGGCGCCCGAGCCTTGACCTGCTTTCTCGACTTCGCGCACTTCCTCGACCACGGCGCACTCGCGGCAGATTGCAGCGACGGCGACGGGGGGAGGAGGCGGAACCGCTGCATAAGCGGGCTCGCGTGGCGGCGCGGATCTCGCGACCGGTTTCGGCCTGGCCGCCGGCTTCGGTTCGGCGGGCTTCGCCGGTTCGGGTTGCACAGCGGGCTGCTCGGGCGTCTGGGCAACGGGCGTGCTCGCGGCGCCCGGGTTCCCGACCGAGGTCGGGATCCAGCCGAGAACGGCTCCGATTCCCACGAGGCTGAACAGCGTGATCGCGATCGCGGCGATGATGAGGAGAGGATGGGTCTGACGTACTGCTTGTGTTTCCATGGAAGCCTCCTGTTGCAGGGTGTCAAGCTTAACCGCATTAACGCGCGAGGCGCCAGACGGTTGATGTAACAGAGTGTTTCGGCCGTTGCAGAAGCTTCAGGTTTCCTGACGCAGATGGGGAAACAGCAGCACATCGCGAATGCTGGGGCTGTTGGTGAAGAGCATGACGAGGCGGTCGATTCCCACTCCTTCGCCTGCCGCGGGCGGCATGCCGTACTCCAGGGCGCGAATATAATCGGCGTCGTAGTACATCGACTCCTCATCGCCCGCAGCCTTCGCCCTGGCCTGCTCCTCGAAGCGCGCCGCCTGGTCTTCGGGATCGTTCAGCTCGGAGAAGCCGTTCGCGATCTCGCGCCCGGCAATGTACAGCTCGAAGCGGTCGGTTACCTCGGGATTGGAGTCATTGCGCCGCGCGAGCGGCGATACCTCCGCTGGGTAGTCGACGATGAAGGTCGGCTGGATAAGCCTGTCCTCGATTGTTTCGAACGCTTGGAGCTTGAGAACGGCGAGGCTCGATTTTGGATCCGCCTTGATGCCGGTGCGAGTGAGCGCAAGAGCCAGCGTTTTTGGATCGGTCGCCCCCGCATAAGGCCTTGCGTGTTTTTGGAGAGCCTGTTCGATCGTAATCCGCTCGAAGCGCTTGCCGAGATCGATCGCGTGCTCGCCGTAGCGCAACTGCAGCGCGCCGAGCACTTTCTGCGCCGTCGTGCGCAGCATTTCCTCGGTGAAGTCCATGAGGTAGCGGTAATCGCGGTAAGCCTCGTAGAACTCGAGCATCGTGAACTCGGGGTTGTGCCGCGTCGAGATGCCTTCGTTCCTGAAGTTCCGGTTGATCTCGAACACCTTTTCGAATCCGCCCACCACCAGGCGCTTGAGATAGAGCTCGGGCGCGACTCGCAGGAAAAGCTCCATGCCGAGCGCGTTGTGATGCGTCTTGAACGGTTTCGCGTTCGCGCCGCCGGGGATCGGTTGCATCATCGGCGTTTCGACCTCTAGAAAACCCTTGCCTGTCATGAATTCGCGGATCACGTGCACGATGCGGCTGCGCGTCAGGAACACGCCGCGCGTTTCCTCGCTCATGATGAGGTCCACGTAGCGCTGACGGTATTTCTGCTCCTGGTCGGAGAGGCCATGGAATTTCTCGGGCAACGGCCGCAGCGACTTCACTAGGAGCCGCAGCTCGGCGACTTTCACCGACAGCTCGCCCGTCTTGGTCTTGAACAAGGTTCCTTTCGCCCCGAGGATGTCGCCGAGGTCGTAGTGCTTGAAGGCCTCGTACGCATCCTCGCCGACGCCGTCGCGGGCGACGTAGAGCTGGATGCGGCCGCTCATGTCCTGAATGGTGGCGAAGCTCGCCTTGCCCATGACGCGCTTGAGCATCATTCGGCCGGCGACAGCGGCCACAAGGTGCTTCGGCTCGATTTCCTCGTTCGATTTCCCGTCCCAAGCCTTGTGCAGGTCAGCGGCGAGATGCTCGCGCGCGAAATCGTTCGGGAACGCAGCGCCGCGCTTTCTTCGCTCGGCGAGCCTGGCGCGCCGCTCTGCGATGATCCGGTGCGCAGGTCCTTGATGCGCGACTGGTCGAGCACGTAGGAGCGGATCTGGTGTCCCCACTCGATGTCGGTCTTGGCGGACTCGAGCTTGTCGCGGTCGGCCTGGAGCTTGCGCAGTTCCAGCTCGTAGAGGCGCGATTTCAGCATCGCCATGGCTTCCGCGCGGTTGCGGTGCTGCGAGCGATCATTCTGGCACTGTACCACGATGCCCGTCGGCAAATGAGTGATGCGCACCGCCGAGTCGGTCTTGTTGACGTGCTGGCCGCCGGCTCCCGATGCGCGGTAGGTGTCGACGCGCAGATCGGCGGGATTCACTTCCACCTGGATGTTCTCGTCCACCTCCGGATAGACGAAAACGCTCGCGAAGGAGGTGTGGCGACGGGCGTTCGAATCGAAAGGCGACTTGCGCACCAGGCGGTGCACGCCGTTCTCGGTGCGCAAGTGCCCGTAGGCGTAGCTGCCGCTGATCTTGAGCGAGGCGCTCTTGATGCCGGCGACTTCTCCCGGAGACTCCTCGAGCACCTCCATGCGGTAGCCCTTGCGGTCGCAGTACCTCGCGTACATGCGCTCGATCATCGCCGCCCAGTCCTGGGCCTCGGTGCCGCCCGAGCCCGACTGGATGTCCATGAAGCAGTTGTTCGGATCCAGGGGATCGGAGAACATGCGGCGGAACTCGAGATCGCCGACCTCCTTTTGCAGCTTGGCGATGTCCTCGGCGATTCCGGCGAGAGTCGCATCGTCGTTCTCCGCTCGCGCCATCTCGAAGAGGCCGCGCGAATCGCGCAAGGCCGACGCGATCGCGGCGAGCCCGGTTACGGTCGCGTCCAAGGACTTCTTTTCCCGGCCGAGGTCCTGCGCGCGTTTCGGGTCGTTCCAGACCTTGGGATCGGTCAGGAGCGTTTCGACTTCCGTCAGGCGTTTCTCTTTGCCCTCGAAGTCAAAGATACCTCCGCAGCTCCGCCGACCGTTTGTCCAGGTCCGAGAGCGTCGAGGCGATTTGATTGACGCGTTCGGCTTCCATTTTGGCTTCTTTATGAAACGCGCATTATAAGGTACGGCGTCTTACTTTATCCGGCTCGACGGAAAGTTCTCGTCGATCTTGTCTTCGAAGAAGCTCGTCGCCGAGGGCGCGGCCATGAACTGGCGATGGACCTCGGGTGAGACTCCGTGGTATTGGATCAGCTTGCCGTCGCTGAATTCTATCTCCAAAACCTGCGACTTGGGGTCGTAACCAGCCGCGCGGATCTTGCTCGAGTTGACGCGTTTTCGTTCCATGGTCACTCCACCGACACGGTGATGCGGTCGCCGCTGCGCACCGAGGCGAGCTGACGGGGGTCGCCGTCGATCGTGCCGAGCACGTTGCAGCGGGTCACCAGGCGCGACTCGTCGCCCTCGGATACGGGAGTCCGGCCCCAGGGGAGGGCGAGCGAGCTGCCTTCGGTCCAGAAGCAGACCGTTCCAGGCGGCACGACCTGTTTGGCGCCGGCCTCGAGCGTTGCCTTTACGGGCACCTCGAAATAGACCTCCTCGCCCCAGGTCTGGGCTTTCGCCTTCAGCGGCAGCGCGGAGACGAGGGCGCGCGACGTGGGCGTGTCCTCCAGGGTCGCGCTCGCCGCGCCCTTTCGCCAGGAAATGTTGATGCGCGTATAGCTCATCGTGCGGGCTCCCAGTGTTCGATGACCAATTGCAGGTTCTGCATTCCGTTGAACTCGTTCACCGAGAGCCGGTACGCCGCGCGCACGGGCGAGGGCAGGGGATCGAGCGAGTTGAAGCGCATCGCTTCGACTGTACGCCCGGCGCGCGCGAGCTTGAGCCTCAGGTGTTTCTCGCCGACCACGCGCTGGCCGAGCACCTCGAACTCGTCGCAGAACAGCGGCTGCGGAAAACCCTGTCCCCAGACTTGGGTGTCGAGCAGTTGCGCGAGGCCGAGATCGAGATACGCGGGTTCCAGCGAGCCGTCGGTCTCGACCGCGCGCGCAAGCTGCGCGGGCGAAAGCAGCTCGCGCGCCACGGCCTCGAAGCTTTGCGCGAAGCGCGCGAAATCCTCCGGGCGCAGCGTGAGGCCCGCCGCTGCGGCGTGCCCGCCGAAGCGCAGGAGCAGGTGCGGTTCGCGCTTCGCGACGAGATCCAGCGCGTCGCGCAGATGCAAACCCGCAATCGAGCGGCCGGAGCCGCGGATCTCGCCGGCACCGGCGGGAGCAAAGGCGAAGGTCGGGCGGTGATGGCGATCCTTGACTCGCCCGGCGAGGATGCCGACCACCCCTTGGTGCCAGCTCGGGTCATACAGGCTGATGCTGGAGGTCCCGCCCACCGAGAGCTTCGCCATCAGCTCATCGGCCTGCGCCTGCATGTCGGCTTCGATCGTGCGCCGCTCGCGGTTGAGGTCGTCGAGCTGCCGCGCGATCTCGAGCGCGCGCCCGCGGTCACCGGTTGTCAGGCACTCGATTCCCAGGCTCATGTCGGACAGGCGCCCGGCCGCGTTCAACCGCGGCCCGAGCAGAAATCCGAGATCGAATCCGCTGGCGCGCGTAGGATCGCGACCGGCAACGGCGAACAGCGCGCGCATGCCCTCGTGCATGCGGCCCGCGCGGATGCGCCTCAAGCCTTGCGCCACCAGGACGCGATTGTTGAAATCGAGCGGCACGACGTCGGCGACCGTTCCGAGCGCGACCAGGTCGAGCACGTCGCCGAGATTCGGCTCATCCTTGCCGGAGAACGCTCCGCGCTGGCGAAGCTCGGCACGCAGGGCGAGCATCACGTAGAACATCACGCCGACGCCCGCAAGGCTCTTGCTCGAGAACGCGCAGCCGGGCTGGTTGGGATTGACGATCGCCGCGGCGCGCGGAAGCTCGGAACCGGGAAGGTGGTGGTCGGTGACGATCACCTCGATTCCGAGCCGGCCCGCCGCTTCGACGCCCTCGACGCTGGCGATTCCGTTGTCCACCGTGATGAGGAGCTCCGGCTTCGATCGTGCCGCGAGCGCGACGATTTCCGGGGTCAGCCCGTAGCCGAACTCGAAGCGGTTGGGGACCAGATAGCCGACGTTTGCGCCGAAGGCGGAGAGCGCGCGCATGCCCACCGCGCAGGCGGTCGCCCCGTCGCAATCGTAGTCGGCGACGATCAGCATGCGCTTGCCGGCCGCGATCGCGTCCGCGAGCAGCGCGGCCGCGCGGTCCGCGTTCAACAGACCGGAGGGCGGAATAAGGCCGGAAAGCGCGTCTTCGAGCTCGCCGCGCCGTATGATCCCGCGCGCCGCGCAGACGCGTGCGAGCACCGGATGCAGGCCTTCGCGCACGAGCTGGTCGTGCACGCGCAAGGGAACCGGGCGGGTGGTGATCTGGGACATCAGGAAGATGACATGTCATCCTGAGCGAAGCGAAGGATCTGCTTTTTTTGCGCACGGCAAAGCAGATTCTTCGGGCTGCGCCCTCAGAATGACAAGCCAGTTATGCATAGGCGGAAAGGGGCTTGCGCAGCCGCCAGAAATAGCGGAGGTCCGAACGCACGGTCTCGACCTGCAGGAGCCGATTCTCTCCGGCAAGGTGCAGCGTGAGCATCCCGATCCGGCCCGACTTCAGAGCGGCGAGCAGCGGCAGAAACCAGTCGCGCTCGAGCGCCGTGCGGCGCCCGCGAAGCTGCGTCTCCCGCGGAGCGTCCGGAACGGCAAGCACGCGGCCCTCGTCCCCCAGAGCGGCGAGAGCGGAGCGGGCGTCCTTCGGCAACGCAAGAGCCCGGATTCCCGCAGCGAGCGCGAGGCCGCGCGCAAGGGGATCGTCGGTGATCACCGCCGAGAAGGGCTGGGCTTTCGCCGCATCGATAACGCCCCCGCCCCAGAACCAGACGCTGTTCAGCGCCGGCTCGCCGCGCGCCTCGCGCTCGGCGTTGACGGGGTGCTCGTGCAGCAGCATCTGCGCTTCGTTCATGAGCGCGTGGAAGCTCATCGCGTCGGGTCCGGACGGAAGCTTCTCGTCGATCGCAACGCCGCGCGCAGCGGCAGCCGGCGTGGTCTGCATATCCGGCGCCTTCTCGAGCCGCACGTACCAGCGCGCCGGCCGCAAGGGGTAGAAGAGCATCGTCTGGCCGAAATGATGGTTGAGCGTCTCGACGAGGGCTTCGGACTCGGCGCGCGAAACGTCGAATGCGGCGCTGTCGGAGAGGCCCAGGCTGTCGCGGCCCACCTGCAGGTGCACCGGATCGGCGCGCATCCAGTAGTGCCGTTCGGGCGCTCCGCCGTCCGCGAGCAGCGTATAGGGAGCGACAGGCCAGTCGCGCTGCTTGGCCACGCCGAAGCGCCCGAACAGCCAGGCTTCGGGCGAAACGAGCGCCACGCGGTTGCGGCGCCCTCTCGCGATCAGCGTCTCCGCGGCCGCGAGGCTGTCTGCGCGTGGAAGTCCCTCGGGAGGGAAGAAATCCGGAATGTACAGTTCACAGTGCATTCGATTTCGAGTTTATCACCGGTTATGGCACACTTCGCGCGTGCAATACGAACTCCTCGTCGGGCTGCGCTACACGCGCGCCAAGCGCCGCAATCACTTCATCTCCTTCATCTCGCTCACCTCCATGTTCGGCATCTTCCTTGGCGTCACCGCGCTGATCGCGGTGCTCTCGGTGATGAACGGGTTCCAGAAGGAAGTTCGCACGCGCATCCTCGGCGTGGTTTCGCACGTGCAGATCACCGGGGCGGACAACCGGCTCGCGGATTGGCGGGCGGTGGCGCGGCAATCGGCCGAGCAGCCGCAAGTGGCCGCCGCGGCGCCGTTCGTGAACGCGCAAGGGATGCTCGTCTTCGGCGCGAGCGTCCGGGGAGCGCTGGTGCGCGGCATCGTGCCGCAACTGGAAGAGAAAGTCGCCGAAATCGGCCTGCACATGATGGCGGGAAAGCTCGAGTCGCTCGTCCCGGGAGAATTCGGCATCGTGCTCGGGTCGGAGCTCTCGCGCGCGCTCGGCGCGAGGTCCGGCGACAAGGTGACGCTGATCGCCCCGCAGGGGCTGGTCACCCCCGCGGGCGTCCTTCCGCGGCTCAAGCAATTCACCGTGGTGGGCATTTTCGAAGTGGGCATGTTCGAATACGACTCGGGCCTCGCGCTCATCCATCTCGAGGACGCGCAGAAGCTCTATGGCATGGGGGAGAGCGCTTCGGGCGTGCGGCTCAAGCTTCACGACCTGTTCCAGTCCCGGGAAGTCACTCGCGACCTGATCACGCGCCTGCGCGGCGACCTGTATGTCTCGGACTGGACCCGCAGCCACGCCAACTACTTTCGCGCGGTGCAGATCGAGAAGACGATGATGTTCATCATCCTGCTCCTGATCGTCGCGGTTGCGGCGTTCAACATCGTATCGACCCTGGTCATGGCGGTCACCGACAAGCAGCCCGATATCGCCATCCTGCGAACGCTGGGCGCGAGTCCCGGCGGGATCATGAAGATTTTCATCGTGCAGGGCGCGCTGATCGGCGCGATCGGCACGCTGATCGGCGTGGTCGGCGGCGTCGCGCTCGCGCTCAACATCGACGTGGTGGTGCCGTTCCTCGAGCGCCTCTTTAACTTTCAGTTCCTGTCGCGGGAGGTGTATTACATCACCGACCTGCCTTCCGATCTCCAGAGCAGCGACGTGGTCGCGATTGCGCTGGTGTCGCTCGCGCTCTCATTCTTCGCGACACTCTATCCGAGCTGGCGCGCCGCCCGCGTGAATCCGGCCGAGGCGCTGCGCTATGAGTGAGGTGCTCGCGTGCCGCGACCTGCGCAAGACTTTCCGCGAGGGAAGGGAAGCCGTGCACGTGCTTCAAGGCGTATCGCTGAAAGTCGGAGAGCGGGAAATAGTCGCCATCGTCGGCGCCTCCGGCTCGGGCAAGAGCACGCTCTTACACCTGCTCGGGGGCCTCGACGACCCGACCTCGGGAGAGGTCGACGTGCTCGGCAGGCCCACGCACAGCCTTTCCGATTCGGAGCGGGGGCAGGTGCGCAACCGCTCGCTCGGGTTCGTCTACCAGTTCCACCACTTGCTGATGGAGTTCACCGCGCTCGAGAACGTGGCGATGCCGCTCCTCATCCGTCGCACGCCCCCCGCCGAAGCGCGCGAAGCAGCGGCGGTGATGCTGAAGGAGGTCGGCCTTGCCGAGCGCCTCGATCACACACCGGGGGAGCTTTCCGGCGGCGAGCGCCAGCGCGCGGCGCTCGCTCGCGCGCTCGTAACCCGGCCCGCTTGCGTGCTCGCCGACGAGCCGACCGGGAACCTCGACCGCAAAACCGCCGACAGCGTGTTCGGACTGATGCTCGAGCTCAACCGCGCGCATGGCACGAGCCTCGTGATGGCGACCCACGAACCCTCGCTCGCCGCGCGCGCGCACCGCGTGATGCGCTTGCAGGACGGGGTGCTGGTGCAGGAGCGGTGAGGGTGAGTTAGCGTCCGTAGTGACCGGCGCGCTGCACTGCGCGCTTAGGCGACGTTCTGCATCTTGTTGGCGAAGTCGCGGCCCGATGTTGGCGGAGGGAGAGGTTTGCCATCTTGGTGATAAAGCGCAATTGCTTCCTCTACGACCTGGCACAGTTGCTCGAAGACAGCTTTTTCGTCCGTACCGTGGCACCCACCGTAAATGAGGCCAGGAGAACTCCCGACAAAGCACTGGTCTTCCTCCGACCACTCGACGATCTTCGCGTACCTTGCACTTTCCTTCATGATTTTGACTCCTCGACGGCGCGCTTCACTGCACGGATCTGATAGTGCTTTGCGTCGTTCCCAAGCGCACCCGATATTGTGATCGGTTTAGAAACTTTCGGGTGGACAAAGTTTCGATGACTACCTTTCCCACTCCGGTCTATGAAACCCGCCCGTTCGAGCTCGGCAACCAGTTCTCTCACCTTTGGTGGCACAAATTGGTGAACGAAAAAGGTGTCGTTTCAGTTGACAGATCGCCGGAGGGAATCCTGCCGGGCTCATCGCCCGAAAATGAGGACGAGTGCGATACCTATGGAGATTGCGGATAGTACCGCCGAGGCAACAGAGAGCAAGAACGCCCGACGGAGTTTCGCTTCTGCAATAGAAGTGGCTTGCTCCAGGGCGAAGCTCCGTAATCTGCTGCTGCAGCAATAAGGCCTGATTGGCAACATCAGCCTTCCTTGTGAATACCGGCGCGGCGGCCGAAATGATCGTGCCGATGTGAGGCAGAACGGCCTTGAGTGCGGGAAGGAGCCAAGCTGGCATGGATTAGCTTTAACGTTCGCGTTGAGCGGCGCGCCGCCCTTCGGCGCGTCCGCTCTCGAACGCGTTGTTAGATTGCACCACGATATTTGAGGAACAAAAGGAAGGCGACTACTACAACGCTGAGTGGCAGAAAGAAATAGATGATCGGGTATTCCCACCAAGAGCGTTTTGTGTACATCTTAAGGTCTTCGTAGCGCGTGGGGCGGGCGCAGATGCCGTAGGCCGTCAGAACGACTGGTAGACTAGCGATAATCGCAACTTCGGTTTTGATCGAGAAACGAGATGAAATTTCCACCACGACTAGTCCCGACACGACCATTGAGAGAATGCCTAGCAAACAGTTAAAGGGTCGATTCACGTACATTCGACCGCAGGCTCGGCACGCAGAAGGAGCCCAATTGCTCATGGTTGCCCGGGCCCAAAGACTAATCGTTCGTTTTCCGCAATGTGGGCAAACAATCATTGATGCAATTTAACTAGTATTAGTTGACAGTTTAGATAGTTGACAAATTAGTTGCCAA
>WNGQ01008088.1_pt1 | contig 10061 bp, 7 predicted proteins | sample 5407661 | NCBI WGS metagenome assembly WNGQ01 (sample SAMN13153382, study PRJNA577476) | soil metagenome | isolation source: 60 cm soil or saprolite under Garry oak tree replicate 2 | place: USA:California | collected 2016-06-15 | reverse complement strand
AGGCCGCCGCGGGCGTCGCGCCGACCACCCACTGCCGGTAGGTGTCGGCTACCAGCGCCGCCTGACCGGTCGCGCTGGCCACCGGCTGCGCGCACAGGCTCGGGAAGCCCGCGCGCGAGACGACCGCCGACGAGCCGGTGTACTTCGCGCAGTTGGCGGGGTTGCTCTCCAGCCCGGGCTGGACCGTCGGCTTGCCGCTGGTGCTGGTGAGGGTGGCCCCGCCGATGATGTTGTTGATGGCCCTCGCCGCCACCTGGAGGCTGTCGACCGGATCCATCGGGTTGTACGGGTGATGCAGGTTCAGCGACCAGGCCACCTCGCCGCCCTGGGTGGGGGTGATGGGTTCCAGCCCCTGCCTGCCAGTCTTCGCGTCGGTGAACTGCGGGTTGTCACCGCTGGTCATCAGCGCGAACACCCACAGGATCTGGCTCGTCGTCTTCCCGCAGGCGAAGTTGACCTGTCCGGGCTCGGAGGCCACGTTGGGGTTCTGGCAGGCGGTGGTGATCTCGCCTTGGACGGTCGCCACGCTCGGGGGCCACGACGGGCTCGCCCGGAAGATGAAGACCGACGCGATGGCGATGACTACGACGAGACCGGCCACGGCCAGCACGACCTTGCGCGACCGCGCCATCCGGGCCCGGCCGGCGCTGCGCCGCCCGCGGTCGATGAGCGTCTGGGTGCGCGTCTGGGCGGACGGCCCGCGGCGCCCGGATTCAGGCCAGCCCGGCCGGGATCCGGTCCGGATGATCGTCGTCAGCTCGTCGTCCGGCTCTGGCGCCTCATCGTCGATGAAGTGGTGCGGCGCTTCGTCGGGCTGGTCGTCAAGCGGCCGGGCCTGCCTGGGCGGCGCTGGCCTTGCTGGTGCTGGCCTTGCTGGTGCTGGCCTAGGCTGTGCTGGCCTAGGCTGGGCCCGCAGCATCCCCGGCCGGGCATCCCTGATCCCGCGCGGTGCCCCGTCCCGGCCATAGCCGGTCTCCGCGAGCTCCCGGCCGTGGGCCTCACGCCAGTCGAATAGCTCGTTCTCGAGGTCCGTGGCTCTGAGTTCTAGCTCATTGAGCCATTCTTCATCTTGATCGTTAAAGTTTTCGAACTCTTCCGTCATCGTGTTCACCTCCAGCGTCTGGCTTGAACTGGGGCACTCCGGACAAGCGGCCGGCGTGCGGTCTGCCTGGCGGCAGTTACCTAGGCGGGCGGCATTCGCCCGGGCGAGATCGGGGGCGGTGACTCATCGGCCCCCGCCTGACCAGACCGCGCCTCTGCCTCGCCGTGCCGACCCATGTCTGCCATTAGAACACAAGATCGATGACCGTGGGAAGAGTTTGTTTACACAGCTTAGCTGCGTTCGAAGCCTGTTCCCGGCCGCCACGCGGACCCCGCGGCCCGTCCCGGGATCAGCGCGGGGCGGCCCGCACCGGGCGGCCCGGCCGGGCGTCCGCCACGATGCCGCCATCCCGCACCACGAAAGTGCCGTTGACCAGGACATGCCGGATCCCGCCCGACGGGCGCGTGCTTTGGAGGTAGCTCGCCCGGTCGGTGACCGTCGCCGGGTCGAACACGACGATGTCCGCGTCCCGCCCCGCCTGCAGCCGGCCCTTGCCGCGCATGACAGGCACCCGGCCCTCGAGCAGCCGGGTCGGCTCCAGGCTGCATTTGGCGAGGGCCTGGGCCAGGCTGAGTGGCCCGCCGCCGGTGAGCGGGCCCCCGCGGGTCAGCAAACGGAGCGCCCGGCTGAATGTCCCGGCGGTGCGGGGATGCGTGATCGCCGTGGACGGCAGCGGCCACGCCAGCGGGTCGGCCGGGGGAGCGGTCCAGGTCAGCGGCATGGCGTCACTGGCCACGACCGCGCCGGCAAAGGTCAGCGACCGCATCAGCAGGGCCTGGTCGGCCCGGTCGTCCTCGCTGAGCAGGTCGATGATGACCAGGCCCCCGGGATCGGCCTGGCGTAGTTCGCGCAGCCGGGCCGCGCTGGCGACCCGCTCACCGGTCGGCGCGTAGGTGAGGGAGGACGGCGTCAGGCCCCGCTCGCCCAGCCGTTCCGGCGCCAGGAACGCGGCGCCGATGCCGGTCATGCCTGAGCCGTACGGGTACGCCTCCGTGGTGACCCGGGACCCGGCCGCCTGGGCCCGGGCCACCAGCGCGAGCACCCGGTCGATATGGCGCTGGGAGGTGCTGTTGATGTGGCAGTAGTGCATGTGCGCGCCGGTCTGGGCGGCGGCGCGGACGATCTCCTCGGCGCCGTCGGCCAGCGTGCCGGGGACCATCTCGATCAGGTCCCTGGCGTGGGTGAAGGTCGGCACGCCGGCCTCGGCGGCGAGTGCCGCGACGCGCAGGTACTCCGCCGGGCTGACCGCGGGCGCGTATCCGAGCAGGACGCCGATGCCGAGCGCCCCGTCGGCCAGATCGGCAGACAACCGCGCCAGCAGCGCGCTGACCTGGGCGGGTTGCGCCGGACGCTGCCAGGCCGGGTCGGAAATGCGCGCCATGAAGGCGCCCAGGCTGGCGTCAGGCGGCAGTCCGGCCACCGCCTCCATCCTGGCCAGCGCCCAGGAGGTGGCGAAGCCGTAGTTGACCGGGCGGCCCTGCGCCGCGGCGCGGCGGTAGGCCTCGGCCACCGGGGTGACGCCCGCCTCGAGCTCCAGCGCGGTGGTTACGCCGTCCATCGCCTGCAGCCGCAGGCCGCCCAGGTCGGTAACGTGACTATGCAGGTCGATGAACCCGGCCGTCACCACCTGCCCGGCCACGTCGACCTGGGGCGGCCCGGGTGGCAGGCCCGACCCGACCGCCGCGATCCTGCCGTCCGCCACGGCGACGTCCCGCACCCCGTCCAGCCCGGATTCGGGATCGATCACCCGGCCGCCGCGCAGTACCAGATCCCAGTCGTTCACCGGCACCTCCTCGGCAAGAGTGTGCCAGAGGCCGTCGGCTGTTAGCCTGGCCAGGCCACCGGAGGACGGCAGGGCGGACGGCGGGCGTGTGGCGGGCGGACGGCGGGAGGGCAGATGACGAGCGGTGAAACGCTCCCACGCGGCGACGCGGCCCGCGGCGCGCAGACGCGCCAGGTCGGCATCGTGGTGGTCGCGCACGGCGGCCAGGCGTCGAGTACCCAACCCACCTCCGCACTCCAGCCGGCCGTGCTCCGCATGATCCCGGTCGCGGCGGCGATCCGACACGGGCTGCGGGAAAGCGGCGCCATGGTCCAGCGACCGCGCTTCCGGGTCCGCGGCTGGAACGGCGTGCAGGCCTCCCCGGTCGGCGACCTTAACGAGGCGCTCGACGCCATCGCCGCCTCGGGGCCGATCCCGGTCGTGCTGGTCGGGCACTCCATGGGAGCGCGCGCCGCGGTCCGCGCGGCCGGGCATCCCGTGGTATCCGCGGTGGCCGGGCTGGCGCCCTGGCTGCCCCGGGGCGAGCCTGTCGATCAGCTGGCCGGCCGGCGGGTGCTGCTGGTGCACGGCACCAGCGACGGCATCACCAGCCCCGCAGAAACCTGGGCCTACGTCCAGCGCGCCCGCGCGGTCACCCAGGTAGCTGCCATCGAGGTGCGTGACGGTGACCACCCGATGCTGCGCCGCGCGCGCCTGTGGCACGCGATCGCGGCGGAGTTCGCCCGCGCGGCCCTCGGCCTGCCGGCCGGGGACCTGGCCGCCGCCGTGACGGCGCCGGCCGCGGACCCGCTCCGCACCGTACTGTGACGGCGCAGTTCTCTGACGGCGCAGTTCTCTGACGGCGCAGTTCTCTGACGGCGCAGTTCTCTGACGACGCGCAGCGCGGGCCCGATTTCCGGCATTTGTCAGCTTCGGCTAATTAGTCGGTAAAGCGCATTAGCGACATATAACGCCCCCTGTCCAAAGCCTGTGACCAGGAGTGAATCACTAAAAGCGTCTGCCTCATCGCTCAGTGTGCTATATAAAAAGGCAATGGCAACTTGCCCCGTCTGCCGGAGTACGGGGGAAGGGGTGTTGAAGTGGCGAGATTGGTCCCTGTTGGGCACGCTAATGCCGGATTCAAGCGCGCCGCCTGGCCGCACGACGTACTCGCGGCCCGGGAGCCCGTCCGGATCCGGCATGCCGCGCGGCACGCGAGAACCTCCGACGTGAGGCCTCGCCACCGGACGTCTCTGTCCATCCGGTCCGCCGAACGCCGCCGCTGGGCCGCGGACCTCACCGGTCCGGGCAGCGGCGGGCTCGTCGTGTACGGGGTGGGCGGCATCGGCAAGTCCACCCTCGCCGCGCAGATCGCCACGCGGATCGGCAGGCTCCAGTCCGGGCGCGTGATCAGCGCCGTCAACGGCGAGGTGCCGGCGGCGGCCTTCGCCAGGCTGGCCGAGGCGGACGTCGTCATCCTGGACAACTTCGATGACAACCTCATCCAGGAGTCCGGCCAGTGGACGGTCCGGGATCCGGCGCTGGCCGCGCTGCTGACCAGCTGGACCGGCAAACTGCTGATCACCTGCCGCCACCCCTTTACGCTGGGCGAGCCGGCCGGACGGCCGCGCCAGGCCCGGCTCGCCTTCCGCAGGCTCGGGCCGCTGACCCGTTCCGGCGCCGCCGAGCTCACCACCTCGCTGCCCGCGATCCGGCTGCTCGCCGACGCCGAACGCGACCAGGTGTGGCGCCTGACCGCGGGCCATCCGCTCGCCATGGAATACCTGGACTTGCTGCTGGCCCGGGGCGACCGTTACCCGGACGTGGCCGCCCGCATCGGGGCCGCGATCACGGCCAGGACCGGCCAGCCCGTGCCGCGGACCGAACCCACCGAGCTACCCGAGGCGACCGCCGAGCTGGTCGCCAGCGCCGCAGGCGACCAGATGTTCGGCGAGCTGTACGACCGGCTCGGCGCCGGGGCCAGGTCGCTCCTGGTCCGCGCGTCGGTGTTCCGGGTGCCTGTGGCGGCCGGGGTGCTCGCCGCCCGGCCCGGGCCGATCGCCGAATGCGAGGCCGCGGGGCTGCTCACCATCGGCTCCGTCCCAAAGGCCCCAAAGGACCCTAAGGGCCGCGAGCTGGACGTGCATCGCTGGACGGCCGGCCAGCTGCACCGGCGGCTGGCCGAAGACGACCTCGGCGCCCAGGTCGCGACCGCCCACGGCCAGGCGGCCGGTTACTGGCTGTCCCGCGTCGGCGCAGGGGCCCAGTGCGCCGAGGTCGAAGCCGGCTATCACCAGCGCCGTGCCGCCGAACTGGCCCGCGTGGCCGGGCCGCCCGCGGTCCGCCGCGCCGCGGCCCGGCCGCGCCGCCGCGTGATGGTCCTGGCGCTCGCGGCCTTGTCGCTGGTGCTGGCCGTCGAGGCGGGCCGCGAGCTGTCCGCCCCGCACCTCGCCTCGGCCGAGGGCCCGGCCCGTTCGGCGTCCTCGGTGCCGGTGCCAGTGACGGGCGCGACCATGGCCCGCGACCAGGCCGCGGCCTGGGTGGCCCGGCAAGTCGGCGGCGGCGCCATCCTGGCCTGCGACCCGGCCATGTGCGCCGCGCTGGCCCGGCACGGCGTCGCGGCCGGGAACCTGCTGGTGCTCGGCCCGGGCGCGGGTGACCCGCTCGGATCCGGCCTGGTGCTCGAGACGGCCGCCGTGCGGGGTATCTTCGGCGGCCGCCTGGCCAGCGTGTACGCGCCGGAGGTACTGGCCGGCTTCGGCGCCGGCGCGGGCCGGATCGACGTCCGCGTGGTCGCGCCGGATGGCGCCGCCGCCTACCGGACCGCGCTCGCCGCCGACCTGCGGGCGCGTCAGGCGGCCGGAGCCCAGCTGCTGCGCGACCTGCGGATCACGGTGACGCCGTCCGCCCGCGCCGCGCTCGCCGCCGGGCAGGTCGACGCGCGCCTGCTGATGACCCTGGCCGCGCTAGCCGCCAGCGAGCCGGTCCGGGTGACCGGGTTCGGCGACCGGGATCCCGGCGCCAGCGCGCGCCTGCCGCTGCGGACGGCCGTGATCACCGCGCCCGCCGCGACCGCGCGCCGGATGCTCGCCTTCGCCCGCGCCCAGCGCTCGCCTTACCTTGCCGCGCACCTGGACCTGAGGCCGGGACCGGGCGGCGAGTCGGTGCTGACCGTCGGTTTCGCCGCGCCCGCCCCGCTCGGCCTGCTCCCAGGCCATTAATTCCGAACGGACCGGGTTCGTGCCCCGCCTGCCGAGCCTCGCTCGTCTCGGGTGAACCCGGCCGGGCCCCGGTGCGGATGGCAACCTGGCCCGGCTGGTCAACGTCGTCGCGCCCATCGTCACCTCCCCGGACGGGCGGCGATCCCGGGCGGAGCAGGCTGACGCTGTCCGTGGTCAACCGGGATCCCCGCCAGGCGATCCCGACCCGCATCCGGCTGCTCGACGCCAGGGCGACCGGGGTGATGACCGTCCACGAGGTCACCGGGGACGGCCCGGACGCGGTCAGTACCTTCGCGCGTCCCGACGCGGTGAGCGTGTCCAACGCCAAGCGCGAGGTGGACGGCGAGAACGTCGACATCACCTTCTCTCCGCACTCGTTCACGCTCCTCGAGGTGCAACTGGCATGAGGCGCTCACTAGCGGCATGCCGCCATTGAATGCCGATGCGTCCGGAGAACCCCTCTTTTGCCTATTCGCGCAAGTTGTCCGGGATAAAAGGTTTGCCATACGGTCGGCCCGGATGGCTGCTTTCGCACCCGCTATAGGTCTCGGTAACGGTTCGTGCACGATCGCAGACCGGCACTACTAGATGATCACACCCGTGCCATAGAGTCCGGCTTGCAGCTAGCGCATACAGGAAGTGAGATTGCCGTGACTTTTCCGGATCCGTACGCCCAGGGGGGTGGGCGGGAGGCTAATCAACCGCCGCCCGGCCAGGGATATAACCCGCCGCCGGCGGGCCCCGGCTATGGCCAGGCCAACGAGGCGTACGGCCAGGCGCCGCCGAGCGCCGGGTTCACCCCCGCGCCTCCGGTGCCCGTCGGCTACGGCTACGGACAGTCTCCGGCAGCCGCCGTGCCGCAGGGGATGTACGTCGACCAGATGTCCGGCCTGCTTCTGCCGGATGGCACCGAGCTGGCCAGCGTGGGCCGGCGTATCGGCGCTTATTTCCTGGCTATTCCGCTTGCCGTCGTCACGCTGGGCATCGGCTACATCATCTGGGGCCTCATCGTCTGGGGCAACGGGCAGACTCCGGCGCTGCAGGTGCTCGGGATGCGGGTCTGGCGGCCGGAGACCAACCGGGTGGCCGGCTTCTGGCACATGGCGCTGCGTGAGATCGTCGGCCGCATCGGGGATGGCATCTTGAGCCTCATCACCGAGATCACCTCGTTCGTGCTCTTCGTCGCGGGCAAGGAGCACAAGGCGCTGCACGATTACATCGCCGGCACCGTGGTGCTGTACGACCCGAACAAAGTGCTCGCCAGCTGACGATTCGCGCCCGCTACCCTAGGCGGGTGCCAGAAAACGCCGACGGGGCCGTCCCGGCCACGCCCGGGCCCAGCCATGCCGGGACCGCGGGCTGGGACTGGACCGGTGCCCCGGCTGGCGCGGTTCGCCTACGAGCTCGGCGCGGAGAGCGTCGCCGACGGATACCTCCGCGGCCTGCGCGACGGCGGCTGGACGGCTTCGGCCGACGCGGTGCGGACCGCCATCGCCGCCTGCGGCGCCGCTAAGTTGCCGAATTCGGTGCCCATGTCGCTGGACGGCTTCATCGCCGCTACGGCGGCCACCGCATCTTACTCGGCGACCTCACATTGACACCCCTAATCCCTTCGTTCGCTGTTCGCTCATAGATTCGAGCCGTTGCTAATTTACGTGGGTTGATTCGGGCTTGTGGGTGAATTATGGGGTCTATAGTGCACAAAATCAACCCCAAAGCCCCGATCAACCCCGATCCTTGCGGGACCGAACGCACCATGACACGCTCGCGTATCACTACACGCAGGGGCATCACCGCGCGACCAAGGGCCACCGAGCGCAGCCATGATGATCGTCTCGGCCCGGCCGGCAACGTGACCAAGAACACGATCATCCCAGCACGTCACATGCGTCACTCTGGTCACATAAGCCAACAGCAGGTAGGATCTACCAGGTAGTAGCCCCGTCGATACCGATTTGTTGTCCATTTCCCCCTATTGGGTTATCGCATTCCGACTGACCCGAATGAGTAGCCGAACTACGGTATTGCCGCATGGAGGACCCAGAGGTTGTCGCCGCCATCGTGGCTGGTGACCCTGCCGGGCTCGCCGAAGCGTACGACCGGTACGCCATGCCGCTCTACTCGTACTGCCGTTCCATCCTGCGCGAGCCGGCCGATGCCGCCGACGCGGTGCAGGACACGTTTCTCGTCGCGACCGCCAAGCTCCAGGACCTGCGCGATCCGGCCAAGCTGCGCTCCTGGCTCTATGCGGTCGCGCGCAACGAATGCCTGCGCCGGCTGCGGGCCGGGAACGCCCTGCATGGCCTCGAGGAGGCCGCGGACATGCCTACCCAGAGCGCCGAGATCGGCGCCGCCACGGAACGCGCCGAACTCGAGCAGCTAGTCAGGGCCGCCATCGCCGGGCTGAACCCGGGCGAGCGGGATGTCATCGAGCTGAGCCTGTTCCATGAGCTTAACGGCATTGAGCTGGCCGCAGCGCTCGGGGTATCGCGCAACCACGCCCACGCGCTACTGTCGCGTTCGCGCAGCCAGCTGGAGCGATCGCTCGGCGCGCTGATCGTCGCGCGCACCGGCCGCGCGGCCTGCGCTGACCTGAACGCCATGCTGACAGGCTGGGACGGGCAGCTGACCGTGCTGATGCGCAAGCGGATCAGCCGGCACATAGAACAGTGCGAGGTCTGCGGGGAACGCAAGCGCCGGGAGCTGACGCCGGGGCTGTTCGCCGGCGCGGTACCGGTGGTGGCGCTGATCCCGGGGTTCCGCGAGCAGTTGCTGAGCATACTGGCCGATCGCTCGCCTGCCGGAGCGGCTCATCGGCTGACGGTGGCGAATCGGGCAGGCCCGTTCGGTCCCAATGGATTTCCCCAGCCGATCAGCCCGCCGGGAACCGGGCCGTGGCACCACGTCCGGCAGCATCCGCACGCCGCGGTGGCCGGCGCGGCCACGTCGGTCATGGCGGCCGGGGCCATCGTGGCAGGAGTTATCGCCGGCCAGCATCACGGCCAGCCGGCCGTCGGCGCGGCGGGAGGATCGACGCACGGGGCATCCGGCAGCACCACGAAACCGGCTCCGGCGCACGGCGGCCCCTCCGGCCAGAATGGCAACACCGGCGACGCCGGTAGCGGCGGCCATGGCGGGCAGGGGCTGACGCCGTCGGCCTCGACGCGTGGCGGTACGACCACCCCCGTTGCCTTGCCGTCGCCGGGGGCGGCCAGTTCGGCCGCCGCCACCACGAGCCCGACGCCGGCGCCGGCCACCACGAGCCCGACGCCGCCGAGGGCCGGCACGTTGTCGGTCTCGACCGGCCAGGTCAAGCTGGTGTCGGTCAGCGGCACCGCGACCGGAAGGTTCACGCTCACCGCCAACGGCGGCCCGGTCAGCGCCTACTCGATCACGGTCGGGTCTACGCTGGTGGGCAGCATCAGCGTCTCGCCCTCCTCGGGTTCGCTGGCCTCCGGCGCGAGCGTGACGATCAGCGTGACCTCGACCAGCCTGGTCGCGCTGGACGGGCAGCTCACCGTGAACCCGGGCGGCCACACGATCACGGTGGTGGTCAGCGTCAGCCCGTAGCTCCGACGCCGTAACGATGCCGGAACGCTCACCGGTTAGGGTGGCCGGTATGGAGGGGAAACCAGGTCACCGGGTGGTTTCGGCACGGTCGGCGATCGTGCTCGGCGCGGTGGTCTTCGTCCTGAGCGTCGCCGCCCTGGTGCTCCGCGCGTCGGCCGGCCAGTCCGTCGGCGACCTGATCCGGACGATGACGCTGCTGGCCATCGTGGCGGTCGGGACGCTGGTGGCGGTCCGTCGGCCCGGCAACCCGATCGGCTGGCTGCTGCTCGGCCCTGCCGGTCGCGCTGGGGATCGGCATCTTGAAGTTCCGGCTGTACGAGATCGACCGGATCATCAGCCGCACCCTGTCCTACACGCTGGTCACCGGGCTGGTCATCGGCGTGTACATCGGCGTGGTCACGCTGAC
>WNGQ01008083.1_pt1 | contig 10063 bp, 6 predicted proteins | sample 5407661 | NCBI WGS metagenome assembly WNGQ01 (sample SAMN13153382, study PRJNA577476) | soil metagenome | isolation source: 60 cm soil or saprolite under Garry oak tree replicate 2 | place: USA:California | collected 2016-06-15 | reverse complement strand
GACCAGCCCCTGACGAACGAGGTTGTGGACGTCGCGCTCCATGCCGGAGCGGCCACCCGAATAAGCAAACTGGGCTAAGTCCGCAGTGTCGACCACCCGGAATCTGCCGACCTCGGAGAGAGTGTGAACCTCGGAATCGCGGAGTGAATAGGTTCTATCACGATCGGCGTAAACGGCTTGCCTTGGGCTCGAAAGGGTTGAGCGTTGCCGCTCCTCGCGAGGAAGCGGCGGGCGGGTTTGGTTAGAACGCTCCTGTGACAGGCGGTTGAGGAGATCGAGGCTTTGTTCAGCCTCGCGCAGCCTCTCCAGCTTCCGCGCGGTGCTTCTATCTGTTGCCGAATTTCCGCCTCTGCCTCGACTCGGTTCACGGTCGGAAGAGCGAGAGTCGCGTTCCCAACCGGAATCGCGAAAATCGTCGATCTCGAATCCGTCAAAGCCTCGGGACACGCTTTTCCTCCTTGCCGCACATCCAGCACCGCTTGTCCGGTGCCGCAACGCGACGGACATTACCATTGAAGTGTTGTGATAGATCCCGGGTCCAGAGTCAGGTCCAGTGCTTGCCTTCCCGTTTGGCATTGAACGTTCTGTCCTCCGCCCTGATTGGTGAGCACCAACACATGGCTTCCATCGGGATTCTCAAAGGCCACGTGATCAATATCGGACAGCGTTCCTTCGGAACCGATCACGCGCGCCCCTCTTTGAACGGCTTTCGAATAGTGCGCGAACGCCCAATACTGCCCGCTGCGCGTTATCGCGTGCGTCTTGGAATCTAATGTCACGACGCCGCCGCATGAGAATGGCCCAATATTTGGCTGTCCTCGTTCATCCAGCACCAAGTTCCATCCCACGATGGATTGTGCCCAGTTCCGCAGGATGCCCGCGAAGGTATGCGACCATTTCGTCCAGTCCGTGGCGTAGTCCGGACGTTTATAGTCGGGCCCACCCTCAGTCCAGTAGTTGCTTTTTGAGGGGAATGCCTCGTGCACGCGCGTCATCGCCTCCGGGGTGCCGACGTAGCCATGCCACGCGACGCCTTCGACGTACTTGGAGAGGGCGGGGTCGTTCAATTCATCCATTACCCGGCCCCAGAGATTGTAGTTGTGGTCGAGAATCCAAATCTTCGTGTCCAGCGAAGCACGCTCCAGCGCTGGACCCAGATGTTTCTTGACAAACTCGACTTCGTACTCCTGCCCCCACAAAGCAGCTGGCATTCGTCCATCCTGGTCGGTGTCAACTTCGTTCTGTACGGTGATCGCCTGAATCTTTACACCGTCCTGGGAATAGCCTTGTAAGAATTTGACAAGGTATTCAGCATAGGTGGACAGATACTTCTTGCGCATCGAGCCACCCAGCATGGAATCGCCGGCTTTCATCCAGCCCGGTGGAGTCCACGGCGATGAGAAAAGAAACAGGTCTGAATTCACTTTCTGAGCGTCGCGCAAGATCGGGAGGATGTATTCGCGATCATGTTCGAGACTGAATTTTTGCAACTCCGGATCGGGGTCCGGGCTTTCGTCTAAAGTGTACGCGAAACGGGAATAATCGCTCGCGCCAATGCAAGTGCGCCCGACGGAAAGCCGCAATCCGTTTGGTCCCAACAGATCGTTAAGCAGGGCGCTGCGCTTTTGTTCGTCCAGGACGGATAGGAGATAGCAAGACGCATCGGTAAACGCCGCTCCGAATCCCAGAATTTCCTGATAATGCCTGGTCATATCGATTTGGATTCCCGCCGAACTCTTCGCCAAGACCGTCCTCCATACCGGAAGCTTGATTTCTTCCATCCGACGGTCCTGGGAAGTGACCCAGGCCTTGCCGCGGGCAGAGGGGCTGGCCCAGGAGAACGGAGCGTTGGTGGCGGTAAGAGAAACGGCGGTGGCAAGCTTCAGGAATTCTCTACGGCTACTGGATGGCATTGATGCCCCTCGACGCGGAATGAAAGCGTTTGCTTTCAGCGACCACAATAGGGCCGCTAGACAAACGGTTGTTTAGAGACTAGCTGAGAGGTTCGCCGGAAGGCAATAGAAAATTCGGCCTCGGCGTGGCTTTGCTTAGACCTCTCCAAATTCTCGGGAACCTCATCGACATACCAGACGAGCGCCTTCTTTTCCATGGCGGGCCCTCCGAGCCGTCCGTTAGAACCTCGGCTCCCTCACGACGAGCGGCGGCTGCGATGAGTTATATCACGGGGGATGGCCTTAAAATTAATCTGGAATGAATTTCGGATCCGCGCCGTTCGCTCTTACCTGCCCGCGGCGCTCGGCCATGCGCCGTATCCGGGCCGGGGCCGCCCGTACACATTTGGTTAAAGACAGAGTGATGTACAATCTCGAGTACGGAGGGCCAATATGGAAATCCAGGTTAAAATGTGTCCAGTGCGAGTAGCCCGCCGCATTTCTGGCACTGGTGTTTCCGGCGTGATGGGCTGCAATTTGGGGTATTGCCGCCTCTTGGTGGCAAGGCTGGTCCTAAAGACCTTGTCGATTTGTGCCTTCGAAGTCATCTTTTTGACTGCGTCGCTCCCGGCCCAGCAAGATGGTGCAGCGAGCGGCGCAGCACCTGGTTGGCCCATGCACAACTCCGCGCCAGATCATGCGCTTCCCGACGCGCTAGGCCCGCAACTTCCGAATGTTGCTGACAGGGACGAGTCATGCCTGCTGTGGACGGCTGGCAAAGCGCAAGAACCGACCATCAGCGCCGCAACTCTGCAGGTTCCCGGAAAAGCAAGAAGCGAATACTGGAAAGGATGCAGTGATTTGAAGGGCAGGAAGCTCGCAAATGCCGAGAACCACCTGCGCAAAGCGGTTCAGGAATACCCTCGATATGTGGCCGCGTGGGTCCTGTTGGGACAGGTTCTGGAAGCGGGGAACCGAATGGAGGATGCCCGAGGCGCGTGTTCTCAGGCTTCAGGTGTAGATTCGGATTTCGCGCCGGCGTACCTTTGTCTTGCGGACGTTGCTGCACAACTGCACGAGTGGAATCAGACTCTTGATCTCGCGGATCGCGCTCTCGCACTTGATCCCGTTCATGATGTGTATGCGTATTTCTACTGCGCAATCGCCCAGTTTCATCTAAGTCGCCTGCCGGCAGCGGAGAGAAATGCGCTAGCGACCATCCATGCCGACCGGCTCCACCGCTTGCCGCAAGCGCACCTTTTACTGGCACAGATATACGGGGCGAAGCATGACCTTTACGGTGCGGCCGTTCAGCTTCGGGCCTATTTAAGAATTGCTCCCAGATCTCCGGATTCTGTCGGAGTGAGGAAAAGCCTGGCGGAGCTCCAAGGCCAACTCCGGTAGTCAGCGGACCAATGGGCAGAGTTGTCCGTACCCTTGGATCTACGACGTATACATGGCCCTACTTAACAGTTGGATAAAATACATCGGTTGGAGTGAGCCGAATCAGATTCCAGTCACGAAAACTCTGCGCTCTGCAAAATGGGAATCGATCCTTGAGACCTTTATCCACTACGGGCGATGCTCACGATCTCGCGTCGGCTGCTCGGAGCCGCGGTGGAGTTGCGCACCACAAACTCGGGTCTGATCGCAATTTCGGGAATGTACTTCACCCGTTCTTCAATTCGGTCGAGCAGGGTACGTGCTGCAATCTCGCCTATCTTTCGGAGTGGTTGACGCACCGTCGTGAGACTTGGGGTGTTATACGCGGCAATTTGAATATCGTCGAAGCCTACCACAGAAACATCTTCAGGAACTCGTAACCCGGCCTCATGGAATGCGTGGATGGAGCCGATCGCGGAAATATCATTATAGGCAAACAAAGCCGTGAATGGCCGCCTACGGGCGAGCAGTTTTTTCGCGAAGGGATAACCAAGCTGAGGCGTGGGATCATCGCCTTCAAGTTGAACGATGAGTTCCGTCCGCATGCAGATACCAAGTTCCCCGGCAACTTCGCGGATCGCCTTCCAACGATCCTCAGAGTCTGAACTGAAGGGAGAGCCTTTCATGAAGGCGATTTCTCTGTGCCCTAACTCCACTAGGTGATTCAGTGCCAGCCATGCTGCTCGCCGATGATTCAGAACGATGTTCGTCACGCCTTCCACACGGCGGTGCCCGGCGATAGCAACAGTCGGCAACGGAAAAAGATGATTGATGGATGTGTCCACCGTGATGAGGCCTTCGACGCCACGGTCCAACAGGATGCGCGAATAAGTGTCGAGGAGCTTGGGGTCGTGACGATGAGCAACGGTCAGAAAAAAGAAGTTCTTCTGTCGAAGGTATCGTTCAATCCCGCTGATGACTAAAGAGCCATAAAAATCTCCGATCTCCTCGGCCACAACACCGATCATGTATGTGCGCTTTACCCGCAAGTTTCGGGCATAGAAACTTGGCCGATAATTCAACTCGCGAGCAGCCTCAAAGATTCGCTTTTGGGTGTGCAGGGGAACAGATCGGGAAGCAGCAGACTTGTTCAGTACCGCGGAAACGACGCCCTTCGTGAGACCCACGCGCTCGCCGACCATTTTCAAGGTCACGTGACGGTTTTTCTTACTAACCCCTTTCTTTTTCTGGGCTGTCATTCAGCCATCGCTCCTAAACACTCCTGGAAAAGTAGCGCTCGGAACGGCACCATGCCGAAGCGACCGAGTGCCAGCATTCTAGCTTAGTTGAAGCCCCGCCGCCTAGCGGGTAGGTCCAGAGATACAAGAATAGCTAGAATACCGGTTTTTCATACGGGGGCAGTTTAGAATACCGGTATTTTCCGCTTGACAACGCGGCCACCTTGCGCTAAATCATCCCACACGGGGTGGTATGAAAATACTAATCGGGTCGAGCAAAAACTCCGATGCATGTTTCGCGGGAGGGTCTATGAGAAAGACGAGGCTTGGTGTGCCGTTTAGGGGAAAGCCGTTTCTGCGGGGATGGTCAATTTCTGGGGTGGGAGGATTTCAATGAAGAGACTATTTCGCTTCGCATTTGCGTTTTGCCTTGTGGTGTGGATGCAAAAGGTGGCCCTTTCACAGAATACAAACTCCGGTGACATTCGTGGGACGGTGACGGATGCCAGCGGAGCTGTGATTGCAGGTGCGACCGTCACCCTGATGAATATAGATACGGGCGAAAGCAAGGAGTTCGTCACCAATCAAAGCGGTATCTACGATACTGTTTCGACGCGCCCTGGTAATTACAAACTTAGTTTCACCAAGGAGGGGTTCAAGAAGTCCACATACGGCCCCATCTTGCTGGAGGTTTCCGTGATCACCGTGGACGCATCCCTCCAGGTCGGGCAGGTACAGGAAGAAGTGACTGTCATCGAGTCTTCGGGCGCTCCGCTACTGCAGACCGAATCCGGCCAACAAGGCACCATTCTTGAGGGTAAGACCATCAACGAGTTGCCCCAAATCGGCGCGGGCATCACCGGCAACGATTGGGCCAACTTCAATATCTTTCTTCCCGGAGCATCGAGCGCCCCCTCGCAACCTTCCTCAGAAGGTAGTGGCGCGTATAACGCGGGCGACGCTATTTCCATTAATGGCAATCTCCCGAATTACGCCAACTTCCTTGCCGACGGCGCGACCGTGGTTTTGCCTGTGAGCGGCAACGTCGACAACTCCGTCTTCGAAAGTATTTCGGAAGTTCAGGTCACCACCTCTTCGTTCTCCGCTCAATACGGAATCGGCGGCGCGGTGTTCAACCAGATCAGCAAGAGCGGCAGCAACACGTTTCATGGCTCCGCGTACGAGTACTGGCAGAATGACGCCTTGAATGCGTCCAGCTTTTTCTTGAACTCCAACGGCACCAAGAATCGGCCGTCATTGCGCTACAACGAGTGGGGTGGCTCCGTTGGCGGGCCGATCATAAAAAACAAACTTTTCTTCTTCTTTGTCCGCGACAAAATCACAAACAAAGGCAGAGGCAACCGGCATATCAGCACTGTTCCGACGCTCGCCGAACGAGGTATGGGAACGGCCAATCCGGGGCAGTATGATTTCACCGGCCAGCCAACCATTTACGACCCGACGAGTACGACGGTAATCGGCGGGACGCGTACAGCTTTTGCGAATAATATCATCCCCGCCAGTATGGTCGATCCCGTGGCCTTGAAAGTTCTGTCCTTTTATCCATCGCCAAACGCTGGCGCCCCTGGGGCCACCATCAACAACTTCGTTTTCAATTCCCCTTCTTCCAACCCGAATCTTCGTTATTTCGGCCGTATCGACTACGACTTGATGAAGAACAATCGCGTCACTTTCTCCATCACCCAGAAAGACAATCCAGGAAAGAACTTCAACCAGTGGCCGTGCCCGATCAACTGCTTCTCTGGCGACATCGACGGTTACAACGTACAGCTCTCCGACACTTGGACCCTCACTCCTACGTTGGTGAACGAATTTCGCATGGGTTATACGAAGCAAGGCAATTGGTTCGTGCCGCAATCCCTTGGGTTCAATGCTGCTTCCACACTTGGGCTTCAGTACTCGAAAGCGAATATTTTTCCGACGTTCAACCTCAGCGGCACTTGCTGCACGTCATTGCAGCCCGGCACCAACGCCATTTATATCGAACACCTCTATGACCCTTCGGACGTGATGACCCTGATCAAAGGCCGGCATATCCTCCACTTCGGGGTGGAAGTACTGATGGGCGAGGGCAACACCACGCCGTGGGGCAACGTGGACGCTGGTCAGTTCAGCTTCAACGGGTCGTATACACAGCAGAACTGTCCAACACCGCCCGCCGGTTGTACTCCGGGTGGTGCTTCCTTCGCAGACTTTCTGCTTGGCGATGTGTTTCACTGGAAGGCTACCAACCAAGCCGTGACCTACATGCGCCTTAAGAGCCCGCAACTCTTTGTGCAAGACGATTACAAGCTTCGTCCGAACGTCACCGTCAACCTCGGCTTGCGTTATGAAGCCACCACAGGCATGAGCGAGTTGCACAACGCTATCGGCGGGTTCGATCCGAATCTCGTTAATCCTCTCAACGGGGCGCTCGGCTCGATGTGGTTTGGCGGCCAGATTAACAGGACCACCCTGCAAAAGCCGATCTATGACATTTTCCTGCCGCGTATTGGTTTTGCCTGGAGTCCAACCAGGTTCAGGAACACCACGGTTCGTGCCGGTTTTGGCTTGTACTCCTATAACTTCAGCGAGGATACCTACGGTCAGGGACTCGGCGCTGGTGCAATCGGCACCAGCCAGGGCGACGTAACGGATGTAAACAGCGGCACCGGTCCCAACCCGCTCATCTCCCTGTCAGCCTCTGCCGCAACTGCCGGCCCAATCCTGAACTACGTCGTGGGTTCACCAGCCGCACGGCAACCTCTGACATACATCACCGCCAAACCTCAAAATGTGACCTATACTCCATACAATGTCCCTGTAGGGAAAATCAAAGAATGGACGCTAAGCGTCGAGCACCAGTTCGCCCATGATTACGCGGCGTCCATTGCTTACGTGGGCAGCTACGGCAGCCACTTGCAGTTCCCGACAGACCTCAACCAAATCACCGACCCAACGGTCCTAGCCGCGGGCGTCACCACACAGGCGCAGCGGCCGTTCCCGTTATTTGGAAACATCAGCGGAAACAACTACAACGCCATCTCAAGATATCATGCGCTGCAAGGCGGGGTTACAAAGCGCTATTCCTACGGTCTGACTTTCCAAGCCAACTACGTCTGGTCGCACTTCCTGGACGACCAAGATTCGGCCGGATGGGGCAGCCGCGGCGGCTCGCAGCGCTGGCAGATTGGGAATAACCCCGCCGCCAACTACGGCAATTCCAACTTTGACATCCCGCATGCCTTCAAGGGCATCGTCTCCTACGAGCTTCCTTTTGGGCAGGGCAAGCAGTATCTCAACCATCACGAAGTGACAAACCTTGTCGCCGGCGGCTGGCGAATCTCGGGAACATTCATCAAGCAGAGCGGAAATCCCTTCACCGTCTTTGACTCCAACACCGGCAAGGATGGCAACTCGAAATGCGGGAACGGCTGCGTTCTCTATCTTAACCCGGTCGGCAACCCTTATTCCAATGTTCCGGCCATGAAAGATCAGGGCATCAGTTACTTCAATCCCACTGCCTTCACCAATCCCACACAGGCTAACTTCGCGTTTGGGACGGTAGGTAGAAATACCTTGCGTGGGCCGGGCCTCAGCGTCGTCGACCTGTCGCTAGCCAAGACATTCCACATTAGGGAGCGTTTCGGCTTGGAACTTCGAGCCGACTTTGTGAACGCTCTGAACCATCCGAGCTTCGAGCCTCCGAATGGTGACATAGCGTCTAGACCTTCAGTGGCAAATGACGGTGTGACTTCTTGCACGTCCAATCCCACCGCGCCGGGCTGTCAGAAAGGCTTCGGATACATAAACGCCACGTCCGGAGGCTCCGGAGGCACCACGGTTGCTCCGCGCAGCGGCCAACTCGCTGCCCGATTCACTTTCTAAACTTCACCCCTAGTCGAGGGGAGGACGGCGGAACCTTGCCGTCCTCCTTTTTTTCCTAGCACGAAACCACGAAAGGCTATTCACTCGCCGTATACTAGCGAAATGCGGATCATAGCAATCAGTGTTTCCCTCTTGGCCTTGGTCCTCCTGGTCGCCACTTCCTGCTACTCGCAATCCGTTTCTAGCCACCAGCAACAAGTCGAAGAGCATAGCCGCAAAGCGCAGGAATACTTGAGAGAGAACAAGCCCGACCTCGCCGTGCCTGAATTTAAAGCCATCGTGGCCCTCGAACCCAACAACGCCGACGCCCGTGGCAACCTCGGCGTCCTGCTGTCTTTCCAGGGAGCTTACGCTGAGGCGATTCCGCAGTTGCGTGAAGCGCTCAACCTGCAGCCTGACCTTTGGAAAATTCAGGCTCTCCTCGGCATGGCGGAAAAGCGCACCGGGGACATCAAAGGCGCGCTTGGCGATTTGGAAAATGCGTTCCCAAAGCTCAAGGAACAAAAGATTCGCGTTGAGACAGGCATGGAACTGATCGACACTTATTCAAAAGCCGGCGATTTGGACAAGGCCGCCGCGACTGTAAGCGCCCTCCGCGAACTGGACCCCACAAACGCCGAACTTGTCTACACCGCGTACCGGATCTACTCGGATCTCGTGGACGAATCCAGGCTCAGCCTGATGGTGGCCGCCCCAAACTCCGCACGCGCCCACCAGATGATGGCTCACGAGCTCGCCAGGCAGGGCAAAGCCGACGAAGCCATCGCAAATTATCGCGAAGCTCTCAAGATCGATCCGAAGCTTCCCGGGCTCCATTTTGAACTGGCTGAAATGCTGAATTCGACAATTCCCAATGGACGGCAGGAAGCGGAGAGTGAGTACAGAGCGGCCTTAGCCGCCAACCCGTCCGACGAAAAGTCCGAATGCCGGCTCGGCGATCTGGCCGCGTTAAAGGGAGACGCGAAAGCTGCAAACGAGCACTACGAGCGTGCCCTGAAGCTACAGCCGAACGATGCAGAAGCCAACCTTGGTCTGGCGAAAACGCTGATGTCCATGGATCAGTCCGATAAGGCCTTGCCACTGCTGGAGTATGCCGTCAAGCTGGATCCAACCAGCGCAATAGCGCACTTTCGCCTGAGCACGGTCTATAGGCGAATGGGCCGTACGGCGGATGCAAAGCGCGAGTTGGAGGATTACCAAAAATATAAAGACATGAAGGAGAAGCTCCGCGAGCTCTACCGGCAGATGCGCCTGGTGCCAGAGAAAAATGAAAACGAGGACGAACCTCGCAATTAGTGGCCATCCTTCCGCGCTGTGACCGCGCTCGTGCTTTATCGCGTCTGCTGCACTTCGCAACCACATGCACCGCCACAACAAGCCAGGCCGTATTTCGCAGGAACGAAAAGCAAGTGCGGTTCTTACCAAAATCAAGCAAGGGACCTTTGCGATGATGAAGACGCTTCTTACGTTGGCGACTCTCCTGTTTTCTGCTGGCCCGCTGTTTGCCGATTCCTACTACGCTGACCGCTTGGACGACGCGAAGGCCGTCTATCTCACCCCTGACAAGTTCCCTGTCCACGGAGATGGCGTCGCCGATGATTCGGACGCCTTACAGCAAGCCATCAACAAGATCCAGCAGACGACCAACCAAGGGATTCTTTT
>WNGQ01017319.1_pt1 | contig 10064 bp, 9 predicted proteins | sample 5407661 | NCBI WGS metagenome assembly WNGQ01 (sample SAMN13153382, study PRJNA577476) | soil metagenome | isolation source: 60 cm soil or saprolite under Garry oak tree replicate 2 | place: USA:California | collected 2016-06-15 | reverse complement strand
ATGATGATCTTGGGCAACTGGTTATGACCGCGCAGGCGGTGCCAGCTCGTCTCGGCTGACTGTGCGAGCTTGAAGGTCATGGCAAGCGCTGTCCTGTTCGAGAGGCATCCTTTCGATCTTGTCGTTCGATGACGGACGGTTGCGAAGGTGCTCTCGATCGGGTTGGTTGTTCGCAAGTGCTTCCAGTGCTCGGCGGGGAAATCGTAGAAGGCGAGCAGCGCGTCGCGATCTTTGGTCAGGCATTCCACCGCCTTGTCGTACTTCGTGCCGTAGATTTCCGCGAAAGTATCGAAGGCGGCCTCGGCGTCCTTCCTGGTCTCGGCCATCCAGATGCTCTGGAGCGCTCGCTTGGCTTTGCCTTGCAAACTCTTCGGTAGCCTGTTGAGGACGTTGGCAGTCTTGTGCACCCAGCAGCGTTGCTCGCGCGTCTTGGGCCAGACCTCGGGAAGCGCCTTCCAGAAGCCGAGCGCACCGTCGGCGACCGCGAGTTCCGGCCCCATCGCAAGTCCGCGCCGCTTGAGATCGAGCAGGAGTTCCTTCCACGACTGCGCGCTCTCGCGCACACCGTCGATCAGGCCGACCAGCTCCTTCTTACCCTCCGGCGTCGCGCCGATGATCACGAGCAGGCACTGCGCGTCATCCTCAAGGCGGGCCTGCACGTGGATGCCGTCGACCCAGAAGTAGACGTAGCGCTTGGCGGACAGGTCGCGATCGAGCCAGCGGGCGTGTTCGTCGACCCAAGCCTCCTTCAGCCGCGCAATGGTCGAAGCCGATAGCCCGCCGGCGTCCTTGCCGAGCAGCGCGCCGAGCGCCTCCTCGAAGTCACCGGTGGAGATGCCCTTCAAGTAGAGGATCGGGATCAGCACTTCGAGGCTCTTCGTGCGCCGGGCGTAGGGCGGCAGAATGGTCGGGCTGAACCGAATCCGCTCCCCACCGACAGCCTCCCGGTCGCGCACGCGTGGCTGGCGCACGGCAACCGGTCCGATGCCGGTCATGATCTCGCGCTCGGGCAGATGCCCGTGACGCACGACGCGCTGGTGCCCCGCCTCGGTCTTGACATCGGCATATCGCCCCAGGAAGTCAGCGACTTCCGTCTCGACGGCCTGCGTGAGCAGGGCACGCGCCCCGTTGCGCAAAATCTCAGTGAGCGAATCGGTGAAGGTCCCTGGCTGAGCGAGCTTGTCCCTGGCTGAGCGAGCTTGATGACGTTATTATCGGTCACGGCGTATCACTCCTTTGCTGGAGAAGTGGAGGCGTCGAACACCCCCACGATACGCCGCCTTACCCCTTCATGCCGTCACCAACTTCCGCGCATAGCTCGGGCCAAAATGTATCTGTCCTGAAGTCGCCGTCACCGTTTGACAATGACATCTGCTATCTGACCGACCAGCGTAATTACAGTTCGGACCCAAACGCGTCGGCAAGAATTACTTCTAAAGCTACTCTTTCGCTCTTCGATGGTGCAGCAAAACTCGTCTCGTCCAGCGGCGAAACTGGAATTACCTCTGCGGTAACTTGCTCGACTGGGGCGCAGTTCTGCACCGACAAAGCAGGTACTGAGAATTTGAAATGGGGGCAACTCTCCGAGGTTGGATCAACGATCACTTTGTCGATCGACGCGGCAGGCGCTAATCCGTGCATAGTTCCCGGATTTGTTGTTCCAAGTATCAGATACAAAGGGCAATTTCGCGTTGATACGTCAACCGGCAAACTGGCGTTCGAGGGTGATGTCAGCCAATTCCCTTCGATTGAAGCTTTCGTCGTGTATCAAAAAGGTACCCCCATGGTCCTATTTCAGGAGCCGGCCATTGGTACCGTAAAGAACATCGGAGATACGCGTCACCTCAAAAAGGAAATAGGTCTGCCAATTGTCGACGGTAAGTGGAGGAGTGCTGATTCGTCTAAACGCTTCATAGTCGAAATTACAGGTGATAGTTACACTTTCACTGAGACATCTGCGAGTGCGAATCTTGTGAGGCAGGGCAAATTGCAAGTAGCGGCAGACGGCCGCTTGATGATCTATCGCGAAAATGATGCCGAGGCTTTAAAGTTCCTTAATTTCTCACCGTCGATCATTCAGCAGATTCAGAGTCGAAGCTCGCAACCTTCGTATCTCACATTCAAGCGAATGGGGCCAATGCTCCGCGCGAGTTGGGCAGGTATCGAAGTCATTAAAGACGTGAAAGGGCAATTCAAGGAACTAAAGCAACCTGGACAAGGCCCCATTAAACAATATGACTTCGCAAAGTAACGGGGGAAGATTGATAAAAGTTAGTCTGGTTATCGACTTGTGCGACGACCTAGATCAAATCATTGGGACGAGTCAAAGCCATTCGTGATCGAGTCGAAGACAGACACTGGCGGGCAATAGAAGGAGAAGAAGCATGACGAGGTTCCTGGTACTTTTCGCGGCAATCACTCTGGTATCTGAAGCGGCGTATGCGGAAAAGAAAGATACTCTATCTGTTCAGACCAGAGATGGGTCAAAGATCGACGTAAAGGTTCCGCGCGACCTGCAGGTAAAACAAGTAGGTCCGAACCACTATGAAATTCGACGGAGTGATCCTGCGCTGAAGAAGATCGAAATCAAGGTCACTCCGCCAAAAAAATGACGCGAACAGTGCGCGCGCTTGACCACTTCCGCGGATCGACCGACGCCCGGTCGACGGTGCCGACTTGCTGTACTTCGTCGGCGATGAGTTGACTGCGCTTGTCGAGGACGTGGACGCGGAGCTGCTCCTTGTCGGTGAAGGCCACTTTCCTTCGAAGCCCTGCCCGCCCTCCAATTTCTTCGCTTCTGGGAGCGGGAACAAATTGTGCCCGAAGCGGTCAGCATTGTTCTCGGCACAGATGAACTCCTGCCACTCGCCTGCTTGTTTGCACCAGCGCGCCGCCATGTACATGGGTTCGTTGAATGTGTCCTCGTCCTCGATTTTGACCAAGGCTTCGAGGAATTGCTCGTCCGTCGACAGCTTGAAGCGCTCCATCACGTGCAGCTTTTCGGAGTGCGGCAGGTGGATCGAGCCAGCCGTCGCCGTAGAGGGCGTTGCGGCCGTCCGCCCGCACCCGAACCCACTTGAACGTGCTCGAGGAGAGTTCCGGAATCTTTCCGCTTGTCTGGGCGAGCGCGCTGCCATCGGCACATGCCGCGATGAATGCACTACCGGCAAATACCCCAAGCCACTGCGCAGCCCGGGCGCAGGTCCCACGAACCGTCTCCGCGAACACTGACATCGTCTGTTGCTCCCTCCGCAGGACGACTAGCAGCTTCTAGAGGCTGATCAGATCGCATTCGATTGGATTCATTCCGAGAGTTCATTGAACAGGCTATGATAATAGGCCTTCGCCTCATTGAATCGATTGTCGGTCGCAAAAAATCGATTGTGGGATTGCGATTCAGTCAGGGCGCAAGCCCTCTGGGTGTAACTTGAGAAGTAGACTTCGTGCGCTCCATTTGCGTGCGAGATAAGGAACACGTAGCCCACGGCGTTGCTGCCGTATACGAGTGCTTCCGCTAGGATAATTCGTCCAAGTCGTGGTGCCAGCTGTGGAGTTGTTGCACTCGCGCTAATTGATGGACACTGCGTGTTGTTCGTCATCGGCTTGAAAACGAAAAAAATCCGACCTCCCGGCCGAGTTATTTGCTCTATGGTCATCTCCTCCGATTGGCCCGAGGCCGAGAATGTCAAGGCAAATATCGTGGAAGCTACGAGAACAAGGCGTCGCATGTGGTGTCTCCCGTTGTCGCCCCGGTCAATCGGCTGCATCATATCACGGCGGACCAATTCCCGCGCATCGCCACGCCAAGCACAGTCATGTGTCGGGCATTACCCGACGCCGAGGGCTGATTGCTCCGCGACCGTATTCGGCATTAAGGTTCGCCGTCGACTGCTGCGACGGACGACGCGGATATCAGGACAGGAGGTCGGCGATGCACGGCTGGGTCTGGCGGGCCGGAGTGGCTGCGATTGCAATTTCGCTATGCCCGCTGCCGGCGAGCGCGGTTGCTGCGGGCCGCATGGTGCAATTCGCGCAGAATGTGTCTGACCCGGGTCGAGGGGCCATCGAGCCAGGCCAGCCGCCGGCGGCCGACGCGCCGGCGGCATTGCCGGCCAATTCGCCCGAACAGATCAGGAAGGCGCAGACCGAACTCCGGCGGCTCGACTGCCTCAAGGGCCGCATCGACGGCAAGCTGGGCGAGCAGACCCGGCAAGCGGTGCAGAAGTTCCGGACCAGTGCCGGGCAGCCTGCGGTCGGAGTCAACATCACCGACGAATTGATCTCGGACCTTGCAGAGCGCGGCGACGGGTTCTGCAGGCCGGCACGGCGATTCTTTGCCGTTGGAGCCCGCCCAAGCGGGAATTCCGCGCGGCCGCCTCTCTTCGCTCCGGGTGCCCGGCCAGCTCCCGTTCCCGCCGCGGCGCATTAGGCGATATCGAACGGATTCCGATATCGTGGGCCGGTGGAACGAAGCACAAGCCTCACATTGCGGCGCCGAACAGCGCGACCTGGATGACGCCGAGCACGATCGCGAGGACGAGCGCGCAGACGACCACCGCGGCGGCATAGGGCAGCGCCTGCTCGCGCGGCGTCCGCATCAGGGGCGGCAGGCCGGTCCACAGCAGATAGAAGCCATAGAGGCCGAGGATGGTGAGGAAGCTCAGGCCCGGAACGAGCAGGAAAATGCCGGCGAGCCACGCCGGCGTATGGGAATAGACCGCGAGCTTCAGCGCGTTGGGGAAGCTCTTCTGGGCGCCGAACCGCGGGGCCAGCGCATCGATGATCAGCGCCACCACATAGACCACCGCGAAGCTCAGCACGTAGCTGAAGACGGCCCCGATCAACCCGAAGATCACCGGCGTGTAGCCGCCGATCAGCGACGTGCCGATGAAGCGGGCGAGGGCCGGAATGAGGGCAAGGATCGCGACATAGTGCGTGAACAGATCCGAGGGTTCGCCGCCCTCGCGCGCGATCACCTGCCATTCGGTCGCGGGCGTCAACAGGATCGCCTTCACGCGCTCGATGAGCTTCTCCATGACGTCCCCCTGCCTGTCGGCCGCGCTCCTCGAGGCGAGGCCGCTTGAATATTAGCCGATTCGCGCCGAGCCGCTTTACCGCAGAGGCGGGATCTTGCTAGGGTGCCGGCAACGATCCGCGGCGCGCCGTAAGCGTGTTCCGCGGGCCCGGAACGGCGCTTCCGGATCGGTCGCCTCCTGCCAGCAAGATTTTCCGGACCACGGCCGGGCTGCCGCGCGCAGCGGCTGCCGTCGATCGAAAGGAGCGCCGCGATGTTGTCCTCGGACGACAGACGACAGAGGACGGAGGACAGACGACGGAAGACATAACGACATAGAGGTCTACACTCCGTCCTCTGTCGTCTGTCCTCCGTTCTCCGTCATCCGCATGCTCGCTCTCACCCCCGATGAATGGGTCGCGATCCGCCTCTCGCTCAGGATCGCGATCGTGGCGACCGTGGTGGCGCTGCCGTTCGGCGTCGCCACCGCGTGGGTGCTCGCGCGCAAGGACTTCTGGGGCAAGGCGCTCGTCGACGGCGTGGTGCACCTGCCGCTGGTGCTGCCGCCGGTGGTCACCGGCTACCTCCTGCTCATCTCGTTCGGCCGCCGCGGGCCGATCGGCGCATTTTTGGCCGATTATTTCGGCATCGTCTTCTCCTTCCGCTGGACCGGGGCCGCGCTCGCCTGCGGCATCATGGGCTTTCCGCTGCTGGTGCGCCCGATCCGGCTCGCGATCGAGGCCATCGACCGCCGCCTCGAAGACGCCGCCGCAACGCTCGGCGCCGACCGGCTGTGGATCTTCCTCACCGTGACGCTGCCGCTCGCGCTGCCCGGATTGATCGCGGGCTTCGTGCTGTGCTTCGCCAAGGCGCTGGGCGAGTTCGGCGCGACCATCACCTTCGTCGCCAACATCCCGGGCGAGACCCAGACGATTTCGGCGGCGATCTTTACCTTCACCCAGATTCCGGGCGGCGACGCGGCCGCCGGCCGCCTGGTGCTGGTCGCGATCGCGATCGCGCTGGCGGCACTGGTCGTCTCCGAATGGCTCGCCCGCCGCGCCGGCATGCGCTTCCACGGGGAATGACGATGCTCGCGGTCGAGGTGGAAAAACGGCTCGGCGATTTTTCCATCAGCGCGCGCTTCGAGACCGCGGCCGGGGTCACCGCCTTGTTCGGGCCCTCGGGCGCCGGCAAGACCACGCTCGTCAACATGATCGCCGGCCTCGTCGCCCCCGACCGCGGCCGCATCGTGCTTTCCGGCGCCGTGCTGTTCGACGCCGCCAAGCGCATCGATGTGCCGGCCCACCGCCGCCGCATCGGCTATGTCTTCCAGGAAGGCCGCCTCTTTCCCCACCTCTCGGTGGCCGCGAACCTCGATTATGGCCGCCGCATGTGCGCCCTCAAGCCCGACCGGGTGGAGCTGGCGCATATCGTGGATCTCCTCGACATCGGCCCCCTCATCGCCCGCCGGCCTGGAAAGCTGTCCGGCGGCGAACGTCAGCGGGTCGCGGTCGGCCGCGCCTTGCTGATGCGCCCTCGCCTGCTTCTCCTCGACGAGCCGCTCGCCTCGCTCGACGCCGCGCGCAAGCGCGAGATCCTTCCCTATCTCGTGCGCCTGCGCGACGAGGCGAGCGTGCCGATGGTCTATGTCAGCCACCATGCCGGGGAGCTGCGCCGCATCGCCACTACGGTGGTCCGGCTCGATGGCGGGCGGGTGGTCGCGGTCGGCGGCCCGGATCTGCTCGCCGAAGACGACGCGGACGCGATCGGGTGAGCCTCCAGGACGACAAGCTTTGATGAGATTGCATCATGTTATATTGAATCCCCGCGATGCGAGGGTGACATGCGCCGCAGCGCGGCCCGACTTGCAGGATCAGAGGGCAAAATGACGACCGCTCCCCATTGGCATCGGATCAGCCGGCGCTCCGCCGGGGCGCTGGTGGCGGCGTTGTTGCTTCTCCCGGGAGGACTCGCGACCGATCGGGCGGCGGCGCAGGCCGCGGGTGCGACCGTTCGCCTGCTCGTCGACTACGGCGATGGAACCAGCAAGATCATCTCGGACCTTCCCTGGTCGAAGGGCAATACGGTTCTTGACGTGATGAATGCCGCCAAGAGCCATCCGCACGGAATATCGTTCAGCTTTACCGGCTCAGGCGCCTCAGCCTTCATGACCAAGATCGACGACGTGCAGAACGAGGGCGGCGGGGCGGGCAGGAGGAACTGGCAATTGTGGGTCAATACGATCTATGCTGACAGGAGCTTCGCAGCGATCGAAGTCCAGGCGCTGGACACAGTGTTCTGGCGCTTCACCACGGCACAGGGCAAATGAGGGAAACGAGACCGATGATACCGATGTCGCCGAACGCAACCCGCGTCCCGGGCATGCTCTTGACCGACTTGCTGCTGGTCGCGTCCCTGGTCGGGCTCGACGTGATCGCGCGTCTCCTGCCGCACGCACCGAATTTCACCCCGCTCGCGGCGACCGCACTCTTTGCCACCGTGGTCCTGCGGGTCCGCGCCTTCGCCCTCATCGTGCCGCTCGCCGCGATGTTGCTCAGCGATGCCGTGCTCGGCTTCTACGACTGGCGGGTGATGAGCATCGTCTACGTCTCGATCGCCTTGCCCGCGGTGGCGGGACTGTTGTCGAGTCGACTGCGCGCGCCGGTCGTGCTGATTCCGGTCGTCCTGTCGTGCTCGCTCAACGAACTTTGCGGTATGGGCGTTCAGCGGGATCTATGCCCCCGACCTGGAGGGCCTGATCAAGTGCTATGTCGCGGCGCTGCCGTTCCTGCAGAATGCGGTGGCGGGCGATCTGTTCTGGGCCACGGTCTTGTTCGGCGGCCTCTGGCTGATGCGGGTCAGCCGAGCCAGGACAGCAGGCGCCGCAGGAATGTCCTGATCCGCCCCGCGAGCGTCGCGGGCGGCGCCGCCTCCGCTTCCGCAAGCCGCAGGCCGACACTGGTGACGCGGCCGTCGGTCACCCGATGCGCCACCAGGGCGATGGCGCTGAGGGGGAGCATGTCGCCCGGCTTCGGCGCCCGGCCGAGGTGGGCGAAGTGGTCCGCGAGCGAGGTCGCGGCGTCCTCGGGCGCGATCGCCAGGCCATAGATTTCGGCGAGCGCGCCGAGCGTCACGTCGCCGGCGACGAAGAAATCGCCGAGCAGGCGCGGATCGGGCGCGGCCGGCGGGGGCATTTCCACGAAGAAGCGGTCGAGCGCCTGCGCCTTCTCGGGCGGCGCCAGGAGATAGACGTAGTCGCCCTGCCGCACCGGCTCGGCCTCGGCGGGGCCGAGGATGCGTTCCTCCCGCACCACCAGCGTCGGCCTTGCCCAGGAGGGCAACAGGCCGCGCCGCAGATAGGGACTGTTGGCCGCGACCGGGTAGCCCACGATCTCCTGCGCGAGCTGGCCCGGCAGGTCGAGCTCGACCCGGCGCGGCATGTGATCCTGCCGCGGCAGCGCGATGTGCAGCCGCCGCGCGGCCCAGGGGATGGTCCAGCCCTGGATCAACAGCGAGGCGAGCACGACCACGAAGGCGATGTCGAAATAGAGATGGGCCTTCGGCAGGTTCACCAGCAGCGGGATCGAGGCGAGGAAGATGCCGACCGCCCCGCGCAGCCCGACCCAGGAGATGAAGGCCTTCTCCCGCCAGGAAAAACGGAACGGCGCGAGACACAGGAAAACGGCGACCGGGCGCGCGACGAACATCAGCGTGGCCGCGACCGCGAGCGCGGGGGAGAGGCTCTCGAGGAGCCGCGCCGGCCACACCAGAAGGCCGAGCAGCACGAACATCACGATCTGGGCGAGCCAGGTCGCCGCATCGAGAAAGACGATCACCGTGTTGTGCGCACGGGTCGGGCGGTTGCCGACAACGAGGCCGGCCAGATAGGCGGCGAGGAAGCCCGAGCCATGCGCGGCCGAGGCGAGGCCGAAAATGACGAGCGCGCTCGTGGTCACGAATGGCGCGTGCAGACCCTGCGCGAGGCCGAGCCGGTTGAGCACGAAGACGATGGCGCGCCCGCCGAACAGTCCGATGATCGTGCCGAGGATCGCCTGCTCGGCGAGCACGGTCGCGACATGCTGCCAGCTGCGATCGCCGACGGTGAGGAATTCGACCAGCAGGATCGTGAGCAGGACCGCAAACGGGTCGTTGCTGCCGGACTCGACCTCGAGCACGGCGCCGACGCGCGGGCGCAGGCGAAGCCCGCGGGCATGGATCAGGAAGAAGACCGCCGCCGCATCGGTCGAGGCCACGACCGCGCCGACCAGCAGGGCCTCGATCCAGCCCATGTCGATGAGGTATGCGGCGACCGGAGCGGTGAGCGCCGCAGTCAACAGGACGCCGATGGTGGCGAGCACGACCGAGGGCGCGAGCACGCTGCGGAAGGTCGCAAAGCGGGTGCGCAATCCGCCATCGAACAGGATCAGCGCGAGCGCGACCGAACCGACGATATAGGCGGTGCGCACGTCATCGAACATGATGCCGCCGGGTCCGGCCTCGCCGGCAAGCATGCCCACGAGCAGGAACACGAACAAGAGCGGCGCCCCGAACCGCATCGCGATCAGGCTCGACAGGATGCCGGCCAGCACCAAGAGGGCGCCGAGCAGGATGCCGATGCTGACGCTGTCAAGGGAGGCCATCGCTGTCGCCGATCCTTTCGGCTATTGGAGGGGCAAGCGCGGGATGTGGCAATGCTTCTTAAGTGCCCATGACCCTTAAACCTCCCCCTGAAAGGGGGAGGACGGTCGCCGAAGGCGACCAGGTGGGGGTTCCTCTCTCCAAAAACGCGGTGCGCGCGGAAAGACAGGACCCTCACCTGGCGCGCTCCGCGCGCCTGTCCTCCCCCTTTCAGGGGGAGGCTAAGCGCGGCATCTCAGCGTGGGCAAAGGCGCGAAATGCGTCGTGGCCGTGGAACCATCTGCGTGCGCGGTCGCGGTAGGGACGCTCATTGCTGAGCGCCCCCCGCACAGAACCGTACGTGCGGCTTTCCCGCATACGGCTCCCACCTCGGGTGGGTGACGGCGACTTGCCGTATGCGCTCCAGCGCTGG
>WNGQ01008705.1_pt1 | contig 10064 bp, 8 predicted proteins | sample 5407661 | NCBI WGS metagenome assembly WNGQ01 (sample SAMN13153382, study PRJNA577476) | soil metagenome | isolation source: 60 cm soil or saprolite under Garry oak tree replicate 2 | place: USA:California | collected 2016-06-15 | reverse complement strand
GGCGGGTGAACGATTGAAACCAAAGCACTTATACGTGTTTGGCGCTTACCGCCTCGACGCGGACGAGCAGGTTTTGCTCCGCGACGGGCAGCCCGTCACACTCCCGCCCAAGGATCTGGAAACCCTTCTCGTTTTAGTCGAGAACGCCGGACACATCGTCGAGAAAGAAGAGCTGCTGGAGAAGGTGTGGTCCGGTGTGTTCGTTGAGGAAGGCAATCTCGCACGGCATGTCTTTAATCTGCGACAGGTATTGGGGGATACCCAGGACGGGCGCCCGTATATCGAAACCATTCCGAGACGGGGCTACCGCTTTATTTCCGATGTGCAGGAAGACGGGGAAGCGATTGCGCCTCCTTCGGCTGCGCCCCCCTCTGAGCAGCCCGGGACCGCGGTGCAGTCGGGGCAGAAGAGAATCCAGTGGGTATGGGCCCTGGCGGTGTTGGCGCTGGTTGTCACTGGGTATTTCGCATCGCGGCGTATCTGGCCCCGCAAGAACCCCTCTCCTCAAAAAGTCATGCTGGCGGTGCTTCCTTTTGTGAATTTGAGCGGAGACACTCACGAGGATTATTTCGCCGACGGCCTCACCGAGGAGATGACTGCCCAGCTCGGCCAGTTCCAGCCCTCCAGGCTTGGCGTCATCGCGCGAACCTCAACGGTGCGCTACAAAGACACCAAAGAGAGCGCGGCGCAAATCGGCAAGGAGCTCGGGGTCGGTTATTTGCTCGAGGGAAGCGTTCGCCGCGGAGGAGAGCGCGTTCGCGTCACAGCGCAGTTGATTCAAGTAGGGGAACAAACTCATCTGTGGGCCGAGTCCTACGAACGACCGCTTACAGACGTGCTAAACATCCAGCGAGAACTCGCTGAGAAAATCACTCATTCGCTTTCCATTCAGTTGCTGTCCGCTGAGAAGACATCATCCGCAAGTTCGCACATTAATCTGGAGAGCCACGACAAATACCTTCTAGGCTTGCATGAAGCCGGGCAAGGCACGCGCGAGAGCGAGAACAGAGCCATTCAATACTTTCAGGAAGGCATTGCCAAGGATCCCGGCGACGCCCGCCTCTACGCCGCTTTGGCCCAAACCTACAATGCTTCTCTGACTTACTACAGTTCTCCGGCTGAGGTCATGCCCCGGGCAAAGGAAGCGGCGCTCCATGCCTTGGAGCTTGACCCTAACCTGGCCGGCGCGCACGTCACGCTTGGAAACGTACTCTTGCTTTTCGATTTGGACTGGGCTGCAGCAGAAAAGGAATATCACCGCGCCCTCGACATCAACCCCAACTCGCCGGAAGCTCAGTTGGGTTATGCCACTTATCTGGCGACGCTTGGGCATTTCGATGAGGCGCTTTCCCGGGTGCAACAAGCCTACCTTTTTGACCCGCTTGCCCTTGAAAGCCGTAACGAAGCGCTTTGGATTTTCTACTTCTCCGGCCACATGCCCGAAACGATCCAACAGTGCCAGAAAACCATTGAGATTCAGCCGGCTGCGGGTCTCCCTTATGCAGTACTCGCGATGGCGTACGCCCAATTGGGACAGCGGGAGGCAACGGTTCGCGCCGCTGAGAACGCCATGCGCTTTGCGGACAGCCCGAGTGTAATTTCCGCGGCAGCCTCCGGGCTGGCGCGCGTCGGCGAAAGCGGCCTAGCCAAACAGTTTCTCGGCAAGGCTTTGGAAATGGCAAAAGAGCGCTACGTTTGCCGGTTCCTTGTGGCGGCTACCTATACGGAGCTCGGCGAAAAAGAGAAGGCGTTCGATTCTCTCGAGCAGGCCTTTCTTCAACGATCCACTTGAATACCTTGGATCGGGGTGGATCCCCGACTCAACCCGCTCCGGAGCGATCCCAGGTTTCAGGATCTGGTCGGCCGTGCCGGCATACCTCGAGGGGTGAGCCCTGCGTTTTAACGTATTCCTCCAAGACGACGCAGGAAAGCACTTCCGGTTTCTTATCTAACTCCGACCTCTAACTTGAAACCCCTGGCTGATGTATATTGCCTGCGAACTTTCCAGGAGGCTTTGAACATGGAATTGTGGTCGCGACGTAAATTCTTTTTGACTTCTCTGGCTGGCAGCGCCATCGCTGGTACCAGCAAGCTCTTTGGCCGCACGCCGCAGAACGAGCAAGATCCTCTCCCTCAACCAGGATATCCCTCTCGCCCGCGCCTGCCAGCTGCCCAAGGCAAGCGCCCACTCATCATCTCCAGCGTCAACGGCCTTCACGCCCTCGATAAGGGCATGGACATCCTCAAAAAAGGCGGAGACACGCTCGATGCCGTCGTGGCAACGGTTACCGTCGTAGAGGACGATCCCAATGACGACTCTGTGGGCTACGGCGGGTTGCCTAACGAAGAGGGCGAAGTGGAACTCGATGCCAGCGTCATGCACGGCCCCACGCACCGAGCGGGTGCGGTCGCTGCGGTGCGCCGCATCAAAAATGTTTCGCGCCTAGCCAAAACCGTGATGGAAAACACGAATCACGTCATGATCGTGGGCGATGGGGCCCGCCGCTTCGCCGTTGCCGAAGGCTTTGAAGAAATGAATCTCCTCACCGAGCATTCGCGGAAAATCTGGCTCGCCTGGAAAGCCAAGTCTTCGTTCAATTGGAGGCCGGGAATTGATTCCCCGGAGTGGAAAGAGCACATGGCCGCGCTTTTTGACGACGACGAAAAGCAAATCGCCTACGCCGAACGCGTCATTGCGCACCCGCCCACCGGCACGATCCCCTGCATGGCCGTGGACGCCAAAGGCGACATCTCTGCAACGACAACGACTTCCGGGCTTTCCTGGAAAATACCCGGGCGCGTTGGAGATTCGCCCATCATCGGCGCGGGCTGCTGCGTGGATAACGAGGTAGGAGCTGCAGGCTCCACCGGAAAGGGCGAGGAAAACATCAAGGTCTGCGGCGGCCACACGATCGTTGAAATGATGCGTCAGGGAAAGTCGCCAATTGACGCGTGTCTCGAAGCGATGGCGCGTGTCGCACGCAACTATAAAAACGACAAGAAAAAGCTTGGCACGTTCCACATTTATTTTTACGCAATCAACAAGGACGGCGTGCACGGCGCCGCTTCGCTGTGGCGCAACGGCTACGAAGCCAGCAAACAGGCGTCTTATGCCGTTCATGACGGGACGGAAGCGCGACTCATTCCCTGCAAGCCGTTTTTCGACGAAATTGGCGGCGATCAATAGAGCGAGCGCCGCGTGAGGGGACTTTACCCGGCCAAGAAATGTTTCACGTGAAACTATCTCTGCACTCTGTGAACTCTGTGGCCCTCTGTGCTCTCTGTGTTAATTCTTTTCTTTCTTGTCGACTGTAAACTGTTGACTGTCAACTTCTATCCGTCATGCTAGTTTCATGGATCAAGCGAATATCTTAATCATCGGCGGCGGCGTGGTCGGATGCGCCATCGCGCGCGCCGTCTCCGCGCGCTGGCAAGACGTTTTCCTTGTCGAGCAATTTCCAAAGCTCGGCATGGCCACCAGCACGCGCAACAGCGGCGTCAATCACTCCGGCATCTATTATCCGAAGGATTCGCTGAAGGCGCGCCTTTGTGTCGAAGGCAACCGCCTTACTTACGAATTCTGCGCCCAGCACAACGTTCCGTTTCGCCATTGCGGCAAACTGGTCGTTGCCGCCGATGCGCACGAGGAGCCTGAGCTTCTCGCGCTGAAGAAACGCGGGGAAGACAACGGCGTCGAGGGCCTGCAACTCGTTGACGCGGGCGAAATCCGCAAGCGCGAGCCGCACATTCGCGGCGTCGCCGCGCTCCTCGTGCCTTCGACCGGCATTGTATCCGCCGAAGAACTTGTTCACGCCTACGCTCGCGTCGCCGCGAATCAAGGCGCGAACCTAGTCACGCGCGCGCAAGTGGTTTCACTCGAGCCCTCCGGCAAGACCATCCGCGTCGGGTTGCGCATCGGGGATGAAGAAGATTCGCAGGAAGAAAAGATCGAGGCGCGCTGCGTCATCAACGCGGCCGGACTTTATGCAGACGAAGTCGCTGCGATGCTGGGCAATCCTTCGTGGAAGATTTATCCCGTGCGCGGCGAATACTGCGAAGTGCGCGGCCCGCGCTCGTCGCTGATCAACAATCTTGTGTATCCGCTGCCGCACAGCGACGGGCTGAGTTTGGGTGTGCATTTCACCAAAACATTGTGGGGTACGTTTCTCCTTGGTCCTACGGCAACGTACGTGGAAGGAAAAGACAATTACGAGAAGAACCGACTGCCCATCGCGGACTTTGCGGAGAGCGCCAAAACGTTGTTGCCCGAAATCGAAGAGCGCGACTTGCAGCTTGGCTACACCGGCCTCCGCCCCAAGCTCGCACCTCCCCATCACAAAGGCATCGTCGATTTTGTGATCACGCGAGATACTAAGGTGCCGCAAGCGATTCACCTGGTGGGCATGGAGTCGCCCGGGCTGACGGCCGCACCGTCGATTGCGGAGCATGTATCTCAAATGGTTGGAGAAATCCTTGGATGAGCAACGGGGAAACTATTCGACGACTACGCGCGCAAATTTTCCTTTTTTCCCTAGCCGTAACGTATAACTACCTGGGCGAGTTAAGTCCAACTTTGCCGAGGGGTCTTGAATCTTCTGCTCGTTAACCTCAAAGCCTCCTGGCTTCATGAGGCGTTCTGCTTCGGCGACGGAGGACACTTGCCCGAGTAAGAGAAGAATCTTGGACCATTTTTCTGCCTTACCACCTGGAACGGTGAAAGGCGGTTTGAATTCTTCGACATCGCCTCGCTTTTCCGATAGAAAAAAAGTTGTTTCGGTGGCCCGGACTATTCTGAATTGGGGCATTTCTTGCGGTGCCAAACGTTCGCGAACGACACGACGGAAATGCTCAGCGGCACTATCTGCTGCTTTCTTTCCGTGGAACGTCGCAACCACTTCGCCTGCCAATTCCCTCTTGATGTCCATAGGGTTCGTTGCTCGTCGTGCATGCAGGAGCGATCTACGGTCTGTGGGGGTGGTAACGGGTGGAAGTGTGGGCGGCGGAGGTTCAAGCAAGGATTGGCGCATTGCCTGGATCTCGGCCTCTGTCTTGTCCGGGAGGAGCTCCCAGTAAGACCACATGAGGTCGTCAGAGATTCTCATAATCTTGCCGAACATTTCCGTGGGCGGCTCGGTAATGCCGACGTAGTTGCCGAGGCTCTTGGACATTTTGCGCTGGCCATCGAGGCCGACGAGAATCGGCATGGTCAGGATGGCTTGCCCCGGCAAGCCGTACTCGCGCTGGATCTCGCGGTGCACCAGCAAGTTAAACTTCTGTTCGGTCGCTCCTAGTTCGACGTCCGATCTGAGCTCTACTGCATCGCGAGCCGTCAGCAGTGGATAAAGGAGTTCGTGCACGGAAATCGGCTGCCCTTTGTCCAGGCGTGAATGGAAATCTTCGCGCTCCAGCATGCGCGCCAGCCTGTAGTGAGAGCAGAGCCGCACGACGTCCTCAGCGTTCATTTTGCTGAGCCATTCGCCGTTGTAACGGACTTCGGTTTTCTGGCGGTCAAGGATTTTGAAGACTTGCGCGAGGTAGGTTTCGGCGTTGGCATCCACTTGCTCGCGCGTGAGCGGCGGACGCGTCTCGGATACTCCCGTGGGGTCGCCAATCATCGCCGAGAAATCGCCGATCAGGAAAATTGCGGTGTGCCCCAAATCCTGAAAATGCTTCAGCTTGCGTAGCACGACCGTGTGGCCGAGATGCAGGTCCGGCGCGGTTGGGTCCACGCCGAGATAAACACGGAGTGGCTTCCGGGTTTTGCGGGAGTTTTCGAGTTTCGCGGCCAGTTCGTTTTCAGGAATAATTTCCGCGACGCCTTTCTTAATATAGGCGAGCTGCTCTTCCGCAGGTTTGAATTTAGATTCGCTCATCTCAACTTCTTGTTTCGCGCCTTGGGTCATAGCTCTGTACTTTATCTTATGTTGAGATCCTTCAGGCATCCTCGTCGGATGCCTTCAGGATGACAAGCCGCCCCTTGAACGACTAGACGCCCGCCTCGGAAGGCGGCCGCTACAACTTCAGGACGCTGCGGCCTGCAATCTTATATTTTCCCTCAAGAACGATGCGAACCGCTTCGGAATAAATGCGGTGCTCTTCTTTCAGAATCCTTTCCGAAAGCGTCGCTTCCGTGTCGTCATCTTTCACCGGAACCACAGCCTGCACGATGATCGGTCCGGCGTCGAGATTTTCGTCCACGAAGTGCACCGTGCACCCCGCGAACTTCACGCCATATTCGAGCGCCTGCCGCTGTGATTCCAGTCCGGGAAATGAGGGCAGCAGCGAAGGATGAATATTCAGGATGCGATTCGGGAATTTCGCGACGAAATACGGCGAGAGCAACCGCATGTACCCCGCAAGGCAGATGAGATCGACTTTGTGCTCGTCGAGCACAGCGGCGACTTGACGATCATAAATTTCGCGTTCCAGGCCTTTCGAAGGAATCACGCGCGTAGCGATGCCGCGCGCCTTCGCGCGGTCGATTCCCGGAGCGCCTTCGCGATTGCTGATAACCATGGCGATTTCCGCGTTGGGGACGCGTCCCGCCGCAACCGATTCCGCCAAAGCCTCGAAGTTCGACCCGCGTCCGCTCAAGAGCACGCCAATGCGCTTCTTCATAAACGCAAAACGTTAGCACACACGGAGACGACCGACAAAATCAGTAACCAGTTACCTGTTGTAAATCTCAGTAAAACATAAGGAAGCGCTGAGCAGTCTGAATCTAACTTACGGCTTTGCCGTAGAACTTTTTGAGTCCCATCGTAAACAGCAGGAAGTTAAAGATCACCAGCGCGGCAAGCACCACCACCAACGAAAGATGCCAAAATCTGAAAAGAACTTGGCTATCGCAAAGGTCGCCGGGAGATAGTTCAGTTAGGCCGTTCCAACGACGCACGGGATTCCAAAACATTAGCTGGTTCCAACGGGGTGAGATTAGGATCTGGAACGGCCCTATCCGGTGAGCTCGGAGCGGATTCGGTTCGCGCGGCCCACCTGCGAGACACCATTCGAACAAGCCAGAGCAGCCCGCCCAGAATCAGGAACAACACCAGCCAACGAAGCACCAGCGCCAGAAACGCTGCATTCAGGGCAGGCCATTCGAACGAGAATTGGCGCAGCCGCGCGCCGCGGTCGAGCATCCAGTGCCAGGCCGTGTGCGCCACAATCGCGGAAAGGATGATCGTTCCCATGCGCTCGGCCACCGCGTAGCGGAAAAAAAGCTGCAACACGGGTATCAGCAGAATCAGGACCAAAAGCTGGCCCAGCTCAACGCCAATGTTGAACGAAAGCAGCGACGTGAGCAGGTGCGACCCGGCAAATTGCAGCGATTGACGCAGCGCGAACGAAAAACCGAATCCATGCACCAGGCCAAATCCAAAGGCGATCATCCATCGCCGTTGCACGCTGCCGGCTCCAACGATATTTTCGAGCGCCATGTACACGATGGAAGCAGCGATGAGCACTTCGATGAGCGGCGGAAACCACAGGAAATCCGGTGCGAAGTTGTACGCGGAAGCAATCAAAGTGACGGAATGCGCCACGGTGAACGCAGTGACGACTGGAATGAGCGCGCGCAAGCGCCGAAACGGGATCACCAGGCAGAAGAGAAACAGGAGATGATCGGTGCCATCGAGAATATGAAGAAAGCCCAAGTCCACAAAGCGCAGCGCCGCCTGATGCCATCGCGGATCGAGCCGCACCACACCGGGGTCGCCGTCAAATTCAAACGCGCGCACTTCGCCGCCGGGAGGAACGAACCGTAACACGGTAATGACGCGCAAGCCCAGGCGCCCAAAGCGCGGCTGAATCGAAAAACGCGCGCGATCCGACTGAATCGGACTTTCGAACAGCACGTCCAGCAGCGTCTGGTCCCAAACCACGTCCGTGGAATCGGGCAACGGCGGCCCATTGACGTGTGCAAGTGCCGTTTCGTAAGAGCCGAAGGAGAAATCCGACAGAAGCGAGATACGCGTCGCCATCACTCGCGGATTTGGCAGAAGTGTGTCCCCTTCGTAAGTCTCGAAAAATCCGGCGATCCACAATTTCGCCGCGCCGGGGAGCAAAGGCGCTGTTCGCACAAGATCGAGATAACCTGGGCCGCGCTGCGGAAAGAGGATGTCCCGCATCGCCTTGAGCGGCACGCGCACAAGAATATGCAGATGCTGGCCCTCGGGCTTCACGAACATCTGCACGGTCACGTCGCTCGGAATGTCGTGAGCGCACGCCCGCATTGGCAGCAGCAAAAGCAGCGCAGCGAAAAGCAAGCGACAGACTCTAAGGCTGCAAAGCACGAAGGGTTCCCTTTACTTCGCGACGTAACCCGCGGGCAAAACCTTGTGCGGATCCACGCGTACCACCAGGTAAACGATCTGATCGGAAGCAATTTCGCTGAACCAGTGCGGCGTGTTCGGCGGAATGATGACCACGTCGCCGGGCCCGATTTTCCGGCTCACGCCATTCAGGATCGGTCCGCCGCGAGTGCTCGGGCCGTTCAGCACTGTGACTACGGGATGATCCGCGGGAAATTCCGCCAGATTATCCATCGAGCCGCCGGTGACCAGCGTCGCGTTCCCTTCGATGACGTGATAAATCTCCGTAATTTGGCTGTGCTCGATGCCGCCGCCTGCCTGCGCGCCGGACGTCTTTGAGCGATGCACCACGCCCACGCCAACGTTGTACTCGCCGTTGATGCTGACCACGCGAATCGCCTGGTCGCTGATGCGCTCCGAAGCCGTCTTTTGCACCAGCGCCTGAATCTCCGCGCTGTTGACATCCGTCGCCGTCCCGCGAGGCAAATGCGGCGTGACCGCGGGCGTGCTTTGTGTTTGCGCGCGGAATCCGCCGGGAAGCGAAAACGCGAGAGCCGTCGTAACCAAGCCGAATAGCATCTTCTGCATAGCTCCTCCCACCGAATACAAGCCGCCGCGTAAAATTACTTGCTCGCAGCCGGCCACACGACGCCCTGATCCTTCTTCGTCACCGGCGCCATGCCTTTGTAAACGAACTTCTGCACCCGCTGCCCGCGGTAAGTCTCCGTCGTGAAAATGTTCCCCTTCGAATCCGTCGCGATGCTGTGCACCGCATAAAACTGCCCGGGCTGGCGTCCGCCATCGCCAAAGCTGGTCAGGATTTCGAGCGTGTCGCGCAGCATAATGTAAATTTTCTCATTCGAACCATCCGCCAGAAAAATGTATTTCTGCTGCGGATCTTTCGAAAACGCGATGTCCCAGGCCGAGCCATCACCCAAAGTCCTCTTCGCGATGAACGCTTCTTTCACAAACGTGCCGTCCTTCTTGAACACCTGGATACGATCGTTGGGGCGGTCGCACACGTAGAGCAGCCCGTCGTTCGCAAGCTCCGCGCAGTGCACCGGATTCCGGAACTGCTGCGCAGGCGGCGCATCCGGATTGTACGGCCCCAGGTCCGTGTCGTCAGGCTTATTGCCATAGGCACCCCAGTGCCGCTTGTACTTTCCCGTCTCGGCGTCGTAGACCACCACGCGGTGATTGCCGTAGCCGTCGGCCACGTAGAGTTCGTTGGAATTTCAGAATTTGATTGTCGTGAAAGTGAGCGCGGTCTTTGCCGCGGCCGTTGCCGCCAATCCACACGTTGCCTTTGTAATCTACGGTGATGCCGTGGTTCGAGTCGGGCCAATCGTAGCCCTGCCCCGGACCGCCCCAGTGGCCGATGAGGTTGCCTTCTTCATCGAACTCGAGAACCGGTGGCGCGGGTAAGCAGCATTCCGCGGCGGGCGGCTTCGCCGTGGCATAAATTTCCATCGGCTCGAACGTATTCGTTCGGTGCACGATCCAGACATGGTCCTGGGCATCCACGGAAACGCCAACTGACATCCCTTGCACCCAATGATTGGGTAGCGGTTTCGGCCACAGAGGATCCACTTCAAAGCGCGGTGCCTGCACACCGGTCGCTTCCGCAGACGCTTTTTTCTCGAGCATGACCGAGGCGACCGTAAGCGCCCCGAGGAGCGCCAGAAAAATGCCTCCGACATAGAAGTTGCGTTTCATATCTCCTGCTGTGCAGGCCGTGATTCTAAAGGATTTGTA
>WNGQ01008079.1_pt1 | contig 10066 bp, 12 predicted proteins | sample 5407661 | NCBI WGS metagenome assembly WNGQ01 (sample SAMN13153382, study PRJNA577476) | soil metagenome | isolation source: 60 cm soil or saprolite under Garry oak tree replicate 2 | place: USA:California | collected 2016-06-15 | reverse complement strand
GTCCGGAAACGTGCAGACGGTCCGCGAGATCCGGCTCGACTGCGACGAAGACGTAGTGCTGCTCCGGGTGGAGCAGGGCGGCGGAATCGCCTGCCACACCGGAAGACACAGCTGCTTTTTTCAGAAGCTCGACAACGGGCGCTGGGTGACGGTGGAGCCGGTCATCAGGGAACCGAAGGAAATATACGGACGATGAGCGACATACTCGAACGGCTGGCGGACGTGGTCGAGTCGCGCAAGGCCGGCGACCCGGAAAAGTCCTACGTGTCGCGGCTGTTCGCGCGTGGACCCGACGCGATCCTGAAAAAAGTCGGCGAGGAAGCGACCGAGGCGGTGATGGCTGCAAAGGACGGCGACCGGCTGCGCATCGTCGGCGAAACCGCCGACCTGTGGTTTCATTGCCTCATCATGCTCGCGCAGTACGGCTTGCGGCCCGCCGACGTGCTCGCCGAACTGCGACGCCGCGAGGGCATTTCCGGGATCGACGAAAAGGCCGCGCGCGCTGACAAGCGGCGCACAAAGCTTGAGCGGAAATAGGGATGGACGCGGAAAACTGCGTCTTCTGCAAGATTGTCCGGGGAGAAATCCCCAGCCGGAAAATCTACGAAGACGCCGATATTTTCGCCTTCCACGACATCCATCCGCTCGCCCCGGTGCATTTCATGATCATCCCGAAGAAACACATTGATTCGCTCGCGGATTGCGAGCTGAGTCACCAGGCGATACTGGGCAAGATCCTCGCCATGGCGCCGCGGCTGGCGCGCGAGCAGGGGTCGACCGACGGTTTTCGCGTCATCATCAACACCGGACGTGTGGGCCGGCAGGAGGTGTATCATCTCCACGTCCATATCATCGGCGGCCCGGAAGCCTTGGGCCCGATGCTGAAACGCACGAAAGGGTAACGCCATGGGTACCTGGAGTATTTGGCACTGGCTGGTCGTCCTGTTGATCGTTTTGCTCGTTTTTGGCACGAAAAAACTCCGCAATATCGGCGCCGACCTGGGCGGGGCCGTGCGCGGATTCAAGGACGGCATGAAGGAGTCCTCGGTCGACAAGCATTCCGAGAGCGGATCGTCGCCCCAATCCCAGCTGGGTGGCCGCACCATCGAGGGCGAGGTCAAGGACAAGGCCAAGACCTGAAGGGTCTTCGGCCGGATCCGGATGCCGGGAGCGGTCCCGGCTTCTTTTTTGAACGATTCGTTCACCCCACGTGTTTGACGTCGGATTCTCCGAACTGATGGTGATCGCCGTCGTGGCGCTCATCGTCATCGGGCCGGAGCGGCTGCCTCGTGTGGCGCGCACCATGGGCCATTTGTTCGGGCGGCTGCAGCGCTACGTCAACGACGTCAAGGCCGACATCAACCGCGAGATCGAGCTGGAGGAACTGCGCAAGTTCAAAACCACCTTCGAGGACGCCGCGCGCGGGATCGAAGGCACCGTCAATGCGACTGTCGACTCGGTTCAAAGCGAGGTATCGAAAACCGAAACCGAGCTCAATGGTTTGACTAAAATCGCGGACACCGCTGCTGAGCCGCCGGGCACTCCGCAGCCGGCCCCCGCGGATTCGGCCCCACAGCCGGGTGAACTAGGCCACGAGCCGCAAGGCGGCGCGCCCCCGCCACCGGAAAAGTCCTCCGTCTGATCGGCCGCGAATGAGCACGCAGGACACCTTCATTTCCCATCTGGTCGAGCTGCGCGACCGGCTCCTGCGCGCGATCCTTGCGGTGATCATCGTGTTCCTGTGCTTGTTTCCCTGGGCGAGGGAGCTCTACGCGCTCCTCGCCAAGCCCCTGATTGCGGCGCTACCCGCGGGCGGCCAGATGATCGCAACCGACGTGGTCGGCGTGTTTCTCGTTCCGGTCAAAGTGGCGTTTCTCGTGGCGTTCGTGATCGCGCTCCCCTATGTGCTCTACCAGGTGTGGGCGTTCGTCGCGCCGGGCCTGTATGTTCACGAAAAGCGCCTGGTGCTGCCCCTGGTGGTCGCGAGCTCGCTGCTGTTCATGGTGGGGATGTCGTTCGCGTATTTCCTGGTGTTCCCGGTGGTATTCAAGTTCATGGCGTCGATCGCCCCCGAGGGCGTCGCGTGGATGACCGATATCGACAAATATCTTTCCTTCGCGCTCACCACCTTCATGGCGTTCGGGGTGACCTTCGAGGTTCCGGTGGTGGTCATCGTCCTGGTGCGGGTAGGCGTGGTCTCCATAGACAAGCTGAAGGAAATCCGCCCCTACGTGATCGTCGGCGCATTCGTAGTCGGGGCTGTATTCACGCCTCCCGACGTCATCTCCCAAGTGATGCTCGCCGTGCCGCTGTGGTTTCTTTACGAGCTTGGCATCGTGTGTGCGCGCATCGTCGGACGCGCTCCTGCCGCGTCCGAAGCACCCGGGGGCGGCGACTAGCGCTGCCGACGCTGCTGCGTCGGGCGTTTGCCGACGGCAACCTGGACATCCACGTCCTTGTTGTCGCGGCGCAACCTGATCGAGGCACGCTTCCCCGGGACGAGGGCCGCCACTAGGTTCAGCATCGCGTTCGGATCCTTGACCGGCTTGCCCTCGATCGCAACCAGGACATCGCCGGGCTTCAATCCCGCTCGTTCGGCGGGTCCACCCCGCAACACGCCCTCGATCAGGACCCCAGTGGTGGCACCTAGGCGGAAGGACTCGCCCATTTCCGGAGTGATCTCCCGCGCCTCGACACCGATCCACCCGCGCGTGACGCCGCCAGTCTGGATGATCTGTTCCATGACCTGCTTTGCGCTCGATGCGGGGATCGCAAAGCCGATGCCGAGGGACCCTCCAGAGCGCGAGTAGATCGCCGTGTTGATGCCGACGAGGTTCCCAGCGGAGTCGATGAGCGCTCCGCCGGAATTTCCCGGATTGATCGCCGCGTCGGTCTGGATGAAATTCTCGAAAGTGTTGATTCCTAGCTGGCTGCGGCCCAATGCCGAGACGATGCCCATCGTCACGGTCTGTCCCACGCCGAACGGATTGCCGATGGCAAGCACGACATCGCCGACGCGCAGGGCATCGGTATCGCCGAAAGTGATCGCCGGGACCGGCCCGCCTTCGACCTGCAGCACCGCGATGTCCGTTTCCGGATCGGAACCGACGGCTTTGGCTTTCAATTTTTTGCCGTCGATGAGCGCCACCTCGATCTCGTCGGCGGCCTCGACCACGTGGTGATTGGTGAGGATGTATCCCTTCGGGCTCACGATCACGCCCGAGCCGAGGCTCGCCGCGCGCTGCGGCTCCTCTTCGAGGCGATCTCCGAAGAAATGCCGGAACAGAGGGTCGTCGAGGAACGGATGGCGCGGCGTCTTGATTTCCTTGCTGGTGAAAATGTTCACGACTGAGGGGACGGCTTTTCTCACTGCGTCGCTGTAGGAGGCCGCGCGCGCGGGAAGGCTCGGTGATGGCGTGGCCTGACGCAACTCGACCACTTGGAGTCCGGATCCGGGACGACCGAGCCACTCCGGCTTGAGCGTGGTAACGACGAAAAGCACACTCACCGCAACGGTGGCCGTTTGGGCAAAGATGAGCCAGAGATTGCGCATGGATTGAGCGGGCGGTGCTTCGGCGGAGATCTTGGACGTTCGTCCGCGGCGGCCCTGCGCGGTATGCGAGGCGCAACCCGGACTCCCCTGTACCGCGATTATTGCGCAAAACGGCTAGGCAGCGGCAGGGATCGTGAATTCTCAATCAGAATCAATGTGTTGGACCAAAAAATTTGGTCCCGCGCGACGCTTTCTGTATAATTCCGCTCTCTCCGACAATGCCCTTCCCATTCAGGGTTTCTCCATGAGCGATCAATCCAGCGTCAACCGCAGCCGTCGCAGCTTGGTCATCGCCAGTGCCTGTGCGGGCGGTGCAGCCGCGGTTGCCACGGCCGTTCCCTTCGTCGCATCGATGTTGCCCTCGGAGCGCGCCGAAGCGCTCGGCGCGCCCGTCGAGGCCGACATCGGCCAGCTCAACCCCGGGGAAAAAATGACCGTCGAATGGCGCGGACAACCGGTCTGGATCCTTCATCGCACCAAGGAAATGCTCGAAGAAATCAAGCAGACCGACGGCAAAGTCGCCGACCCCAACAGCGAGCGCAAGAAAGCCGAGCTGACGCCCCTATACGCCCGGAATGAATACCGCTCGATCAAGCCCGAGTACTTGGTCGTAGTTGGAATTTGCTCGCACCTCGGCTGCTCTCCGCAGGACCGGCTCAAACCGGGTCCGGAGGCGTTCGAGAGCCAGTGGACCGGAGGGTTCTATTGTCCCTGCCACGGATCGCTTTTCGACCTCGCGGGCCGGGTCTACAAGAACAAGCCCGCCCCGGACAATCTCAAGGTCCCACCGTACACCTATCTCTCCGACACCCGGATCCTGATCGGCGAGGACAAGAAGGCATAGAGCGATGGCAGCAGCAGAAAAGCAAGCTGTGACCGGCGCGGGACCCTTCAACGGCCTGCTCACCTGGATCGATCAGCGCTTCCCGCTGGTGGAGACCTGGCGCACGCACCTTTCCGAGTATTACGCGCCGAAGAATTTCAATTTCTGGTACTACTTCGGGTCGCTCGCGCTCTTCGTGCTGGTGATCCAGATCGCCACCGGCATCTTCCTCACCATGAATTACAAGCCGGACGCCGCTCAGGCGTTCGCCTCGGTCGAATACATCATGCGCGAGGTGCCCTGGGGCTGGTGGATCCGCTACATGCACTCGACCGGCGCCTCCTTCTTCTTCATCTGCGTGTATCTGCACATGTTCCGCGCGATGCTCTACGGCTCGTACCGCAAGCCGCGCGAGCTTCTTTGGATCTTCGGCATGCTCATATTCCTGTGCCTGATGGCCGAGGCCTTCTTCGGCTACCTCCTTCCCTGGGGCCAGATGTCCTACTGGGGCGCACAGGTGATCGTGAACCTCTTCGACGCGATTCCCGTGATCGGACCGGATCTTGCGATCTGGATCCGCGGCGATTTCGTGGTGTCGGATGTTACGCTCAACCGCTTTTTCGCCTACCACGTGATCGCGGTGCCGCTCGCGCTCCTCGCGCTCGTTGTTGCGCACCTGCTCGCGCTGCACGAGGTCGGTTCGAGCAACCCCGATGGCGTCGAGATCAAGAACGTAAAGGACCCCAAGACCGGCAGGCCGCTCGACGGTATTCCGTTTCACCCCTATTACACCGTGAAGGACACTTTCGGCGTAGTGGTCTTCCTCATCGTCTTCTCGATCGTCGTGTTCTTCGCGCCGGAGGCTGGCGGCTATTTCCTCGAGCACAACAATTTCATCCCGGCTGATCCGCTGAAGACCCCGGCGCACATCGCACCGGTGTGGTACTTCACGCCGTACTACTCGATCCTGCGCGCCACGACCGATGAGTTCGTATTGTGGGTGCTCGCTCCAGGCGTCGTCGCATTCGCGCTACTCCTCATTTGGAGTCTGAAGAAGAGCGCAACGAGGATAGCCGTCGGCGTGATCGCGATCGTGCTGCTCGCCGGGCTCCTGAATTTGGACGCAAAAGTCTGGGGCGTGGTGCTGATGGGCACCTCGGTGATGATCTTCTTTTTCCTGCCTTGGCTCGACCGGAGTCCGGTCAGGTCGATCCGGTACAAGGGGCCGATCACCAAGACCGCGCTCACCGTCTTCGTGATCGTGTTCTTCGTGCTCGGCTACCTCGGCACCGAATCCGTGACCGAGGGGCGCACGCTCGCCGCGCAAATCGGCACAGCCGCGTATTTCCTGTTCTTCTTCCTGATGCCGTGGTATTCGAGGATGGACAAATGCCTGCCCGAGCCCGAGAGGGTCACCTCGAAATGAAGGCGCTCGTGGTTCTGCTCGCGCTCGCCGCGCAGCTCGCGCTCGCCGCGGAGGAACCGGTCAGGCTGGATTCCGCACCGATCGACCCGCGCGATGTCGCGAGCCTGCAAACGGGCGCCCGCAGCTTCGTCAACTACTGCCTTAATTGTCACTCGGCGGGCATGATGCGCTACCACAAGCTGCTCGATCTCGGACTCACCGAGCAGCAGGTCAAGGAGAATCTGCTCTTCACGGCCGACAAGATCGGGGAGCTGATGAACGTCGCCATGACGAGGAAGGACGCAAAGGAATGGCTGGGCACGGCGCCCCCAGACCTGTCGGTGATCGCCCGCGCCCGCGGCCCGGACTGGCTGTATACGTACATGCGCAGCTTCTACCGGGACCCTGAGTCGGCTACCGGATGGAACAACATGGTGTTCGAGCGCGTCGCCATGCCGCACGCGTTATGGACGCTCTCCGGACAACAGGTGCAGGAAGAGCGGAAGTTCGGGAACATGGACCAGGCGGAAGCGGTCGGCAGGCAACAGAAGAGCGCCTGGAAAATCGACGTGCTGACGCCCGATCAGGCCGGCAGGGACGGCGAGCGCTTCATACTCAAGACGATCAGGACCGAAACGGCGGGATCGCTATCCCAGATCGACTACGACATCATGGTTCGCGATCTGGTCAACTTCATGACCTGGATGTCCGAGCCCAATCAGCTCACGCGCAAGCAGGTCGGCTATGTCGTGATGCTGGTCCTTTTGGTGCTGCTCGTGCTCTCGTATCTCCTTTACAAGGAGTTCTGGAAAGACGTGCACTGAGAGAAACCGTTCAGGAGGCGCGGCGCGCTCGGCGCCTGCGCCTTTTTCATCTGCACATCGATCCGAATTCGGCGACAAGGCAAGCAAACATGATGAATCTCTACTCCGGAACCACCTGCCCGTTCTCGCAGCGCTGCCGCATCGTGCTGTACGAAAAGGGCATGGACTTTCAAATCATCGACGTGGACATGTACAACAAGCCGGAAGACATTGCGGTGATGAACCCTTACAACCGGCTGCCGGTGCTGGTCGAGCGCGACCTGATCCTCTACGAAGCGAACATCATCAACGAGTACATCGACGAGCGCTTTCCCCACCCGCAGCTCATGCCCGCGGATCCGGTGATGCGCGCGCGTGCGCGGCTGTTTCTGTTCCAGTTCGAAGTGGAGCTCTTTTCCCACATCGAAGCGCTCGAGAACGGCAACCAGAAACAGCAGGACCGCGCTCGCCAGCACGTTGCCGACCAGCTCACGCAGATGGCGCCGGTGTTCACCAAGCAGAAGTACATGCTGGGAGACGAGTTCTCGATGCTCGACGTGGCGATCAGCCCGCTCTTGTGGCGGCTCGACTACTACGGCGTGACCCTGCCCAAGGCGGCCGCACCGCTCATGAAGTACGCAGAGCGCCTCTTCTCGCGCCCCGCGTTCATCGAGGCATTGACACCGTCGGAAAAGGTGATGCGCAAATAACGGCGCAGGAGCGCCGTCATTTTGCGCATCATCCTGAGGAGCTTCGCGACGAAGGATCTGCTTTGTGCCGCTAGTCTCAACAGCAGATTCTTCGCTCCGCTCAGAATGACAGCTGCGCCCTGATGGCCGAGCCCAATTCCACCAAACCGTATCTGTTGCGCGCGGTGTACGAATGGTGCGTCGACAACGGTTACACGCCCCACATTTCGGTGGTGATCGACTCCAAGACCCGGGTCCCCATGGAATACGTGCGCAACGGCGAAATCGTTCTCAACATCGGGCCCATTGCCGCAAGCCGCCTGCGGATGGGGAACGAACTCATCGAGTGCACCGCGCGTTTTTCCGGGGTCGCAAAGGACCTCGTCATTCCGGTCGCGACCGTCGCCGCGATCTACGCGGGCGAAAATGGACACGGCATGTCGTTCGAGCGGGGGAAAAAGGAAACGGCAAAGAAGGCGGGCAGCGAAGAAGTCGCAGCTCCCCCCGACCCGAAGGACCCTCCGAAAACTGGCAGGAAACCCGCGTTGAGGCGGATCAAGTAAGGGTTGATGCGGACGCTCGCGTGCCGCTTCAGCTTCGCGCGTTGTGGCGGACGCGAGATGCTTCGCTCAACGCGCGAGGGCGCGCCTTCCCGCGCGAACTCCCCTGAGGTCGGGATCGGGATCGCCGCAGACGTATAATGTCTCGCGATGCCGGGTTAGCTCAGTTGGTAGAGCAGCTGATTTGTAATCAGTTGGTCGGGGGTTCGACTCCTCTACCCGGCACCGATTGACCGTGTGTTCTTGTAATACAGTCGGACTAGAATGGTCCAGAAATCCTGAATTCGGAACATCGAGGCAAGATGCGTCGTCCGCCAAGAATCGCAGTTTTGATTGCATTGCTCGCCGGAGCGGCGGCTTGGGTCGCGATCGACCTTCGCGGTCCGGCGGCGCCGAGTTCGGCGAAAGCCCCGGCATCGGGTGCCTCCCAGGACGAGCACTCCGCCGCACCCGCATCGCAGGCAAAGCAGCCCGGAATTCCTGCCCGTTCCGTTCTGGGCAGGATCGCCGCCGATCCGTTTTCCGCGCAATCGTGGATGCCGCGGCGCAAACCCGTCGTCGTTTCGGAAGCGCCGGTTCCCGTTGCGCCGCCTCTGCCGTTTCGCTTCGCCGGCCAGTTTTACCGCGAATCGGGGATCGAAGTGTATGTTGGGCGGGGCGAGGAAATTTTCCCAGTCAAGGAAGGCGACACTCTCGATGGCCAGTACAAGGTCGACTCGGTGAGCGCCACGGAGGTGAGCTTCGTTCACCTTCCCTCCGGCACGCGTCAGGCTCTGCAGTTCAGCGCGCTCAAGGATCAGGAGCTCACCGCGCAAGGCAGACCGCCACAGACGAGAACGCCGGACTCCGCCTCGGCTTTTCCGCCGCCGCTGTCGCCTGTGGCAAAACTTCTCCCCGCCCCCACTCCCGGAGCTTCCTCGTCTGACAACTCGATACCGGGCAAGGCCGCACCGGCGCAGCTCCGGTGGGAGGGACCGACGAGCGCGAGGGCGGGAGCGAGCTTCAACGTGTCTCTGCGCGTGACCTCGGGCGAGCAGATCCGCGCGGCGCCGATGCAGGTGCGCTTCGATCCCGCCGTGCTCGAATCCGTGTCGGTTCGACCCGGCCGCTATTTCAGCGCAGAAAAGACGGGAAGCTTCGGCTACCGCGTCAACTCGGACGGCTCGATCTTCATCGGGGTCTCGAACCGGACGCCGACACCCGCGTCCGACGCCGAAATGCTCGTGCTCACCTTCAAATCCATCAGGGCGGCGGAGGCCGCGGAGATCAGCGTCGCCTCGCTCAATCTTCAAGGCGCGGCGGGTCGTACGATCGCCTACAACGGTCTCACGCCTTTCAGAACGACCATTACCCCTTAACGTTTCGATCGCGACGCGTTAACCGCGCTCGCTTACGGCGTTTGCACGGCCCCTTTCTCGCCACGCGATGAACTGCAAGATCGCTGCGTCAGGTGCCGGATGTAGGGAATTCCCGACTTTCTCTGTAGCGGAATCTCGACACGAATTGAAACATTTTTTACAGAAAGACTTCAAAAGATAATTTCTTTTGGTTATGCTCCCTGCATAAAGAGGCGGAATAAAAAAGAAGGAGCGCTGTTAACTCCGCCTCGCAAGGGAGTTCCATGCGCACTCCTGCTGGATGCATTCAAGTATCGGCGAGAGATCATTCAAACCGCGCCGAGCCGGCGCGGTCCGCCAAGTATTCGGTGAAGTCTTCGAAGTAAGAAACCGGAGACCGCCAATGCCTCGCCTGCAACGCATAATGGCCGCCGGGTTTCCACAGCACGTGGTTCAACGCGGCAACAATCGCGAAGATTGCTTCTTCGCCGAAGCCGATCGTGCCGCCTACCTGCATTGGCTGGAACGGGCCGCGCGTACCTACCAGGTGGCCATCCACGCCTACGTGCTCATGGCGAACCACGTGCACCTGCTGGTCACTCCTGGTTCGGAGGGCGGCGTCTCCAGGATGATGCAGTATCTGGGGCGGCACTACGTTCAGTACATCAACAAGACTTATCGTCGCAGCGGCACATTGTGGGAGCGGCGGTTCCACGCGAGCGTGGTCGAGACCGAAGCCTATCTGCTCACGCTCCACCGCTACATCGAGCTCAATCCGGTGCGGGCCGGAATGGTGAAAGCGCCGGAGCAATACAAATGGTCGAGTGCAAAAGAGCATCTTGCTCCGGTGGGAAGCTCGTTGATCGTTGATCATGACGTATATGTGCGCCTGGGTG
>WNGQ01008078.1_pt1 | contig 10066 bp, 8 predicted proteins | sample 5407661 | NCBI WGS metagenome assembly WNGQ01 (sample SAMN13153382, study PRJNA577476) | soil metagenome | isolation source: 60 cm soil or saprolite under Garry oak tree replicate 2 | place: USA:California | collected 2016-06-15 | reverse complement strand
CCCGCTCCGAAGAGAACCTAGCGTTAATTCAGACGATGTGCGGCGAGAACAGCAGTGCGATCTCAACTCTTACGCAGTTATTACAAACGCCATATAACAGCTGGCTTTACTACACATCGTCCATTTCGCCTGCACTTTTGAGACTCGATCCGACTTGGGACCCTCTGCGCTCCGATCCTGCTTTCCGAAAACTCTATGAGGAAAAACCGCACTGAATACTCGCAATTTTCTAACGGAACTGAAACGGCGCAACGTTTACAAAGCCGCAATCGGAGAGATGTAGCGGATCGTTGACGGAGTTCGCGGTGCTTCTATGCTCGGAGCGATGGCTAAAGTTGCGTCAAAACCGTCTGCGCTCATTGACACGCGTGTCATCTACTGCGGGGACAATCTCGAGCAGCTAAGGAAGCTGCCCAACGCCTGCGTTGATTTGATTTACATCGACCCGCCGTTTAACTCGAACCGCAACTACGAAGTCTTCTGGGGCGAGACGAAAGAGAAACGCGCATTCGCAGATCGGCATGCATCAACGCAGGCTTACATCGAGTTCATGCGCCCACGTTGTGTGGAGTTGCACCGCGTGCTGAAGAAAACCAGCAGCTTCTACTACCACTGCGACTGGCACGCCAGCCACTACGTCAAAGTGATGCTCGACCAGATTTTTGGCGATGATCAATTTCAGAGCGAGCTCATTTGGCAGCGCGCGTATAGTCACGGAAACGTTAGCCGCAGTTTCGGCAACATTTGCGACAGCATTTTCTTTTATGCGAAATCTAATCGATACACTTGGAACCAATTATATGTACCGTACAACGAAGTTCATCTCACGCGTGAGTTTCGCCGCGTCGATTCAAGCGGTCGGCGGTTTACGCTAAGCGACCTTCGGAATCCCGGAGTACGCCCGAATCTTCGGTATGACTACACCGCGAGCAATGGGGTGACATACAAGCCGCATCCGAACGGCTGGGCAGTTAGTAAAGAAGTGATGGAACAGTATGATCGTGAAGGAAGACTCCACTTCCCCAAAGTGGCGGGCGGTGGTCGCTTGCGGCTCAAACGCTTTCTGGATGAGACTAAAGGACAGCACATGCAGAATCTTTGGACTGACATCCCGGCGCTGCATCCGATGTCGAAGGAACGTCTCGGGTATCCGACGCAGAAACCACTTGAGCTGCTCGAACGGATTGTTAGCGCAAGCAGCAATGAAAACGATATTGTGCTCGACGCATTCTGCGGATGCGGAACTGCATTGGTTGCCGCGCAGAAATTGAAACGTCAATGGATCGGGATCGATGTTTCGCCAACTGCGTGTCGTGTGATGGCAAAGCGATTGAAGAAAGATTGCGGACTGAAAGAGGACGAAAAGCTTTGGGAAATTGGACGCGGTTTTGTTGTGCGCGATTTGCCGAAAACCGAAGCAGAACTTCGCAAGTATCCAGCGTTTGAGTTTGAAAATTGGGCTGTTGTCGCGCTCGGCGGAATTCCAAACAAAGTGCAGGTCGGCGATCTTGGAATCGACGGTCGCATTTATCCGGTAAGCGCGATACCGGAATTGCGCGTAAAAGAAAACGTCGAAATGGATTTCATGGATGTTTGGTATCCGATCCAGGTGAAGCAGACCGATAAAGTCGGACGGCCCGATGTCGACGCCTTCGAAACTGCGATGCAACGAGCAAAGCGCAAGCTCGGCTACTTTGTCGGCTTTGAGTTTAGTCGCGACGCTCTTTTCGAAATCGATCGCTTCCGCCGCCAGAGCGGCTGCGAAATCAAACCGCTCACGGTTCGCGAGATATTAGATGAGGAAATCGGAAGAAAGCTCGTGTAAAGCGTGAGCTATGACGAGCTATGAACAAGCAACAGCTAATAAATGCACTTGTTCCTATAATCCACGCTGCACTTTCGGGCGACCCAGAGATAGCACGCGCTGAGACAGCAACTCAGTTCTTCTTTAAGGGTAATGGGAGCTTAACGCTTTCTCATGCTGAAGCAGCGAAGCTGCGAGAAGCGTCGATTCTGATTTCGCGGGTTTTTCCCAAAGTCGGCAATCGCACTCGGGACCAAGAACTCAACCGCTTCTGCTGCCGGTTCATACCCGAACTCAAGGCCGGTGTTCGGCGCGACTCAATAGCCGCGGCCCTGCCGGTTTTACTGGATTGCCTCCAATCCTTTAGTGAGGACTCTACGACTGTATATGTCGAGGCTTGCGGTCTGGATTTACAGTTACCAGAATGGATTTTCGGGCCGGCGCGATTCATGAAGGGAGATCATCCCGAGATTGAAACTGACCACTCGCAAATCATTACTTCGGACGGACACAGGCCTGATCCGCTCAAAGCGGATCAGATAGTTGCACAAATCAAAGTTCAAGGAGAAGCAGACTACGCTGTGGATACGGTCGTGAACCGTGTCGGTGAGGTGCTTGATGTTATTCAATTCCTGTCGCTACGGGAGAATCCGGGTTCATGGGAAGCTGATGGACTTTGCTTCGGCCTCTACTGTTGTGAGCCGATTCCGCCGATCTCATCCAGCATTTGGTCGTTAACTTCTCGAGGACCAACTTGGTCATCATCGAAGGGAATTCCTCCTGTGATCGTGACAGCCCCGAATGTCCGGTTTGTGGTAAACGACAAGACAGATAGCCGCTTTGCAGAACGAGCCGGCGAACAATTATCGTCGTTACTTGTTGAACTTGCTCCGAGCGCCTTCGATCAGAACCTACTGACAGCGACTACGTGGGTCGCCAACGCGATACGTGAAAGGAATCTCGCCAGAAAGTATCTGAGCTTCTATGTAGCAGTAGAGGCGTTGTTGGGTCGGGATAAGCTGGAGTGGAAGGAAAGCGAGGGATTTCAAAAGCCAATCCTACCTATTCCTGAAGGTGTCGCTTTCATACTTGGTCGAGGCGTCGATGGCAGGCGAAAGCTCTCTTCCCAAATGAGCAATTTGGCGAAAACGCGGAACAGAATTGTCCATCGGGGTTATACTGAAATCGATGAAAGCGATCTTCGCCTTCTTGGAAGCCACGCTTGGAGTTGCTGTTGGCAAGCGGCCTTAAGGCGGGAACAATTCCGTCAGGATGATTCATTTCGTGATTGGCTGCTGAATCGAAAGTTCGGAAACGCGGACGAATAGCATTCTGCGCTTTGTGAGCTATTTCATATCGTCCCACGTTGAATTAAGGGAACGCGTCGCTGATTTTGGCTCAAGCAATAACAGCCGAGGCGCAGAGAATTCGAGAAGGGAACAATCAGTGCCGAGTTACATTTCAGTGACACATTCAAGAACACCATTTGCGATTTGCGTCCTGACCTGGTTCGCGCCTCTGGCCTCCGTTGGAATGTACTTGTCGATCGTGCTCGCGATCTTCGATATCGGGCCGCACATCATGGGCGGTGAGCGAGTTACGCGCACGGAATGGCTGCACATCGCAGCGCCACTCGTTGCCGTCATCGGAATTTTGATGGCAGTCATCTCTTACGGATTCGCGACTCAAAAACTGTGGTCGCGTCATCTCGTGATCGCGATGTTCAGCTTGATCGTTGTTTATGCGTCTATCCTTGGCGCGCTGAATCTGATTCATCGCGCGATCATGTGGCGCGCGCTTGTCAACGCCTCGGTTTTTGGTGGCGCGTCCGTTTGGTACTTTTATTTCAAACCAAACGTCGCCGCTTATTTTCGCGAGCTTGCGAACCGATGACCTAACGGCTCGCAGAGCCGTGGCTACAACTTACTTGATCGAGAAATAACCAGTTCATCCACAATCTGTGGCAATGCCACGGGAGCTGACTCGCGCACCCGTTGTGTCGCGAATTGTGAAAGCGGCGTTTCTTCCGGATTCACTTCGATTAGTTCGCCATCGCTGGAGATGGCGCGCAGCGTCCAATCGATGATGTACCCAAACGTGGCAGTTGTTCCGGCCACAATCACGAAATCGCAAGGGCCGTCCTCCAAATAATTCTCTACCCTCCGAAGTTCGTGCCACGGTAATTGTTCGCCGAACCAAACAACCCCGGGTCGCATCAGCCCATCGCATCGCGGACATTCCGGAAGATCGATATCTTCGCTTTCATGCTCGTGCTCATGATCGTGTCGGCTAAAATCGCAGCGCGAGCACCGCGTGACAAAAATATCTCCGTGAATTTGCACCATCTTCTCTTTCGATGAGCCAGCGCGTGCATGCAGATCATCCACGTTCTGCGTGACCAGCAGGAACTCCTGCGCGTGTTGCGCCAGTTTCGCGATCGCCTTATGCGCCGCATTCGGTTGCGCATTGCAAATCCGTTGGCGGCGTTCGCGATACCATTCCCAAACTAATCCTGGATCCTTCGCGAACGCTTCCGGCGTAGCCAGCTTCGCCGGATTGAGATTCCGCCAGTAGCCGTCCTTCCCGCGAAATGTCGGGATTCCGCTTTCAGCTGAAACGCCAGCACCAGTGAGAACAAGAACGCGTGCGTCGAGCATGGTGAAACAGTGTCGATCCCGCGCGCAAGATCGACAATCGATTCTGCGGCTGCATTCAAAAAAAGATCGCGTCGCTTGTCGAACACACGTATGACTCGAAGCGAAGTTATTCCTTTATGAAACAACAAATGCTGAAATCCGCGTTGCTCATCACGATTTGCCTGCAATCCGCGTCCGTCGTTGCCGCGACGGATACTCCGGAAACGCGCCGCCGCGAAGCCGAACGTTACCTTCAGGCTACGCCACCGAAGGCAATGTTCGAGGACATGGCCGACAAGATGGCTGCGAACCTTCCGGCGGCTGAGCGAGAGAAATTTAAACAAACGTTGATCTCGCAGCTCGACATCCCGGCACTGACCAAAGCGATGACTGACGCGATGGTAAAACATTTCACCACTGAGGAGCTGAAGGCATTGGCCGATTTTTACGGCTCGCCGGTCGGGAAATCGGCGATGCAAAAGTTCGGTGCATATATGGCGGAAGTAATGCCAACGATGGAGGCTGAGATTATGAAGGCGCAGGCGAAAGCGAACCCATCACTCCCGAATCAGTCCCCGCGCTAAGATCGACTGGATCGTACTTCTGAAAAACCGCGCTCGAGCCGTGGCGGCCGATCGGGCATGGATTTACTGTACGGGGCGCTTGTAGCAGTCGCCGAATCTAAATTTCAGGCGCTTGGCACAAGCGCCTCTACAACCGAATCAATCCCAGCGGATCTGGTGGCCGTTGTTTTGTTCTTCGAGCCAGCTGATCAGCGGCTTGAAGTATTCCATCATGGCGCGAGTGGATAATCCCGTCGCGGATTGCGTGCTTTTCGTCCCTTGCCACCTTGACTGGCTGCACTCTTGCCCAGCACCACAGCGCACAATACGCGCTTACTTTTTCTTCGATTCTTTCGACTCGCGCTCGGGTTCCTTCGATTCCTCAGGTTCCTTTGATTCTTTGCGCTCTTTTTTGGATTCGCCCGGGCGATATTCTTCCTGCTCGGCGGCAGCGAAGGCTTTCTCCAGGCCGACCATGTCTTCGCCGGGCCGAAGCGTATCGAAGGTTTCGGCTTCTTTACGCAGTTGTTCCTCGGTGTAGTTGGCGGCTTTGATCGACAAGCCGATCCGGCGCTCGAGTTTGTCCACCTTGATGACACGCGCTTCGACTTCCTGGCCGACCTTGAGCACGTCTTTCACTTTCGCAACGTGATCTTCGCTCAGTTGCGAGATGTGGACGAGGCCGTCGATGTCGTCTTGCAATTGCACAAACGCGCCGAAGCTGGCGAGCTTGGTCACTTTGCCTTTCACCAGGTCGCCGATCTTGTATTTCTCATCGATGGTCTTCCACGGATCTTCGGTCAGCTGTTTGATGCCGAGGCTGATCCGCTGATTTACCTTGTCGATGTCGATGACGACGGCTTCGATTTCGTCGGCTTTTTTAAAGACTTCACTCGGATGATTGATCTTGCGGGTCCAGCTCAAATCGGAAACGTGGATCATGCCGTCGATGCCTTCGTCGAGTTCCACGAATGCGCCGTAGGCGGTCATGTTCCGAATCTTGCCTTTCACGGTGGTGCCGATGGTGAATTTCTTCTCGATCTCATCCCACGGGTTGGGTTCGAGCTGACGCAGGCCCAGTGAAATTTTTTGTTCCTCTTTGTTTACACCCAGCACAACAGCTTCGACTTCCTGCCCGGAGCTGAGAATGTCGGACGGGCGCATGATGCGTTTGGTCCAGGAAAGTTCGGAGACGTGGATGAGACCTTCCACGCCTTCTTCAATCTCAACAAACGCGCCGTAAGGAACGAGGTTCGTGATTCTGCCTTTGATGCGCTGACCAGCCGGGAAACGTTCCTCGATCTGATCCCAGGGATTCTTCTGGGTCTGCTTGAGCCCTAGAGATACGCGCTCTTTTTCTTTGTTGATGTCGAGCACAACGACTTCCAACTGCTGCCCAACCTTGAGCAACTCGCCGGGATGTCCGAGCCGGCCCCAGGTCATATCGGTGATGTGGAGCAGGCCATCCATGCCGTCGAGATCGATGAATGCGCCGAAGTCGGTGAGATTTTTCACGTTCCCGATCACGCGGTCGCCAACATTCACGCCTTCCATGAATTTCTGCCGCTTTTCGCTGCGCTCCTGCTCGATCACCTCGCGCCGGCTGAGCACGACGTTTTTGCGGTCGTCGTTAAGTTTAACAATTTTGAAATCGTAGGTATTGCCAACGAATTGCTGCAAATCCTTTGGCGGAACGACGTCGATCTGAGATGCCGGCAAAAACGCCTCGACGCCGATGTTTACCATCAGGCCGCCTTTCACCACCGATTTTACCTTGCCTTTGATCAGGCCATCCCCCTCGAAAACGTGCACGATTTTGTACCAGTTTTGGCGGTAAGCGGCTTTTTCCTTTGAGAGGACAACCATGCCCTCGTCGTTTTCGAGCCGCTCGAGCAATACGTCCACTTCGTCGCCCACTTCGAGCGAATCGACATCATCAAATTCCGCTATCGGGATGACCCCCTCGGATTTATATCCGATGTCGACCAACACCTCGCGTGGACGAACTTCCAGTATGCGTCCTTTAACGATGCTTCCCTCGCGGAAGTCCGGCATCGGCTTCGACATCACATCCTGCATTTGCACCATAAAATAAAAAAGCCTCCTTCAGCGCCTGCTATAACGGCGGTCTATGGCCACCGAAATTTCCACGCAGCTGCAACCAGCGGGAACGGAGCGCCATACTAGGCGTTTTCGGCAGGCGGGTCAACTACTGCCGGACGAAACTGTAGAGGCTGCCGTGCCGGGTGCGGATTCTTATTAGCGCAGGCGACACGACTGCCACTTCGGCTGCCGAATTGGAGACTGGACGTTGGACGTTGAGCGTTCGGCATTTCCCCCTTAGGTTAAGAACCACATGTCGATCTTGCGCCTGGCATCCGTATTCATTCTGCTCGCAGCGATATCGCTTCGCGCGGAACCAGCACCTGCGGAGCAAAAAGTTCTCGACGCAATTAAATCCCCAGACCTCACGGTCGTGCATTTATGGGCGCCGTGGTGTTCGAATTGCCAGGCTGAATTGAAAAACGGCGGCTGGCTCAAAATGGCGAAAGACAATCCGCAGGTGAAATTCTATTTCGTTTCCGTATGGAACAGCGGCGAGGACGGGCGCGCGATGCTGAAAAAATTCGACATCGCCGATCAACCGAATGTCACGATTCTGGCCGATCCCGGGCCGCGCGGCAAAAATCACATCAAACAGTTTGCCAGTGTGCCGCTCTCGTGGATTCCAACAACCTGGGTGTATAAAGGCGGCGATCTGCGTTACGCGTTGAACTACGGCGAAGTCCGATTTCCAGTCTTGCAGCAATTTCTTGAGGACAGCAAATCGGAATGGTCGCACGAAAGCGAACCGAAGATCCAGTGAGGCCTTAGAATGATCGAAATTCCTCCCGTCCTGTCGATCTCGCACGATAAACCGCCAGCGATCCTTTCGCTGATCGGCGACACGCCACTGGTGGAGGTCACGCAGATCGACACTGGCCCGTGTCACCTTTTTCTCAAATTGGAAAATCAAAATCCGGGAGGGTCGATTAAGGACAGGATCGGGCTCTCGATGATCGAAGCGGCCGAGCGCGATGGAAAATTGGAGCCTGGCGGCACGGTCATTGAAGCCACGGCAGGGAACACCGGGATTGGCCTCGCGCTCGTTGCCGGCGCGAAAGGTTATCGCGTCCTGCTTGTGATCCCAGATAAAATGTCGCAGGAGAAAATTTCGCACGTGAAAGCGCTCGGCGCCGAGGTGCGGCTCACTCGTTCAGATGTGACGCGCGGCCATCCGGAATATTACCAGGACATGGCCGCGCGACTCGCTGAAGAAATCCCGGGCGGGTTTTACGTCAATCAGTTTAGCAATCCGGCAAATCCTCTCGCGCATGAGCGCACCACCGGGCCGGAGATTTGGGAACAGATGCGGCATGATGTTGATGCGATCGTAGTGGGGGTTGGTTCCGGCGGGACGCTGACTGGACTCGGCCGTTTTTTCAATCGCGTCAAACCGCGGCGTGGCATCGAAATGATTCTGGCCGACCCGACCGGCTCTGTTCTCTACGAATATGTCAGGACCGGCAAACTGGGGGAAGCAGGGAGTTGGGCTGTGGAAGGGATCGGCGAGGATTTCATTCCCGACATCGCGGACATGTCGCTGGTCACAGACGCATTCGAGATCGATGACGAGGAGAGTTTTGCAACTGTGCGCGAGCTGTTGCGCAAAGAAGGGATTTTCGGCGGCTCATCCACGGGCACGCTCGTGGCCGGCGCGCTGCGTTATTGCCGGGAACAAACGAAACCGAAACGCGTCGTCAGCTTTGTGGTGGACACTGGGAACAAATATCTGTCCAAGATGTACGACGATTTCTGGATGACGGAGCAAGGATTCATTCACCGCGCGCCGCACGGGGACTTGAGCGATCTGATTTCGCATCGTTACGAAGCCGGCGAAGTAATTTCAGTCGGACCGACGGACACGTTGCTGACCGCATTCAAGCGCATGCGCGACGCAGATGTTTCGCAGTTGCCAGTCGTCGATCAAAACGGGCGCGCCGTCGGGATTCTTGATGAATCCGATGTGCTCGTGAAAGTGCACCGGGATCCTTCGCACTTTAACGATTCGGTGAAAAATGCGATGACCGGTAGGCTCGAAACGCTCCCACCAACGGCAAAAATCAGTGATCTGCTGGAGGTTTTCGATCGCGGTCGCGTCACCATTGTGATGGATGACAATAAGTTCCTTGGGCTGATCACCCGAACCGATTTGCTCTCTTATTTGCGGCTGCACATGCCGAAGCAGTGAACCGCAGATTGCGCGGCGCGGCCTAGCCGCAACCGAACGCTTAACCGGGGATTACCGCCTTCGCCGAGGCTACGGCGTGGCAGGCGCTGATTAACGAGGATGTTTTTATGCGCGATATCCGCGCAATCCACGGTTAAGGTTAGATCCAAATGAAGAAGCAGCACGAGTTTGCAACACGGGCGATTCACGCCGGCCAGGAGCCCGACCCGTCCACTGGCGCGATCATGACGCCGATTTATGCAACGTCAACATACGTCCAGGAAAGTCCGGGCAAACACAAAGGCTACGATTACGCGCGCTCTATTAATCCGACGCGGCTGGCTTACGAACGTTGCATCGCCGATTTGGAAGGTGGCACCGGCGGATTTGCGTTCGCATCCGGGCTGGCTGCGATGTCCACTGCGCTGGAAGTGCTCGAAAGCGGTTCGCATATCGTCGCGAGCGATGATCTTTACGGAGGCACGTTTCGATTATTCGAGAAAGTCAGACGTCGCTCCGCTAATCTCGATTTTGCCTATGTCGATCTGACCGATGCGAAAGATTTCGAGCGCGCGATCAAGCCGAACACGCGGATGGTGTGGATCGAGACTCCGAGCAATCCACTGCTCAAGCTGATCGATCTGGAAGCGATCGCGAAAATCGCACGCGAGCACAAGATCGTTTCGGTTTGCGATAACACGTTTGCGACTCCGTGGATTCAGCGGCCGATCGAGGCCGGCTTCGATCTGGTGATCCATTCCGCCACCAAATATCTGAACGGACATTCCGACTT
>WNGQ01010110.1_pt1 | contig 10068 bp, 2 predicted proteins | sample 5407661 | NCBI WGS metagenome assembly WNGQ01 (sample SAMN13153382, study PRJNA577476) | soil metagenome | isolation source: 60 cm soil or saprolite under Garry oak tree replicate 2 | place: USA:California | collected 2016-06-15 | reverse complement strand
CCTTTTGAGTGGTCCGACGACTTTCTTATTCTCCCCATCGTTCCGCTGAAAGGCAAACCATTAAGTGTGTATCCACGCCCAGAGACTCGTGAGGAACTAGTGCAGGAGTTGTTGCTAGCAGCCGCAAGCTTCAAAGGGCTGGATGTGATCCATAGCAAAAACGTGCTTCATCGAGCCCTTGGGCCAGACTCTGTTTATGTGCTGCAAGGGGGCCTGTCACCCAAAATCGCCTTTACCAATTTCTTTGCGGCTCGTATGGGCACTAGCACCATCGCTGCCCCGCTTGACAAGCTTGCCCTGGCAGCCGAAGATCCTTATACCTCCTTCGATCTCGCTATAGGTTATGAGTTTGCTACACCTGTAACTGATATTTTTAGCCTGGCTTTGATTTTCTTTGAACGCATATCTGGTGTTTCCATCACTGCTATTCGCGCTTCAATTGAAAGTGATATTTCGTTCCCGGATCTTCAGCAGCGTTGGTCGTTGTTGCCCAGCGAAATTACTTCTGAGCTCGCCGGATTATTTAAGCAGATCATTTTGCCTGAGAAAAGTGCATCTATTCCCACAGCCAAAGAGATAGCAGCACGTCTAGGCGACCTGGCACGGCGCTTGCGTACAGAGACGACGCCAGAAGTAATGCTTCTCTTGGATGGCCGCTACAGGGTGCAACGTGTCCTGGGCAAGGGAACGATGGCGCGTACCTATCTTGCAAGCCTCAATGATTATGCAGGTGCAGGGTTGGAACTATGTGTCCTCAAACAATTTCTCCGAACAGAAGAAGTCTATGAACAGGCAGTAGCCGAGTATCGCACGCTGGAAAAGATTAAAAGCAAGTATCTGCCGCGCATTGCGGATATTTATCGACCTCAAGACGATGTACATATCAAAATGGAATACATTCCAGGCCCTACCCTCAAGGAACTTGAGGCAGAGTTTCCCTGGCCTCTGGACCGTTGGTGGACGTTTGCGCAAGATTTGATGACCGCGCTAGAGGAACTGGAAAAGAAGCAACTACTGCATCGTGACATCAAGCCGGAGAACATAATTCTGTACGAAGGTGACAACTATCCTGTTTTGATTGACTTCGGCTTCGCTATCCAGCAAGGTGTTGCGAGTACCGTTCGTGTCGCAGGTACTCCGCTCTACCTGCCGCCAGAGGCTCTTTCCGCACAAGTCCCACCGTCCTCTAGCGAACGCGTTGTTCGTATCCCGGCGCAGGTTACCGATGAGAAAGTGCGTAGAGTTGCGACAGCCCTATTGCGGGTCGTGTCCAACGATCCCTCGGAGCGTCCTGCATCCATAAAAGATATGCGCCAGGAGCTACAGGCCGTGCTCCTTACACTCGAAGAGGCTACCGAGGCATCCGAGTTACCAGAAGCGGTCAATTCCTGGGTAGAGAATATTCGCAGCCTCTACCGCAACAGTGAGAGTGGCAATGCCAACAACCGGGGCCTCGATACGCCGTTTGTACGGGAGACCTACGTTCCTACGGCGCTCGACGAGCAATTGCTGCCCGCACTCTTCAAGCATCTGCCGAAGGTTGTTTTCCTTTCTGGCAATCCTGGAGATGGGAAAACTGCTTTTTTGGAACAGGTGCTGGCAAAACTGGAAGTATCACAAGCAAGGTTTGTGAAACGTAACGCCAGTGGTTGGGAATGTGTCTATCAAGGCCATACCTTCCGCAGTTGCTATGACGCATCCGAGGCATATGCGGGTCTTAGTGCAGATGAACAGCTTGCAGAGAAGTTGCAGGGACTGGATGGATCGAGTGAACCTGCTATCGCACTGACAACGCTAATAGCGATCAATGATGGGCGTCTCGTGGATTACTTTGACCGCAATAAAGCACGTTATCAGTGGTTGGCAGAACAGATAGAACGGTTTGGGGATGAGAGTGACTTGGAAGAGTTGAACATATGGGTGGTGGATTTGAAGCGCCGTACCTTTGTGAATATGCCCGATACTAAAGAACCATCTATCTTTCTGCATGTACTCCAAAGTTTTGTTGAAGCAGAGCACTGGAAAATCTGTGAAGACTGCGCAGCCAAAGTCGTCTGTCCCATATATAGTAATGCTGTCGCGCTCCGTAAGCCTAGAGTGCATCAGCGACTTGAATACCTGCTGCTGCTCACTCACCTGCGCCGCCAGCGTCATATGACGATGCGCGACCTGCGCTCCGCCATTGCCTACCTGATTACAGGTAATACCAGCTGTACAGAGGTGCATCGTGCAAGACATGATAATGAATCCGGAGTCTCGCTGCTCAACCTGGCCTACTGGCGTTCGGCTTTCGCATCACTTGAGATGAACGATGAGCTGTTGAAAGATTTATCCTCGCTCGATCCGGCACGCTTTCCACATCCTCATCTCGATCGCTTTTTACATTTCCATCAGGCATTAGAAAATGGCGAGCAAAGGCGTCTCCTGTTCACCAACAAAGTTGATCTGCCCCGGCAGCGCTTCACAGATGAACGCGAATGGATGGCAGCAGTCAAACGGCGGCTCTACTTTGATATTGGTAAAGCGCAGACACCGAACGAAACAAATCACAGCATCCCTAAGATTCATTGGCGCGCACTCCTGCCCTACCAGTATGCGCACATTTTTGTTATGTTCCTCGATGATCGATTCTATGAGGAAAATGTTGAAAGAGTCCGTGAACGTCTCGCATTAGGCATACTGCGCTCAGACGGCATCCTGGAAGACGTGCCACCAGGCAAACTCAGCGTCCAGGTCAGTGCATCGGAAGAGCAGCAGCTGATCGTGCTCAAGCAATTCCCTCTGACAGACTTTAAGCTTTATCCGCTGCCGCTTTACGGTATGGATATGATAGAAGAGATTCCAGAAGTCATGATATTGGAGCACACGTCGGGGACGCCTCGCCTTGAGATCTCGCTCGACCTGTTTGAACTACTCATACGCCTGGCAGATGGCCTGTCGCCATATCCACTGGAATTCCAGCCACTGCTTGAAGATCTCAAACGCTTCAAAGATGCCTTGCTTTTGCAGGAGACACACGACCTCGTCCTGATCGAAAATCGGCATCGCGTTCATCACATCACCCAATGTGAAGGCAAAATTATCCGCACAGGATTGTAGAAGGAAAGAAGGAAATGTATGAAAGTCAAATTGCCAAAGGAACTGAGCGGCGTAAAGTTTCCTCTTGTTCTGACTATTGATATGAATAATTTTGATATCGATCTGTTTCTTCCTGCGCTCTTCTTCACCATCCTTGCTCAGGGACACGTAAAGGCGAGACAAACGAATGATCCTGAGAATATCAAGAGCTATATTGACGCACTGGCACAGCACCCGGCACTGCAGGGATTTGACATGCCTGCCGGACGTAGAGTATTGGAGCGCCTTGTTCGCACGACACTCATCACAACAGGTGGAGTAGGTCGCGCCAGCCGGGGCGAACAGATCACCTCCATTGTGCCGTATACATTGTTGGCGCACAAGGCTGGTTTCCCCGTAGAGACCAGCCGCCAGCGTAGAGCCGATACGTTTCTCTACCAGGCGCTCCTAGATAAAATGTACAGGGCCGATGATAGGCTTCAAGAGAAAATCACGGAGATTTTCGGGCGCGGTGTAATCATTGGCAATTTGCCAGAACTGGGAGGGAGATATGACAACAAGACTGAATTAGACACATTGACACGTTTATCCATTGCCTTTTTAGACGGGCTCCAGAACACGCGCACGGGACTGTTAATTCGTGAAAAAAGTATTATACCTGCCTGTCCCATGCTTGTTGATGAGCTTGCAACTGACCTGCTGCTGTACCTATCTGGGTATTATAAGCTTATGCCTACTCAGGCCTTTACCTATAACCTGCGCGCGCTCATCAACTTCGAACTCTTCAACTACACCCTGAAACTTGTTTATGCAATCAATCAGCTAGTGCAGGACCCAGAAACTCTACCGGACGCGATGGGCGACCAGCTTAAGCCATCACCTCCTCAACTCTACCTCGATTTTACACTCGATGCGCGTGGGTATAGTCAGGAGATGGCGAAGGCCTGTGTACGCCGCGATATCGAAGCCTATCAACAATTCCTTCCATCAGTTCTGCGCCTCAGATTGCTAGATCGCTATGCTGAGCAGTTACGCAATAATACGCTGCGGCGTGCGAGGGTTGATGCCATCCTTGATGGCAGTACAGCCGGTCCGCCTTACCTCCAACGCCTGCTCTTGTTGCAAAATGACCCCACTCTGAATGTGCATATCCAGGCTCGTGCCCAGGTCGACGAGGAACTCATTCGCGCTGTGAACAGGCTTCCAGAAGATGGAGACAATGAGGAAGCGCTTGATTGGCTGGATGAAATTACTGACGTGGCTGAGACAGATATCGATAGGGTCATCAATCTTCTGGTGGAGGGTCAGCGAGATGAATCGATCTCACACTTTATAAGTTGGTTTTGGGGTGTTGGAGGGATGAAAAAGCCACATGGGGTACTGGCAGGCACTATTCGCCGCTATTCATGGCGATATGCCCCTTCGAACGATCTTCTGGGGGTGTTCGTTCAGGTCGCTGCAGTGCGACTTTCCCAGCAGGGATTGCAACCGATCCGCCTGCGGGAGTTCCTGGCATTTTTAGAGGAGCGTTTCGGCATACTCATAGATCGTCCACCCGACGTGTTTAAGGGTTCTGAGTACACTGCTGCGGCACGTGACAATTTGCGCGCTATGCTGGGTCGCCTGCGGCAGATGGGCATATTCCGTGATCTCTCGGATGATTTTACAGTGCAACGCCTGCATCCTCCCTACGCAGGCACAGAGACAATACGGGTGGAGGCATAAACAACCTATGAGTATGATACGAACAGAACTGCTCGCAAAAGAAATATTCGACCAGTTGAAGGGCACGGCAGTTGGGCATTGCGCACGTGTGGACTTCCTTGAAGAAACGGAGGCAATCACGCTATGTCGATACATGGCGCAGCGCTATGCAGGACAGCACATCACTTTTCACGTTCTGATCTCTCCTACAGTACCGGAGCAAAAGGAACCAAGCTTTATCACAACGGATGAGGCAATTGAGATAAGAAACCGCAAACGTGAACGTCTTTGTCTCTTCATTCCTTCAAACCTCGTAGATGCTGCATACAGTTCACTTGCCAATTCATTCGCCATAATCGATGGTCGGAAACTACACGCGGTTATTCTGAAACGTGTGATGGGACTACTGCCTGCAGAGGCGCAAGATGTGCTCCGCTTTGTCTCGCGCGGCACGCTGCAGGCCAGTTACGATCAACGTTTGGACTTTGCAATGGCGGCGCTTGAATTACAGCAGTCTGGCGACATCTCTCAGTTTGGCCTGGAGCTATGGCGTGTGGGTTTGATTGCGGATGCCAGTCCCGACTTTGTTGCCAACTTGAAGAGCAATGGTCACTGCACGCAGGCATTGGCACACCCATCACGTGTCAGTGCCATGACGCGCGAACGTATTCAGAGTCTGAAAGTAGATAAACAAACTGCCCTGGCCCTGGGACTCTTCTTCCGGGGGAAATCGTTGAATGATGTGCAAACCTGGTCACATGATCTCGTCTTGCAGGAGAGCTTAACCTTTGATTGTTGGAATTTCCCCGAGTTGGATCAGAGCGACATTCGCAAAGTGTTGGTTACACCTTTTGTCAATGCGAAGGGCCTGGTTGAGCGATATTGTCGCCTTGCCCAACCCGATGAAGCGAATGGGAGCCTTAAAGCTGCATGTGGCCCTAAAGGAACGATGGTGGTACGCTGGACGAGTGACCCTGTTCAACCAAGTAACCTGAGTAGCTGGAGTGTCAGAATTGTTCCATCTGATGGCGAGGGCGACCTGGATGAAGAGAGCGACTTCATAGAGCCCAAAATACCGCGCGTGCCGGGACACCTACGTAGTGTGACGATTAAACTTGATATCGAGGAAGAAGAGATCCCTACCTGCCCTGTCATTGTAAGGGTAGCGCCACTGGATGCAGCAGGCAATGAGATTATCGAGGAAGAGACAAGGAAGAGTATTTATGGGATCAGCACAGAATTTTTCCTGGTCAAGGATATTTCGGCTTCACTACCTGCACAAAATCGTGAGAGCCGGAGCACCGTCCCAACGGTGGCGTTTGGTCAACTCGAACTCGCAATGCAAATGGGCGACCAGGTACTGGAGGAACCAAAGGCGCAGTGGATTTATAAAGACCTTGCGTATTTTAACCTGTCCTATCCTGGACACGGAGTGCTCAATATAGGCTTGAGCAATGTGCTATTAGAGCTTGAGAAACAGATAAGGGAGCGGCCTCGTCAGGGCGGTTGTTTCACACTTTCCGTAGATGAGGTGCGTCCTGTCGAAGCGAATGCTTTCGTACCTCAACCTTTGCAGACGGAGCATGCAGCATGGGCATCGTTCTGGAAGGTACGCGAGGCGTTCTTCACTCGGCTAAAAAAAGTGGCATTGCGCGATCTGGTGGAGACTGCAGACTGGACCCCAGAACTCGCAGGATCAGCTGTACGTTATGCACAGAGCTATCGAGACCTGCTCGATACGCTGGTTTCCGCTGGATGTGAGCCTATTGAAGTGCTGAATGCTCTTGCGGTTGATACACTGCTTGTTAAGATAGCCGGCAAAGGCGATGCGCAGGAAGAAGCAGTGGTTATTTTGCCAACTCATCCCCTCAGAGTCGCATGGTTTGCTAACTATACACAACTGCTGCGGACATGGGAAAAGCTGCTGATCGAGTTGCCGAAGGCTGAGCGTAAACGAGCCGTCGATATACGGGCACTGCGATTGTTAGCGCCAATGAATATCCCGGTCTTCGCGTTTCATACAGCCTCTACGGAAGCATTTACGTTCTTTCAGAATTTGCGTTTCTTTCACGGCGTAGCGCTGCCCGCAGGCGTTCCCGATCCTCATCGCCGCTGTAGCGATCTTGCGCTTATCCTGGGTATTGGTCACGACCAGGTAATGATGGGGGATATTCACCCCGAACATTTAAAGGAGCTGCTCGCACGTTTTAAGGAGTTGCACCCCTATGTTGATACCCTTGTCACAACGCTTGTGAACCCTGATCGTGGTGATTTCTTTGCGGAAGCTATGAGAACACTTTTCCCAGCAAGGATTTCCAGCGAGGAAGATGAAGAGGAACGCAGCACCCCGACATTCCAGATCACTGCCTATGTGCAAGATGGACACCAAAGGTCACTCAAGGCCTTAGAGGAAGTACGACAGCAGATGGATCAACAGTATCCACGAGCAAGCGATTATTTTTTGCCTGGCATCTCGACAACATTGCGACCTATCAGTCAGTTAGAAAGGAAAGCTCCTCCAGAAGCGCATATCGCAGTTGTGACCGACTTTACGCACCCCACTATCGTGACACGACCAATTGCGCAAGAGACGAGGGGTGATGCCAGCAGTTTCTCGCTGTATGGTCTTATCACGCGCTTCGTCTCACGGTTTGTTACAGATGAGAGTGGGTTGCTCTGGCTTCATCGCATTGTCCTGGAAAATGCGAAGAAAGCAGATCATCCTGCTGGTGCCAAATACAATGAGACTTTAACAGACCTCTACGACGCTTTCCTTGATGCATGTGGATACCTCTCTACGAAGCGTACTGGTAGAAATCCCATATTGGAAGTACGGCTTGGAACAGAGCGACGTGAGCTCTTAGAACGCCTGCATACGAATACCAACTGGGTCATTACCCTGGATCGTTTTTTCACGCTTGACTATTATGATTCTCCCAATCATCCGGGGCTTGGCGATGTTGCTCGCAAGTATGTACTCGACTATACTCCTGAGTCTATCGAAGGGTTAGGGCATCGTATGATGGTGACAACAGCCTGGCATGAGGAGATTGAGGCACTACTGGGCCAGGCCATGAATGACCTCGGCTTCGCAAGTGTAGATCAGAGCGTCAGCCACTTGCTGCATCACCTGAAAACCATCTCCGGGCGATTAGCACTGCAGGCGCTTGAATCTCCCACCAATGCAGAAGCAGCAGTAGGGCTTGGTGTGGTTACGGCATGGCTACAAAAGACCCATCGCCTGAGGCAGGCTGTGCTTATACCGGTAGACATCTATCCCCAACTTTTCTCACCGGAAGGTTCGGGCAAAGCCCTGCGAGGTGAACGACGATGTGATCTGATGCTGGTCTCCTTCAGGCGTAACATTTTCGATGCCACCTTCATTGAAGTGAAGTGGCGCAGAGGACAAGCGCGCCTCCTTCAGGGACTAGCAGCAGATATGGCACTCCAGATGGAGGGGTCAGCACAGGCTATGCGCAATCGCTTCTTCAATGAGAACCGCATTGATAGTGTCCTCCAACGCTCCTACCTCGCGAATGTCATCCGCTTCTACTTTGAGCGGTCCCGCCGCTATAACCTGTTTGATCCCGCGGCTGAAGCACCCTTCATTGAGCAGCTCACAAGGCTGGAAAAAACCGGATTAGAGTTCAGGCCTGCCTATGAGGGTTATGTTGTCAGCCTGGATGGTACGCAACGTAAACCCTTGCTTATTGATACACAAACAGAGAAGGCGAAAATAGTCGTTCTCACAGCTAGAGACCTGGAAGAAGCTACTGAATTCTCGCCGCTCCTGGTGTGGCCTCCTACTAACAATAGCAGTGACCCAGTGGGGGTTGATGTTGAAAATGAGATCTCGCAAGACAATAGCTTCGATGGCGATTTATCAGACACAATACCACAAAAAATTGAGGAGCAGGAAGCGGTATCGGACGTACATCTCGATGAGAATAGACCAGATCGCCAGGGCGATGAACAAATGCCGACTGGCACAGGAGAGATTGTCATTCCATTGGGAGAAGCATCGGGAGCGTCTATCGAATGGACACCGAGTACAAAAGGGAGCCCCCATCTGTTCATTCTTGGCATTCCAGGGCAGGGAAAGTCATGGACCGTTACACGCATCCTCTGTGAGCTAGCCAAACAGCATGTACCGGCTATGGTGCTCGATTTTCATGGTCAATTTGCGGACCCACAGGGAACGTACATGCAGATGATCCATCCATCAGTGCTTGATGCAGCGAAAGGGCTGCCGTTCTCACCCTTCGAATGCACGCAAGAGGAAGGGATGGGGAGTTGGAAGGCCACCAGCTATGCTCTCGCTGATATCTTCGCGTATGTCACCGGTCTTGGGATAACGCAGCGCGACGTTGTACAAACCGCAATACAGGATGCATACAGAGAGCACGGTTTTGAAGATGGAGACGCCACAGATCTGGAATACCCCACACCGCAAGAGGTACTCAAACGTATAGAACAAAAAGAGCAAATGCGTCACATATCCAACGTCTCTGCACGCTGTCGTCCCCTGCTAGAGATGGATCTCTTCCGTCCTATGAGAGGCGCTCCTGACATGCTCTCTTCTATTCGGCGTGGGTTAGTGATAGACCTGCACAACCTCTATGCGGAGACATTACAACTTGCAGCAGGAGCTTTTGTACTGCGTAAGCTCTATCGAGATATGTTTACCTGGGGCTATGCGGATCGCATACGTCTTGCTATCGTCTTAGATGAAGCACATCGTCTTGCGCGAGACGTGACCCTTCCCAAGATTATGAAGGAGGGGCGCAAGTTTGGCATAGCAGTCGTAGTTGCCAGTCAGGGTATAGGTGACTTCCACCAGGATATTCTTGGCAATGCAGGCACAAAAGTCATCTTTCGCACAAACTATCCAGACTCCAAAAAAGTATCTGGCTTCATCAGAGCTCGTCAAGGCCAGGACTTGGCGGCACGTATCGAACAGCTTCCGGTGGGTTCTGCCTATGTACAAACACCTGACATGGCTTTTGGTTCCATAGTTCAGATGTACCCGCTGGAATAGACAGTTTTGAAATTGGTTTTGCTTTTGTCTTCGGCCTTATTCATCAGGCACATCTTCGATCAAGTGCGATGGGGGAACGCCGAGCGCATCCGCCAGCCGGTTAATTGTCGCTGTGGTCACTTCTGCAAAGGGGTCACGAAAGAGCCTGCGCACGGTACTATAGGCTACCTCAGATTTGATGTGTAGCTTCGTCATAGACATGCCACGTTCCCTGGCAACTTCTTTTACGCGTAACCGCAATCTCATGC
>WNGQ01008074.1_pt1 | contig 10070 bp, 8 predicted proteins | sample 5407661 | NCBI WGS metagenome assembly WNGQ01 (sample SAMN13153382, study PRJNA577476) | soil metagenome | isolation source: 60 cm soil or saprolite under Garry oak tree replicate 2 | place: USA:California | collected 2016-06-15 | reverse complement strand
AGAAGAACGGCACGTTGGCCTCGCCCGCGATGGCCTTGGCGAGGAGCGTCTTGCCCGTGCCGGGAGGGCCGACGAGGAGCACGCCCTTGGGGATCTTGCCCCCGAGCTTCTGGAACTTGGGCGGGTCCTTGAGGAACTCGATGATCTCGCGCAGCTCCTCCTTGGCCTCCTCCACGCCCGCCACGTCCTGGAAGGTGACCTTGTTCTGCTTCTCCGAGATCAGCCGCGCGCGCGCTTTCCCGAAGGACAGGGCCTTGGCGCCCCCTCCCTGCATCTGGCGCATGAAAAAGATCCACACGCCGATGAAGAGCAGCATGGGCACCCACTGGAGCACGTAGGCGTACCAGGGGTTGTTGTCCTCGGGCTCCACGGCGATCTTGACGCCCTTGTCCTTGAGGGCCTTGATCAGATCGGGATAGTCGGCCGTGAAGGTGCGGAAGGAGTTGCCGTCCGCGAGCTTGCCGCTGACGGACTTGCCGCGAATGAGGACTTCCTTGACCTCGCCCGCCTCCACGCGCTTGAGAAAATCGGAGAAGACCATCTTGTCGCGCGAGGGCTGGCTGGCCTGGAAGACGTTGAAAAGGACGATGACGATGAGCCCGATCACCATCCAGAGGGCGAGATTCTTGTAGAACGGCGAATTCATCGTGCCCCGAAGTATATCATAGCGCTCAATCGGATTTGGGCGCCCCGCCCGACCTGAATCGAGCCCTGAAACGCCGCTTATCCGTCCTCGAGAGCGTAGATTTCGGGCAGGTTCCTATACAGGCCGTCGACGTCGAAGCCATAGCCCACCACGAAGCGGTCCGGAATGACGAAGCCCACGTAGTCGAGCGGGACGTCGACCTGGCGACGTTCGACCTTGTCGAGCAGGGTGCAGACCTGAAGGCTCCGCGGATCCCGCGTCTCGAGGTTGCGGCGAAGATAGTCCGCGGTCCGGCCCGAGTCGACTACGTCCTCGACGAGGATGACGTTGCGGCCCTCGATGGAGATGGAGAGATCGGCGGTGAGGCGCACCACCCCCGACGACCGGGTCGCCGAGCCGTAGGAGGAGACTCCCACGAAATCGACGGCCACGGGAACGGGGATGGCCCGGATGAGATCGGCCATGAAGATGGCCGCGCCCTTGAGCACCCCTACGAGGAGCGGCGGGCGCTGGCCATGCTCACGCCCGATGGCCCGGCCGAGATCCACCACCCGGGCGGCGATCTCGCCGCGGGAGACGAGCACCCGGCCCGGGCGCGCCATGCGGCTACTTGGGCGCGACGAAGGCGGCCACCGAGCGCTCGGCGTGCATCCGGTCGGCCATGCGCTGAGCCTCGGCCTTGTTCTTGAACGTGCCCACGCGCACTCTGAAGCGGATCTGTCCGTCTTCGCCCGACGCTTGCGTGACGTAGGCGTCGAACCCTGCCTGGCGGAGCTGCTTCTCCAGGCCATCGGCCTGCGCGCGAGTCCTGAAGGCGCCCGCCTGGACCGACCAGGGCCCCGACGCTTCGGCTGTCGGCCGAGCCGCGTCCGCTCCGGCCTTGGCCTCCGGCGGGATGAGGGTCTCGTCATGGCCCGTGGAGCGACTCGGCGGTGGGGGCGACGCGACGGGCTCGGCTCTCGGGATCGCGGGCTCCGCCGCGGGCCTGGTCTTGTCCGCGTTGCGCTGCGAGGCGTCGGCGGAGCCCCGGCCCAGAGGCGCGGTCAGCGTCTGGTAGAACGTGAGCTTTTGATCGACGGAGGACACGGGCTCCACGTCGGCGCTGGACAGCCCGCCGCGCTTGCCGGGCGGGATGGTTTTCCTCGCGCCTGCCTCCGCGCTCGCCGTCATGGCGACGGGACGGCTCCACTGTCGGCCCACGAGCACGCCGAGGGCGAACGTCAGGCCCATGATGAGGGCGCTCGCGGTCAACAGGGCGATCCACTGCGCCCGCCCCGGCCTGCCCCTCCCCCGCCCTCTCGCCACGGGCCTCATGCGAGTTACATGCTCTCCGGCGCGGACACGCCGAGCAGGTCAAGCCCGTTGCGCACCACCTGTCCCACCGCGGCCGCGAGGCCGAGACGCGCCAGGGTCAGCGCCCGGTCGTCCGTGATCACGCGGTGGGCTTTGTAGTACGGGTGATAGAGGCCGGCGAGCTCCGTCAGGTAGTACGCCACGCGGTGGGGCTCGCGGGCCTGCGCGGCTCCCGCGACGAGACTCGGATACTGCAGGAGCCGCTTGATGAGCCGCTGCTCTTCCGCGAGGCGGAGCGACCGGAAGTCGACCTGATCCCAGGAAGGGATCGCGAGCTTCTGCTCGGCCGCGGTGCGGAAAAGGCTCGAGACGCGCGCGTGGGCGTACTGGACGTAGAAGACCGGATTGTCGGCCGACTGCCGGGTGGCCACGGCGAGATCGAAGTCGAGCGGGCTGTCGTGGCGGCGCGTGAGGAAGGTGAAGCGCGCGGCGTCCCGCCCCACCTCCTCGAGCAGCTCTTCCATCAAGACGAATTCGCCGCGGCGCTTGGACATGCGCACTGGCTCGCCGTCGCGCAGGAGGGTGACGAGCTGGACGACGAGGACGTCGAAGCTCTCCGGCGGATGGCCGAGCGCCTTCATGGCCGCCTTGATCCGCGAGACGTAGCCGTGGTGGTCGGGGCCGATCAAGTCCACCACGAGATCGGACTGACCGAACTTGACGAAGTGATGGAATCCCACGTCGACGCCGAAGTACGTCAGCTCACCGTCGGACTTCCTCAGCACGCGGTCCTTGTCGTCGCCGAAGGCGGTGGAGCGGAACCAGAGAGCGCCGTCCTGCTCGTAAGTATGGCGGGCGGCGGTGAGGGCGGCGATGGCCCGCTCGGGAAGACCGGCATCCCGCACGTGGCCCTGCTCGTGCGTCCAGCTCTCGAAGCGCGTGCCATAGGATTCGAGCACCTGGCGCTGCCCCGCCACCATGCTGTCCACGGCCTTGCGCCCGAGGAGCTCGACGCGCTCGCCCTCGGGCCGCGTGGCGAGCGCGCGCATGGCCGCGGCGTCGGTGGCGAGCCACTCCTTGACGAGATCCACGAGGTATTCGCCCGGATAGGCGTTCTCCGGCAGCTCGGCCGTCTCCCCGAGAACCTGGCGAAGCCGCACGTCCACGGAGCGGGCGAGGGCCTCGAACTGATTGCCGGCGTCGTTGACGTAGAACTGGCACTCGACGGCCATGCCCTGCGAGCGCAGGATGCGCGCGAGGGCATCACCGACCGCGGCCGCGCGGGCGTTGACGATGACGAGGGGACCGGTGGGATTGGCGGAGACGAACTCGAGGAGGACGCGACGGCGCGGCGCGCTCATCGTGGTGCCGTACCGCGCGCCCGCAGCCAGGATCTCCTTGAGGGCCCCTGCGCACCAGTCCGCGGCAAGCGACACGTTCAGGAACCCCGGGCCCGCCACCTCGAGCGTCGAGACCATCGGGCTCACGGGGAAATTCTTTCTGATCGCCTCGGCGATCTCGCGTGGCGCCTTGCGGGCCGGGCGAGCCAGGGCAAGGGCGACGTTGGTGGCATAGTCGCCGTGGCTTTCTTCCCGAGGCATTTCCCAGAGCACGTCGTCAGGCACCGGCAGCCCCGCTTTGCCCAAGGCCTCTCTGAGCAGCGTCGACAAGAGTTCCGTGATTGAGTTCTGCATTCCGGGCCCGTTAAGATACGAATCGCCGCACGTGGCGGCGCCGATTCATCCTACAACGCGGGTCCAGCCGGGCGGCCAGAAATTAGGCGGCGGAAAGCGTCACGAGACGCTGGAGAGCCCCAACAGGCGGTAGACCGCGCCGATGTCGAGGGCCTCCCGCAGGGTATGCGCCAGGCGATCGTACCCAGCCTCCCGCAGGGCGCGATGATCGCGCGCCGCCGTCGCCGCTGCCGGACGCGCGCCTGCCCACTCGAGAACGCGACGCCGCACGAGACCTTCCTCGAGGAGGCCGTGGAGATAGGTCCCGCGCACGCGCCCGTCCGCCGACACCGCTCCTTCCGACGCGCCGTCTCCGCGAACGCAGAAGGGCGCGAGATCACCCTCGACGCGCGTGGTGCCCGCGTGGATCTCGTAGGCCTCGAAGTCCGGTCCATCGGGGAGGAGGCGGGCCTTAACGCGCTGCGTGACCTTGGCCGGCTCGAGCGTCGTGCGGAGCGGCAGCAGCGCGAGCCCCGCCTCCGCGCCGCCGCTCTCCACGCCGTGAGGATCCTCCACCATCCGCCCCAGCATCTGATAGCCGCCGCAGATGCCGAGGAGCGCGCCGCCCCGCCGGACATGCGCGACAAGCGCTTCGTCGATGCCGCGCGACTTGAGCCAGCGCAGATCCGCGATGGTGTCCTTCGAGCCCGGGAGGACGACGAGGGCGGCCCCGGCGAGATCGCGGGAACTTCCGGCGTAGACCACGCGCACACCCTGCTCGGACTCGAGCGGCGCGAAGTCGGTGAAGTTGGCGATGTGCGGCAGCTTGACGATGGCCACGGTGGGGGCCGATGACGGCCCGGAGGCCGGCGGGAAAGACGGCCCGTCCAGCGCGACGGAATCCTCTTCCGGCAGCGAGAGGTCGTGGATATACGGGACGACACCGAGGACAGGCCGGTGGGCCCGCCGCTCGAGGTCGCGCAAGGCGGAAGCCAGCAGTCTGGCGTCGCCGCGGAACTTGTTGATGACGAAGCCGGCCACGCGGCGACGGTGAAGAGGCTCGAGGATGGCCATGGTGCCCACGAGGCTCGCGAAGACCCCGCCCCGATCGATATCGCCCACCAGGAGCACGGGCGCCTTCGCCATGGCCGCCACGCGCATGTTGGCGAGGTCGCGGCGCATGAGATTGGGCTCGGCGGGGCTGCCCGCGCCCTCGATGACGACGACGTCGGCCTCCCGCGCGACCGCCGCATAGCTCGAGCGCACGGCAGGCCAGAGCCGCGCGGCCTCGCGGTAATACTCCCGCGCAGGCATGTCTCTCATCGCCTTGCCGAGCAGCACGACCTGGCTCACCGCATCCGCGCGAGGCTTGAGGAGAATCGGATTCATCTCGACGCGCGCGGCCACCCCGGCCGCCTCGGCCTGCATGGCCTGCGCCCAGCCCATCTCGCCGCCATCGGGAGCGACGTGGGCATTGAGCGACATGTTCTGCGACTTGAAGGGCGCGACGCGAAAACCGTCCTGGGCGAGGAGCCGACACAGGCCGGCCACGAGAATGGTCTTGCCCACGTGCGAGCTCGTGCCCTGGAGCATGATGGCGCGGGCCGACCGGGTCATCTCAGGGTAGCCATTGCAGCAGCAGGAGGCTCACGCACAGGCACGCGCCGGCGGCGCCCGCGAAGACGCGGACGGCGCGGTCCATGGCCGCGACATCGGGAGGTGGGCCGTCGCCCAGCCGGTAGTGCCCGCGCTTCTCGAGGGTGACGCCGAGGGCGCCCGCCATGGCGGCCATCGTCCTCCCCGCGTTGGGACTCGCGGTCAGGCCGCCGTCTCGCTGCATCGTCCGCCACGCCCTTCTCGCGGACTCGTGGCCGAGCCAGGCGCCGAGGCAGAGGGCCAGCGCGCCGAGACGCGCGGGAATCCAGTTGAGCACGTCATCGAGACGCGCGGAGGCGCCCCCCAGCTGCTCGAGCAGCCCCTCGCGATAGCCGATCATGGCATCGGCTGTGTTGACAGCGCGGTAGAGCCACGCCCCGGGCAATCCCGCCGCGAGGTAGAAGCAGAGCGGCGCCACCCAGCTGTCGGTGAGATTCTCCGCGAGGGACTCGACGGCGGCGCCGGCCGTGGCGCCGGCATCGAGATCGTCGGTCCGACGGCTGACCAGGTGGGCGCCCGCGGCCCGCCGGGCGATGGCCAGCGCGCCCGCGGCGAGCGCATCGCGAACCTGCCACACGGCGGACACCAGGCCACGGATGGAAAATGCGCACTTGAGCAGCCAGGCCTGGGCGCAGAGGGCGAGCGGCCACCAGAGGAGACCCGCGAGCGCCTGGAGAATGAGCGCTCCCATGATCGCCACGACGCCGACCACGACGATGAGGAAGACTCCGTACACGGCCAGGATCTCGCGCGGGAGGTGCCGGGCCCATGACCGGCCGACGGAGATCAGCGCGCCTATCCACGAGACGGGATGAAGCCGGCCCGGCGGGTCGCCCAGGAGCAGATCCCACGCCACGGCCAGGAGCAGGACGGCGAGAGGATGGACGGACAGCGGGCTTGCGGCCGACACACTCACTGGAGCTCGAAGATCACCGGCAGCCGGACGCGCAGGGTGCGTCTGGGCAAGTGCTCGGGCATGGGCACGGACGGTACCCTGCGCACGGCCTCGATCGCCGCCTCATCGAGGAGCCCGTGGGCCGACGAGGTGACGAGCGTCACGGCACGGACGCGCCCCGTAGGATCGAGGAGGACTTCGAGCTCGACGCGGCCGGACAGTCCCTGGCGCCGCGCCGCCAGCGGATAGACGACGTGCTCCTGGATGAGCCGGCGGAAGCGCGCGAGATAGGGCCCGAACTCGGCGGGTGCCTCGCCGCGATCGGGTCCGGGTCCCGCCGAGGCCAGCGGGGCGGCGCTCGCCCCCCCGCCCGACTGCCCTGCGCGCGCTGGCGCGCCGCTCGCGACAGCCCCGCCGGGCGTGGAGGCTTCCCCTGTGCCGACCTTGACGTCGTCGCTCGCGGCAGGGGGCGACATCGCGCGAGGCGGCGAGTCGACCGCCGCCGCGTCCGGGGCGGGGCGCGGCGGCGGCTCGGCCATCGCCCGCGCATCGGGCTCGGGCGCGGCGATGGGCGCCGGCGGCGGCGCGATCGGCGATGGAACGCGGGAGAGGAGACGCCGCGCGGGCGCGGGCGCGCCGGGCGCCGCCGCAGAGGGGCGCCGTCCGTCGCCGGAGCGCGCCCCACTGGACGACATGGCCTGCGCCTCGCCACCTTGGGCCCCGCCGGTCAAGCTGCCGCCCGTCAAATCTATGAAGAGCGGCTGCGGCTGCCGGAGGCCCGCGGCGAGCACGAGCACAGCGCCCGCGGCGACGACGTGAACCGCGGCGGAGCCCGCGAGCGTCGCGAGGCGGCGAAGCCTCACGGGTTACGCTCCTGCCAGCTGCGAATTCCCGCGGTCAAGGCCTTGTACACGGCCTGGGCTATGCTCCAGCCGAGCTCGGAGGCGGGCCCACCGAAGCGGATGTCCCCGCCCCGTCCCGTGGCCGCGATGACCACGGCGTCCGTCGAGGTGCCCGTGGCGGGCCTGCCCTCGGCATCGCGCAAGCCCGCTTCGTGGAGGGCCAGGGTCTTGACCTCGGTCGCCGTCATCACGGCATTGACGAGGGCGGGTGGATCGGGATTGGCATCAACGACCACGATGGTGTTGATGGTGCCGGGCATCCAGACCTGGATCGGCCCGTGGGCGGCGGCCATGCGATTGCTCAGGCCGACGGTGGCCACGGCGAGCGTCGCGATCCCGGCCCCACCTTCCTCTCCCGTCGTCGCGAGCTCCGTCCAGGCGCCCGTCAAGAGCCCGACGTAGGGCACGGGCACTGCGGCACGTCGCGCGAAGGCGTCCAGCATCGCGGCCGGGTCGACGCAGGGATCGTGCTTGGCAACGTGAAGGTTGATGATGGTCCGGGCGCTCTGGAAGCCTCCGCCGTGCACGGCCGACGACAGGATCGTGAGCGGCCGCGGGCTCGTCACCACGACGGCCGTGTCATCCATCCGAAGGCTCAGGCCGTCGATCATGGGCGCCGCCTCAAAACCCGACCCGGAGGCCAACGAGGACGTTCGTCCCCAGGGCGGGAAACCCGCGCACCTCGGCATAGCCTTCGTTCAGGAGATTCTGGACCCGCACGATGAGATCCAGCCCCTGGACCCAGTTATACTTCTCGAGCACGCGATAGGTGCCGCCCATGTCCACGCGCGTGTAGCCGCTGTTGTAGACCTCGCCGAAGGTCTCCCACTGCTGGGTGACGACGTAGACCTGCGTGAACAGGGACAGGCGCCGAATGGGCTCCCAGGTGAGTCCGATGTTCCACCGGTGCTGGGGCTCGCGAGGCAGCCACCGTCCCGTTACCAGATTTTTGGTGTCGGTGAACGTGTAGTTGACGTATCCCACGAGGTTCGGCAGGATGTCGGCCTCGCTCGTGAACTCAACCCCCACGGAGCGGGCGGCGCCGACGTTCACGGGCCCCCCGAAGGGCGCCGTGGGAATCGACACGCAGCAGGTGATCAGGTTCGTGAAGTCGTTGTGGAAGTACGTCAGCCCGAGCCGGATCCGTCCCTGCCAGAGCTTCTGGTCCACCCCGGCGTCCCACGACATGCTGCGCTCGGGCTGGAGATCGGGGTTGCCGAAGTCGGGGAAGAAGAGGTCGTTGAAGGTCGGTGCCCGGAAGCCGGTGCCCGCGCTCCCGCGGATGCGGGTGCCCGTCTCCTTGATCAGGAAGGCGAGGGAGCCGCGCTTCGTCAGCGAGCTGCCGAACACGCTGTCGTCCTCGTGCCGGAAGCCTCCCGTCAGGAAGAGCCGGTCGAAGAAGCGGAGCTGTTGCTCGAAGAAGAGGGAGGGGACGTGCCGGGCCGCGCGGAAGACCCCCTTGTTCTCGCCGTCCTCGTGCCGGTACCCGATCCCCACCGTGCTCGTGCTCCAGGGACCTGCGTGAAGGGAGTTGAGCCACTCGACCTCGCGCCGCTCGACGTTGATCTGGGAGAAGGTCGGAAAGTCGAAGTCGACACCGGGGTCCGCGGGATCCTGGAAGCCGACATTGTTCTGGTAGCGTGAGACGCGCGCCGTGCTCTCCCACCACGTCACCGGCCGCGTCTTGGCCTCGAGGAGCATCACGGTCGTCTCGCTCTGCTGCTTCGCATTCGGGTTGATGACGGGATCGATGGGCTGGGGTCCCGGGAAGACGCCCTTGACGGGAACGCCCGTGTCGCTCTTATTGTAGCGAATGATGAAGGCGAGAGAGGAGTCGAAGGGCAACGAGACTCCGAACCGGCCGTTGAGGGCATTGATATTGGAGCCGTCGTTCTGGAACTGTCCGTTGCTCTCGAGGTGCGAGGCGGAGAAGGAGTAGTCGAAGATCTTCCAGGCTCCGCTCGCCTGGACGCGGGACTGGAGCGTGCCATAGTTGCCCGCCTCCTGCTGCACGGAGGCCTGGAAGGGCCCCTGGCCCTTCTTGGTGATGATGTTGACCACGCCGCCCATGGCGTCGGCCCCGTAGAGGGTGGACTGCGACCCCCGGATGATCTCGATCCGCTCGATGAGATCCGGCGAGAGGTCGGAAAGATCGACCTGGCCCAGGGTCGGGCTCTTCACGCGGACTCCGTCCACCAGCACCTGCACCTGGTTGGAATTGGCCCCGCGAATCGAGATGCTCGACGTCTTGCCGAGCGAGCCGGAGCGGCGGATGTCCACTCCCGGCACGTTCCGCATGGCCTCGTCCACCGTCGCGTAGTGATAGGTCTTGAAGTCGCTCTCCGTGATCACGCTGAGGGCCACCCCGAGCTGCGTGGCCGGCGTGGGCACCGTGGTCGCCGTCACCACCACCGGGTCCACGACCTTCGTCTCGGCCCTTTCCACCGGCTTCGTCTCCTGGGCGGCCACCGGCAGCGCCGCCAAGAGCCACGTCAGGACCAGGACCTTGCTCGCGATTCGCATGACCGCTCCTTTTCTCTCGAAAGGGTGTCTGCTTCCATGTCGCGACCAGGTCTCCTGACTCGTGGCTCAGCGCCGTCGCCCAACCTTCCCGGGACGTTTCCCAGTGGCTTCCGTACAGGCAGGGGCTTGGCTCCCCACTCACAGTGGCGGGACCGCGCCGGTTTCTCACCGGCTTCCCTTTGATCGCGACGCTCTTAGACTATGCTGGCTGTTCCTCCTTTATTTTTTTTGTCAGCGGGGGCCCAGATGGCCCCCGCACTCCCCCAGCGTCGCCGGCGCGACGCCGGCGACAGCTTCGCTTGTTCCGCCCGCGTGGTTTTATCGACCCGCGCCCGCGCTCTCTCGGAGTAGCCGGCGACGGCTTCGCCTGTTGCGCCAGCGTCGATCATCGGTCTGGCCAGGCGACGTTCACGGTGGGCCGATGGGTGGCGGGGTGCTTGTCCACCACGACGCGACAGCCGTAGACGCGCTCGAGGGTCGAC
>WNGQ01008073.1_pt1 | contig 10070 bp, 9 predicted proteins | sample 5407661 | NCBI WGS metagenome assembly WNGQ01 (sample SAMN13153382, study PRJNA577476) | soil metagenome | isolation source: 60 cm soil or saprolite under Garry oak tree replicate 2 | place: USA:California | collected 2016-06-15 | reverse complement strand
GCGGGCTCAAAACACGATTGCGCAAGCCGACATAGCCGAGAACGCGCGTCACATAGGTCGCCGCGGCCATCAGCACGATCGTCAGGGCGGTCGTTGCATGGATCATGTCTTGTCCTCCGCGAGCAAGAACGCTGCGGCGAGCCCTGCCAGAATGCCCGCGGCGACATACCACGCACCCGGCACACACAGATAAGTCAGGCCGGCGACGACCAGGCTCACCAGCCAGGGCCGTGCCGCGCGCGCTCCCGACCACATGCCGCGCATGAGAACGAGGAAGACCGCCGGAAACGCCATGTCGAAGCCGTAACCCCGCACGTCGCCGACGAAGGGGCCGGCGACCGCGCCCATCGTCGTAAAAACAACCCACGCAAGATAGATGCCGATCGCGGCACCGAGATAGAAAGGCAGGCTCAACGCGCTTTTGCCGACCGCCGCGCGCCGGCGCGCATCCGCAAGTCCGAGCGCCCAGCTTTCGTCGCACATCACAAAGAGCGCGGCGAACACCTTCCACTTCGGCAGATGCTGCAGATAGGGCGCGAGCGCAGCCCCCATCAGGATGTGGCGGCTGTTCACCAGGAACGTCACGGCTGTGATGAGCAGGACATGCGGCGGCGAGGTCCACAATCCGATCGCGGCGAATTCGGAGCCGCCGGCAAAGTTGAGGCCGGCCATCATCGGCACTTCGACCGCGGTCAGTCCCTTCCTCGCGGCCTGCGCGCCCAGCACCAGCGCAAACGGCACGACGCCGATCATCAGAGGCAACGATGCCCTCAAGCCGCGCCACGCCTCGGATCGCCGCGCGTGCTCGGCGCAGTCGCCGATGGCAAGTTTCAGCTCGGTCATCTCAGCCTCTTCTTTCGCGAAGCACAGTAAGCCAGAGCAAACGCCTTCCGCTTGCGTTCTAAGGCCTTAAATTCCAAATTTGAGCAATTTTCATTGCGGTATTTCGCGATTTGAGGCATAGCGTGCCAATGGAAATCGATGCCATTGATCGGCGGATTCTCGCGATCCTGCAGCGGGATGGACGCATTCAGAATGTCGAGCTGGCGCAACAGGTCGGCCTGTCGCCCTCGCCGTGCCTCCGGCGCGTGCGGCAGCTCGAGGAAGCGGGCGTGATCGACCGCTACGTTGCCGTTCTCAACCCCGCGAAGATCGGCAAGGGGCTCACGCTGTTCGCGCGCATCTGGCTGAAGGCCCAGGACGAGGACACCATCGAGCATTTCCTGTCGCAGGTGGTGAAGCTGCCCCAGGTCGTCGAGTGCTACCTCATGCTCGGGGATTGCGATGCGCTGGTGCGTGTCGTGGCGGCAGATATCAGCGACTACCGCCGCTTCCAGTCCGAGCATCTCAGCCGGATCAAGGGCGTCCAGAACGTCAAGACCGATGTGCCGAGCCAGACGGTGAAGCAGTCATGGGCGCTGCCGGTTTAGTGCGTGATGGGATTAGGTTGAGTTGTCGCGGCAACGGAAGTGTGCTCCCTCGCCCCGTTCTTACGGGGAGAGGGTCGGGGTGAGGGGCCCTCACCACGGATTCAGCTCGCGGAGAGTCCCCCTCACCCGAAATTCGCTGTCGCGAATTTCGACCTCTCCCCGCAAGCGGGGAGAAGTGTACCGAGCCAGCCCAGCAGACCAATTCAAACAAAAGTCATCCCGCACGAGTGTCCGAATCCGACGTCCCCCAAAGACATCACTGCACATCGGCGCGAACTTCGGTTTCGGGACGAAAGCCCCTCGCAATCCCTTTTTGTCGCCTTCGTTTCTTGCGTCAAAGTAATGTGTCTTAACTCTCGAAATACCGCGCAGATACATCTAAAATACCCCGAAAGGCCGCTTCCGCGATCGCCCGATCGTGCAACGGAGCAGGTCTCGTCGTTGGGTCTGGCGCGAGGCCGCGGCGAAGGCAGCCGGATGCCGCAAATCCATGTTCTAAGCGTGCAAGACTGGGAAGTTGGATGAACGCGGCGCAAGTCAAACAGTCTGCCATCGCACGGCTATTGAGCTTGCTGGGCCAGCCCCAGCATTCCTATCGGCCTTCCACCGAGATCTTTCTCGATCTGAACGTCAATCGGGTTGCGGACAATCTGGGCCTGGCGACCATTGGAAGCGACCGGGGCTCCGAGGATCGACCGGCGACCGACGCGGAGACTTTCGACGACATCGAGCATCGGATCGTGGAGCTGATCGAAACCCACAAGCAGGATGCGCATTCGATCTACCTCGAACACCTCCACACCTTTGATGAGCGCCTCACGGCGCTGAATTTCGAGGAGCGCTTCGCGATCATCGAGCAGGCGGCGCCGGAATCGGTCGGCGAATTTCGCGCCGAAGCAGCTCTCGGCCGCGACGAACTGTTCAGCCTGCGGCGGCCCCTCTACGATTCGGAACAGGAGCGCGACGATTTTCGCCGCCGCCACAAACTCGTGCGCCCCGCCCGCCTGTCATCGCAAGGCAAGACCCTGCTCAAGGTCGGCACATTGGCGATCCTGTTCGTCATCGAAGTGATCATCAACGGCAACTTTCTGTCAAAATCGAACCCGCAAGGGCTCCTGGGCGGCGCCGTCCAGGCGGTGAGCTTCGCCGCCCTGAATATCATCGCAAGCTTCCTCTGGGGCCTCGTGCCGATCCGCCTGATCAATCGCCGGAATTATTTTTTCAAGCTGATCGGCCTGTTGTCCGGCCTCTGTTATCTCGCCTTCGCGATCGGCCTCAACCTCACGCTCGCGCATCTTCGCGAAATACCTCCGACCATCAACGGCGATGCCGGACAGGACGTCATGACGCTGCTGCTGAAGACACCGCTCGTCCTGAACGACATCATCTCATGGGTCTTCTTCGGGATCGGCTTCATCTTTTCGCTGATCGCGATGACCGACGGGTTGCTCTTCACCGATCCGTATTTCGGCTATGCCTCGCTGGAAGAGAGGTGCAACGAGGCCCGCACCCAGTATACCGAAGGCAAGGCCGAACTGGTCGAACGGCTCCGCGAGATCAGGGACGCCGCGAGCGAGGCCATGAACGGCGCGGCGCGAGATCTCTCAGTCCGACGGGGCGAATTCGATTCGATCATTCAGGCGCGCGGCCGCCTCGCGCAACGCTTCGCCGAACACCAAAATCACATCGAGCGATCCTGTCGCGCGCTGTTGTCGATCTATCGCGAAGCCAACCGCAAGGCACGCACCACGCCTGCTCCGCAATATTTCGGCCAACCGTACAAGATGGATCGCATCGTCTATGCCGCAACCAACGGGGATGAAACGGCGCGCGAGCAGCTTCGCCAGTCCATTCTCGAGACACAGGACATTCTGAAGCACCAGATCCAGGCCGTTCACGAGACGTTCGACGAGGCCGTGCGGTCGTACCGCGAAATCGACGACTTGATTCCGGAGAGCAAGCGTGGCCCGTCGGCAGCGAAGACAGCGTAAGGGCGCGCCTGGCACGGGCGCCGCGATCGGCGGCATTGCGTTGATCTTCCTGGCCCTGGCGGCGTTGGGCATCCTGGCCCTGTTCTACTTTTCCGTGACGCCGAAGCCGCGACTTGACGCAACCTCGCTCTGTCCGGTCAACGGACCCGAGGGCGTTACGGTGGTGCTGGTCGACACCTCGGATGACCTGCCGGAACCCGCCCAGCGTCAGCTTCTCGGCCTGCTCGAAGACCAGATCGCGGCGCTTCCGGCCTACTACAAATTCGACATCCGCGTGCTCGACATTGCCGGCGGCCGCAGCCGGTCGCTGTTCTCGAAATGCAATCCGGGCGACGGCACCGGCTTGAGCGAATGGACCGACAACCCGCGACTTGCGCGCATGCGCTGGCTGGAGAATTTCCGGCAGCCGGCGAAGGATGCCATCAAGAACAGCCTGTCGTCGGCGAAAGCGAAGAGCTCGCCGATCATGGGCGCGATCCAGGACATCGCGATCGACCAGTTTTCCAGTGCCGCGGCTCAAAAGGTCGAAAAGAAGCTCGTCGTGATTTCCGACATGCTGGAGTTTACCCAGCTTTACAGCCAATATCCCGGCGCCGGCGACCTGTCGTATCAAAGGTTCAAGCGGTCGTCCGCCTATCTGAAGTTCAGGACCGACCTGCACGATGCGCATGTCAAGATCGAATACGTCCAGCAAACGCAGGCCAATATCGATACCGTCCGCCACATCGAATTCTGGAAGGAGTGGATCACGGACAACAAGGGAGCGTTCGATGGCGCTCGGCGACTGCAGGGGGCAAGGTGATGGCCTCGACCAATAGTCTTCGAGATCTGCCGCCCGGGCTGTTGAACGGGCTATTGTTCTTTGCCGTCGTCGTCTTTGGCGCAACCTACATCGTGTTCTCCAAGCTCAACGAATTCAGCGCCCTCCAGGTGACGCTGGTCCCGGTTCTGATCATGATCGCCTACGCATTGACGCTCGGGCTGGCGCGGCTGTTCCGGCTGCGCGACGACCAATCCGGCGACAACCTCTACTACATGGGCTTTCTGTTCACGCTGACCAGCCTTGCCGTGTCGCTGTATCAATTCTCGTCGGCCGGATCGGCCGAGCAGATCGTGCAGAATTTCGGGATCGCCATCGGGTCGACCATTACCGGCATCACCTTGCGGATCTTCTTCAACCAGATGCGACGCGACCCCGTCGAGGTGGAGCAGACGGCGCGCCTGGAGCTCGCGCAGGCGTCGCGCAAGGTGAGGCGTGAGCTCGAAAGCACGGTTCTCGAATTCGGCTCCTTCAGGCGGGCCACCCAGCAATCGATCATGGACGCCGTCGACGAAATCGACGGCTTGCTGAAGGAGGCCAAGGACCGGATCATCGGCCAGCTCAGCGACTTCGCAGCGGATGCCAACAAGCCGCTACGCGACGCATCGAAGCAATCCGGTGACACCATCGAGCAACTGAACGCCAGGATTCTGGAGACCTTCGAGACGGCCGCCGTGCACCTTGCCGAGGACGGTGCCATGCTCTCGACCAGTACGGCTGCGATCGTCAAATCGATCGACGGCGTCGTCGCAAAACTCGCCTCATTGCAAACACCGGAACACATTATCGAGGTCAAGCTCAACCCGGCGATCGAAGGCCTGACCCGCGTGCTCAGCGCTTTCAGCAGGAATGCCGAGGCGCAGGTTATTTCGGTGAACGCCAACCTGAAGCAGACGCAGGCATTGTCGAGCGCGATGACCGTTCTCCTCACCGAAATGAGGGCCGCCGAGGCGGCGCGTGCGGCCTCCAATCCTTCGATCGACCCCGTCGACGCGCCGCCGCAGCGGGCCGCCCCGGCGCCGTTCGAAGGAGAAGGAAACTACTGAAGCGCAATTGCTATCGCGCGTCGGCCTATTGCAGGACGCGGGCAGACACGGATCAACAGTCAAAGCAGGTTCGCCATGGACGGCCAAATCTTCCGACAGTCATCGTCGTATCGCCAGGGCCTGGTGCTTGGTCTGACGATGGCCGAAATCATGATCCTGCTGATCTTCTGCCTGTTGATCACGACGGCCGCGTTTCTGAAGAAGGAGCAGACCCGACGGCAGGAGGCCGAGGAGCAGGCCCGTCTCGAGCGCGTGGACAGCATGTCCGATCGCAACCTGGTCGCGGCGATCAGGCAGATCCCGGAACTCTACGAGCGGCTGCACTCCGAGGTCTCGGGCTCGAGCAGCGCCAATGCCGTGGACGAGTTTTGGCGCGATCTGGTCGAAAGCCGCAATGCGATGGCCGAGCTCAAGAAGAGTGGCCTGTCGGAAAAGGAGATCAGCGATCGGCTGGCTGAGCAAGAACAGCTCCATGCCAAGGGCATCAACGCGGACAAGGCGCTTCGCGACGCCGACATCGTGGGCGCGATCGAAAAGATCATGCCTGAGGCCGGCCTACCCGCGACGCGTCCGCAGACGATTGCAGACGCGGTCAACCGCGGGCTTCAAGGCAACGGTCCATCGGGCCACCAATGGCCCCCCATCATCAGCTTGAGCGAAGCCGGCGGGTACTTCTTCGAACGGGGAAGCGCCGAGCTGTCGCCGGAGTTCCGCGAAAAGCTGACGGCGTCGACGCCCGAGCAAATCGCCGCGCTGATCAAGCAATATGATGTCGACGTGATCGAAGTCGTCGGCCACACGGACGAACAACCGATCGGCACGCGGCAATCAAACCTCGATCGCGATCTGGTTCGGGTGCTGAAGAATTACGCCGGGGTCGCGAGCCTCATTCCGGCCGACAATGCGGGGCTTGGGCTCGCAAGGGCAGTGTCCGTGGTCAGCGTGCTCAACCGCAGTCCGTTGCTGTCGGGATACAAGCTGATCCCGCTGTCCGGCGCGCAACTCGTCAACACCGACGAAACGCTCGCCATCGACGGGATTTTTTCGGGTGATATCCGGGAAAGACGACGGATTGAAATTCGACTGCGGAAATCCTCGCCGCATGATCCGGCGGCCGACGCCGCGCCGGCTGCGGACGCGCTGCCGCGACCACGCCCGACGCCGCTGTCGCCGATCGTCACGCGACCGCGCGTCGCGCCATTGAACCCGACGTTCAATCGTTAGTCGGATCAGATATCGTGCATCAGGCGCGCCTCACTCCGCCGCCTTCGCTGCCGCCGCGCCGAACATCCGCGTCGGCGCCGGAAAGCCGCACGAGGTGCCGTCGGTGATCTTGACCTGGTCTTCCCACGGCAAGCGGAAGGTGCCGGCCACCATGTCCTGCATGAACGTATAGGGACAATCCATCGCGCCGCCCTTCACCGCGACATAACCGCGGTGGAAGAGCTGATAGATGTTGTTCTCGACCCCCCAGTTGATCCGCGCCTCGCGAACCAGATCGGGGCGCACCTCGGCAGTGATGATCTCGTCGACCCGGCCCGTGGTGCCATGCGCGATGATCGTGCCGTCGAAATTGACGATCATGCCTTCCCCCATGGAATCGAACGAGCCATCGGAACCGCACATGCAGACGTTCGCGGTGACCATGAGATTCTGGAACGCGTTGGCCTGGTTGGTGAAGCGCCAGCTCTCGCGAATCGGCGCGGTGTAGCCCGCGGTGCGGATCATGATCTCGGCGCCCTTGTAGGCGCACTCGCGCGCCATCTCCGGGAACATGCCGTCATGGCAGATGATCAACGCGATCTTCGCACCCTTGGGACCTTCGATCACGGGAATCCCAACGTTGCCGGGCTCCCACGGCTCGACCGGAATCCAGGGATGGAATTTGCGATAATAGAGCTTGATCTCGCCGGCATCGTCGATGATCAGGCCGGAATTGTAGGGGTTGCCGTCGGGGTTGAACTCCATGATGGAGAAGCAGCCCCAGATCTTGTGGTCGATGCAGGCCCGCTTGAACGCGGCCACTTCGGGGCCGTCGAGCCGGCACATGATCTCGGGATTGGTGTCCATGGACAGGCCATGCAGCGCATATTCGGGAAACACCACGAGGTCCATGGTGGAGAGGTTTCGCCGCGCCTTGCCCACCATGGATGCGATGCGCTCGGTCTGCCGCGCCAGGTCGGCCTTGGTCGCGACCACCGGCAACTGCAACTGAACGAGGCCGATGACGACGCCATTGGGTGATTTGTTGAGCCCGCCAAGTCCGTTCATGTGCCCTTCCCTCCCTCGCACCGGCGATTGATCCTGACTTGAAGGAAAGCACGATTCAAATGGGCCGGTGTGCTCATTTTATCGGCGATTTGGATTTGCGAGGGCTGCAGGAACTGCGATAGCGTGGCGCGCGCTTTGCCGACAAAGCAACACCAAGATCAAAAGGGAGAGAATCCATGGAGGATAGCGCGGCTCAGCGCGCAGCCGAACTGCTGCTCGCGCAACACGAGGCCAATTTGCGGTTCGAGACGCTTGGTCCGCCGAGCGGACCCGCCACGATCTCCGATGCCTACGATATCCAGGACAGGTACGTCGCACTGCTCCGAGGCAAGCATGGCGACGCCGTGGGCTACAAGGTCGGACTGACATCGGCAACGATGCAGGCGTTTTGCGGGATCGACCATCCGATCGCGGGCGTCGTGCTGGCAAGGCGCGTGTTGCGATCGGGCGCGACCGTCCGGCGCGCGGATTTCGGGCGGCTCGGGCTGGAATTTGAAATCGCCGTTCGCATCAAGTCGGACGTCCCACCCACCGGCGTGCCGTTGACCGCGGAGACGATCCGACCTCACATCGACGGGGTCTGCGCGGCCGTCGAAGTCGTCGACGATCGAAGCGCCGACTACAGCAGCCTCGATGTGCGTTCGCTGGTGGCGGACAATTCCTGGAACGCGGGCATCGTGCTGTCGGAATTTGCGACGCGATGGCCCGATCTGGAAGCTGTCCGCGGAGGAGCAACGCAGGATGGCGTTGCGATCGGCGAAGGGCACGGACGCGACATCCTCGGGCATCCCTTCAATTCCGTCGCGTGGCTCGCGACACAACTAGGTTCGCGGGGCGCGGGACTGCGAGCCGGCCAGATCGTGACGACCGGAAGCATCATGAAGACCGCATTTCCGACGGACGACGCGACCTACCGTTTCGAGCTCGGGGAGATCGGGGTCGTCGAGGTGCGTGTCGCATAGGGCCGCCTGACATCGACGCGGCGCTGCAGCAGAAGCGCTGCTCCGGTAGCTAGCCACCGGCTGGCCGTGCGTTTGGTTTTCGCGCAGGCCACACCGGTGCGCAGCCGCCGGTCCTGGCGGGGCGGAAAGTTGGCTGGTCCAACGCATCCGCACGTGAATCAAAACGATACCTCTCGCCCCTGCCACAATCTTGCTCGAATGGTTCACTCCTGATGCGAGATGGAATTGCGCTGACCGGTCTCGGTAAAGCGGGACTGTTATTTTTCAAGGAGTAGATGATGCGTATACGTTTCCTTCTCACGACCTTCGTGGCTTTCGTTTTGTTGTCCGTCAGCTTTGCCGCTTTTGCCACTGGCGCGAAAGCCGACCCGCGTGCAAAGCCCCATCGCCTTCTGATTCAGGTCGATCAAAATGATCCGGCGCTGATGACCCTTGCCCTCAACAATGCAACCAACCTGATCGACTATTATCGCGCCAAACATGAGGACATCAGCGTGGACGTGGTGGCCTACGGTCCCGGCCTGATGATGCTGCGTGCCGATGCATCGCCGATGCAGGATCGTATCAAGCACCTGAAGGAGTATGCCTTCCCCAGCACCATCCAGTTTTCCGCCTGCAGCATCACGAGGGAAGGCATGGAGAAAAAGGAGGGGCATCCGATCAGCCTGCTGTCTGAAGCCGTTCCCGTGCCATCCGGCGTCGTCCATTTGATGGAAAAGCAGGAGGACGGCTGGAGCTACATTCGGCCCTGAATTAATTCACCGCTTCTCCGCCTTGGTGCCAACGGAATCCCAATTGCATGCGGCACCTATTCGCTTGCGGATGGCTTGCAGGCCCGCGAGCGGGAACGTCGCTTGATGACGGGCTCCGCCTTTTTCCCAAACGTCGATCTTGAGGGTCGCGCCGTCGGGCAGCGATTGCAGAAACCCGATCGGGTCGGCGCCATAGGTGGCCATCTTGCCGTCCGCGGACAAGGTCCACGGGAGCCTGACGCCCGGCTGGCCGTCGATCTGGTATTCGACCTGAAGCCCGCTCCCCCGCGTTGCCGCCCATGCTCTGTCGGCGCGAACCGAGAGCTCAGTCCGTTGCCTGCGACACCGGACGAGCAGGACGTTCGGTCCGTCTTTGACCTCGGGCGTCGCGTGGATCACTGCGGTCACCAGCGGGCTATAGTCGATCGGCGAAGCGGTTTCGCTGACAATCCAGTTGGTGGCCGGCGTCTCGGTCTTTTCGGAGCGTTCGCCGGGCTGAATTGCTGCGGTTGAGGATGCCGGCGGCGGCGAGCCTTCCTTGCTGGTTTTTTCTGGAGAGCTTGTCGATTCTGGAGGCGAGATGCTGCCCGTTGACACTTCGGGCGAACGAGGCTGCTCCGGAGAACGAGGCTGCTCCGTCTGCTTCGCAACATCTTCCGACGGCAGTTCGGCAGGTGCAGCCTTTGGTGCTGCCCTTTCGGCAGGTGCAGCAGGCTCTTCAGCGGGGGCAGCCTCTTGAGCGGGCGCAGCCTCTTGAGCGGGCGCAGCCTTGGCGACAGGCTCCGAGGAGGACTTTGC
>WNGQ01008072.1_pt1 | contig 10070 bp, 9 predicted proteins | sample 5407661 | NCBI WGS metagenome assembly WNGQ01 (sample SAMN13153382, study PRJNA577476) | soil metagenome | isolation source: 60 cm soil or saprolite under Garry oak tree replicate 2 | place: USA:California | collected 2016-06-15 | reverse complement strand
CAACCCCGCGCTGACGAAGCGACTACGCGGGTGAATTCCATTCGTTCCACGCTCATCTTCTAACACCCTCATCTCATCGCTTGACCGAAGCCCCGCGACCCCGTACGACAGATGCAACACCTCACACCTGCTACAGGCTCCATGACCATCCGCTTTGACACCGAACGATTCTCTTCCGCCCTCGATTCCGTTCGCGCATCCAGGAACACTTCAAAACTCGCGCTTGCTCGCCTTTTTTGTTGCCCTTGCGCTTCATCCGATTCTTCACTCCGAACCGGATTTCTTGTTCTTGTTCTCGTCAGCACGAAGGCGCCCTAGTCACACCTCGCGTCGTCACTTTGCGCCGATCACCGCGATGCCCTGCACCTCCACCATGAGCCCGGGTACCGCAAGGCCGGTGACGGTGATGAGCGCGCTGGCGGGAAAGCACTCTTTGAAGATCACTTTGCGGATCGCCACGAACCGGTCGCCAAGCCGCGTGTCCGTGATGAACACGGTCATCGTCACCATGTCTTTGAGGCTTCCACCTTGGGCCTTCAACGTCTTGTCTAGCGACGCAAAGACATCGCGCACTTGAGCGTCAAAGTCGGCAACCGGAGGCAGCGACGCCGTCTGGCCACCAAGCCAGATGGTCTTTCCACCTTCCGTGATCACGGCGCGCGAGAACGCGCGTTCCTGTGCCCGTGCATCTGGGGCGTAACACTGCTTACTGGCGTCGAGCGGCGCTGCCCACGCGGCAATGCACAATCCTGCTGTAATTCCTATGTAACGCCTCACGTGTCCTGTCGACATGAATCCCTCCTTTTCACGAAGCTGCGGGTCTATCCAGGCTTGACTTTCGGTGGGTCCCGACTCGCCCTCCTCAGGAAGGATAAACTCTTTCTTCGTGACTTTTTTGGCTTTTGCGAACAAGAATCCTGAAAAATGCTCGATCACATTCATGTACACCGGGCGAACGGTCGCCGCCTAGCGATCACAGTGAGGTCACGGACGAGGGATTCTAGAAAAGAGGCCGCAAGCGTCAATTCCCGAAGGGAGGATGTGTGAAACGTATTATCGTTTTCGTAGCGTCGGTTTCGCTGATTTCTCTTTTTACCTGCGTCACCGTGTGGGCGCAGGCGACGGCAGAGATCAGCGGCTCCGTAAAAGATCAGAGCAGCGCCGTGCTGCCCGGCGTGGAAATCGCCGTCACTCAAACGGACACCGGAATCTCGCGGACGGCCGTCAGCAATGAAACTGGATCCTACGTTCTGCCGAACCTGGCGCCTGGTCCTTATCGACTGGAGGCCGCATTGCCAGGATTCCGGACCTATGTGCGGACCGGCATCGTGCTGCAGGTCAATACCAGTCCGGTTATCAATGTGGTTCTGGAAGTGGGCCAGGTGAGTGAACAGATCGAAGTTCAAGCGAACGCGGCTCTCGTAGACACGCGGAATTCGACTGTCGGTTCGGTGATCGAAAACGAACGGGTACTGGAACTGCCGCTCAACGGACGCAACGTGACCGATTTGATCGTACTCGCCGGCGGAGCCGTCGATCAGAGCGCCGGCTCTCAGTCGATCAATGTTATGGCTATCGGCGGGGCGGCTGGGACGTCGCCGGTCCTCTCCATTGCTGGCGGCGCCAGTTGGGGCGCGGGGTACAGTCTGGACGGTGCCAATCACGTGAATTACATGACTGGAACGACAATGAACATGCCCTTTCCAGATGCGATGCAGGAGTTCAAGGTCGAAACCAGCGGCGTGAACGCCCAGCACGGAAATTCGTCAGCAATATCTGCCGTGACGAAGTCCGGAACCAACCAGTTTCACGGCAATCTGTTTGAGTTTGTGCGCAACGATCTGTTCAACGCCCGGTATTATTTCGCGACGCAGCACGGCACCTACAAACGCAATCAGTTTGGTGGAACAGCGGGCGGCGCGATCGTGCAAAACAAGCTGTTTTTCTTCGCCGGGTATCAAGGGACGACGATCCGGCAGGATCCAAACGACACCAGAACCTTTATCCCCACGGCAGCGATGTTGGCCGGAGACTGGACGGCATTCGCTTCACCGGCGTGCAATTTGGGTCGGCAGATTACTTTGAGGTCTCCGTTCCTCAACAACCGGATTGATCCGGGGCTCTACAGCAAACCGGCGCTATATGTTGTCAATTATCGAGGTGCAAAGCCGTTCCCGACGACGGACGATCCCTGTGGCCAAATTACGTACGGCACTCGAACGGCGGAGGATGATGGAAGCTACGTCGGCAAGATTGATTATCAAAAAAGTGCCAAACATTCCTTGTTCGGACGTGTTCTACTGACGAGCGCAGTGGTACCCAATCCTTGGGACGCCATTACGAACCTGCTTCAGGATACTGTTTATAGGACCGGCCTGGCGAGCTCTTACACGTTCGGTTCGACCTATCTGGTCAGCACCAACCTGGTTCAGGCGTTTCGTTTGTCGGTCAACCGCACCGCCAATCATTATTCCAACGTGAAGCCGGGCCAGCTTTTCAATTGGTGCGATGCCGGCGTCAAGATCTACTGCGCGCCGGAAATTACCAGGCCCATTGTGAACACGATCACCGGCGCCTTTTCATTGACCAGCGGATTTCTGACCGGCCACCGGTATGTCGGAACGATGTACAGCATGGACGATGATGTGAGCCTGCTTCGGGGAGCCCACCAGATGTCCTTCGGCGTCAGCGTGGAGCACGGCCGGCAAAACAATCTCGCTCCTTATGTCAGCGCTCATCAATTCCAGTTCAACGGTTCGGCAACCGGTTTGGGACTGGCGGATTTCATGTTGGGGAAACCCAGCCAATTGATCACTGGTAGAACCAATCCGCATCACGTGAAGGGGTTTACAGTTGGGTTGTACGCGGTGGACACATGGAAGGTGTTGCCGAAGCTCACGCTGAACTATGGTCTGCGCTGGCAGCCCTCAATACCACAAAATGTGGAGGACGTTTACAATTTCGATTACGCCAGGTTTCAACAAGGTATCAAGAGCAACGTTTTCCTGAATGCGCCTGCTGGCCTTTACTACCGTGGCGATCCCGGGTTTCCCAATGACGGCATCAACGCCCGGTGGCTGCAGTTCGGACCGCACATGGGGCTGGCCTGGGATGTGAGCGGGAATGGCCGCACGTCGGTTCGAGCATCTTATGGGCTCAGCTATGTGCCTGTCCCCGGCGACTTCCGAGAACGCTATTCAGGCACAGGACCATGGGGAGGCCGAGTCACACTGACCAGTCCCGTGGGCGGTTTGGAGAATCCATATCTGGGCGTTCCCGGTGGGGATATCTTCCCGTACTCGTTGGATAAAAATGCGCCATATGCACCCTACGGCTGGATTTATAGCCAGCCCTACGATATGCCGACACCCTACCAACAATCATGGAACCTCAGCATTCAACGTCAGATTGGGAAGGATTGGCTCGTGTCCACGAGCTATCTGGGAAGCAACATGATTCACCTATGGGGTAATCAGTCCCTCAATCCTGCCAACTACATTCCGGGCGGTCCTTGCACCGTTAACGGTGTGAGCTATAACCCCTGCTCTTCGCTCGGCAACACCGACGCGCGCCGCGTGTTCGGTTTTCAGAGGCCTGCAGACGCCGCGAAGATCGGATACGTTGCGATGGCGGATTTCGGCGGTATTCAAGAATATAACGGCCTGTTGCTTTCGGTAGAGCGCCGGGCTGCGAAGGGTGTAACCGTCAGCAGCAACTACACCTGGTCGCATTGCATCGGTCCCTATGTGACGCTCTATGACGCGCGGGCCCTTTGGCCGTACGAGACCTATACCAATCTCAATGACCGGGATGCGGATCGCGGCAATTGCGATTCCGACCGGCGGCACATTTTCAACCTGACGACCGTAGCCGAAACGCCGCAGTTTTCCAACAAGACGATACGTGTTATGGCGACCGGGTGGAGGCTGTCGGCAATCTACAGAGTCTCATCCGGGTGGCCTCTGAATGGCGGTGCCGCCGGGGGCGGCGGCAGCGGTATCGAAGCCGGCTCGGATCGAGCGCTCACCGGCATTAATCACCAACGGGCGAATCAGATCACCGGCAATCCGTATGGCGATCGGTCCGGACGCCCGCTGACACTATATCTCAACCCAGCAGCTTTCGCTCTGCCGGATATGGGTACGACCGGTAATATCGGCCGCAACAGTATTCAAGGTCCGGGAACCTGGTCTTTCGACGTGGGCCTATCGCGAGCCTTCCGTGTCAAGGAAAGCCAAAGATTGGAACTTCGCGCCGAGGCTTACAACGTCTTGAATAGTTTCCGGCCGGGTTGTCCTTCAGGTACGACCGGCACAGGTGGCGGTTGTCCGCTGGGTGGTGTGAATGCGATCGTCAGCAGCAACGTCTTCGGCCAAATCCTCAATTCCCTGGATCCGCGGATTATGCAGTTCGCCTTGAAGTACCTGTTTTGAGTTGAAGCGTTGAAGTTTACTGATATACTCCTGCGCCGGAGTATCCGCCCGTTGCTTCCAGCGCAGGATTTCGAGGCCGCGGCATTCAGACGGCGATTCCCATTGCATCGATCCGTGTGGTTCCGCCTGGCACAATCGCGATCTTCTCATGCAAGAGGACATTGCCGGCAGCATCACGCAATTCGATTTCATGGTTGCCAGGTCTCAAGTCGAATGTCTTGAGTTTTCGAACAACACCCAGGTAGCCGCCGTCGACGTAAACCGTGGCGTTTTTGCTCTTGGTGTCGATCTTCACCTCACCAGTTAACCGAGCCGGAGCAACCAGCACGGTTCCAGGCCAGGGATAGCGCGGCCCGAAATAGCCGCCGTAGTAGCCGTAATAGCCGAAGGACGGCCGTACGATCACTCGCGGATACGCCCCCAGCGAAGGGGTCAGGGCCAGAAGTCCGGAAAGAGTCAACCCTACGATTGTCAGTTTGCGAGTCATATGAACCTCCTTTGTTGATTCACACCTTTTTTGACAGTCCGTCAGTGAAGGGTCGATGAAATGGAGATTAATTGGGCTTAACTTCATAATGATTGAGCCCGTCTTCGAAAAAATCCGTCTATTGCATAGAATGCTGACTTATGCGCATCCTTGTTGTGGAAGACGAAAAAGCAATTGCCAGCTTCATCGCCAAAGGTTTTGAACAGGAAGGCCATGCGGCGGATGTGGTCCATGACGGCGAGGCGGGAGCATACCAGGCGATCAACTTCGACTACGACATTGTCGTCCTCGATGTGATGCTGCCAAAGCGATCCGGCTTCGATGTGGTCAGCGAGGTTCGAAGGAAGAAACCCAGACTTCCGGTCATCATGCTGACTGCGAAAGGAGACGTTGATTCCCGGATCACCGGGTTGGATAAAGGCGCCGATGACTACATGGTCAAACCATTTGCTTTTACCGAGTTGTCCGCCAGAGTCCGAGCGCTTTTACGCCGAGGCATGCAGGAGAATACGAAACTGGTCGTTGCGGATCTTGAAATGGATACGGCAACGAGAATCGTCAAGCGCGGCGAAAAGCGAATCGATTTGAAAGTCAAGGAATACGCTCTGCTTGAATTTCTGATGCGTCACGCGGATCGTCCTGTAACCCGGACGATGATCACAGAGCATGTGTGGGACATCCGTCACGACAGCATCAGCAATGTTGTCGATGTCCACATCAGCTCCATCAGGAACAAGATCGACAAAGGATTCCCTACGCCCTTAATCCACACAATTCGAGGAGTCGGCTACCTGCTTGCGGACAAACTACCTTGAAGCCGCGTGGGTTGCGTTTCAAGCTAACTCTCCTTTACACGACGATATTCACTGTCTTGCTCAGCGCCTTTTTCGTTCTTGCGTATTATTTGTTGGCGAACCAACTCGAAGCGACAGCAACGGACGAACTTGTGGAACTGGCCACGGGACTGAGAGGGTATCTCCGCTTTGAAAACAACCAACCTCTGTTGGCCTTCGATGCCGACGATCCTGAGGTCGCCTTCTTTGTGCGAACTGCGACCCGCTACTACCAGATCTACGATCTCTCGACCGGTGCGGTCCTTGTGGAGTCTCCAGATGTCCAATTCCTGGGGATTGAATTCACTGCCGACGAACTGCGCTCAATGACGGAATTCCCGGTCTTTACCGATATCCAGACGGATCAAGGCAGGCTTCGCTTTTTCAACGACCGCGTCATTTCAAACGACGGGACAGCGTACCTGATGCAGGTCGGCGCATCGCTGGAACCCGTCCAGCTTGCGCTTCAGCACTTCATCCGCCTCGCTCTCTGGCTCTTGCCATTGGGTGTACTCGTCGCAGCGGCAGCCGGTTGGCTTATGACAGGGCGCACCTTGTCGCCCATCAAAAGGATAACCAGAGCCGCGCAAGACTTTGAAGTGTCTCAGCTCAACCGGCGGCTCCCCATACTTGGAACTGGCGACGAGATTGACGAACTGGCGGCCACTTTCAACCAGGCGTTCTCCCGCCTGGAAAAGGCAGTCGGGGAAATGAAGCAATTCACAGCCAGCATGGCCCACGAACTGCGTACGCCTTTGACCGCACTTCGTGGGGAGGCTGAGCTGGCGTTATTGCACGGCCAATCCATCGATGATTGCAAAAGCACGCTGGCGAACCAGATCGAAGAGTTTGATAAGCTGAATAACGTCATCCATCAACTTCTCACCCTGGCCCAGGCAGAATCCGGCGAGCTGCGGATGGCGCGCGAACATATCGACCTGACGTCAATGTTGCGGGAGTTGGTTGATACCTTTTCACTCGTTGCCTCGGAAAAGCGCGTTGCTCTTGAGCTCGACTCTATTCCTGATCTGATGCTCACCGGTGATCGACAGTGGATCGTGCGCGCAATGATCAATCTCATCGACAATGCAATCAAGTACACTCCCGCCGGAGGCCGCGTCAGTGTCTCCGGCCGGCGTGAAGGCGACAAAGTCGTCGTTGAAGTTCTCGACAATGGACGTGGCATCTCGCGGGAAGCATTACCGCACATTTTTGAACGGTTTTATCGCGCAGAGCCGTCGCGCTCCAAAGATATCGAAGGCGTCGGCCTCGGACTGAGTCTGGTGAAGTGGATCGTAGACCAGAACCGAGGAATCATTAGCGTTGAAAGCCGGCCAGACCAAGGCACGCGGTTCAGCATTCTCTTTCCGGAACATTAACTACGTTTAATCCCCGCTTCATTGTCGTCTAATTCCCCAATGGTTTAATTCTCCGGTAACGAGACGCGACTAAGCGTCAACAAGGAGAAATGAAATGAAGATTCGAAAGTCGATCCTCACGACCGCCGCAGGCGTGATGTTGGCGGCCTTCAGCGGAGTGACGCTAGCGAGCGCGAATCCGCAAAAGCAGTCGAGTCCAACGATTGCAAAGCAAGCTGTGCCAAAGTCGAAGAGCAAATCCTTGACTGGCATCAGCCGGGGCACGATCACATCAATCGATAGTAATCGGCTTGTGCTATCACGTAAGAAGAAGGACAAAGCGGAGGAACTGACCTTCATGTTGAGTCCCCAGACGGAACGGAAGGGAGATCTGACGTCCGGCGCACAGGTCAGCGTTCACTACCGGACCGAGAACAACCAACTTATGGCGACAGTCATTCAAGCTAGGCCACAGAAGAGGGCGACTGCGAAGAAGCCCGTTGTTACAAAGTGAAAGAGGGGATCATGGGAAGCAGCCGCTTCCCATCCCGAACCGTTTAATAACCATACAATCGCCTGCATTTGCTCTCCGCCTTCGGTGTGAGTCGCCCAGTGCCGATTCACAGGTCGTCCTCATTCGGTCGCTCGACATCCGCCGTCTTCTTTCAGCCGCCATGAATATTAAGGCGAATTAACGCTCGTTTCACCCGGGGCTCATTTAGCCCCTTGTCCAATGATGTGGTGAACGAAATGACACTGACTTTCCAAACCGAAAAGGAGACAAACATGAACGCATATCGCAAACTGACGTTAGCTGCACTCGCCGCCACCGCGTTGGCTGTGCTCACTCCAAACGCCCGGGCTCAGATGCTGGAAGAAAGAGAGCGAGTGACATTCTCTGGACCGGTCGAAGTGCCAGGCAAGGTCTTGCCTGCCGGAACCTATATTTTTGAGGCACTGGAGAATGGGCATCTGACGCGAATTTTGAGTGCTGATGAACAGCATGTCTACGCAACTCTATTCACGGTTCCAGACGAACGCAGAGAACCCGTGGAAAAGGCGACCATCGTCCTCGGTGAGAGCCCGAAAGGCAGCCCAGAAAGGGTTGAAGCGTGGTTCTTTCCGGGTGATTCCACTGGCAATGAGTTCATCTATCAGAAGGCTCGTTCGAGCAAGGATCTCGCCTCAATCACGGGCGCATTCATGAGAGACACCGGCCGCGCCGCGGCAGACACGGCCAAAGGTATCGAAATCTCTTCCAAGTTCGTGGGTGTCCACACTGAGCATGTTGCTGTGAATTCGGGCGTCGCCATCGCCCATGCCCTAAAGTATCTGGTCTCCTGATAAAGCAGGTCAGACATGCGCGAGATCCATCTTTCGGTGGCCTGAGCTCCTGTTCAGGCCACCTCAGGTCACGTGATTATTTCGCGGGGACTCATAACCCAAAGGTCAGAGGTTCAAATCCTTCCTCCGCAATTTCAGAGATCCTGATCTCGCCGGACAATTTGCAGCAAACGAGGAAAACAGAATGAGCCGGAATTCCCCTCCTTGGCGAAGGAGGGGAGTTTTCGCTTCGTATAGGTTCATCCTGAATTCCTCGACCTCAGGATCTCTGAATTTCGTAAAACAAGAGAAGGTCACCCGAAAAGGTGGCCCTTTTTTGCTATCTTTGCGGTCCACGTCCGCACACTCTGGTAAACATATCGATCGGTGGAGGGCCGCTGCAATTCGAAATCCGATTGTCAGGGAATGACGATCACTGGGGCTGTTGCAAACACGGTTCCGCCGGGATTGTCATACCTTAAAGCCACGCCGCTGACGGGGCCGCTAGCGCTCACGATTTCGAGTGTTCCCTCGAATTCATCGAAGCCCGTCGGGAACATTTCGGTGAAGTACTGCGCCACGTGCGCAAGTGGCGCAAGAGTTTTCACGACTGACGCGACGATTTGTCCTGAAGTGTCGCGCAGATTGAGCGTCACGTTCACGTTCGAGTTGCCACGGCCAGTTCAGTGAAGAACCACTCATCGTAGGCCCTTCCTCCCACCCCGAAGCGGTCGAATCCTTCACCCGAACGAGACGGCTGGTCCCCATGTCCGTGATCAAAATATAATTGTCGGAAAGATCAAAGCCGGAAGAGGCGGAAGAAACCGAAAGGACATTTGTGGTTTTCTGCGAACCGGTTCCACGACCAGCTAGAGCAACAATCGACAAAATCGAAGCGATGAATAGCCTGTGCGCCAATTTGGTGAAGTCCATAGCGCACAAGTAGACGGCCAAGGCCAAATTGCGTCAATGTCAAATACCAGAGCACAGGGAAAAGAAGGTGCGAACGGAAGTGATTGGGTGTATGCTCGCCGCAATCGAAGTATCCCAAACTGTCCTCAACGAAAATGATGTGCGCTGAACATTCGCAGTGGAGGGACGCATGAAATTGCGTGTCAATGCGAGAGTACGTGTATTGGTGGTGGCGGGCGCCCTGGCGGCTTCGTTGACTTGGGTCAACGCGCAGCAGAGAGGCGGCGCCACGGTCGCGATCGATGGCGATGACATCGGCGGAGTCGTCGCGAGCGCGAAGGGCCCAGAAGCTGGCGTGTGGGTGATCGCAGAAACCACGGACCTGCCGGCGAAGTTCGCCAAGATGGTCGTCACCGACGAGCAGGGGCACTACGTCCTGCCCGATCTGCCGCGAGCGAACTACGAAGTGTTCGTGCGGGGGTACGGGTTGGTCGATTCGGCCCGCGTCCCTGCCAAGCCCGGGCAGCACCTGGATCTGAAAGCGGTCGTCGCGCCGGACGGACGCGCCGCCGCGCAGGTCTATCCGGCAAATTACTGGCTGAGCCTGCTGGAGATCCCCAAAGGCGAACATTCCGCCAAGGACGTGGCTCTCGAAACCAAGGCGTGCTTCTCATGCCATCAAGTGGGCACCCGTGCGACTCGTGAATTGTCGAAGGAGTTTGGC
>WNGQ01034074.1_pt1 | contig 10071 bp, 9 predicted proteins | sample 5407661 | NCBI WGS metagenome assembly WNGQ01 (sample SAMN13153382, study PRJNA577476) | soil metagenome | isolation source: 60 cm soil or saprolite under Garry oak tree replicate 2 | place: USA:California | collected 2016-06-15 | reverse complement strand
AAACTGCCGGCACCACATGTGACCACCAGAAGATCATAGAGTCTCATTTCGCGATTCTTCCAGAAGTCCGCGAAACGTTCCCGCAGATTCGTTTGCACCATTTGCTCGACTGCGCTCGGCGGCGAACCATCGCTGAGTTCTACATGCAACTCGACCACGTCTCGTTGCCCCTGGTGCCGAACAACTACTTGCCAATCATCGTTAATGCCGGAAACTCCCCGCAAGAGCTCTTCAAAAACCCAGGGCCCCAGGTTGCCCATGCCGCAAACAACCATTTCATCGCAGCGGCCGCGTATCTTCCCGAGGCGGCCCGCGAAAATCCCGCATTCACATTTGTCATCGATCAATCTCGACACGTCTGTCGAACGATAACGTATCAACGGCATTACATCGCGAGCCAGCGTGGTATAAACAACTTCGCCGTAACCATCTTGGTCTGTGTCGGCAAGTTCAAAAAAGAAATAGAGATCGTTTCGGTGATAGCCATCTCTCATCTTGCATTCGGCGCCAAGCGCACCGAACGATTCGGTCTGACCGTAGTTTAGATAAAGCGGAGCATTCCACGCATGCTCGGTTAGTTTGCGGGCCGCTTCGGTAATGTTTTCACCTCCGGCAAACAGGAACTTCACGGGCCAGACGTCGCGATGCTCGGCGATTTCCGACAAGCGCACAATCCACGAAGGCTCGCCAAAGATCACCGTGGGCTTGTAAGCCCGTGCGCGCTCGTAAAACTCTTCCGGATCTATCTTGCCGGCTTCCACATGAAAGCACTTCAGATAGTCGAGCCCGGAACGCAGTACCCATGGAGACACCCAGAAGGAACAGTCAAACGCACTCAGAACCCGGTCGTTTCGACGCAGGCCCAACAGATAAAGCCACAGGGCGTTGATTCGCCCCATGGTTGCGACCTCGCTGCGCGAAAAGAAGACGCGCTTGGGCACCGGTGAGGTAGTTCCAGTGGTCTCGAATGCGGTATCGGCGCGGCCCGTTAGAAACTGCTCTGCGCCGAACGTCCTCAGGTCTTCGCCGGTGGTGTAAAAATCTCCGAGCTGCGTGGGGTGCTCGATACGCCGCACGTCGATTCCGCGCTTGCGAAACTGTTCGCGATAGAACGGTGAACGCTCGGCGGCGAGTCTGAGCGTGCGGCGAAAGCGCGCCTGCTGCATTGCGTCGATGAAAGATGGCGGGAGGAGTCCCAACAATCGAATCGCACGCTCAGGATTCGTGCGCAATGCGACGCCTTCAAATAATTCTATGAGCTCTGAGACCATCTTTGGGATTCACACGCGATCTGGCGCGCAGCGCCGGATGAGTTGTTCCAGCAGTTCAACCGCGAGATCGATCTCTGCTGCGGTGATGTCGAAGCAGGGAGCAATGGTAAACACATTTTTATAATAGCCTCCTACATCAAGCACCAGTCCCATACGCTTTCCGTACCCGACAAGATCGCCCTTCATTCCTTCCGCGAAAATCTTGTCGGTCAATTCGCGATCCGGTTCGTGACCATCTTCACCGCATATCTCTACGCGCAAAGCCATTCCCATCCCATCCGTGTCGCCAATTACTTTTGGATATCGCCGCTGCAATTCTTTAAGCTGCGCCAAAAAATAAGCGCCCTTACGATTGGTGATCTCCGCGTAGTCATTTTCCTGCATCATGCGGATTGCTTCGAGAGCAACAGCAGTGCCCAACGGGTTCGATGAAAAGGTGGAGTGCGTGGAACCCGGCGGAAATACTTCGGGTGAAATCAAATCCTCGCGCGCCCATACGCCGCTCAACGGATTCAAGCCATTGGTCATGGCTTTTCCGAAGACTACGATATCCGGCGCGACGCCGAAGTTTTCAATGGCCCAGAATTTTCCGGCCCGATAAAATCCCATCTGGATTTCATCGTCCACCATCAGAATCTTGCGTTCTTCAAGAATCTTTTTCAGTGCCGGAAAATATTCGGGCGGCGGAATGATGTAGCCTCCGGTTCCTTGGATGGGTTCGATATAGAAGGCTGAGAATTCGGACTCGCCGGCCTTCGCGTCCCAGAACGAGTTGTATTCGGTCTCAAAGTTTTTCTCGAACTGCTTGACGCAATAGAGCCCGCAATCCTCTTTCTTCTTGTCGTAAGGACAGCGAAAGCAATACGGAAACGGAACGAAGTGCGCGCGGTCAGAAAAATGACCGAAACGGCGGCGATATCGATAGCTCGACGTGATCGCGCTGGCCGCCAGCGTCCGCCCGTGATAACCGCCCATGAAAGCAAAAACCAGATTCTTGCCCGAGGCGTTGCGGACGATTTTCAGAGAGTCTTCGATCGCTTGTGAGCCCCCGACATTGAAATGGACGCGACCCTCGAGGCCAAACTTCGACTCGTTAAGGCGAGCGATCGAAGCCGACAATTCCACCTTTTCCGCATGCAGATATTGAGACGCCAGTTGCGGCAGGGTATCGAGTTGGCGCGTGAGTGCTTTGTTCAATCTTTGATTGCCATAGCCGAAGCTGGCTGCGGAATACCACATTTGCAAATCAAGATAAGGCGTACCCTCGGAGTCGTAGAGATAGTTGCCTTCCGCGCGCGTAAAGAATTTCGGCGGCTCGAGGTAATGAACGGTGTCACCCCAGGAACAATATTTCCGCTCAAGCTCGCGCAATTGGTTCTCGGTGGAGGCGTTTGTCAGCTCAATAAACTTGTCTGTGTTCGTGCTCATTAGGTCCCGGTTGGCTCGTTGATTATCGGACTGAATACGTAAAAGCAAGAAGCGACTAAATCATCGTACTACTAAGCGCCGGCTCTTGCTCGCTCGACCACGTTCTGCGCGAGGGCAACATTTGCGGACAGCAATCGATCGACCTGGTCGGCGACTTCGCCCAGGTTTTTGTACGGCCGATAGTTGATCTCCTCTGCGCGACAAAAATCGGCGAGCTTGTCCCTGGCGAAAACCAGATCAGCACTCGCGGCGGCGTATTTGTCCGACAACCCATCGCCGATAAAGATCGCCGGTCCACCGTTCGGGTTCAGCAAGCTCATCATCGCCGGCTTACAAGTTGCGCACCCGTGCGCGCAAGATTGCTGAAACGACGGGAAATCAGCTTTCCACTGGTTCTTGTCGACCTCGATGTGACTCGACAGAATCCGGGCGCTGCCGAGCCGCTCCTGCAAATTCAACGAAGGACGACCGAGAATTCGATTGATGCAATAGTCAAAGCCGTCGCTGAGGATATGTACTTCAACTCCGTGGGCAGAGCAGGTATCGAGCAACCGGACAAAAGCTTCATCCACTTCGATCGAGTCGAGCAGATCATCAATCTGATCCTTTGTAGCACGTACGAGCTGCATCTGTTTCGAAAGACATTCACGCGATCCGATTCGTCCAGATTTCCAGTCTTCTTCAATCGTTAGCCAGCGCGGATCGGCAAACCTTTCGAGAATCACGTCAACCACGTCCCGCTTGGTAATCGTCCCGTCGAAGTCCAAAAACACAATCGGCTTTTTTTCAGGTCGAGACTTACGTCGCGCGCTTCGTTTGCTAATACCTCGAGCGCTTTCCGGCTCGAGCAACTGCGAAAGTGGCACGACGTTCAGCCCGCGAACTTGCAGGCCTTCGATAATCATCGGCAGCGCAGCAATGGTCGCGCCGCGATCACGTTTGCCGGCGCTGTCACCATCGTGCAACAGGATGACCGAGCCTGACTCGACGTCGCGTAATACTCGCTCGGCAATTTCGGCCGCAGTAATTTTCTTCCAATCAAAGCCCGCAACGCTCCACTTCACGGTACGCAGCCCCAGTCGTTTGGCGGCGGCAAAATATGCCGGGGTGCGCACCCCACACGGAGGTCGAGCGAAGCGGGGCCGCGCGCCGGTGACTTTGGTAATCGTTTCTTGTGCGCGTTCGAGCTGCTCACGCGTCTCGCCGGATCCTCGAAACAGGTAGATTGGATGGGAATACGAATGGTTCCCGACTTCGTGTCCTTCTGCGATCACTCGCCGGGCAATTTGCGGAAAAAGTTCAACCTGACGGCCCAACATGAAAAATGTCGCACTCAACTTATTAGCAGCCAGTACCTCAAGTATTTGCTCGGTATCCTGGGATGGCCCGTCATAAAACGTCAGGGCTACGGCTGAAGTGTCGGTTCGGCCGCGCCAATCACTGCGGCCAAGCCACTGCGAGCGTACGGCGTAGGTTGCAAAGAACCAGTGCCGAGAATAATTGGAAACGCAAGTAGCATTGCGATCTACCTTTTACGTGCTAAAAATGTCAGAGCGTGGTATTACGCATTCACAACCGCTGCAGATACCTCCGAGAGTTCCGGTTGTCTCGCAGAGACCCAACAGCTTGATTTGATCCAGTCCGCGATGCGCTCGCCAGCTCCGATCAGCCGCCGGGAGCGCGCTTGCTGGCGCATCGCTTCCAGTTCATCCGGATTCTGCAGAAGTCTGGCTATTGTATCAGCCATTTGATCAACCGTGCCCACTGCGCATCCGACTTCCCATTCATCCAAAAGCCTGTATTGGACTCGCTCCGATCCCGGCGGCGGTTCCAGCGCCACGATGGGAAGCTCGGCGACGATTGCTTCGTCGAAAGTATTGCCCAGTTTAGAGATCATTACATCGGACGCCCGCATCAATTCGGCAATTCGGTTCGTCCAGCTCAATACACGGATTCCAGGGACGGCTTTGTCGTCCAGTAGATCTTCAATCGAACGTTGCAAGCCCTTGTTATTTCCGGTTACGACGATGAGCTGAGGCGTTGATTCAAGGTGCATCAATCGCCTGGTGACTTCTTCGATCGGTCCGATTCCTTCGCCGCCTCCAGAGACGAGGATTAATTTCTCATCGGGATTGAGGCCAAGCCAACGACAAACATCCGTGCGGGCACGCTCACGGTTCAGCGTCGCAAAATGTGCAGACATGGGCACGCCCCACACCGCGATTTTCTCGCGAGGCGCGCCCGAGTCGATCAACTCTGCGCGTACCTGTTCCGTCACGACACCGTACAGATCAACCTCGGGTTGGACCCATGCGTGGTCGGCATCATAGTTGACGTTGACGGCCACTAACGGTACATGAAGTTGCAGATCTTTCTTGATTAACGCGGCAATCTCGCAACAGCCAACCTCCGTTGCCACCATCGCGATTGGTCGTAGCTCTCGAACCAATTGAAACAAACGCACGCAGCCGCGACGGTAATACCAAGCGGGACTGGTGCGCGTCTGTCTCTTTTGATATCGGTCAATACGATCCCAGATTCGCGGAGCATGCTTGACCAACCAAAGATATGCTGTGACATGAGTGAATCGTGTCCCGCGCCATTCGAGATCGCCAGAATCAGAGTAGGCCCCGGCCCTTGCGCACTCGTCTCTGCGGCTGTTGTACTGCTTATCAAGCTATCCTCATGCGCGCGACTTGGGTTGGAAGATATCCATTATCCAAAATAATTCGCGCTATTTTAACTGCGGCATAGGGACTTGCAAGCTGTCTCGCCTTCAGTGACATGTCGCGCCTGGCTTGTTCATCCCTAAGCAGCGAGATCGCCGCTTCTACAGTTTCTTCAACTCCTCGAGTAATCAATGCAGCCCCGCCGCTGGCCAGGCGCGCCGCGTTTTTTTCTTCGGGTCCGGGAAGTGAATCAAAGAGAACCGCGGGCAGGCCACAAAGGGCTGCCTCGGAAATTGTAACTCCACCCGGTTTTGTGATTAGCAAGTCGGCGGCTTGCATAAGACTCGCGACATCGTCGGCCCAGCCGTCCACTCGCAACGAGACCGGCGCCTGGGCTCGAACTCTACTCAGTCTCCTTTGCACCCTCCGGTCATGCCCGGTTACGGCGACGATCCGCATTGGCTCTCCACTCTTACAAAGCCCTTCAGCCACGCGGTCCATCCGTGTCGGCCCCATCCCGCCGCCCATCAAGAGCACCAGTGGCTTCGAACTAATACTTGACGGCGAATCCTCCCGTGTCTCCTTAATTGCAAACGAGCCGTCGACCGCAATACCAGTTACTTCAATCTTGTTCCCTGCCGCCCCCCAAAGAATCAACTGCTCGCGCACCCGCTCGTCTGCGACTGCATAAGCATCCACTTCATCCTTTACCCAGACTGGCTCAGCTTCATGATCGGTGATCACGCTGATAAGTCGCGCGGCAGTGAAACCTTCGCGCTTGGCGATCGCGGCCATCTCGCAGGCTGCGACCTCGACCGCGACAATCGCGTCCGGACTGACTTGTCTAATCGCCTCGAACACTTGCGCACAGCCAACCCGAAAAGTCCACTCGGGCGCAGTCCGCGCGTGCCTGTTCGTAATCCGCGCCTCAAACAGTCGCCGCCACGCCCGTGGAAAATAACGCACCATCAGCCAGTAGGGCGCGGCATAAAACGCATAGAACCACCAACGACAACGTTCGAGTGCATCAATAACCGCAACCTGCGCGCCGGGCGCCAGATGTTTTAACTCTTTCGCGATTGTTTGGGAGGCCCGGAGATGACCGGACCCAAAGGAAAGAGTCAAGACTAGAATGCGAGGCTCTACATTCATGCTTGAATCTCTGAATTGTACGATCTGATAGATTAATTTTCCCTAAACTGCATCAATTTGAAACCAAGTGAAAGAGTAACCAGAGCCATCGCGCCCAGAATCATCTGATCGCCGAGCGCATACCTTCCCGCGAGGGCTGCCTGCACGGCGCGTGCCCCGAGGGCCGTCGGCAGCCACTCCGAAGCGACCCGCAAAAAACTGGGAATGACCTCAGGAGAGTAATATACCGGCGCAAGAAAAACCAGACCCGCGCCCAGCGAATCCGTCAGTAACGATCCTTCGCTGAAACTGCGCGCCCGCGTTGCGATTATTACACTCAGGCCACTCAGGCAAAGCATCGTCAGCAATACGCTGACGAGCAGCGGCCACACACTCATCTGAGTTCTCACGCCCAGCAGCCGCGCGACAATCAGCAAAGCGCTACAGCCCAGGGCCGCTTGCACAATCCCAAAGACCAGAATACCGAATACATACGAAGACGGAGCCAACGGAAGAGTCGCAAAAAGTTTCAATCGCCCCGTGAAGCGATTTTCCAAAAGTAGATAGCCTAACCAACTGATTGCCGTCAGAGAAAGCGAAAAGACAATCGAGCCGGCGAGAAATCTGGAACGATTCTGCTGATCGGCGCCGCTGCCGCTGATGGCATTCGCAAACAGATACATCGCGCTCGGGAAGATTAACGCCGCCAGCAAAAACGGGCCGGCCTCCGCGCGCAGTCGCGCGAGATGAATGCGAAAGATACAAATGATTGCTCTTAGGCTGGGCAAAGCGCGATCTCCTCGGCCGGTTCTTCCGCTTCAAAGCGATGACCAGTAAGTTCGAAGTAAACATCTTCCAGCGAAGCTCGTGCGAGCGAGTATTCCGCCATGCCTCTTTGCACGGCGTACTGCTGCGCGGCGTCGAACGTCGCGAAGTATTGCACTCTAGGTTGCTCGAGAGATGCTCGATAGCTGAGCCGGTAACTCTTCGATAGCCTTGAAAGCAACTCGTCAAGCGGTCCCAGCGCGATCATCTTCCCTTCACTGATAATGCCTATGCGATCGCTGAGATGTTCAGCTTCCTCGATGTAATGCGTGGACAAGACGACCGTGGTCCCGCGGGCCACTGCCTTTCGAATAACGGCCCATGTCGTGCGTCGCGACCCCGGATCGAGACCGGTAGTTGGTTCATCGAGCACGAGCAGCGGCGGCTGGCCCAACAAGGCGAGCCCAATCAGAATTCGTCTGCGTTGGCCCCCGGAGAGTTCGCCCACGCGTCTGCTGGTTTCCCGATCCAGGTCCAATTCGTGGATGATCTCGGATGTCGACTTGTGCGCTTCATCCTTGGCAAGTCCCTTGAGACGCGCGAACAGTTCCAGGTGCTCGCGCACGGTGAGCGTCTCGAAGACCCCGGCTTCTTGCGGCGTGATTCCCATCTTTCGCTTCACTTGTCGGGGCAGCGCAATTGCATCCACCCCGAAGATTTCGATGCTCCCTGAGGTGGGCCGCAGCTCACTGGTTATCTGGCGTAGAAACGTCGTTTTGCCGGCGCCGTTCGGACCAAGAATTGAAAGAATCTCTCCGCTTCGCACATCCAGATCGATCCCGCGGTTGGCCTCAGTGCCATCGCGATAACGTTTGACCAGCCCGCGCACACGAACAGCCGTAACTTCATCGTCAAGCGGCATGAATTTCTTTGTCGCCTCGGTTTCGCCGACAACAGATTGTTGCTTTTCGATGGTTGGGGCGGCGCTCGACATGTGACATCAACTCAATCGCATAAAATCCATAGCGGACCTGATCGCCGTCAGCGGGCTATTGCGATAGGCCGACACTTCATAAGGGCAACCAATCTTACAGCCCTTGCAAAAATCCCACATGTCAGGCGACTGCCGGATTATTTCTCTCACTTCCGGCGATTCATAGATTTCGCGCAAACTCATGTTGGGCGCGCCCCGATGCAAACTGACAAAGGCGCAGGGAAACTGTATCGACCCATCGGGGCGCATGTTAACCAGGTGCGATGCCGAGCGGCAGGGAAAGCTTTTATTGAATCCATCGTTGCGATAAAACTTGAAGTAGTCGGTGTAGAACCGTACGCACTTGAATTCTTTCTTCAAATTCTTGACGTAGGTCGCGACGCGATCGAGCGCTTCCTGCTCCATCTCGACGTCCTCAGTCTTCCAGGTAGTTCGTACGACATTATGAACAGCCTCAGTGTGAAGCAGGAACCCGTGTTCGCTACAAAACTTGGCCAGCGCCGGCAGGTCTTCCAGGTTGTCGAGATCTACCGCCGCATTGATTTGAATCGTCTTGTAATCAAGTTTGTCGAGAATGTGATCGAGGGCGTCGAGAATCACCGGCAGACCGTCGATCCCTCTGCGCTGAGCAAACTTCTCACGGTCAAGCGTGTCGATAGAAACTTCTAGCTGATCCAGTTTGACGCAGGCTTCAGCGTATTTCTTAAGCGCCAGACCGTTTGTTGGCATCGAGGTAAAGAAGCCCTTGCGCGCGGCGTATTCGATGTAGTCAGGCATGTTCGGGTTCATGAGCGGCTCGCCGCCTGAGAAACTCCAGGCGAACACACCGAAATCCGCTGCTTCGTCCATGCGCGCAAAGACGCGCTCGCGAGCTGCGCGATCTTCTGGCTGTTGGTTTTGCCAGATCGCACAATAGCCGCACTTCATGTTGCAGTGCAGCGTCGATTCGAACATGACCATGAACGGGCGATTGAACCCGTGGCGCAATTGCCGCAACCCATTCCTGAACATCAAACTCTTCTTCATGTTGCTAACTGGCAGCCAGAATGTTGCTCACTCACCGACTGTGGGTCGGGATTTGACGGTCCAAGGTAAGAAAGTTTCCCAGCCAATTGCCCTCTGTATGAAACTGAATATAGCACATAACAGTTGAAGAAAGTGGTCCTCCGTCGCGATGGTTAGCGGCGGATTTTCACTTTGAAGTAGCCAAAGTACAGCGCGAGCGTCAACGCTATCGCCGCTGAAGCCAGACTGATAATTTCGCCCGCAAGTTCGACTCCGCTTCGCTCCAACCGCAATTGAACGTCATGATTTCCCGCAGGCACACTAAGCGTTATCAATCCATCAGGTGTCGAGGGGCGCAAAATCATTGGAGTAGTTTCCTCAAGCATCCGTGCGGTCCAATATGGATTAGAGAATCGAACTCGTCTTCCAGCCGCTGGTCCCAATTATTTATATCGACTGACGCGTCCCAGTTCAATTCGCCAATTGATTGATTCCATCTGGGCTGTTACTCCGGAGCATCTCTGCTTTCCCCGATCTGTTTTTTCTTGGCGTTGCTGGTTATCGGATCAGGATTTGTTTGCGGGAACATCTTCCAGGCTTCGAACGTCATCGCCGGGAGCCAGAGAACAATTAATGTCAGGGCAGTCACGTGCAACATCTTCCCGGAGGCGAGCTGTTCTCTTCTCAGTGAAGAAATCGACAAAGCCAGGAGCGCTGCTACCGAGATCGAGAGCGGCACATTGAATCGCCAGGGAAACTGGATCTTTGGCAAAGAAGCGATGATCCACCATAAGGGCTTGCTTAGGTC
>WNGQ01010212.1_pt1 | contig 10072 bp, 9 predicted proteins | sample 5407661 | NCBI WGS metagenome assembly WNGQ01 (sample SAMN13153382, study PRJNA577476) | soil metagenome | isolation source: 60 cm soil or saprolite under Garry oak tree replicate 2 | place: USA:California | collected 2016-06-15 | reverse complement strand
GTCTATCAACGGGATGAGCTCGCGCCGTGCCAGAAGGTCGCGCTTTTCGCAGCAAAAAAAGTCGGTGGCTCGTGCTACCCTACACGACCACGATGTCGTGCCTTCACGGAGATGATCATGAATAAGAGAGCGATGCTTATGCGCAGCGCAATATGGTTACTGTTGGTTCTGACGCTTACCGCGTCGGTCACCCTCGCGCAGAGCCAGCCTCGCAAGACGCTGGACGTCTATGTAATCGACGTCGAGGGTGGCAACGCCACGCTCTTTGTCTCACCCTCCGGGGAATCGTTGCTCATGGATACAGGCAATGTCCCGCCGGGCGCGGTGCGCGATGCCGGCCGCATCATGGCGGCGGCCAAAGACGCCGGGCTTAAACAGATCGATCATCTGATCATCACGCATTGGCACGGCGACCACTTCGGCGGCCTGGCGGAGCTCGCTCCGCAGATCCCGATCAAGGAATTCATCGACCATGGGCCCAACGTCCAGCCCGGGCAGGCCGCCGATGATTTTTTGCAGAAGACCTATCCGCAACTCATCGCCAACGCCAAGCACACGGTCGCGAAGCCGGGCGACAAAATTCACATGGGCGGCGGCCTTGATGTGACCGTGGTGGCTTCCGCGGGCGAGATGATCAAGACGCCCTTGCCGGGCGGCGGGCCCAATCCCTACTGCTCCGAATATAAGCCGGGAGAAAACAATGCCGAGGACCCGCAGTCGGTGGGCATTTTCATTAACTACGGCAAATTCCGCACCGCTCACTTGGGTGATTTGACCAAGAACAAGGAATTCGAGTTGATGTGCCCTACGAACCGCCTCGGAAGCGTCGACGTCCTGTTAGGTCTGCACCATGGACAGGCCAGTTCCAATTCGCCCGTGCTGGTGCACGCGCTGCATCCGCGCGTGGCCATTATGAATGACGGCACTCGTAAAGGCGGCGAGCCGGAGACGATGCAGACGGTTCATTCTTCGCCGGGCCTCGAAGATCTCTGGCAGTTACATTTCTCGTTGCTGAGCGGCCAGGAGTATACGCAGCCGGGAATGTTCATCGCTAACACGGTCGATGACCCGCAGCAGGCCATGCCCATTGCTCCGATGCCGGCGCCGCAACCCGGGCCGGGCACGCCCCCGCCGCCGGCCCACAATGGCACGGCCTACTGGATCAAACTCTCGGCACAGCAGGATGGCACCTTCACGGTGACCAACACGCGCAACGGCTTCAGCAAGACCTACAAAAAAGGCGCCAGAGCGGATTAGTTTCTCCTCCGCGTGTGGCGTCCACTACTGATTTGATAGCGCCCATTTGGCCGCGCTAATACGCCCAGTGCCGTTCCAACTATTTTGGCGAAATGGCTGGAGTTGCGAAAAACAACGCCTCGCCTCTTGGCTGGCGCCGAACCGACCCGGTTCGGCATCGGCTGAAATTCGTAGCAACAAGTTGGAACCGCACCAGTCCAACGCGATTCCCGAGAAAACGGGATTCTCGGAAACTGCGATTTCAGGGCCGGGCCGCATTCCGAGAATGCGACTTAGGGGTTCTTGCTACTGCTATGGGCCGCTATTGGCTTTCAATGTTCACTGCGTAGTAGGCGACTGTCTTCGTCGGAATCTCCTTCCACCAATGCGGCGTCTTGGCCGGAATCGTGATGACGTCGCCTTTGCTGAGGTGGTGGGTCTCGCCTCCTTCAATGGATGTCGCCACCATCTGATCGGCGCTGGTTCGCTTCGCGCCGACCATGGTCCCGCCGGTCACGAAAGTGGCCTCCCCCTCGACCATGATAAAGATGTGGTTGGTATGTTCGTGGTATTCCACTTGACCAGCTTCCCGGCGATTGGCGAGCACGATCAAGCCCGGGTCGTTCACGATGGCTCCGCCTTTGGCCATCACCGCGGAGACTTTGTCGTGGCCGACGTAGTGAACAGCCGCCGGGACGCCACCTCCTATCGGGGCCGCGGCGGCGGTCAGGAAAACAGCCATGGTCAGCAATGTAGCCAGCATCATCAAGGACTTCATTTGAGTTGTCCCCCTTTCAAATGGAATTCTCATTCAGTTCCGTTTCCGTTATCTCGCGGATCCTATGCCTCTGCTGTCCTCGCCACAACGCTACTCTCCACGCCCCGTTCTAATCATCTTCCATCCTTCTTTGAGCCTTTTATCTACGTCGGCCTTGGTGAGCGCTGTTATGCCGCAAGCCACGTTGTGAGCCTTGCATGCTGCCAGAATCGTTTGACGGGCCTGTTCGACTTCGGGAGAATCCTGCGGCACGCCAAGATACTGGTGCAAATCACCCCCGGCGCCGATGAAGATGGCGCCGACGCCCGGCACGGAGGCAATCTCGTTGATGTTCTTTAGACCTTCTGCCGTTTCGATCATGGGGATCGCGAGCAGATCTCCTTCCGGATTGAGGGGCCAAAGGTCGGCATGCCGCTCGTACTCAGCTGCGGAGATGCCCCAGGCAAAAATGGCATTCCCCGGAGCGTAGCCGCGCAGTCCCGGCGGCTGCTGGTACTTCGACGTTTTCTGCTGCGGATACCGCATGTACTGAATCAGGCGCATCATTTGCTCCTTGTTGTCCACACCATTGAAGATGATGCCCATCAGACCCATGTCCAGCGCCTGCTTGACGATCCAGTCATTACTTTCGAGGTCTCGCCCGTACGCCGGGAATCGCGCAAAAAGCGCCACCTTGGGCTGCGCGTTGCCCTTCTTGAGAATAGCGGCCTTATCGACCATGGCGGCGATGCAATAGGCAAGGCCATCGAGATTCAGCGGCCCGTGCTCCATATCGACGTACGCGTAGTCGAAATCGAGGCGGGCGAGCGAGTGGCAATTCTGCAGCGACATATCGTCGGTTTGCGTACCGATAATGGACTGTCCGTGCGCCAGTTTCTCTACCGCGGGGTTAAGGTGTAGCGGCGCCTGTTGGGCCGGCGCGATCCCGGGCGCAACAAGTAAAACAAGGAACGCGACGAATACCATCACCGCCGCCATCACACGGTGACCGAGCGATCGTGCGGCGAGATGTCGCAACGAGTTTGTCAATAAAAGACGCGATTGAACAAGGTTAACTTTTGTCATCGTGCTGGTCCTTTCCGGGGTGTCAAAACAGGTGTCCGCGTCTGCATAGAGACGATGGGAGTTTACCCTAACCCGGAAGCAAGCCCTAACGGAGTGGCCCGGGCGCCAGCCCCTGGCTCGTCGACAACTCCACGACGCCGGTCTGGGTGGGCAACACTCATGGCGCTTCGATTGTGAAGCTTGAACCAATGAACTAGCGCCGGCTTCTGTGGGTGCTTATGAAATCCGCTGCGGAATGATGGTTAGCTGCTTCTCAGACTTAGCGGGAACTTCTACTTCACCGAAACTTTCACCTGAGCGTTCGTCCAACAGCACTGATAACCGTGGCCGCCGACGCCGGACCAATCATTGGCCACCACAACCAAAACGTACTCGCCCGGTTCGCTGAAGGTAGCCGAAGTGGTCGCGGTCCCGCTTACTCCGCCGTCGCCTGCTTGCCCGTTCGCTAGCTCCACGGCGGGTTTCGCGTTGCCGAAGGTGACGGCTCCTGGTCCCCGGAACTTACTCCACGTCACCGTCACCGGAGGGGTCTTGGGCCGGTCCATGCCCGTACTCCCAATGAGAGGCATCTTGGCATCGTCAGAAACAGACGCGGTCAGGGCGAGCGGTTTGGCCACCGATGCGGAGAGAGGTGTGCTGATCGGACGCGGACCCTGGACAGAGCTGCCGCCCGCGACCCGGATCACAGGCGGCGTATTACCCGTGGTGGGTTCGCGAAAAGCATTAATCTCCCAGAGCGGGTTAAGGCTCCCCGGGATTGCCAGGGGCTGGCCGTTGCTGATCAGGGTCCAAGTGAGTTTGTTGCTGCCAAAATCTGCGGGAACGGTGACAGTGAATAGCCCCCATTGCCGCCCCGGCAGGAAATGAGTGGGCTGGCCTTGATCGGGCCCGCCGGGCTCAATGCGGTTGTTCGGTCCTACCGGAATTTCCAGATCTTCTTTCTGATTGCGGTTGTAGTAGCCGAAGAGAAGACTGAAGCTGCCGTCCTGATTTTTGAACCAGCCTTCAAACGCGCCCGTAACGCCCTGGCCGCTATCGTGCAGAGGCTCCAAAGGCAAGCGCTGCGCCCGCAGGAGGCCAGAGCTTCCCATCCCGATTACGGTACAAAGCGCAATGAGTGTGGAACGCCGCAGTTTCATATCCCGCAGCCAGTAAACCCTCTCCTAGCGCGAGGGGGCAGCAGACGCCACTTGTTTTGATTTTGCCTTGGCCACGTAGGACTGATAATCCTCATCGGTGATAAAGGTCACGTTGACCCAGGCGTGCGACATTTCGTCGACGGTGCGCTCGCCCCAACCGACCCACTGGTTCGGATCGGGATTATTCGGGTTGTTGACCGTATTGTCGTGCCACGCGGTGATGTGCAGCACGCTGCCCGCCGGCAGCACCGGCGCCGCATCGTCGGCATAGATGTAATTGGTCATCCAATTAAAATTGAAGTGGTCGACATAGCTGAGCATCTGCGTGGAGCCGTCGGGCAAGATCGCTTCCATTGCCATCGCTTTCCCGCGAAGGTGCATGTGTGGCTGGAAGTTCTCGAGAATCGCTGCATGTTTCAACACGTGGAAACCCTCGGTCTCCTTGACCGTGTTCGGCGGGATATCCAGTTGCAGTTGTCCATTTATCGTCGGGTTTGCCGTGTAGGACATCAGGTAGGTCCGATATTTCGGTTCCTGCCCTTTCGGATAGAGATAGATGGCCAACTGCGCATGATCGGTGATCTCTTCGCCTACGGCATGAAGATGCAATTCCCACCAGATGTGCGCGCCGGGCATTAACAACTTGCCCGTGTCCGGACGGTAGATATCGTAGTTTTTGCCGATGGCCCACTCCATCAACATGCCTGGGCCGTTGCTATCGGCATCGCTACCGCTGAAGAGCGTCTTCCGCAAATCCGGTTCGTCTTGCTGCAGACGGGCGAGCACGTGATGCATGATCCTGCGGCCCGCCGGGGTCGCCGGTCTGATCTCGACGGCGCGGACCCAACGCGGCTCCGTGATGGGCACCTCAGAGAGCGGCTTCCACCACACATCTTGCCCGTGGGCGGGCATGGTATAAGAACCCGTGTCGATGACTAGATCGGGCGCGCCGAATTGTTTCGCGAGTTGCCAGCCGTCTTCGCTCGGCCACTGCTTGGGTGCGGGCAGGTCCTTGGGATTTCCGAGCGGCGCGCCTTCATCGACCCAGCGCACGATGGTAGCGATTTGCTCATCACTCAAGGACAGGTCATTCTGAAAACGCTGGATTCCGACGGTTTTGTCGAGATGCCATGGCGGCATTACGCGCGTCTCCACGCGCTGCTTCATAGCCTTGGCCCACGGACGCGCCTCTTCGTAGGTCACCAGAGACATCGGAGCCATGCCCCCCGTGTGGTGACAGTCCTGACATTTCGCTTGAAGAATGGGCACGACGTCCTTGGCGAAGGTGATCTGCGGCTGGACTGAATTCGCAACACTGGCAGAAGGCGCCTGCGCAGTGACAGTCGTCGCCATCAGCATTGCCAAGGCAAGCACCATCAGTGCCCGAAGGATGAGCCGAGCCACGGGGAGCGATTTCCGGAAGGACGTCATCGCATTACCTCCTCGGCCAAGCGGTCAATCTTCCGGCCGCGCCGATTTTCTCAGCGAAACGGGTATAAGCCAGAGATACTACATTCAGTTCATCACCTAACTTCATTCGTGTCAAGCAGGTATCTACCGGGCCTTACCCTGCGTTCAGCGCTACCCGACTGAACTCAGTAGTCGCGCGTGTGGTGATCGTCATTCACCAGGTGTTGCTCGTCGCGCTCCTCGCAAGGGGGCTGCTCGACCACCATTCCTTCTTCGATCCTGACGGTCTGGGGAGTCATCGTCCATGGCTTCGTCAGGACTTGAGGATCCTCCACAATGGCCTCATAGGTTAGAGCATTTCCTTTGCGGGTATATCGCTCGATCACGTGCAATTTTGCGCTGTGAAAATATCCGCTGATGCCCAGCCAGGTGTCGTCGGTCAAGTGGGTCACGTCGACAACGAGTGTGTCTCCCTCCCAATGGCCGACCGAGTCTCCGAAATACATCGGATCCACGTCCTTGCGGTGCGGACGGCCGTCGGTGGGAATCAGACGAACGCCGATGCCGCTCTGATCGCCTTCACCAATGTCTACCTGATAGAAAAATGCCAGCAGCTTCGGGGTCTGGATTATTTGCCTCGGCGGGCCGACGCGCGGAACTCCCAGGGGCTTGCAATGAAACGCCGGATCGGCATGCGTCTGGTTTTTGGCCAACTCCTTCACCTTTGCCAGTAGCTCAGGCTTGTAGGGCGGCGGATTGGGATCTCCCGTCACCTGGCCAACGGCATTCCGGCCTGGCAGGAAGGGGGTGGCATATGTGACGCCGTTCTGCGTGTGTTCGTTCACGCCCGGCTGGGGAAAATCCCAATATCCAGTCAGGTCCGGATGGCCGTCGGAGGCACGCGGCGTCGGCTGTGCCGCGGCCGCCTTGATCTCAGCTGCTGCCTCGGGGCCGTGCGCGACGGTAGCCCGGTCGACCTGCGCGCCGGCACGCACAGTAAGCAGGCACAAAATGCCGCATGCCGCGATCGTGACGCGCCGCCAGAAGAATCGAGAAGTCATTTGCGGATCTCCTTTCGAGTCCGGCCGTGCATCGGTCAACAAAATCGCCGTTCGCTTCAGTCTATTTCGATGGCGGGTCATCAGGCTGCGCGACAGGGCGATTTGCGCCAAACGCAACCTTGCGCCCGTTCGCAAACGTAAGTTCCTGCAGCCAGGCAAACGCCCTGGTTCCATCCTTCGCGCGATAGGCGAGTACGGTGACGCTGTCACCGATCATGAAGTCCTCTTTGGTAAGACCGGCGCGATGCATGAAGCCGGTAGGAATGCATTCCAGAGCCCAGTTAGTCATCTTACCTTTGTCGTCTTTCACATCCAGGTAGAAATAGATGTGCGGGTTGATCCAATCTATTTTTGAAAGGGTTCCCTTCAGCGTGACAGGCTTATTGGCATCGAACTCGGCTTGAAAAGAATGGTGCGCCAAAGCAGGCAGCGTGGCCAGTAGCGCACAACTTGCCACTAAGATAGCGCGGAACTTTCGCTTGATCACGGGAGGGCCTCCAATAAGCTGAAATCGGGTTTGCAAGACTGTAGTAACAGTGAAGATTCCTCGTCAAGAGAAATCCCAAGACTTACTGGAGCTGATAGACGTAGACCGCGCTCGGCGCAGTCCCTTTCCCCGGCACGGGAACAAAAAGGCGACTGAGCTGCGGCGCCAAGAGTCCCGTCTTTCCGCCCGGGCCGGAGGGAACCTGCCCCAGGGACTGATAGTGATCCGGATCGGTTTCCTTGTATACGTTGACCACGCCGGCGCCGCCGGAGGTAGCGTAGATGCGCTTGCTGGCGGGATCGAACATCAGATCGTCTGCTCCCTTTCCGATCGAAAGGGCCTGAAGTTCTTTTCCTGCCTGCGTATCGAAGACCACCATCTGCCCGCTGCGGCAACCGACGAAAAGGCGATGTGCTGATTCGTCGAACGCCATGGTGGAGTTGTCCTTGCCCAGTTTGACCGGCCAAGTCGCGGTCACTTTATTTGTTTTGCGATCGATCACTTCGACTTCGTTCTTTGCCGGATTATTCAAGAAGAGTCTGTTTCCCGACTTCTCCAGCGCCATGGCTTCGAGCGTGTCTCCATCGATCTTGATGTCCGCGAGCTTCGCGCCCGCAGTCGTGTCGACCACGCTGAGCATGGTGAATGTTTCGTGGGCATTGTCGCCGCCATTATCCACGTAGAGATAATGCGTGGCCGGATCATAGCCGATGGAGTCTGTATCGACTTTTAGGGGAACCGCCTTCACGAGCTGATAGGTCTTGCCGTCATAAATGTTCACTGCGCCCTTTTCTTCATCCGTAATATAAATGCGGTTGAGATCATCGCGGACGAGCACGGCATGCGGGTGGGGAACCTTGATCGTCTGCACGATTTTCCCGCTGCCCAAATCAAATACCAGGACCTGCCCGCCCTCCTCCGCGACTACGAACAGGCGATTGCCACCCATATCGATTCCGAGATGGTCAAAGCGTCCTTTCACCGACGCCGGTATCTCGTACTTGGTAGCCAATTTCAAAGGCGCGGTCGTTTGAGCGAACGCCGGTTGCACAGTCAGCAGCAAAATCGCCGACACGGATAGTTTGAGTCTGCTCATTCGTCTCCCATGTATTTCTCCCCAGTTCCGGGGTTTGATAGCGTCGGCCGCGCGCAGAAATGCAGCCTGGCAGTTCGGCCCGATAAGCTAATTGTGGCTGTCAGGGAGCAAGTGAAATCTGCCGGAGCCTTCGCTTTTTTCAACCGCGAAGGCTCCTGCAGGCGATAATTTTAGAATTCAAGCCGCAATGCAAACTGGATCTCCCGTTGGTTATTCCCCAGCATTCTGGTGACTTCACCGGCGCTCCTGTGCGGCTTTTCCGAGAACGGGGTGTCGCCTGGAGCCCCGTCGAATATGCTGGTATGGAGGCCCTGGCCGCTGAAATTGGGATGGTTGAGGACGTTGAAAAACTCCGCCCGGAACTGCAGGTTCCCGCCTTCTCCCAGGAACCCCAGCTTGGTGTCCTTCACCACCGAAAAGTCGTCCCAATTCCTTTCCGGCGGCCCCGTCAGGATATTCCGTCCGCCGGTGCCCAACTGCCCAATCGTGTCCGAACAGTTTGTTAGCCCCGCTCCCGCACAGTTCGGCGAGATCGAGAACATGGCCGGGTTGAACCACTGCTTGGGATTGCCGGTGACAACCGTCTTGGGATCGTACACGATCGGTTGGTACTTACATGGGTTGGTGTCGGGGCCGGTCGCTGGTTTCCCGGGCAGGGAGGTGGATAAGCCGCCAGCAATGCCGGCGTATTGATATTCACCCATTCGCCTTGCTGGGCCTGCGCGACGCCGGAATTCGAGCGATTAAGATCCACAATCGGCGTGAACGGCTGGCCGCTCTGGATGCTTATGATACTGCTCATGAACCAGCCGTTTAGCGCTTTCGCCGCAAAGCCATTCCCCGCCATACGGCTCGGGAAGTGATAGAGCGCGTTGAATTCCCAGTTGTTGGGGATATTGAAGCAGGCCGGGCCACGGTCTACTTGAGGATTCAGCGGATAAACGCCCAGCAGGCCGCCTGAAACGACGCAGTCCTGTATGTTGGCCTGTCCTTGCGTTTCATCCGTTACATGGCTGCGCGTGTACACGGCTGAGAATTCCAGTCCGTGGCTGGTCCGCTTTTCCACCTGCACTTCCAAAGCGTTGTAACGGGAATCCCCAGCGGTGGCGATATTGATGTCGCTTCCGTAGTTCCCATTGACGTTCTGGTACGGGCTGGAACAACCCGCCGGCAGTGGGGTTCCAACGCAGTTGGTGTCCCAGAACGGCACCCGGCCGTTAACGCACAGGCTGGCAGGATCGCCGCAGGGACCGAAAGACGTGGGCAACACGGGATTCCCGTCGCGAACAAGAGGGAGGTGTATTCCATGGTTCCCCACGTAGGCCACGGTCGCTGCCATGTTCCAGGGCAACTGCTGCTGGACGCTGACGTTGTACTGGATCATGTGCGGGCTCTTATAGTCATAATCTAGGAAGGTGGGGGTGACGATGCCGGGAGACGTGGTGCACTGGGCGAAGGCCCCCGAGCCGGGCTGACACGTAGGTTTATAGAAGTTTAGTACCTGAGGGGGAATCGGTAGCGGAAATCCACCCCCGGCGGCGTTGGTGGTTCCTAACACCGTCTGCCAATCCGCTGTGGTGCATGGCAAGAAGCCAGGGCTACCTGGGGGGTTCGCGGGTTTGGCGTTGTTGGCTGTATAGAAGGCTGATGTGCAGTTAGGCAAGATGTCGATCAGCGCCCCGAACGGCAGGGCTCCGTTCGTGGTGCCTCCGAGCGAAGATCCGATGTTCCCTATATCGTAGTAGATTCCGGCGCCGCCGCGGATGGCGGTTTTTCCGTTTCCAAAGAGGTTGTAGGCAA
>WNGQ01008069.1_pt1 | contig 10073 bp, 9 predicted proteins | sample 5407661 | NCBI WGS metagenome assembly WNGQ01 (sample SAMN13153382, study PRJNA577476) | soil metagenome | isolation source: 60 cm soil or saprolite under Garry oak tree replicate 2 | place: USA:California | collected 2016-06-15 | reverse complement strand
CCGCGCTCGGCAAGCTTGCGCCTGACGCGTTCGCGTCGATGCTTCCAGAGCTGACCGCGTCCGAAGACGCGATGTTGCGCCGCCTGGCGTTCCAGATGGCGCCGCCGGAGGTGATCAGCGCCGACCAGCTCGGCGCCGCGGCATTCGACCCCGATCCCTGGGTTCGCGCGGCGGCGGCGGTGGCGGGCGCGAGCAAGCGGCCGCCGTGGGAGGGGTCGCCTGCCGTCCTCGACCGGCTGGTCGACGCGAACGACGTTCAGCACCGTGCGGCCGCGGTGTGGGCGGCTTCGTTCGTGGGCGATCACAGGAGGGTCGCGACGGCGCTGGCGGATCCCGAGCCGCGCGTGCGCCTCGAGGGTCTGCGCAGCTTCGCCAAGATGAAGGCGGGCGTCCCCGGCTCGGCCGCCGCGCTCATTGCCTGCATGCGCGATCCCGAGCGCGACGTCAAACGGGCCGCGCTCCGAGAAGCCACGCGCTGGTCGTCCCCGCCCGAGCTCGAAGCGGATTTCGTGGCCGCCCTCGTCGAGGGACTGGCCAGCGGCGACCGCGAGGTGCGGCGCCTGGCGGCCGAAGCGCTGGCCGCGCAGCCCGCCGCCGCGCTGGCGCAAACGCTGCCGCTCCTCCAGGGTCGCGGCGATTCGGCGCCGGCGACGATCGAGGCGTTGGTGCGCAGCGGCCGGCCCGAGCTGTTCGAGCACGCGCGCGGCCACCTCGAGCACCAGATGACGGAGGGAGTGCACCTGGCCAGGCTGGGAGCGCGCCTTTCGGCCGCGCATGATCGTGGCGAAAACGGCTCGGCCCAGCATGTCTTCCTGCACGTCGCGCTGGACGACTACGTGGACTTCGTGGCCGAGAGCGGGCTCGCCGCCATGCGCGCTCTGCACGGAAAGCGAGGTTTCGCGACGGTCGAGCGTGGCGTTCGCTCGATCGAGCCTGGCGCGAAGGCCGAGGGCCTGGAGACGCTGCTAAACTTCGGCCCCGGCTGGCTGGCGGCACCGCTGGCGCAGCTTCTCGACCGTGAATCTTTTGACCCGACGACCACGCGTGGCCTCTCGAAGGCCGAGCTGGAGGCTCTGGAAAAGCATCCCGACAGGTGGGTCCAAGAAGGCGCAAGGGCCGTCCTGGTGGGACCGGGGCCGGGCATGAAAGAGCTCATCGCGCTCAAGCAGGTCCCGCTGTTCAGCGATCTGACGCTGGAGCAGCTCGCGAGCATCGACCGGCTCATGGTCACGCGTCACTACATGAAGGGCGAGCTGGTTTTCCGCGAGGGCGACGTCGGTTCCGAGCTCTACGTCGTGCTCGAGGGAGAGATCCGCATTCACGTCGATGGAGCCGGACGCGACGTGACCATCGCGCGTCTCGGCCCGAACACGGTGGTGGGGGAGATGGCCGTCTTCGACGAGCAGCCGCGCTCGGCGAGCGCCGAGGCGACGGTGGACACGACGGTGCGCGTGCTGCGCAAGGACCGGCTGCAGGTGATCGTCCACGAGCATCCAGAGGTGCTGCTGGAGTTCGTGAAGAACCTGAGCCAGCGCATCCGCCAGATGGACGCACGCATCGAAGGAGGAGCTTCCCCAGGGTGAGGGTTCCCCTCTCCCGCTGGCGGGAGAGGGTCAGGGTGAGGGCTGTTAAGAAGGATCGCAATTCGATTCCTTTCGGTGAATGCTTGGGTCATGCGACCACCATTGCGCGTGACTCGAGCCCGCGAGCAACGTCAAATCATGAGCGATACGGAGCGCCGCCTTTGGTACAAACTTCGCGATCGCCGATTCCTTGATTACAAATTTCGCCGCCAGGTACCGATTGGGCCGTTCGTCGCCGACTTCGCATGCAAGTCCGCGCGATTGATCATCGAAACCGATGGTGATTGCCACGGATTCGACGACCAACAGCAGCGCGATGTCAGGCGGACCCTGTGGCTGAACCAGAACGGCTGGCGTGTGCTGCGGTTCTGGAACGGAGAACTGGCCAGCGACATGAACAACGTGCTCGAGCGGATCCTCAACGCGCTCGAGGACGAACCCTCACCCTAGCCCTCTCCCGCAAGCGGGAGAGGGGAACCCTTACTGCTCTTCCGGGCGAACCTCGATCTTCTTTCGCGCCGCTTCCAGGCGCTCGGTGCAGATCTTCAAATAGAGGCGAGCCTCGTCGACCGCCTTCAGCGCGTCCTCCAGCGACAGGTCGCCATCCTCCAGGAGCTTCAGCTTCTCGTCGAGCTTGGCCAGCGCCTGCTCGTAGGTGAGGTCCTGGCTCACGGCTCAACCTCGTCGACGCGCGCGCCAAGCCGGCCCGAGGCCAGGCTGATGCGAACCCGCCCGCCGCTCTTCACCGCAGTCGCGCTGGTCACGACCGCGCCCGAGTCCGCGTCCTGCGTGATGCTGTAACCGCGGGCCAGCACCGAGTCCGGGCTCAGCGCGATGAGGCGCTCGCGGCGATGCTCCAGGCCGCGTCCGGCGGACGCGAAGCGAGCGGCGAGCGCACGGTCGAGCCGCTCGGAGGCACGTCGCGAGGCCAGCAGATTGCCGCTGCGGTCGACGCGCGCAAACGCCACGGCATCGAGCCGGCGCCCGCGCTCGCGCAGCGATTCCGCGCGGCGAGCGACCTGCTGCACGGGACTGAGCCGCGCAACCTCCCCCCGCGCCCGCGCCAGGCGCTCAGTGCGCGAGCGAAGCAAGGCGGGTAGCGCCTGCACGAGCCGCTCGCGGCGCACTCGCAGCCGCTCCGCCTCGCGTTCCACGCGGAGAGACTGCTCGCGGTCGAGGCGACGCGCGCGCTCGCGAAGCTGCGCCAGGAGGTCGCCCTTCTTCGGCACCACCCGGGCGCCGGCTTCGGTCGGCGTGCGGCACTCGGCGTCGGCCACCATGTCGGCCACGGTGCGGTCCGACGTATGCCCGAGCGCGGTCACGACCGGCAGCCGCGACGCCAGGATCGCCCGCGCGATCACCTCGTTGTTGAAGGCGAACATCTCCTCGAAGCTGCCGCCGCCGCGGGCGATGATCAGAACGTCCGCCAAGCCCTCCGCGTTGCACCGGCGCAGCGCGCGCGAGATGCTGCCGGGCGCCGCGTTGCCCTGAACCTGCACCGGGTACACGACCACGCCCATGTTGGGGTAGCGCTCCCAGATGGTCTCCTGCAGGTCGTGGATGACCGCGCCGGTGGGCGAGGTCAGCAGCGCGACCGCCCGCGGCAAGAACGGGAGGGGCCGCTTGCGCTTCGGGTCGAAGGCGCCCTCGGCCTCGAGGCGGCGCTTCAGCTCCTCCAGGCGGGCCCGCAGCTTGCCCACGTCGTCGAACTCGATCTGGTCGACATTGAAGCTGAGCCGCCCGGTCTTGTTGTAGAAGTCGATCCGGCCGCGGAAGACGAACACCTGCCCGTCCTCGGGCAGCGTCGTCACCCGGCGGGCGTTGTCGGCGAAAAGGACGGCCTCGATCTTGCTGAACCCGTCCTGGATCGTGAAGTTGAAGATCCCGGCGGCGCTGCGCTTGACCCCCGTGACCTCGCCCTTGAGCAGGACGGCCGTAAGCGGCCGCAGCTCGCGCTGGATCTCCTGGGCGAGCTCGGTCACGGTGAGCGGGCGCGGCGCTTCTTCGGGCCGAATCATCGTGGTTAGCTTAAATTGCCGCCATGAGCGTCTCGGACGCAACCACCCCAGCCCGCCCGGCGGCGTCCAGCGAGCGGCGCCCGATCACGGTGCTGTTCGCGGACATCGCCGGCTCGACCGCGATCGCCGAGCGTATGGACCCCGAGGACTGGACCGTGCTGGTCGGCGAAGCGTTCCGGCGGATGAACAGCACGATCGAGCGCTACGAAGGCACGATCGCGCGACTCATGGGCGATGGCGTGCTTGCATTCTTCGGGGCGCCGACCGCGCACGAGGATGATCCCGAGCGAGCGGTGCGCTGCGGCCTGGACATGGTTCGCGAGATCGACGATCTGAGCGCGGCCCAAAAATCGCCTGACGCACACTCGCTTCGCGTCCGTGTCGGCATCAACTCGGGGCCGGTGGTCGTCGGCGTGGTCGGCACCGAGAGCGCTAACGAGTACACCGCGATGGGGGACACGGTGAACGTCGCCGCCCGCATGCAGGGCAACGCCCGGCCGGGCAGCGTCCTCGTCACCTCGGCCACGCACCGGTTTGTGTCGGCGCTCGTCGAATCGGTCGACGTCGGAATGCTCGAGCTGAAGGGAAAGACCGATGCGGTTCACGCGTACGAGATCACGGGCTTGAAGGCAGACGCTGTGAAGACACGCGGTCTGCTCGGCGTGCGCGCGCCGATGATCGGCCGCGACCAGCAGCTGGCGAAACTGGAGGAGGTCTTCAGCATCGTCCGCGCGGGCCAGGGCCGCGTGGCGTGCGTCCTCGGCGAGCCCGGACTCGGCAAGAGCCGGCTGCTGGCCGAGCTCCATGCCAGCCTCCGCCGTTCTGGCGCCCCCGTCCGCTGGATCGACGGACGGTGCCTCTCCTATGGGGACACGGTTCCCTACCACCTTGTCGTCGACGTCGTGCGCTCGATGATCGGCGTCAATGCTGCCGCGGATGAGGCGCACGTCGCGCAGGCGTTGGAGTCCCAGCTTCGAGACCTGCTCGGGGACAGCTGGGCCGAGAACTACGCATACCTCGCCCACCTGCTCTCACTCCCGCTGGCTCCAGAGATGCAGGCCCGCCTCTCCATTCTCGACATGGAGGCGATCAAGCGTTATGTGGCGTCACTCGTCAACGTGCTTCGTGCCATGAGCGCGCGCGGACCGGTCGTCCTCGTGTGCGACGACGTGCACTGGGCTGACAGCGCATCGGTCGACGTGCTGTTACAGGTAGAAGCCGGCCTCGCGGCGCTCCCGGTTTTCCTGATCCTCAGCTCGCGCGTCGAGCGCGCATCGGCCGGCTGGCGTTTGATCTCCGGCGCTCGCGACGTGTTCGGAGATGCGCTGACCGAGATAAGGCTCGAACCCCTCTCGCTGGAGGACAGCCGCACCCTTGTCTCCAACCTGCTGCATATCGAGTCGCTGCCTGCTGAGATCCGCGATCTCATCCTCGCCAAGGCCGAAGGGAACCCATTCTTTGTGGAGGAGGTCATCAGGATGCTGATGGACCGCGGCGCCATCGTGCAGGAAGGCGACCGCTGGGTCGCGACCGAGCGCGTGGCGACCATCGAGATCCCCGACACGATCCATGGCCTGCTGCTCGCGCGCATCGACAAGCTCCCACGGGACAGCAAGCGCACGCTGCGGGTCGCGTCGGTCATCGGTCGGCAGTTCGGTGTGACAATCCTGGAGCGCTTGTTGGACACCAAAACGTCATGAGCACCCGAGCCGACCTCGGCACGCTCGAAGCCGGCGGGCTGATCGAGATCGCGGCGCTGCAGCCGGAGCTCGAATACCTGTTCCGGCATGCGCTCGTGCAGGAGGCCGCGTACACGTCGCTGCTGAAGCAGGATCGTCGCTCGCTACACCGCGCCGCCGCCGAGATCATCATGGCGCTCCATCCCGAGCGCGCCCGTGAGCTGGCCGGTGTCATCGGCATGCACTTCGAACAGGCCGGCGACAACGCCCGCGCCGCCGAGCAGCTCGTCGTCGCGGGCGAGCACGCGCTGGAGCGCTTTGCCAACAGAGAGTCGCTCAGCTTCTTCAGCCGGGCGGCCAACCTGGCCGATGGCTCGCAGATGGATCTGCGACTTCGCGCCGGCATAGGCGGTGCGAAGGCGGGCTGGACGTTCGTCAGCTCTGGCGCCGAGCTCGAGCAGCTCGAGAAGGCGCTGGCCGCTTCCGAAGGTGGTGACAAGCGGCTTGTCGCCGAAGGCAACTTCTGGGTTGCGTTCCTGCTTCGCCAGCGCGGTGAGGTGCCGGAATCGAGCCCAGCTTTGCGTCAGGCGCTCGAGCGCGCCGCTCAGCTTGGCGAGGAGCTGAAGGACCCGACAGCCGCGGCCCTTCCCAAGGCGCTGATGGGCTCGTTCATCGGGTTCACCGGAAATCTCCGCGAGGGCGCGAAGCAGATGCGCGAGGCGCTCGACGTCATCGAGAAAACGGGCGACGCGGTGTCGATCGCCATGATCTCCGATTTCCTCGCGCTCGCCTACTCGCGGATGGGCGAGTTCAAATCGGCCGAGCAGACGATCGAACGCGCTCTGCAGTTTGCAGGTGATGCAGACCCGATCTCGCGCGTCGACGTCGAGATCGCGCAGGCGGGTCTCGACCTCGAACGGGGTGACTCCGAAACGGCCCGGCGCGAGGCCCTGGACTGCGCCACGCGCGCGGAGGACATGGGCGCGTACGCCTGTGTCGTGGCCTCCAACGTCATGTTTGGCGCCGCCAGCCTTGCCCAGAACGATGCGCCGGGTGCGAAGGGACCGCTGGAGAGGGGCAGCGAGCTGTGCCAGGTCACGAACATGGCGCCGATGCAAACGCTGTTGAAGGGCCTGCTCGGCTCCACGCGGGCACGCCTGGGCGACCTTCCTGGTGGCATTGCCCAGTGGGACGCCGCACTGGCGAGCTCACGGGGAATGGGTGATCGCTATGGCGAGGCCCAGACCCTATGGGGTCGCGGCCGGACCAACGCCCACCAGGCGAACCCGAACCTGGAGTCGGCGCTGGCCGACCTGGACCGCGCGATCGAGCTCTTCGAAGAGATGGAGGCGCGACCCTCGCTGGCTCGTGCTCTGCATGATCGCGCGCTCGTGCTGCGGACCATCGGCCGCGCCGGTGACGCGGACCGCGACGAGCACCGGTCAAACGAGCTTGGCCGAGAGTTGGGGCTGCGCGATATGAAGTTCGCCTGAGCCGCCGCGCTCAGGTCGGACGCTGGAAGTGAAATGCGGAGATCCGCATGCGCTTGTTGAAGTAAAGCCTGTGCGCGGTGGTGCGATCTGGGCCTACACCGGAGTCGAGGTGAAACTCCCCGCACCCTAGCCGTCGGGCCTCCCCGACCATCCAGTCCATCAGCGCGCCGGCGTGGCCGCGGCCGCGGTGCTTCTCACGCGTTGTCAGGTCGTCGCAGTAAAGCGCGTGGCCCCAGGCAAGGTAATCCAGGACGCGAAACCCCGCCGCGCCCGCCGCCTGCTCGTCATCGTCATCGAACGAGGCGATGAGCCGGTAGCCCTGCGGCCGCTGCTTGTCGTTGACGGTCCGCACGAAGTCGGCGCTCGATCCGATCTTCGGACGCAGCTCGAGCATGGCCACATACGCGAGATGGGTTTCCCCTGCGGCGAGCTCTCGGATCACCCTCCGATCTGGGACATGTTCTTGGCCGGCTTGATGAAGCCGGGCTTGTTGATGAGATGTCCCTCTTCTTTGTGCCAGATCGCGGTCTCGATGACGCTGCCGATCCGCTCGTCGGAGACGCCCGAGCGCATGAGGTCGCGCAGCGGCGTCTCGCCCAGCGAGAACAGGCACGTGCGCAGGCCGCCCTCAGCGGTCAGTCGTACGCGATTGCATGTCGTGCAGAAGGCCTGGCTGACCGAAGAGATGAAGCCGACACCGCCGGGCGTGCCGTCCGCGAACTTGAAGCGCGTCGCGGGGCCGGGCCGCGTGTCCTGCACCGGCTCCAGCGGGAAGAGGTCCTCGATCTGCTCCTGGATTCGCCGGCTCGGGACCACCTGCTCGTTGGTCCAGATGTTGTCGCCGTCGAGCGGCATGAACTCGATGAAGCGGACCTCGTAGCCCTTCTCGCGCGCCAGCCGCGCGAAGTCGACGACCTCGTCGTCGTTGTGGCCCTTCATCACGACCATGTTCAGCTTGATCGGCCACAGGCCCGCCTCGCGCGAGGCCTCGATGCCGTCCATCGTGCGCGCGAACATGTCCGCGCGGGCGATCTCGTGGAACCGATCCGCGTGCAGCGTGTCGAGCGAGATGTTGATGCGCTTCAGGCCCGCCTGAGCCAACTTCTGTGCCTTGTCGCGCAGCAGCACGCCGTTGGTGGTCATGGTGATGTCGAGCGTCGGATCGATCGCGTTGATCATGCCGACGAGCTCCTCGACCTTGACGCGCACGAGCGGCTCGCCGCCGGTGATCCTGATGGTGCGCACGCCGTACCGCTGGACGAAGATGCGCGCCAGCCGCGTGATCTCCTCGAAGCGCAGCAGGTCGTCCCGCGCCAGCCATTTCAGGCCCTCGGCGGGCATGCAGTAGATGCAGCGGAAGTTGCATCGATCGGTGATCGAGATCCGCAGGTCGTCGGCCACGCGGCCGTAGGAGTCGAGTAAACGCCTGCTCCCCATCTGACCGATCATAGTTCGAATGTGGCTACCTCCTTCAGTCCCCTCTCCCGCCTGCGGGAGAGGGTTAGGGTGAGGGCTCGTTGAGGGCGATGGCATACGAGCTGATCAAGGTCGAGCCCCAAGCACCGATCGCGACCATCACCCTCGACAGGCCGAAAGTCCTGAACGCCCTGAGCCCGGCCGTCATCGCCGAGGTCGGCGAGGCGCTGCGCGAGCTCGACGCTGACGAATCGATCCGGGCGGTCGTGATCACGGGCGGGCCGAAGGTGTTCGCCGCCGGCGCCGACATCGGCGACATGGCCGAGCGCTCGGCCGCCGAGCAGCTCAACCGCGACCAGACCGGCGCGTGGGCGCCCATCTCCGGCTTCAAGAAGCCGCTCATCGCCGCGGTCAACGGCTACTGCCTCGGCGGAGGCTGCGAGCTGGCCCTGATGTGCGACGTGATCATCGCCGGCGACTCCGCCCGCTTCGGCCAGCCCGAGATCAACCTGGGCATCATCCCCGGAGCCGGCGGAACGCAGCGCTGGCCGCGCACGGCGGGCAAATACGCGGCCATGGAGGTGATGCTGACCGGCGGCATGGTCAGCGCGCGGCGCGCCTACGAGCTCGGGATGGTCAACAAGGTCGTGCCGGCGGAGATGTCGGTGGCGGTCGCCCAGCGTATGGCTAGGCAGCTCGCGGAAAAGCCGCCGGTGGCGGTGCGGCTCGCCAAGGAGTCGGTGCAGAAAGCCTTCGAGACATCGCTCGCCGAGGGCCTGGGGGCGGAAAGGCGCAGCTTCTATTTCCTGTTCTCGACAGACGACCAGAAGGAGGGCATGCGTGCCTTCCTGGAAAAGCGCAAGGGCGTGTTCAAAGGACGGTGAGGGATGGCGACTGAAGTCGAGCAACACGTGATGGTCCATACGCATGACGGCGTCGGTCTCATCCGGCTCAACCGGCCGGAGAAGATGAACGCGATCGGCGCGCTCACGCGCCAGCAGCTGGGTGAGGCGATCAAGCAGGCCGAGCGCGATGATGCCGTTCGCGTCGTCGTGCTCACGGGCAGCGGCCGCGCGTTCTGCTCCGGTGCCGACGTGACCGAGATGGTCGGCGGAGGTGGGATGCGGACTCCCGAGGACGTCGGCAACGTCCTCCGCAACGAGTACATGCCGATGCTCACGCGCCTGCGCACGATGCCCAAGCCCACGATCGCCGCGATGAACGGCCCTGCGGTAGGCATCGGAGCGAGCTACGCGCTGGCATGCGACATCAGGATCGCGACGCCGGAGGCGTACTTGATGGAGGCGTTCATCAACATCGGCCTGGCGCCCGACGGCGGGGTCAGCTGGCTGCTGCCGCGGCTCGCCGGCACCGCCGTTGCCTACGAGATGTTCTTCACTGGCAAGGCTCTGCCTGCAGAGGACGCGCACCGCCTGGGCGTGATCAATCGCCTCGTGCCGGCGGACCGGTTCGAAGAAGAGGTGCGCGATTTCGCCGGCCAGCTCGCAAAACAGCCGCGCCAGGCGTTGGCCGCGGCCAAGCGCGCGGTGAACCACGCCCTGGAGTCGAGCTACGAGGACGCACTTGAGTTCGAGTCCTACCTGCAGGAGGCGCAGGCAGGCACCTCAGAGTTTGCCGAGCTCGTGCAGGCATTCCTCGCAAGGCGCGCCGCCAAGAAGTGAGACCCCAGGTATCCCTCTCCCGCTTGCGGGAGAGGGTCAGGGTGAGGGCCCGTGCCTGAAGCCGTCATCGTCGCCACCGCGCGCACGCCGATGGGGCGATACGGCGGGCAGCTGAAGGACGTGCGTGCCGACGACCTGGCCGCGATCGCCCTCAGGGAGGCTGTGAGCCGCGCAGGCGTCGAGCCCAAGGATGTCGATGACG
>WNGQ01020174.1_pt1 | contig 10075 bp, 6 predicted proteins | sample 5407661 | NCBI WGS metagenome assembly WNGQ01 (sample SAMN13153382, study PRJNA577476) | soil metagenome | isolation source: 60 cm soil or saprolite under Garry oak tree replicate 2 | place: USA:California | collected 2016-06-15 | reverse complement strand
ATTCGAACTTGGGATCGTGGTTCCAAAGACCACTGCCTTACCGCTTGGCCACGCCCGATCATCAATCAGCCCGCGTTTCCGCAGACACGTTGCGATTATATCATGTTACAAAGATGTTGACAAGGTGTTCTTACCTTAACTGACGTTTTGATATAAGGGGTTGTGGGGCGGAGGGGAAAGTGGTAGTCTGGGGAAAAACGGACAGGGAAGATGAACGAAAGCACGGAGAGGGAAAGGAAAGCGGGCGAGAAGCCAGAGGAAGCGAGTGTGGTGCAGGAGCGGCTGAACTGGCGACTAGCGTCTCGTGATGATGCAAAGGTGGCGCAGGCGTTGTATGCAGGCGAAGAGATAGAAGAGATGCACCAGCTTAGTGATGCAGGACTCCTGGATGAATTTTTCGTATATCTGGAAGAGATCGGCATGCTGGAGACGTTTGAGCAGGTAAGCCTGTCGGCAGTGAAGCGGATGCTTGTGCCAACGGTGCAATTGGTGCTGCTGTATTTCCTCAAGGTCCTCTTTGGAAGTGAGTCGATGAATGAGCTTCCACGTGTGCTCTTTAGCGATCTGGCGCTGATGGAGTTGGTAGGTTTCAATGCACAGCAATGCGCCGAGGGATTGACCAAACGCGGAGAGGCTCAGCGCAAAACGAAACAGAAACAGGGGCCGATCACCGCCCAGTGTCTGGCGGACAATATCAGCAAACTGACGCAGGAAGAGATGGAGCGGCTCTTCAATCAGATGGTGCAGGTATTGGCCCACCGAGGAGTATGGACTGGTCAGCTGCTGGTCGCCCTGGATGGGAGTAAGCTCCCAACCCCCAAGAGTTATGAGGGATGTGGCAAGGTGAAACAAACGCGACAGGTGAAAGTCAAAGGACAGAAAGAAGCGGTCACACAAGAGTATTACGTGTATGGGTGGAAAGTCTTGGTCCTGATTGAAGTCCAGACGCGTCTTCCACTGGCCATGAAGGTCGTGCACATCCAGGACTACGAGGGGAAATGGCTGGTTCCCCTGCTGGAGCAAGCTCAGCAGAATCTGGGAAGCGCTGCTCAGATTGAGACAATTGTCATCGATCGAGGCTATTTGGATGGAGAGGATTTGTGGCAGGTGCATCACAAAGCCATCCGGTTTGTGATCTGTGGCAAAGCCAACATGGCCGTTACCCAGGATGCTCAGGGCCTGGCCAAAGGAGAGCGAGCCGTGGTGCGCGAGCGAGTGGTGCGGCGGGGTCATGGCAAAACGGCCACAGAGCAGCGTTTACGTACCGAATTGGTCGGGTTGCAAGCCTTGACCAGTTACGATAGCTATGGGGATCCACAACACACTCAACACGCTCAGCGACGCGACTATACGGGCCACCCCATCAATGCCGTGGTCGTGCGCAAGTGGGAGAATCGCGAGCCGAAAACCGGAGGGACGGTGTATTTGACCAATGCAGACGTGCGTGATCCGTTCACCGTTTTCGACACCTATGACTGGCGCAGCGTCATTGAGAATGGCATCTTCAAAGAAGGCAAGCATCCCTGGCATCTGTTGAACTTTCCGAAACGCTCCGAGGCAGCGGTCGTGGTGCATTGCCACTTTACCCTGATGGTCATGGGGTTGTGTACGGCCTTTCGTTTGTGGCAAGCTCAGGAAGCTACGGCTCCCTCTGCCCAAACACAAGTTGTCCCCACCTTGAGTTCCGCCTTGCTCGCAGGGGAAGGTGTCGCACGCTGGCGCAAACGCTTACAAGAAGAAAACCGCGACAAAATCATTGTCTTTCTCGGCCAAGTCTATGGCATTTTCCATCTCGCCGAATTTGCCGTTTTGACCCATGTGCCACTTCGTCGCCTTCCTTCCCCTCTTGGCTCTCCACAGGCCGTTCTTCAACGTTTTGGGATCAGCCCTTAATCTTTATATCAAAACGTCAGTTAAGGATGAGCGCCTACGCCAGGTTTTCAGCTTCCATCCCCTGCTCATCGGTGGCAACCCTTTTCAGAGTACCGCCATTTATGCGCTTATTCACACGCTGGAGCAGAAGTTTGGGGTCTGGTACGCTCGTGGTGGCACGGGCGCATTGGTGCGTGCGCTACAAAGAACTGCTCGATGATATTTTCAAACACAGGGTGCTGGCAGAGGACTTCTCGCTCTACTTGCATCGTCCAACCGCCACCGATCCTTCGCTGGCCCCGGAGGGCTGCGATTGCTGGTATGTGCTTTCCCCGGTGCCCCACCTGGGCAGCGACGTAGATTGGACCACGATGGCCAAACCTTATCGCGATCGCATTATCGGCTACCTGGAGAAGCACTACCTGCCCGATCTGTCGCAGCATATCATCAGCGAGCATCATATCGATCCCTTGCACTTCCGCGACACACTGAATAGTTATTTGGGCAGCGCCTTCTCGGTTGAACCCTTACTGACGCAGTCGGCCTGGTTTCGCCCGCACAATCAGAGTGAGGATATTGCCAATCTCTACTTCACCGGGGCCGGAACTCATCCTGGCGCGGGTCTTCCCGGAGTTATCAGTTCAGGGAAGATCGTTGCCGATATGATAGGAAACGGCCAATCTATTATAAAGAAAACAGGTAATGTTGTAGCCTCTAGCATGGAAAGTTAGGGTAGTGTATACTATATAGTAGCTCTTCTTTATTTATTCGTCAGGGGAAGATGACGTGCGTTTCATACGCTTATCTCACTGCCCGCTGAAAATTTTTGTGTTTGTGTCGGCATATATGCATGGGTATATGGTGTCAACATGGAAAGCGCAAAGGAGAGCTATCATGCAGCATCGTCGTTGGGCCGTTGGATTTGCAACCGGTACGGGCCTTCTTGGGCTCACAGTCACCAGTGGTCTGGCAGTTTTAGCGCATTACTTTGTTGATGAGTTCTCTCGTCCGCACACGCTATTGGCTGAAGAGCTCTTCATCTGGACGATCGCTGAAGTTCCTGGAGAACCTTCACCTTCACTGCAACGTTCACTGCTATTCGAAACCTCTGATGGCACCCTGCTCAGTGGCGAGTTCTGGGCACAACCGATGATTGCACCGACGATCGTGCTCTGTCATGGCTATCGCATCTCGCGTTCCCACTTGCGCTCAGTAGCTGCTATGGAGTATGCTCGTGGTTACAACATTCTGCTCTTTGATTTTCGGGGGCATGGTGCCAGTGATAGTGTGATGACCAGTGGAGGAAACGCTGAGGTACGCGATCTGGAAGCGGCCCTGGAGATTGCCAGGCGACAACCGGAGACGCTGCCCGGTAAGATGATCATTCACGGGTTCTCGATGGGTGCCGCCGTTGCTCTTCTGACCCCTCTCCACTCCGACGTAATCGCCATCATTGCTGATAGCCCATATGCACGCTCCGACGATGTTGTACAGCGTGTTGTGTACTATAGCCTGATGAATGAGCTGCGCAGAAGGCTTCCACATTCGCACCAGTTACACCACTTTGTGCCATTTGCATTGTGGCGCGTATATGTATGATCCTGTGCAGTACAATACGGTTATTAAAGACTTTCTCGCTCGCTGCCTAAAGGATGACTTTCCGACTTTACATCGCCAGGTGGACTAAATTACTAGCAAAAAGGGTTGCATATTGGCGGTCTTATATGCATAATGCTAAGTGAGAGAGCTATTGTTTCAAATGCACGATGTACACTATCGGCGTATGTTCTTTGGCTGTTATGAGGAATGGATGCCGGAGGAGATTTATGCTTTCATCACCAGACGAGATATCGCAGACTACAGAAGCTCTGCAAGAATTGTCACGTACACCTCACCGTCGTAGCGCGTTACACGGACGCAAGCACTCGGTGCAAACCTACAAACATACTGATGATCTGCCGGAACTGACCAGCGCCCCCCGCAATATCGCATTGGCCTGGCGACAGGCTACGCAGTTACGCGAGGAGAACAGGCGTCTGCAAAATGAGCTGGCGGAACAGAGCGCTGAGTTAAAGCGTCTCATATCTGAATATGATGCTGCGCAGGCAGAGTTTGAGAACGAACTCTCTGTTACACGCGATGGTCAATTGCAGGAGATCGTGCATTACCAGGAACAGCTCCAGCAGGCGACAGAGGAACGTGAGCAGTTGCAAAGCGCGCAGGAGGATCTGGAGCGGCGCTACCAGGAACTCTATCACCAGTTTCAGGACGCCGTCGAGGAGGAGGCTCACAAGATGGTCACTGAGGCGGCCAACACGATGGAGCTTTCTCCTGGAAGCACGCCCTCACTGCTGCAAAATGTGATGAGGACGCTCGAAATGCAGGCGCGTAAGGGAGAGGATAAGCGCCTTGTCGAGGTCCTGTATTTGAAGCGCGAAATACTGCGTGTGTTTGAGCAACTGGCACAAGAGCGTCAATTGGCCAACGAAGAGCTACAGCATCTGCTGGTCATCCAAAATACTGCTCGCGAACAGGCTGAGTTGCGTCAGAAAACCCTTAAGGCGCGTCTGTATGCCCAATGGCGCATGCGTACTGTGACGACAACGATCGGCGGTTTATTTTTGCTTGTAGTCCTGCAATTTGTATGTCTCAAGCTGTTCAACATCCCGCTAGAAGCTAATCTTTCTCTCTCGCTCATCGCGCCTATCGTGGTCTGTATCGCGCTGTGTATCGTGCTGCGCAACCCGGTTGATCACGTAAAGCAGGTCTATACGGGCGCGCCACATAGGAAAAAAGAAAAGTAGCGCCTGAGCCGTTGAAATTATTGTTTGCGCAACGAGCGTAAGGCGCTGACGACACGACGATTGGTGGTCGTGGCTGTACTGCTGAGGTAGGCCGCGAATGCCGCTTGCTGGATGCCCATGTTGATAGTGGGATAGGGGTGTATGGTATTGTAGATATCATTGATCGTCAGCTTCTTGCGCATGGCCAGGGCCAGTTCGCCCAGCAATTCTCCCGCCCCTACGCCGATGATGTGTGCTCCAACGATGGTGTCTTTTTTGCCTGACAAGACCAGCTTTATGAAGCCTGTCGTTTCGTTCTCGGTCTGTGCTCGGTCGATTGTGCTAAATGGCAGCCTGACGATACGCACACGTTTGTCGTGTTGCTCTGCTTCAGCCGGTGTCAGCCCAATATGCGCTACCTCCGGGTCGGAAAAGGTGCACCACGGTACAACCTGATAGTCCACTTTCTTTTTGCCAATGGGAAACAGAGCGTTGCGTACCGCTTTACCCGCCTGGTAGGTGGCAACGTGCGTAAAGAGATAGCCGCCGATGACATCGCCGATGGCAAAGATATTGGACGCGGAGGTACGTAGATAGTCGTCTACTTGAATCCCCTGCTGGTTATACTTGATGCCAGCCGCCTCCAGGCTCAGATGATCTACGTTCGGTTCGCGACCTGCAGCCAGTAGTAGTTCATCTGTGGTGTAGCGTGAAATCTGCTCTCCCCGCTTTACCGTAACCATCTTCTTCTCGCCTGCGCGCTCAGCTTCCACCAGGCTTGCTCCGGTGATGATGGTGATGCCTTCTGATTGCAGGGTCTCTGCCAGGAGCGCCGAGATCTCTGGATCTTCTTTGGGCAAGATACGCTCGGCTCGCTGGATAATCGTTACCCTGGTTCCCAGCCGCGCCAATGCCTGACTCATTTCTACGCCCACAGGCCCACCACCGACAATGACAATGGACGCAGGCAATTCTAGCAGGTTGAAGACATCTTCATTGGTGAGATAGCCAGCCTCTTCTAGCCCTGGTATCCTGGGGATTACCGGATGAGAGCCGGTAGCGATGATGGTATTGCTGGCGGTAACCACTGTATCGTTGAGCAACAGTTCAGTAGGAGAGCGAAATGCGACATTACCCAGCGCTACGGTCACACCTTCAACAAAGCTTTGTTCCTCCTCCGCCACCTTGCTGATGACAGCCTGGATGTATGTATTGATTTTATCCATGTCGATGGCGAGGTGAAGCGATCCTAGTCCCAGGTGCTCTGCCTGTCTCGCTTGATGGAGCACACGCGCCACGTAGAGCAGACTTTTACTGGGAATGCATCCATAGTTCAGGCAATCTCCGCCGAGACGCTGTTTGTCGATGAGGAGAACCTTTGCGCCCAGAGAGGTCGCGACTTGAGCGGCAGTCAGCCCGCCGGAACCGCCACCAATAACCGCCAGGTCGTATTGAGTACGTGCCATCTATTTCACCCGCTTCTCAAGGTTTGTCTATAAAGTCTCTCCCAGAGACGCTGCAAGATAATCCCAGCAGATACAGGCATTATATAGGTTGCGTATCGCCATTTCAACCGATACTGGTAGTTACTTCCGTGCGTAACGTATAGTAGATAGAGAACTGCAAGCAGATCGTGATCGTAACAACCTATTCTCGTAAGGAGTTCATACATGACACAGGAGAATCATCTCAAACAGCATTCGATCTGGCAGAATGGCCATACACCAGAACCGTGTGCTGTGGTAATTTTTGGCGCAACCGGCGACCTGACGCAACGTAAGATACTTCCCACCCTGGCTCATCTCTGGCATGATCATCCCTTGCCGCAAAGCTTCTGCATCGTCGCTTTTGCGCGCCGCCCCATGAGCGATGAGCAATGGCGAGCGATGGCGCTGGAATCGATCAATAAGTATGTGCCTGAGGATGATAGACTGGATAGCGCCACACAGCAGGCTTTTGCACGCCGTCTATTCTATTGCCAGTCCAATTTTGATGACCGCGAAGGGTATACAAAGCTGGCTGATTTGCTCGAAAAGCTGGATAATGAGCAGGGGACGGCCGGCAATCGTATTTTCTATCTGGCCACCCCTCCAGAGTTGGACCCCGAGGTCATTTATCATCTTGGTGGCTCTGGCCTTTCTCATCCGCCTCAGCATGATTATAATGGCGAGGATACATGGACACGTATCATTATCGAGAAGCCTTTTGGACACGATCTGGCATCCGCCCAGAAGCTGAATCGTGATCTTGCACGGGTGTTTCGCGAAAATCAGATCTATCGTATCGATCACTATATGGGTAAAGAGACGGTACAGAATATCCTCGCATTGCGCTTTTCCAATGGCATCTTCGAGCCGCTCTGGAACCAGAAATATATCGACCATGTGCAGATCGTCGTCGCGGAAAGCCTCGGTATTGGGACGCGTGCCGAATACTATGACCAGGAGGGCGCGATCAGAGATATGGTGCAGAACCATATTATGCAGGTGCTTTGCCTGACTACGATGGAACCTCCTGTCGAATTCGAGGCTGATGCTATTCGCGATGAAAAGGTCAAAGTGCTGCGCGCTATCAATCCTTTGATGCGTGAGGAAGTTATCCAGAGAACCGTGAGAGGACAATATGTCGCGGGCACTATCGATGGCGAAATGGTCGTGGGATATAAACAAGAGCAGGGAGTAAGTGCCAATTCAACGGCAGAAACTTTCGTGGCCCTCAAACTCTTCATCGAGAACTGGCGTTGGGCCGACGTGCCGATATATATCCGCACCGGTAAGCGTCTGCCCGCGCGCAGTTCCGAAGTTACTATACAATTCAAGCGTGTGCCACATAAGCTCTATAAGCCCAGCGAAACCAAAGGCGTGGTTCCTAATCGCTTAACTATGCATATTCAACCACACGAAGGCATCTCCCTGAAGATAGGTGCCAAGATCCCTGGTGCCGCTCGCCAGCTAAGCTCGGTGGATATGGGATTCGTTTATTCACAGGCCTTTGGTATCGAACTTCCCGAAGCATACGAGCGCCTCATTGCTGACTGTATGCTAGGCGATTCTACCCTCTTCATCCGCCGCGATGAGGTGGAGGCTTCGTGGCGCATTATCGACAGCATTACCTCTGTCTGGAAACAGGTACCTGATAACACTATCTATCCTTATGCGGCTGGAGAGTGGGGACCGAAACAGGCCACTGAGTTGATTGAAAAAGATGGACGTGAGTGGGATAACCCGAATGCATAACGCTCATTTTGCTGCCAGTGCTCTGACCGCCTTCATGTGACTGTACAGAAGAGATCATGGAGGGAGGAGCGATACGTATGTTGCATGATAGGGGCGATCTTTAGGAGTCCGCCTTTGGGGGTGAACTCGGCTGGAGTACGCGGGCTCCTAAAGATCGCCCCTATCATGCAACCCCTCCCTATTTGCTGTTAGCCGACAGCCTGGTCGAGCTTGCCCTTCAGCGTATTTTCTTTTCCCTGAGTATCGAGATCTTTATACTGTTCGTCCATCGTGGGAGCGCGGCACAAGAGAGATTGAAGGTGATCCAGGCAATGCAGTTGCGATCACCGATCTCGCGCCGCAGGTCGAAGCTTTGTTTGAGTAGCGCTTGCCTTGAGTGATGCACATCACCGGAGATCATCGGTACCTCCCAGGCCAGCCAGGCTAGCGCATCTGCCTGGTAGAGAGGCAAGGGGCACAAAAAAGAGGCTATCAGGGAACGAAGCACGTTTGTGTGAAGCGACTTCCAGCGCCAGCCGTGTTTTGCCAATTCCCCCCTGACCCGACGAACGTCAAAAGGCGGCAGGATGGATCATCCAGCAGCGCACCAATCTCGTTCATTTCCTGTAATCGGCCAAGAAAAGGGGTAGGCGTGAATGTGAAATGGTGCATCCTTATCATCCTGGTGTTGTCATACGACATCACAGATGGTGTGGATCGTCCTTAAAACGAGCTTCCCAGGGTTTTTTGAAAGTTTTCTTGGTTGTGGATCCATTTTTTTACTGACAAACAACAGGAGTGACAACCGCTTTTGCGCGGTCCAAAAAGAAAGAAGATATACAAAGCACTCTCCGCTAGGACGGCTAACCTTTGCGAGTATGTGCGTACGCGGGTTCATCTCGTCGGGCGTGAGGAGATGAACCCGCGCTTTTTTAACGCTGTTTATATGATAGTGTTCTCTAGTCCAGCAGTTCTTCCATCTGCGATAGATGTGACTCGAAGAGCTGTAGTGCCTGGCGCACGGGTTGGGGCGTCGTCATATCCACGCCTGCCTTCTTCAACAGTTCGATGCTGAAGTCGGATGAGCCAGAACTGAGGAACTTCAGGTAGCGCTCCACCGCTGGTTGCCCCTCGTTCAAAATCTGCTGTACCAGCGCGGCCGCCGCGGATATGCCCGTGGCGTACTGGTACACGTAAAAGTTGTAGTAGAAGTGCGGAATGCGCGCCCATTCGATACCGATCAGCTCATCGATGACCGACTCGCCACCGTAGTACTTTTCGTTGAGTGCTGTATACAGCGCGCTCAGTGTATCGGCGGTGAGCGGCTCGCCCTCTTCGGCACGGCTGTGAATCTGCTGCTCGAACTCCGCGAACATCGTTTGCCGGAACAGCGTGCCCCTGATATCTTCCAGGGAGTGGTTCAGCAGAGCGATACGTACGGCGCGATCGTTGGTATGCTTCAGCAGGTACTCGGTCAGCAAACCTTCATTTAACGTGGAGGCCACTTCAGCCACAAAGATGGTATAGTCGCCGTACTGGTAGGGCTGGTGGGTGCGTCTATAGGCGCCCCCACGCTTACCGGGCGTCTCGTACACATCGATCCAACGTTCGCTAAAGCTTTTTTTCAGATTATTGATATAATCATTACCAAGAGGAGCCAGGGCCTGTGTGATGATATCACCGGCATCTTGATAGCTTATTTCGTCTGTTGTCTCTTCGACAATTGGCACATACAGATCATACATGTGTAACTCGTCGAGTTGCAGAATACGCTTGCGCAATTTCATATAGCGGTTGAGCAACGAGATATGCTCGCCTATCGTCTCCACCAGGTTATCATAGACGCTGACGGGGATATTGTAGCGGGCCAGAGCCATCTCGCGGCTGGTTGTGTAGTTACGCTGCCGGGTGTAGAAGATGGACGATTTTACCTGGGCCGAGAGGGTGGCGGCGATGGTATTGCGCTGCTTCAGGAATGTTGCGTGCAGGGTCTCGAAGGCGTCTTTGCGCACTTGCCTGTCTCTACTGCGAATGTAGCTCAGGTAATTGCCCTGGGTAAGCTCGACCTCAGTGCCTGACTCGTCTTTAATGTTTGGCAGACGCAGATCAGCATTATCGATCATAGAAAAGATGTTGTCGGGGGCATCGCTAATCTCGCCTACGGCGGCCAGGACGGCCTCTACTTCGGCGGAGCGAATGTGGGGG
>WNGQ01030135.1_pt1 | contig 10076 bp, 6 predicted proteins | sample 5407661 | NCBI WGS metagenome assembly WNGQ01 (sample SAMN13153382, study PRJNA577476) | soil metagenome | isolation source: 60 cm soil or saprolite under Garry oak tree replicate 2 | place: USA:California | collected 2016-06-15 | reverse complement strand
GCCTTCTTGGCCGCGTCCCAGGGCAGCTCGACGCAGCCCAGGCTCTGGTAGGACCCGTAGCTGTACCGGCTGAACTGGTGCACCGCGTCGCCGCCGTTGAAGTAGGACGCGTAGTACACCGGGTCGTCGTATTTCGAGCCGTCCGGGTTGGTCCCCTTCATGTGGCTGAAGTAGTACCTGAGGTAGACGGGGAAGGTGCCGTCCACGGTGGGGGAGGCCGGGATGCCGGTGTTGGCCGCGGTCTTGAGCACCACATGACCGTTGTGCCAGATGGTCAGCGTCTCCGGGTAGTGCTGGCTGGCCAGCGCGTAGGTATAGCCGTTGGGGTTCTTCTGCCCCTTGGCCACCGCGGTCAGCAGCCGGGACCAGACGGTCTTGCCCGCGCTCCCGTCCATGGTCATGCCGTGCACCGACTCGAACGCCCGGATCGCGCCGACGTCCAAGATGTTGCCCGAACCAGCCTTCCACTGCGACCGCAGGCTCCACGGGTAGCCGCCCTGCCAGCCGAAGGTCCCGGCGGGCGCGTGGTAGGCGGCGGAGAGCTGCGCCCTGGCGTCGGCCGCGCCGATCGCCGGGCCGGACTTGGCCGTCCAGGTCAGCGGCAGGTACCCGAGCTGGGCCAGAAGTTGCTGCAGCCGCATGGTGCCGAACGAGCCCGTGGTGAAGCTCTGGCTCAGGTTGGAGCCGAGCGTCCCGCCGTTGCCCGCGGTCGCCCCCGCGGCCGAGACCACGCCGGCCAGGCCGCCCGGGATCTTCACCGTGACCCGGGTGTTCTCGAAGTACCCCACCGCGGGGGTGAAGACCGCGGCGTCGCCCTGGACCGCCCAGTGGCCCGGAATCGAAGGCGACAGCGTCGGCATCGGCGAATTGGAGGCCAGCGGCGCGGAGAACTGCACCCGGATGGGGCTGGCGCCGTTGACGCCCTTCGCGCTCGCGGCCGGGGTCACCGAGACCAGCTGCAGATCGGCGGCCGGCTGCAGCGGCTTGTACGCGCTCACCGAGCCCGTCGACGACACCAGGGAGGCGTGGCTCCCCGGCGACGCGAACGCCACGATCATCACGCCTGCCGCGAGGACGAGCGCCGCGCTGCTGGCGGTGAGGGCCGTCCCCCTTCTCTTCAACGGCCTGGAAACACTGAAAGACTGCCAGATTCGTTTAGCTGCGGAACTCTCACTACTCGCCAGCGATGTTTGCTGTCTCCGGAACCATCCGGATCCCGACACGGCGCCGTCCCCTCCACGTGATTTCACAATTGGACAAAAGTTCAGGCCTCAACTGAAGGAAGCAAGCACGACAAGATAGCCACTCCTCCTACAGACAGACGCGCACGCGCGGTAAAAGGTTGCCGACATCAGCCGGTCCCGCCCGCCGCCGGGAACATGCCGAGGCCCGGCCTCCGGCGCGTTGCTGTCAGTAATCGGATGAACCTATGCTGACCGCGGATTGGCCAGCATTAACCTCAGCTTACTCAGCCGCCCCGACCGGGACGCCAGTCGGCCGGGAACGCTTGGCGGCCGGGGACACCAGGCGGCGGGGGACGCTTGGCCGCCCGGGGCCGCGCCGTCCCGCGGCCGCCGGCGGTCCACCGGGCCGGCCGCCGCTGCGGGTCCCGCCGCGGCAGGCTGCCGAACGGCCGCGGCAAAGCCGCCCCGCGCAACCACTCCGCGATTTAACCCGGCCGGATCCTGTCGCACCTGAGTTATTCGCCCGGGCAATTCATAAACGGAAGGATAATGCCTAGCCAGCCAATGGGCGGCGCGCCGCGCTGGTCCGCGGCCAGGGTATTGCGAATACCCTGGCCGCTGGTCTTGGCGCCGGCAAAATGCCGTGACCTGCGGGCCGCCGCATTCCGTCCCGGAGCATCGTGCCTACCCCTGCCATATGCACGGGTGTGGCTGCAGTGGAAATGAATCATCCGCCGGCCCGGCGGCCTGGCCGCATGCGGCTATCTTCCCGGCCGCAGGCGGCCATCCATGCGGTCGCGGGCCTGCGTCCTCCCTGCCGGTCCTGGCGCGGGCTGTGACCTGCCGGGCAGGTTCCAGACAGGCTCCGGAGCGACGCGTTCGTAACCTTCCCGCAATATCTGCCGGTCACCGTGAGAGCCGTAATAACTACCGTACGTCCACATCATCGGCCCTGCGGTCCGGCCGCGCCGCGCGGCCGCCTATCACGGGCGAATTTCGGTTTCCGCCGGTGCCCGTCACCTGCGGCGTAAGGACTTAGCAATGAATTACTAAGGTTTCGGCGCCGCTTCGGCATTAAAACCGGACAAAACACGAATCTGGAGAATTCTCTAATCTCGGCCGTGCCCCGGGGTCTACGGTGATGCATCGGGAGCGGCACAAGCGGACATCCATGGAGGTGGATTGAATGCTCAGCGGGCATAGGTCCGCATGGCGCCGCCGCAGCAGTAAGAGCCGTGCGGCGCGTATTGCGGTCCCTCTCGCCATTCCGATGGCGTTGGGCCTGACTCTCGGGATCATCCTTGCGATCTCGGGCGGTAATAACACGAACATAGCCCAGTCGGCCCTGGGGGCCTCGGCCAGCCCGTCCGGCAGCGCTTCCGCGGCAGCCGCCGCGCCCGCCGCCGCGGCGGCGACGCCGACGACCACGGCGGCCGCGAACGCGGCGGACGCCGCCGGGAACGCGTTCAACTTCAACCAGGACGCGGCGATGGCCCTGGCCTCGATGAACTGCACGCTGGCCGTGCCGGCCAACCCGCTGACCGCCCAGGGCCTGGCTACGCCATGGCAGCTGGGTGACGGCTGCACATGGGCCAACGGAGCAACCGAGGGCGCGTTCGTGGAGGCCACGATCCTGTCGCCGAACGGCCAGCTCCAGATATACGACCCGCTGGTGATCACCCAGGGCACCCAGCCGGCCGTGGCGCCGACCGCCCCGACGATCGCGGCGGGTTCGCAGGTCATCCTCAGCGTCGGGTTCAACGGCAACGCGGTGGCGCTGGTGGGTACGGGCGCGACGCAGGGGAACTGCGTCGACGCCTTCGGGAACTCGCTGATCAACCAGACCCCGCAGTGCAACGCGGTCAACTTCTACCGGATGGCCAACGCCGAGATCGCCCAAGGCACCCTGACGGTCCCGCCCGCCGGGACCGGCAAGGACGGCCAGGCCTGCCAGACCACGCGTGACTTCGGCCTGATCGACCAGGATCAGAGCGACAACGTCGTGGGCAGCTACCTGTTCAACGCGAACACCGGCCAGACCGCGCAGAACACCGCGGCCAACGCGGCGGCCATAGCCGGGGCCACGCCCCAGGGCAACGGTAGCGACAACGGCCTGCTGAACAAATTCGTCGACGTCGCGCTCGGCTGCACCCCGTTCACCGCCACCAACACCACCAGTCCGAACGGCACGAGCGGGTCGCAGGCGCTTGACGAGCTGAGCGCCCGGCAGAACCAGCAGGGCACGATCGCGCTGCTCCCGGTCAACAACCCGCAGCTGCTGGTCGGCGGCAATTTCAGCGTCGGCAAGACCAACACCTACCGGATCGAGACCGACCAGCGGCCGCTGGCCCGCACGAACACCTCGCAGAACGCGGCGATGTACTGCCAGAACATGGTCAACATCCAGACCCCCAGGCTGATGCTTGACGCGAACATGGAAACCGGCACCGCCTCGCCCGTCCCGGCGCTCGGCAACAACCTGGCCAACTTCCTCGCGGCCCGGCTGAGCGGCTCGTTCGGCAACCTGAACTGCCAGAACTTCGGGCTGACCAACCCGGTCACGCTGCAGCTCGACGGGAACGGCGTCGCGATCGGCGCGACGTTCAACACCGCCAAGCAGACCGCCAAGGTCACCGGTACCACCACGGGCGCCGGCGCCGGCCGCGGTGGGGGTGGCGCGCGCAACCGGGGCAACTTCATGCCGGGCAGGCGTGGACACATGTAGCAACGTGATCCACGGCGGGAGCGCCCGAGCTGGCGTGTCCTGAACAATCAGCCCGCTCAGCAATCCATGGCGAGAAGGCCCCGGGGCGACCCGGGGCCTTCTCGCATGTAACCAACGCCATCTACCGTCCGCTGTGCTGTCCGCTGTGCTGTCCGCTGTCGCAATCGGTTGCGGCACTAAGATGCACGTGCACTCACCTATCACGAGGCTATCTCGATCCCTCCAAATGCGCCCTGACCTGCGACGTAAGGACTTGGCAAGGAATTTCAGAGGTTTGGGTGCCCCCTCCCGCTAAACCTTAAAAAAACCTTACATGGAGCGAATCTTCTGAATTCGCTGATCTTGTCAGCGGCCCGGGTCTACGGTGATGCACCGGGAGCGTCATTAGGGGACGTCCATGGAGGTGGATTGAATGCTCAGCGGGCATAGGTCCGCATGGCGCCGCCGCGGTGGTAGCAGCCGTGCGGCACGTATTGCGGTCCCTCTCGCCATTCCGATGGCGTTGGGCCTGACGCTCGGGATCATCCTCGCGGTCTCGGGCGGTGGTAAGGCTACGCCGATTGAGCAATCGGCCATGGGCGCTTGCGCCTCAGCCGCGGCCAGCGCCAGCGCCGCGGCCCCCGCGGCGAGCGGGAGCCCGGCAACACCTGCCGCGAGCGCCAGCGCCGCGGCCCCCTGCCCGTCGGCATCCGGCGCACCGGCGCCGCTCGCAGCCGCCGTCGCGGGCATTCCTCCCATCAACCCCGCGGGCCGTCCCGGCCTGGCCGGATCGAATGCGGTGGATGCGGCAGGGAACGCGTTCAGCTTCACCCAGACGCCAGCCGAGGCGGCGAACTCGACGAACTGCACGGTGACCGTGCCGGCCCACCCGCTGAGCGCCCAGGGCCTGGCCACGCCGTGGGAGCTCGGGGACGGCTGCACCTGGGCCAACGGCGGCACAGAAGGCGTGTTCGTGGACGCCACGATCCTGGCGCCGAACGGCCAGCTTCAGGTGTACGACCCGCTGGTGATCAACCAGGGCACCCAGCCGGCCGTGGCGCCGACGCCGCCGACGATCGCGGCGGGTTCGCAGGTCATCCTCAGCGTCGGCTACAACGGCAACGCGCTGGCCCTGGTCGGCCGGGGCGCGAGGCAGGGGAACTGCATCGACGCCTTCGGGAACTCGCTGATCAACCAGACGCCGCAGTGCAACGCAGCCAACTTCTACCGGATGGCCAACTTCGAGATCGCGCGCGGCCTCCTGAAGATCCCGGCCGCGGGCACCGGCAAGGACGGCCAGGCCTGCCAGACCACCCGTGACTTCGCCCTGATCGACCAGGACCAGAGCGACAACGCGGTGGCGAGCTACCTGTTCAACCCGGCCACCGGCCAGACCGCGCAGGCCACCGCGGCCAACCAGGCCAACCTGACCCAGGACACGACCGAAAGCAACGGCAGCGACAACGGTCTGCTGGATAAGTTCGTGGACCCCGCGCTCGGCTGCACGCCGTTCACGGCCCCCAACGCCACCAACCCGAACGGGGCGAGCGCGTCGCAGGCGCTGAACGAGCTCAGCGCCCGGCAGAACCAGAAGGGCACAGTCGCGCTGCTCCCGGTCAACAACCCGCAGCTCCTGGTCGGCGGGCAGTTCAGCCTCGGCAAGACCGACACCTACCGGATCGAGACCGACCAGCCTCTGCTCCGGTTTAACACCAACACCGCACGGAATGCGGCACGGTACTGCCAGGACATGATCAACATCGCGACGCCCAGGCTGCAGCTGGACGCGCCCATGGAAACCGGGACAGCATCGCCGGTGCCGGCCCTCGGCAACAACCTGGCCAACTTCCTCGCGGCTAGGCTGAGTGGCTCGTTCGACAACCTGAACTGCAAGAACTACGGGCTGACCAACCCCGTCACGCTGACGCTCGACGCGAACGGCGTGGCGACCGGCGCGACGTTCAACACTACGCCGCAGAAGGCCAAGGTCGCGGGCGGCGGGAACGGCCGCGGCCGCGGCGCCGGGCACCACAACTGGTGGGCCGACTTCATGCCCGGCCGGGACGGGCACGAGTAGGCAGATGGCCCACGGCGGTCGCGCCCGAACTGGCGCGTCCTGAAGAACCAGCCCGCTCAGCTATCCCAGGCCAGGAGACCCTGGAAACCCAGGGTCTCCTGGCCTATCACGGGGCAATCGCGGTTCATCCAGATGCCCGTTGACCCGCGACGTAAGGACTTCGCAAGAATTACCGCGGCCTGGCCGCCGCAGCAGGCAAAACCCTAAAAACCCATACATGGCGAGAATCTTCTGAATTCTCCGATGTCGTCATCGTCTCAGCTCTACGGTGATGCACCGGGAGCGTCATAGGGGACATCCATGGAGGTGGATTGAATGCTCAGCGGGCATAGGTCCGCATGGCGCCGCCGCGGCAGTAAGAGCCGTGCGGCACGTATTGCGGTACCTCTCGCCATTCCGATGGCGTTGGGCCTGACTCTCGGAATCGTCCTTGCGGTCTCGGGCGGTAACACCACGCACATACAGCAGTCGTCCCTGGGTGCCTCGGCCTCCGCGCGGGCCGTGTCCACGGCCCCGGCCGTGCAGGCCGTGTCGTCGAACAATCCGAACTGCGACATCATCGTCCCGGCCCACCCGCTCAGTGCGCAGGGCCTGGCGACGCCGTACCAGCTCACCGGCCCGGCCGGGACGTCGGCGGCGAACTCCGGCTGCACCATGACCAACGCGGCCAACCTCGGGGCGTTCGTCCAGGCCACCATCCTGGACCCGCGCACCGGTGCGCTGTCGGTCTACAACCCCCTGGTCATCACGCAGGGGACCACCCCGGCCGCCGCGCCGGTGGTGCCGAAGCTGCCCAGGAACGCGATCGTCACCATCGACTTCGGGTTCAACGGCACGAACCTGACCCAGGTGGGCGCGACGCCCAACGCGCTGCGCCAGGGCCGCTGCGTCAACGGCCTGGGATCGGTCTTCGGCCAGCAGTCGTTCTGCAACGGCATCAACTTCTTCCGCGCGGCGTACGCGCTGATGGCCGTCGGGCGGGTGCACGTGCCCAGGGCCGGGACCTCGGCGAAGATCGTGCCGACCGCGGGTCGGCTCGGCACGGGTAGTACCTGCCCGACCGTCCGTAACTTCGAAATGGTCGACCAGGACCAGAGCGACAACGTGACCAGCGTTTACCTGCTCAACCCGACCACCGGCCAGACCGCGCAGGACACCGCGGCCAACGAGGCCAATATGACGGGTAAGCAGGCGCTGGGCAACGGCAGCGACAACGCCCTGATCGACAGGTCAGGCGCTCGACGAACTCCTGGCCGCCAGGAACCAGCCGAGGGTCGCCGCCCTGGTGCCGGAGAACGACGAAATGGTGCTGGACATCAACGGCCAGCTCGACCCGGCCAAGACCAACCTGTACCGGGCCGAGGTCGGCCAGGCGGCGATCAACCGGCAGAACGACCGGAACGACAGCCCGGCCAACTACTGCCAGAACATGATCAACATCCAGGGCCCGTTCCTGGCGGCTAACCAGGCCGTCTTCGCCGGCGGCCCGTCACCGGTGCCGGCCGTGGGCGAGGACCTGTTCACCTTTCTGGCCAACCGGCTGCTCATGTCCTTCGACAACCTGGGCTGCAAGAGCTTCGGCCTGACCAATCCCGTCACGGTCGTCCTCGACGGGGCTGGCGCGGCCACGTCGGCCACCATCAACACCACCCCGCAGCAGGCGAGCATCGTCGGCGGAGCGGGCGCGACCGGTGGCGGCGGCGGTGGCACGGGCGATGGTGGCACCGGCGGCGGCGTTGGCGCGCAGGCGGCCTGGCAGCAGATCTGGCAGCAGTGGACGAGCCAGGGCGGCCAGCGTAAGGGCCGTGACCACCATCAGCTGATGGACCCGTCAGGTGAGTAGCCGACAGGCGCGGCATACCTCCTAGTGCCGCGCCCACCCGGGCTGCGGGGCTGGTCTCGCTCACGGCGGGCCAGCCCCGCAGTCGTCTGTCCGGGCGCGGCCGTCAGTGCCGGGAATCAGTGACCGAGGAATTCGTTCATCGCGGCGACCTGAGCGTGGTCGCTGGTGAAGACGAGCTCGGGCAGGTCCCAGGCGTCCTCGATGGTGCGCAGCAGCGAGTAGTGGTTGTAGGCGACGTTGCTGACGAAGTGGTGCGGCCCGCTGGGGTCGACCACCACCGCGGGCACCAGCGCGCCGCCGTACAGGCCGCCTGGCCAGCTGGCGCTGATGTCCGGGTCGCCGGCGGGCAGCACGGGGGAGTCACAGCACCCGGCCGGGGAGTCCCAGCCGCCGTTGACCGCGTTGCCGGTGAAGTCGCCCTCGTCGGCGACGATGAAGATGGCGCTGTGCCGCGTCCAGGCCCGGCTGGACATGATCGTGGTCACCGCGCCCTTGACGAAGGCGTCGGCCTTGTGCTTCAGCGCGATGTCGTTCGGGTCGTCATTGGCGCTGTTGAACGGGCAGGGGGTCTCCGGGTGCCCGCTGATCGCGTGGTTCACCCCGCCGTGCATGTCGTTGCACTGATCCGGCGAGATGAATACGAACCGGGGTGCGTGCGGGCTATTCAGGTCGCCCGCGAGGGCGGTGTACGGCTTGATGTCGGCCACCCGGGCCGGATTGTCTCGGATGTCGGTGAACAGCGCGAACGGGTTGTGCTTGGACGCGTACAGCGGATCGGCGCTCGACGGCCAGAAGTCGGCGAGCGGATCGGAGGGCAGCGCCTCCATGTAGGCGCCCCAGCCGATGTGGCTGGCGTCCAGTTCGTCGACCAGGTTGGTGTGGTCGAACCTGTTCGCCGGGTTGTCATTGTTGGTGAACCAGTTCGATCCGCCGATCATGGCGATGTAGTTCGGCTCGCTCGGGTGCGTCACGCCGAAGTAGTTCGCGGCCTGGCCGTACTGCTGCGCCAGCGAGGTGATGTACGGCGCGTTGAGGTCGCCGATCACGCTTTTCTGTGAATGGTTCTCCAGCACGATGATGAACGCCCGGTCCAGGCGTGCCTGCTGGTCACCGCCGCGGCCATGGCTGGCTGTGGCCGTCGCGCCGCTCGGCGCGGACAGGCCCACGGTCAGCGCCGCGGCGGCTCCGGCGACCGCTCCGACGGCGAGAACCTTTGCTCGTTTCGTCCGCAAGGTCAATGCCCCACCTCCAAGTCAGCGGCCGGACCTGGACCCTGTTAACCCAGCCCGGCAACTCACCTTTCCTACTCTTTTGCACCGGTTCGCCGCAAGATCAGATCACTGAATGGATTAAGTTCGCCGCCGGGGCCGCCGGGGCCGCCGGGGCCGCCATCGTCGGCAGGCCAGGCTGGTAGCCGGGGGCCGCCGGGCCGCCAGGCCAGGCCAGTAGCCGGAGCCGCCGGATTACCCGAGGTTCGCCGAGCCGGCGTAGTAGTTGCCGGACGCGGAGGTGCCGAGCGGCGCGGTGGCGGTGCTGGCGGGTAGCGACGTTGGCGAGACGAACGTGCTGCCGCTCGGTCCGGCCTGCACGGCCTGGCCGAGCGCGCTCCCCTTCAGGTACTTCGACCAGGGCAGGAACCACATGGTCCAGCCGTCGTCCCACTTGCCCGCGGCCATGCTGGCGGTGACGGTGATCGGGTCGCCGGGGATGGACATGTTGTAGTAGGTCACCGCGGCGGCGGGCGGCAGGTTCACGCACCCATGGCTCACGTTCGTGGTGCCCTGGTTCACCACCGACCAGGGGGCCGAGTGGTAGTAGTCGCCGCTGAAGGTGAACCGGACCGCGTAGTTGACCAGCTCGTTGTAGTAGCCGGCGCTGCCGCGCGCGCCGCCGCCGACCATCCGGACCGGGTTGGCCTTCTCCACGCTCAGATAGGTGCCATCCGGGGTCGGCAGGCTGGCCCGGCCGGTGCTGATCGGCCACCGGTAGGCGAGCTTGCCGTTCAGGTAGATCTGGGTGCGGTGCGTGGTCGTGCTGGCCACGGCGATCAGCGACCGGCCGATGTCGAAGGTCTGGGTCAGGTTGGCGGCGCCGTACACGCCCTTGGCGCCCTCCACCCCGTTCAGGTGGCCGGTGAAGCTGACCGTGGTGTCGGCCGGCCAGTAGTCCCGCGGCCGGAAGTACAGGTGCTGGTCGCCGTCCCAGTACCAGGCGCCGATCACCGGCTTGGACGTGGTGAGCTCGAGCGACCGCTCGACCGCCGCCTTG
>WNGQ01026411.1_pt1 | contig 10079 bp, 7 predicted proteins | sample 5407661 | NCBI WGS metagenome assembly WNGQ01 (sample SAMN13153382, study PRJNA577476) | soil metagenome | isolation source: 60 cm soil or saprolite under Garry oak tree replicate 2 | place: USA:California | collected 2016-06-15 | reverse complement strand
AAGGCTTTGGTTCGCACCTCCTTTCTACCGATGTGGGGAGCCGCTGTCTTTTAGGCGCGCCGTGCCGAAATTAGAACTATACTAACAATTAAATGGAGATCCGCGAAAGCTCACGCTGGAGAGTTTCTGATAACCCTCTTGATTGTCTTGGGGGAGCGGCCGTGCAGGCCTTGGGCGAGCCACTCTTCGGCGGCGCGGCGGACCGTGTAGTTCGGTTGTGCCCGGATGCCTGTTTCGACGTCGCTGTGGAGCGCCTTGAGCCGGTCCTGGACGATGGCCTTGGTCTTGCCGGAGACCTTGCGCCGGATCCGCTTGCCGTCGGTGTCGTATCCGAGGCTGATCACTCCCCGCCAGCGGCCGTCGCAGTGCCGGTGCCGGTCGCTGTCACGGCACGGCGAATTATGCTCGAAGAAGACGCCGTCTTCGCGCCATCCGCGTCGTGAACTCATGGGTCCATAGTAGCAAGGATGGGGGCCATTCTGGGGGCCAGCTGCCAGCCTTACAGAGCCTCAGTCGGCTACGTCCAACCACATAATTCCAGCTAGAAGACTAATTACTGTTCCTAGTAGGCTGGTCGAATTACCGGTGACTTTCCATGGTAAGGAAAAGGTCTATGGCTCAAGTTCGTAGCCTGCCACGGCAAGATCATCTGCAGGATGCACTGGCACGTCCGGCTTGCCCGGTTAGTCCGTATGTCTGCCCATATGTTCCCGTTAGTGCGCGATAAGTCCTTGATGGCCGAACCTATTTCGCTGAGATCGTGTCAGCGGACCCGCCCAGTTACAGATGTGTGTAGAACGGGCGTAGCCGTAAACCAGAAAGGAAGGTGCCGCGTCTAACCCGCATCGGCCAGTGAGGTACTCGGTGCTGGGGAGCATTGAGTTGCCCTTAAACCTGTGGGGGGTCTGCTGCCCATGTCAGGCTACAATCATCTCTGCCGCATACGTATTACCGGCGTCGTCGTCGCGTTGATAACCGTATTGGGCGCCTTGGCGTTCCCTGGCGCGGCCACTGCGGCGTCGCCTGTTCCAGGGACGAGGCCAGACGTCACACCTCAATCGGTCACCCCTCCGCTAACAAGGGCCGCCTCGCTGTCCAGTGCCGCGCCGCTGACGGCGAGCGCCAATGGCGGCTTGCAGCTTGTCGTAAACGAACGCGGTCACCTGTCACGCTCGATTGCGGGCGTCACGAGCGATACGACATCGGGCGGCACGCTCACCCTGAACAAGCCGCTAGGTGCTACCGTCCGCAAGGCCTACATGGCTATCGCCACTACGGGGTTTACGGCGACTCCCTTGACCGATCCCATCACCGTCGACGGCCAGCCAGTGTCGATGGACAATATGACGCCAACTGGTATCAGCTCGTACAACTACTTCACTGACGTGACGGGCTTGGTGAAGCCCAAGCTTGACGCCGCTGCCGGAGGACCAGTTAGCTTCAATGTCGCCGAGCCGCAACCTGCCCTGACAGATGGTGAAATCGTCGAGGTTATCTATGACGACCCGTCGGTGACTGCGGATCAGACAGTTTCCATACTCTTCGGCGCGCTGAGTCCCACCGGAGACAAGTACACCCTCAACCTCGCATCTCCGATTGCGCTCGGAGACCCCAGCACGCACCTGGAGATGTCACTCGGCATCTCCTACTCTTACCAGTCGGGCGGGACACAGCAGTACAGCATCGTTGACGTGAATGGCCAACGGCTCACCACCGCCGCGGGGGGTGAAGACGACGGACAACCGCACGACGGCGCGCTGCTGACGGTAGGTGGCGACGGCGACTCCCTGGACAATCCCGCAGACCCCAATGCGACGCCGACAAACCCGAGATCCGACGATGAGCTCTACGACCTCCGTCCCTTTGTCCGCAACGGCGACCAGGCCATCACAGTCACGACCAGTAACCCGTCATTGGACGACAATATCTTCTTCGCTAGCTTCACGATGAACCCCCCTGTGACCGAGGTCAGCACGGGCAAAGACTTCGTCTATGTCGCCTTGGGCGATTCATACTCGAGCGGCGAAGGCGCCGGATTCAACATCCGCCCGCAGGACTCCTACCTCAGCCAGGCATACGAAAGCGGCAACAACTACCCAGACTCCGTCGGACCACAGGCAAGCACCTATACGGCTGCGCTAGGTGGCGATGCCTGTCACCGTGCGCTGCTCAACTACGCCAAGATCAACCGCGACAAGCTCGACCCGGGCGCCAATATCATCCTCGTCGACCGGACCTGCAGCGGGGCCAAGATTGAACCCGGCGACAAGCCACCTGTCGTGGGGACGGCAGGCGGTGCCATCGACCCCAATTCGCAGCTGCAGCAAGTGCTCGATCGCCTCAAGGCGACCGGTCACACTGCGGCCGACGTCAGCCTGGTGACGGTGGGCATGGGCGGAAACGATGCTCGCTTCGGCGACATCGTCGCGGCATGTGTTCTTCCCGCGTTGCTATCGGAGCTGCTAGACCGTTACCCGAACGCACCGTCCGAGATCCGTGCTCTTGCAAACCGCCTAAGTTGCTCGGAAGTCGATAATGGGATCGCCGGATATGGCGGCTTCCACACCGATGATGCGATCAAGCAACTTACCGCCAAGGAAGAGTGGGCACAGCAGCAGATCCTGAGCGCGTTCCCCAATGCGAGGGTCCTGCAGGTCGACTACCCGGACATTCTTCCGGCGAAGAACACGCCGGCATGGTGCGGCGGCCTGCGAGCAGGTGATGTCGACTACGCACGGAAAAAGATCAAGAAAATCGACTCAGCTGTCCGCTCAGCCGTGTCCAATTCGGCAAGTGCCGACTCCCGGCTTCAACTGGTTGAGGAAGAAAATACCTTCGGCAACAACGCGCTCTGCCCGGCATCGGCCGCTGATCAGCTAACGAACGGCATCTCGAAAGCAAATGTCGACACGGAAATCGATCGCCTCCTTAACGTAGATAACAAGGGCGATGCAATGGCACGGGCCAAGCTTGATTCGCTGGTGAGCGCGTGGAAAGCCTACAAGGCTTGCCTTGCTAACCAACTCAACCCGTTCGATCGCTCCAGCTGCAATTTGAGTCAAAGCTGGGCTAACGTGGAGGCCAAAGCTGCCGACCTTATGAATTACATGAAGTCGCAACAGACGACCATATTCGGCAACCTCGTGTCTCCCCCGGGAACCTCGGATGACAGGCCTGACGTGGCATTCGACCGGTCCCGCGGACTGTTCCATCCGAATGCGCGCGGCCATGGCGTGCAAGCCTGCGATGTGCTCAATGCATGGAACGGCACATCATCAGACTGCACCAGCGCTCCTGCCCCGAGCCTGGGCACGGTCAACGGCCAGCCCTTCGGCAACTCACCGATCCTCGTGGCCGCCAAGCAGGCCCTCGACCTAGTCGTAAACGGATTCCAGTCCTTGTCACGGGTCCACCTCCAGTTGTTCTCCACCCCGGCAGATCTCGGAGACGTGACCACCGACAAGGACGGCGTCGTCCGCACGTCCGTGACCCTGCCGACGCTCAACCCAGGTGTACACGTCCTGGAACTCGATGGTGAAGGAGCTGACGGAGTCCAGATCACCCGGCAAATCGTCCTGCGGATATCCGGGCGCCCGACCGTTGAGTACGCGACTTACCTCTGTTGCTTCGACCCGGAGCCAGCGCAGATCCCTGCCGGCGCTCCACAAGAAGCAGTCACGGTCACCCTCTCTGGAATTGACCTTGGCACCTACGCGCCCGACGAGGACGGCGGCGTCCTAGTCAACGTGCCCTCCGTCGACCGGCTCACAGACCCCTCAGCGCTAGTGCTGGAGGCAAAGAGCAACCTCACCGGCAAGGTGGTCCGGGAGACGATCAACCCGATCCCTTCAGCGCCTTCCCTGTGGGCGCTCTCGTCAGACGACACCGCTTTGAGCATCGCGGGCAGCGGTTTCGCTGCAACGGGCCGGGTCCACAGCGAGGGCGGTATTACGATCCGTGGCAGTAAGGCCGTGCTGAGCGGTGGCGTCGAGTATGTGAGCAAGTACGATACCCAAGGCAGCGGTGCTCAGGTTAACCCTGCTGCCGCAAAGGTGGCCCGGGGTCAGGGGTCACCGCCGATCCCCGACATCGCCGACTACCGGCCGAGTGGCTCTATCGCGCGCTCCGGCGTGACCTATAGGGCCATCAGTCCCAGTGCTTGCACCAACGGAGTGTGGACGCCAGGTGTAAGTGACAATCTCACAGGCGTGGTGTACGTGCCGTGTAGCGTGCGGCTGGTGACAGGACGCACCTACGCCGCGACCATTGCTGCCGAAGGAACAATACAGATCTCCGGATCGGGGACAATTGTCGGCCCGACAACTCCGGGTGCGCCATCCCTCATCTCCGGGGCGTCAGCTGCTGCTATCACGATCAGCGGGCCTGGCATAATCCTCCGAGGCACAGCGTACGCAGCTAACGGCACGTTCCGTGCGAACACGAGTAACCTGATCATGCAGTGCGGCGTGATTGCGTCCTTCATCTCCGTGCAGGGATCGGGTTCGTCCGCTCCGATGTCTGGGCGGTGCCTCATGTGAGGCGAGGCTGGGTTTCCCACCCACGTTGGTATTTCTGCTTACGATGTCGACATGCTCGGCCGGAGCATCCCGAAGCATGCATTGACCAGCAGTGACCCATGCGCAACGGCAGCCGTGTCAGTGTCTTTTGGCTGGCCTGGTACTTCACATGCGCCCGCATTCTTTCCCACAGGCGGTGAGGATTTCTATCTCCCACCAGGCCTGCGCATTCGAACATTAGCGTTGCTAACGATATTTCTGGGAGCCAAACTGGGAGCCAACGACCGCAGGCACAGGGCTATGTCAGGCCACGTCCAGCCATTCTTAGGGCAGATGAACAGCACGTCAAGCCACACCAGGCGGCGGCAGGCCGTGTTTCGGGAGTGCCTCCTAAGCAGTAGGTCCCGCGTTCGAGTCGCGGTCGGGGCGCAAATAGTGCTGGTAGATCTTCGTAATCGAAACTATCATCGTTCTAGTGACGTACTGCTCGCAGGCAATCACTCTTGGTGTACCGCCTTGCGGATGCGCAGGCGGGTACGCGTTCACCAGGCGGAATTTGTGGTCCCGGATATGTGCCGCAGAGGTGGTCGGCCACCGGGGGAGCCAAACGGGGAGCCAACGTCGCTTATCCGGCCAGCCGGTTTGAACGGTCCGCGATCAGGAACCGGCGAGCAGGGCTCCTATACGGGATTGGCGACGGTGACCTCCTGCCTCCAACTGCTCCTGCTCGACGGGGCGCTAACAGGACGTAACGAGCAACCTGTGACTAACGCGGACTTCCGCTCCGGTAAATCGGCCCCACCCTGTTGATCAGGCTTGGTTGCCGGCCTGCGGTGTTACCGCGGTCTGCCGTCGCAGGTGCACTCAAAGCAGGGCTTGAATAGCGGACGGGTGGGCCATAGTGAAGATTGTTATCTACGTGATACATAGGGCATGCGAGGTGAAATGCCCGGTTTGAATCACCCCAGATGACTGCAAGCAGGCACAGGACGGGCGGATCCGGGCAGCGGCCGTGTACGGCGGGGAAGCCAGGCCCTGTGGTAGATCAACGGCATGACCGCTGTATCGGCCCCACGGCCCGGCTGGGAGCTGCTGGCCGGGCAGGTGAACCAGCGGCGGTATGAGGCGCTGCGCGCCTACCTGTTCGAGGGCGCCTCGCTGCAGCAGGCCGCCGACGCCACCGGGTACACCCGCGACGCACTCGCGTCCTTGGTCCGGGACCTGCGGGCAGGCCGGCTCACCGTGTTCGCGCCGCCGGGCACGCCCGGCCGCAAGAACGCCCCGAGAAAGGACGCCGCCCGGGCCCGGGCGATCGAGCTGCGCCGGGCGGGCCTGTCGGTGCATGAGATCAGCACCCGGCTGATCCGGGAAGGGACCCCGCTGGGCCGCAGCGCCGTCAGCGACATCCTGCGCGAGGAAGGGTCCGGCCGGCTGCTGCGCGGCCCCGCGCCCGAGGCCAGCACCAGCCCGGCCACCTCCGGGCGCGATACCCGGCTGCCGGCCGCGACCGCCATCGACTTCGCCGCCCTGCCTGCCCGCGCCCACACCACTATGGCCGGGCTGCTGCTGGCCGTCCCGGATCTGGTCGCCCTGGACCTGCCCGCCCTGGCCGCCGCGGCCGGCTACCCAGGGACCAAGGCGATCCCCGCCACCGCTTACCTGCTGTCCCTGCTCGCGCTCAAGCTCACCGCCACGCGGCGCGTGTCCCACGTCGATGACCTGCTCACCGACCCCGCCCCCGCGCTGCTGGCCGGGCTGGCCGTCCTGCCGAAGAAGACCGCGCTGACCGACTACTCCTGCCGGCTCTCGCATGACCACCAGCAGCGGTTCCCGGGCGCCCTGGACGCCAAGATGATCGCCAGCGGGCTCGCCGCCAGCGACGAGGCGATCTTCGACCTCGATTTCCGCGCCGTGATGCACTGGGGCCACGACCCCGCTCTGGAAAAGCACTACGTCCCCACGCGGTCCCAGCGTGCCCGGTCCGTGCTGACCTTCTTCGCCCAGGACACCGGCACCCACAACCTGGTCTACGCCAACGCCGACCTGACCAAGGCCACCCAGAACCGCGAGGTCATCGCCTTCTGCGACCACTGGAAAGCCGTCTCCGGAGCCGACCCGAAGATGCTGATCATGGACCAGAAGGTCACCACCCAGGCCATCCTCGGCGAACTGGACGACCGCGGCGTCAAGTTCGCCACCCTGCGCATGCGCTCACCCGCCCTGATGAAACATATCAACGCCCTCACCAGCAAAGACTTCAAACAGATCACCCTGGACCGGGCCGGCCGCCACAACAAGCCCCGCGTGCACGAAACCACCGCCGTCAAGCTCACCAGCTACCCCGGCACCGTCCGGCAGCTCATCGTCACCGGCCTGGGCCGCGACCAGCCCACCGTCCTCATCACCAACGATGAGCAGATCACCACCAAGGCCCTGATCGCGCACTACGCCCGCCGCATGACCATCGAGCAGCGCCTCGCCGAGATCATCCAGGCGTTCTGCGCCGACGCCCTGTCCAGCGCCGTCAACCTCAACGTCGACCTCGACGTCGTGCTATGCGTGCTGGCCCAGGCCCTCACCGCCGCCTTCCGGCTCCGCCTGCCCGGCAACTACGCCCACGCCACCCCCGACACCCTCCAGCGCCGCTTTCCGGACACCCCCGGCGAAATCATCAGCGACGACACCGGCATCACCGTCAAGATCAACCGCCGTGCCTACTCACCCGTCCTCCGCCACGCTGACCTGCCCGCGGACACCACCGTCCCCTGGTGGAACGGACACCAGCTCCACTTCGAATTCGCCTGACCCAAGGGCCGAAGTACTGGTGCGGAAATCCGCGCTAGTGACCACTGAGAGTGCCACCCCCACAATGACGGCCGCCATACGGGGACGCCGAACCGGACGATCTGTACGCCACCATTCGCCCCGACGACCCAGCAATCACGCGCTCCGAGTCGGCGATTTGGAGCGTTTCCCCGGCGCAGCGCTTGGCTCCGCGCTTTGCGGACCGTGACGGCAGGTGACGGACGGGGCGGCTTGATGGTGGTGACCTGATCGTTGCTGAGGCCGCGGCTGGCCCAGCCGCACCGGTCTCAGCCGGACCGGGAGGTACCCGATGACCGCCACCACAACCGTCCTCGTCCCCATCCAGCCAGCATTCAGCAATGCCGAACGACTGGCGCTCGCCGGGTTCCTGGCCGGGTACCGCGGCCTGACACGCGAGGCGTACGCGCTGGACCTGCGCCAGTTCACCGGCTGGTGCCACACCCGCTGCCTGAACCTGTTCGCGGTTCGCCGCGCCGACATCGAAGGCTTCGCGCGTGACCTGGAAGCCAGAGGCCGGGCCCGGGACACGGTGACCCGGCGGCTATCCACCATCGCCGGGTTCTACCGGTACGCCGTTGAAGAGGACCTCCTGGAGCACTCCCCGGCCGCCCACGTCCGGCGTCCGCGGGTCGACTATGAGTCCCATGCCGTCGCGCTGGACCGCAACGAGCTCGGCGCGCTGCTGGTCGCCGCCGGGCTCGGCCCGCCGCCCGAGCATGCCCTGATATCCCTGCTCGCGCTGAACGGGCTGCGGGTCTCCGAGGCCACCGGCGCGGACATCGAGCACCTGGGCCTGGAACGCGGGCACCGGACGCTGACGATCACCCGCAAGGGCGGCAAGGTCGTCACCATCCCACTGGCGCCGCGGACCGCCCGGGCGATCGACCTGGCCATCGGCGAACGCGCCGGCGGGCCGGTGTTCCTGGCCACCGACGGGCGGCGGCTGGACCGGCACGGCGCCGGGCGGATCGTCCGCAAGACCGCACGCCGCGCAGGGATCACCAAGGCCGTCACCCCGCACACGCTCAGACACGCGTCACCGCCGCGCTCGACGCAGGAGTGCCTCTGCGCGACGTCCAAGAAGCCGCCTCGCATGCCGATCCGAGAACCACCATGCGGTACGACCGGGCCCGGGGCAGCCTGGACCGGCACGCCACCTATATCGTCGCCGCGTATATCGCCGGAGCCGCCCGGTAACAGACTCGACTAGAACAGTTCCGCCCGGCGGCTGTAGCTGCTCGGCGGAACTGTTCTCGACAGCCGGCCCAATCGCTGCACGGTGGCGACGCGCCGCGACCTCAAGGTGAACGCGAACCGCTGTTAGGCGCGGCCGCTGTGCCGTCGAGGGTTGCGGGCAGGCCGGTGCAGGGCGGGGCTGTTCTGGCGCTGCGCGCCGGGCTGCCCGGATCTGCTGTGCCCGGACGGCGCGGCAGGCGAGCACGCGCCCGCTTGCCCTCCGGTTCGCCGGCTGGCCGGATGGCCGCTATGACCGGGACGTTGGTCCCTTGCAGGTGCGGGCGCCGGACCCTACTGGCCGGCCTGCGGCCGGCGGGACGCTGATGGTGCAGGAGCGTGTCCCGCGGAAGGGGCCGCGAGATGGGCCTGGAGGCACGATGGCGGCTGGGCACGGCTATCTGGTAGCCGGCGGCGAACAGGGCAAGGTGCGGGCCGCCGACGCGGACCGCGACCGGGTGGCGGGAATCCTCAGCACGGCCTACAGCGAAGGCCGGCTGTCCAGGGACGAGTACGATGCCCGCCTGGAGAGCGCCTTGTCCGCGCGCACCTACGCCGACCTGGACCATGTCGTGACCGACCTGCCCGCGGCGCAGGCGGCCGCGCCGGGCCCGGCGGCCCCGGCCATGGTGACCCCGCCGGCCAGGACTAACGGGCTCGCGATAGCCAGCCTGCCCTGCGGTCTGGCGCAGTTCGCCTTCGGGCCGCTGGCGACCATCCCGGCGATCGTGCTCGGTCACATGGCCCGCAGCCAGATCAGGCGCACCGGTGAACAGGGGGCCGGCATGGCGCTTGCAGGCCTGGTCCTCGGCTGGGGAGCGGTGATCCTGGGCATCGTTCTGATCGCCGTCGGCCTGGCCATAGCCGCCGGGATGCACGGCGCCATGCCCATGCGCTGAGCAGCCGGGAACCCCGCCACCACCGCGGCGTGCGCGGCTCAGCCGCCGGGCCCCGCCAGGTGCCTCACCTCAGCATCAGGCCCCGAACCCGGTGGTCACACCCTGCATTGCCGCAGACGCCAATCGGGCAAAATAGCCGCCGTTACGCGCGGCTGGGGGATCAAGATCAAGTGGCCATGTACCGGTGCAGACGGGGGTGTTCTGCGCGCGTGGTGGCTCGCCGTCGATGTCGCCGGTCAGCCCAGCGAGGGGCGCATCCCCGCCGTTCGGCGCGGATATCGACGCCGTACCGCGACGCGCAGATTGATCGCTATGGATCGGCGGGCGGCTGTCGCAGTTGGCCGCCCCCGGATTCTGCCGGTCGACGCAACGCCTTCTTCAAAGGCAGTTCGCCGATGTATCTGTACCGGGAGTCTGCTGCCGGGGTTCGGTTCCTGGCCGCGATACGGGCAGGGCGTGGTCTCGAACGTCCGCCCGGGCTGCCGGACCGTCTCGACGGAGCCGCTGCCGCGGACGCGGGCCGCCGGGCCACGGTGCCGTGGCCAGAGTGAGTGGATGAGCTGGCGCCGCCTGTTGAGGTCCCGTCGCTCGGCGTGCCTGCCGG
>WNGQ01008064.1_pt1 | contig 10079 bp, 4 predicted proteins | sample 5407661 | NCBI WGS metagenome assembly WNGQ01 (sample SAMN13153382, study PRJNA577476) | soil metagenome | isolation source: 60 cm soil or saprolite under Garry oak tree replicate 2 | place: USA:California | collected 2016-06-15 | reverse complement strand
TCACAAACCAAAGCGGAGGGGAGTGCCGCCGGATACAGCCGCCAGCGATATGAGGCTTTTCTAGCCGCTTTAGAACAGGTCGATCGGCCGTGAGTACCATCCCAACTATAACCAAGCACGATATTCGCACCTATGTAGGCGAGCAGAACTTTCTGAAAGGTCAACAAGGTGTTCGTGATGGAGCTATCGTCAATCCAGAACATGTTGCTTGTCGTTAGCTCGTACAAATTCGGCCCCTTTACCCATTACCGCGTCTGAAAGCCCCTGAATTCTATTCATGGGGATGAAAGACGCGTTCCTTCATTTTGGGGCAGGGGAAGAGGGGCGAAACGTTCGGGTTTTCTGTTCTTGACACTAGATAGCCAAGAGTTGTATATTAGAACAATGGTTCAAGAATATCGGAGCAACCGGAACGTGTTTTTTGCGTGCCACTACCATGTGGTTTGGTGTCCCAAATATCGACGAAAGCTGCTGGTGGGGCCGATCGAAAAACGCCTGAAAGAGATTGTCATGCAGGCATGTTCCGAGCATCAAGCCGAGGTAGAAGAGCTAGAGGTAATGCCAGACCATGTGCATGTGTTGGTCAATGTGGACCCGCAGTTTGGCATTCATCGGCTGATGAAGCTGATCAAAGGCCGTTCCTCGCGCTTCTTGCGCCAGGAGTTTCCCGAGCTCAAGCGCAAATTGCCCACGTTGTGGACGAATTCGTATTTTGTGAGCACAACAGGCGGTGCTCCTTTGAGTATCATCAAGCAGTATATCGAGCAACAAAAACATGTCTAATAAGACATTCCAGTATCGGATCTATCCGACAAAACATCAGGAGACGACCCTCACGCGCTGGCTCAGCTTGTGCTGCGAGACCTACAACGCTGCCCTGCAAGAACGTCGAGATGCCTATCGCATGGCGGACAAATCGATCAACTTTTCCCAGCAGTGCGCCGAATTGCCGGACTGCAAAGAAGAACGCCCAGATCTAGCCGAAGTGCCTTCTCAAGCCCTGCAAGATGCCGTCAAACGCGTGGCACTCGCCTTCGATGCGTTTTTTCGCCGCTGTGAGAACGGCGAGAACCCCGGCTACCCTCGATTTAAAGCGCGTGTTCGCTATGATTCCATGACCTTTAAGCAGTACGGCAATAGTTTCTCGATCGAGGTGTCCGAGCAAAAGAACCGGGGGAGGTTGGTTCTCGCTAAATTGGGGGATGTCAAGATGGTGATGCATCGGCCCATCACAGGGACGCCAAAAACAGCGATAGTCAAGCGCACCCCATCGGGGAAGTGGTTTGTGAGCATAGCCTGCGAAGATGTCCCCCCGGAGAGGGGTCCCGAATCAGACAAAGAGGTAGGTATCGATGTCGGGCTCAAGACGTTCGCCTATCTCTCTGATGGTACCACTATTGAGAATCCGCGCTTCTTCAGGCAAGAAGAGAAGCACCTGGCAAAGGCACAACGCAAGCGAGACAAAGTCCCGATCAAATCGCGAGAACGTAAGAAGTTGAACAAACGGGTAGCACGCGTTCATGAACGGACGAAGAATCGCCGGAAAAACTTTGCGCATCAACAGAGCCACAAGATCGTCAAGGAGTCCGGTCTGATCGCTGTCGAGGCCCTGGTGGTGCGCAACATGATCAAGAACCCCAAGTTGGCGAAAAGCATTGCCGACGCCGCGTGGTCGCAGTTCTTTGACTTGCTGTTAAGCAAAGCGGAAGAGGCTGGCAGAACAGTGGTCAGAGTCAACCCGGCCTATACCAGTCAGCGATGCTCCTGTTGTGGACATATCCAACAGATGCCGCTGTCCGTGCGGATCTACGAGTGTCCTACCTGTGGACTCATCATCGATCGAGACCACAATGGCAGCAAAAATATTTTAGAAGACGCTTTAAACGCTGTGGGACGACACAGCCGTGTTCAAGAAGCCCCTGGCTTGTAGCCATGGGGAGTCGTCACATCATCAGAAGAGCATCAAATCGCTGCTAGGGGGGCCATCTGGCTGAGAGGCAGTCGCACCGGGCGTGCTGCTGACCCTATGAACCTGATCTGGATGTGCTCAGAGAGGGGAACCCGGCATTTTCCTCCACAAATACAGGAAATCCGCGCAGAAAATCAAGTTTCGATGGAATATCAAGAGAGAGGATTATTTGCTACTCCTCTCTCTTACGCTTTGTAGGTGCGCTCCCGCGCAACAAAGCTATCTCTCTCCTCGCAAGCTCTTTAAGAGGCTCGGCAGAAGAGATGCCATCCCGAGTTTTGGCTCTTGCGCACTTTGCGTGCTATTTTACGCGGCCTTCAAAACTCGCTGTTTCAGAAGCGGGAAGCCCCCTCGGCCATACATGGAGCGCTTAATAGACTTGAGCTTGTTGATCTTTCCCTCGACAGGTCCATTGCTGTATGGAAGGGTTAAGGCGGCGTGAAGAGCAGAACCTTCTTTTTCCAACCCTTGGGCAAAATTCACCAGTTCGATGATTCCGCTGATCTGAGAGTCCCGAAGCCAGGTGGAGAGCAATTCGGCCTTGCGTTCTTTGACCATACTGACAAACTGTTGAGCTAATTCATAGACCAGATTGACGGTGTTCTCCTGGCGGAGAAGTGAGAGCATCTCTCGCTCTTGCTTCTCTAAGCGGGAAGGATCACGCAGAAATGACCAGGAAAGATGACGTGGGGCCATACCTTTCGCTGTGGTACCGTTCTGGTGCTGGCTCTGGTTGAGAGCCTGAGCATCCACCTCCCTTTGGAGTTGAACCCAGCGATAAACCAGCATGTATCCTCCCAAGAAGCCTAGCTCGGCCTGAAGGCGCTGCCACAGCTGGTGGGGCGCGTGACATCCCTGATCCCAGAGCCGCTTGAGAGCTTCCCGATAGGGATCAATGGCACTCCTGGTCTGCTGTGCGCGGCCCCATTCTGGGAAACTCTTGGTCGCGATAAAGTTGCGAACCGTTTGCTTGCCAATCTGGAGTTGCCTAGCTATCCCAGAAATCGTTCCTCCTTGCTGATGCAGTGCCACAACCTGGTGATAAAGTGCCAGGCGTTGTTGTCGTGAGCCCTCTCGACGAGCCAGTTCGCTGCTGGTTCGTTTTTGCCGGAGGTGTTTTGTCGCCTGTGCATGCTGTTGCATCTGGATGTGGGTAAGGGAGCGTTCCACCGCTTCCCGAAGATTTTTCAAGAGATGCCAGCGATCAATGACTTGTTGGGCGGCTGGAGCACCATCGGTTGCCCCACGCTGATAGTCCTTGGAACGATCTCTGCTAATAATCTCCACGCCAGGATGCTGCCTGAGCCATTCAGCAAAGGTTTCCGCACTGCGATCTTCCAACAAATCCACGGGCTGGTGGCTTTCTAAATTGAGGAGGATCGTCCCGTAGGTGTGCCCTCGTCGAAAAGCGAAATCGTCCACCCCAAGGATTCGGGGCGTTGGTGGTGTCGGGGCCTTCTTTTTGGCTCGTCGTAGAAGTGTGTCAGCGCTCACCAGCATGGCTAATCGCTCGGTGAGTCGTGAGCCTGCTTGTCCGCTGAGCACAACGGCGATGCAATCCAGCAGCGTTCCTAAACGGGTTGTTTGCCGGGCCGAAACGGGAAGATCAGACAAGCGTTCGGCAAAAGTTTGCCGCTGGCAGTGGAGATTCAAGCAGCGGAAGCGCCGTACTCGTAAAACAAGTTGGACAATGTAGCCGCTGCTTGGCAAGTCTTGTGGTGAGCGCGTGTAATAACTATGGACACGGCGCGAAACGTGTTGACAAGATGGGCAAACCGCTGTGGGTCTGGTAGCACATCCAGTAATGGTCAGGATCGTACCGAGATTGGTGATCTGCTGGATGGCAAAACCAGGTAAGGAGAATGGAAGCATAGGCAAGAAGGAGCACCTCATTCATGATTTATTAGGGATAAAAACATTTCTCTCCATCTTTTTCTACGAATAGGGGTTGCAAAGTCAGCACGCAAAGTGCGCAAGAGCCCGATTTTTGTGTAAAGAGGAACTCCCCAAAAAGGTAAGCGTAGAGGAGATAATCGGTTACAAAAGGCTTCGGTTCTGCCACGACTACATAGCATCGTCGTTTCCCTCAAGCGCTCCACGCTCCCCGGAAGAGCCAAATGAGATTGTAGATACCTATCAAAAATAGCTAACTATTTTTTGGTCCAAGCCCTTTTCCCTGTGTCTTATTCTGTGCTAGTAAAGACAATTCGAGTCCTCTCACATTCTGGAGTTGGATCAGATCAGGCAACAGAGTTTGGATTTCCATTGCCCGTGTTGCTGGATCTGCTGTTGGGTGTAAAGCGTCTACGACTTTATTAGCAATCTCCAATGCATACTTTCATGCGAATACCATCGCTCCTGCTCGCGGCTCACAGGCACCCCCAGACTTCTGGAAGTCGCGTGCTGGGCGCATGCACGCAGGAAACTTTACGAGGTGCATGCTGCAAGTGGCTCACCCGCCGCACAGAGTCTTCTGGAGCAGATAGGCGGGCTGTTTGCCATCGAAGCAAACATCAATGGCCAATCGCCCGGCCAGAGGAAGCAGGTACGTGAAGCACACTCCCTTCCCCTGCTGAACACTCTCCAGATCCAGATGGAATCCATACTCTGTTGCCTGATCTGATCCAACTCCTGCCCTGGAACTACCACCAGTAAAAGCCACATGCCCAGAAACTGTTTCTGTAACTGGCCTTCGTCCGCACTGATGTATTCCTATTCCTTATCTCATCAATTGCAACATGCTATGCTGTGCTGCTTATCCTCTGTAGGTTCGCTTTTCTTTTCCTACTGCCAATGCGCCGCAGGCCGTTTTAAAAATTGTCTTTTGTAGTGCCAAGGGAAGATATTAGGCTGTCTATTATACTCTAAATCGCATTATGAAGCCCATACATGCTAGGAAGGCTGCTTTGTCCCTCTTCTCCACCACGCCACGCGCCAGTCGGTCTTCAGAGAACGTTTACATTATCTCAATTGAACGTACCTTTGGTACCAACCCTCCCGTTAGGCCTTTCTCGTTCGGTTCTTGCTGTTAATCTTATGGAACTTTTCTGTCGTTTGGTTAAACTCACTCATTAGTATGCTTTTTATTCAAAGCTTTGGTTCATTTCGCGATCCTGGCGAGCTTCCGATTCCTGCTCCCTTTTTATTGCTTCCTGTAAAGCTTGATACTGCCTTCTGGCCCAAGCTCTAATCTCTTCGTTATCATGTTGGAACAGGCATTGAAACAAAACAGACCGCTTCTGCAAAATCTCTGCCAGAGAATCATCCCATGATGTCGGCCTTATTGCATCTGCAAAACACTCAAGAATAGCAGCTAAATCCGGCGCCTTCTCAAATATGGAATTAACAATCGGCTTCCATGCCAGTTCACCTGTCTCCGTGGAGACAGAGAAAGCCTGTATGGCCGATGCAATTAATGGAAAGCGATTTTTTGGATCACTATTACACCAGAATATAAGATCATTGTCAGAAATCTGGTTTATGGGATTGTTACGTCTTTCAAAATCATCAGAAAACATTCTTCTGCGCTGATAATTTCCAATCCCGTTATTTCCGAGGAACACGTCTAAAAATACAAGGGGTTGAGCGCGCGCAAGACTGTTAAGTAAGTCGGGATGGTCAAAGGCATATACACGATTATCGGTTATTGCTTCTACAAGGTGGCGGCATATTGCGGCGGCAGCATTCTTTCCTTCATCGCCGTTAAGGCATATGTTGGCAATTTGAGCTAAATCATAATCCAAATTGTTATTCCGATTGCGGCCATCAGGAAACGGATAAATCGACAGCACGTCACGTGCCACGGCAAGCAAACTTAGGGAATATGCAGATTCTTCTCTCGACCCATGAAATCTCATCTTCAAGATTTCAATTGCAACGCTAATTCCCCCTTCCTTGGAGAGGATTTTTCCCAAAAGATCGGCTAGGCCATCATCACTTATAGGTTCATGAGCACGCCCCCAAGCAAGACATTGGAACATATGTATCTTGGCCTTTCCGGCATCCAAGGCTTTGTTTAAGCGCTCAAGTCCTCGTTGATCAATAGTCGAGGTCGTTTGGAGGACGGGGAACCATTCGCCCAACAAGTTATCGCTTATTAAAGCGTCAAGTGTCGAATGATAGAATGCAGGATCACTTTCCGCACACGATGAGAGAAATCCCAAAAAGACTCTAATACTCCGTTTTTCAGAAGGTGTCTTCTGAAACTGAGCGCATAAAATCTGCCAGAGTTCCTGTTTATCACTACAACCATCAGCCAGTCCTCTACCAAAGCTATCAAGTCGCATGTTATCTACACTAACAAGCTCTGGCAATAAAACCTTCAAGATATCAATATCTTGAGCAACTTGAGCGCCTATTTCACGCGTAATTCCTTCCGTACGCTGCAAGGCAGAGGCTGCATCTTTATCATCGTCAAAATCATCTTGCATCTCAACAGAGTGATACGGGTCTGATAATGCATAAGTCCGTGCGCGTTCTAAAAGATTATTGGGTCTCAAAAGATTTTCTAGCTTGTGTAATCTTTCTGAAATTTTTTCTTCAAACTTCTTATCGTCATACCGAATTATACCTCGTACTGCGATCCAACCTTCATTCCATGCTTTTTGTTCCTGCAGTTGCTTGGCTGAGATTTCCAAAGCTTCAAACATACCGGCTTTTGTCCATAAGCCGCGTAGGTTATCAGCAAGGATTTTTCTTGCTTGTTTGGCCATCGGCTGTGCTGAAAGAGCTAGACGTGTGCACATGCCTATGAATGTCTTATACCAATGGACAAACTCTCCCCGCGTTTTTGGCTGATAGCCAAAGTCTCTGGATCTTGCTCCGAAATCAAATTCATGTGACGAACTAAAATGCCAAGTTTCCAAGCCTGCTTCTAACAGGAAAAGTCCAAGACTCTGTTTATTTTGGTCATCGGTATCTAGCAATTCCTCTATGACCTTGGCTCTTGCTTCAATTGGAGCGTGTGTGCCAGATAGATGAATATAGAAAAGAGACTGAAGAACATCGCGTATGGAATTATGGTTTTCTTTCGGTTTTTCCGAAAGCGCATAACGGCAGAGTAGCTTTACACTTCTATCAAATAATTCAGGATCGTAGGCTAAATGCCGTAAAAGACACACAAATTCGTAATAATAATAATTTTCTCTGGAGGTAAACCAATCACCTTCATCTCCATTTGCAGCACGTTCTATCGCTTCCAGTGCTTTTTCTGGCGATACAGGAGCGATATTTCTGAATACCTCCATTCCAAAGGCATTAAAATTGCTGGTTGCTTCTCCAATCCAACCATCATGCGCTAGCCACTCATTAGCTATCTCTATAGCTGTATCACAGTCATGAAGATAACTAAGACGGCGGGTGAACGATTTTATCAGCCGTTCTGATCCGCTATTGAGAAAAGCCTGAACAAGGTTATTCTTTGGTATGGATTCAAGCGCTCGTTTAGCGAGGCGATTGGCGATAGCGTGCGGAAGTACAGCCCTCCAGACATCACGGGATTGAATTAAGTCCCGCTCTTTAAGCGCCTTAACATCCCGGTACAGTTCCGAACCCGATTTACCAATAAGGGATGCCAAGAGCTTAAGTTCTGATTTTTCTGAATCAGCATCTGTGCCTTCAAATGAGTAAACAAGCGAGCACGCTTCTGCGGAAATCAAAAGGCTTTCATTTGGATTGTGACGCTGCCAGAAAAGCCTTTCAAATAATTCTTCATCACGAAAACCTGATAGGGTTTCACCCCGTTGCACGGTATTTGCAAGAGCAATGGCTACACGCGCATTACCTCCTGAGAATTTTGCAATCGTCTGAGCATCAATTTGGCTGATATACGAGAAGCGTTTCCTAACTAGCTTTTCAATAATTTCTTCACTGGCAGGTTCCAACCTGAATACACTGGTTTCTTCAGGAAGATCATCACGAACATCATACTCGACTGTCAGCAAGCTGACTGTGCTATACGATTCGGAACAGGTTTGCGTCAACCGGCGATGCAAATCAGGAGGACAGTTATCTACAATGAGCATGGCTCTTGTCTTACCAGCGATCAGCTGCTCAGCAAATGTCTTTGGATCGGGGTCAGGACTGTTGGACATATCGGCATAAAACACTTGGAAGCGATTGAGCGCTTGTTCTCCTATCCTTTCATCGAACAATGCCTGAACTAGCCGTGTTTTTCCCACACCGGATAACCCGGTCAGCCGAACGGAAGTACCAGGAGTGGAAAGGGCAGACCTAAGTTTTAACATGCCATCTTTAGCGGACATTCCATCATCTGGGGGCTTGGTTCCATCATACAGCCTTAACCCATCGTCCAATATATATTCTTCTTCTATCCCTCCCGGTGCATTTGCCCAATTTTCGTAGGGACGCCATCCTTTTAGCTGGCGACCGATTTTATTGCGTACCCATAGGATTAAAGAATAATGCGCACGCACCCAGGTTGCAACACGTCCACGATCCCAAAATTCCAAATGAAGATTTTCGTGATTCTTTTCATTTGCAACAGCCTCCTTCATTGCATCTGTGCGGTTTTTTAGAGCCGTATCGGTTGTAGAACTCTTTGAACTGACAATGACATACGCTCCGTTTTCCTGGATAAGAGTTTTAATCTCCTTACGCAAAACACCATTAGGCCGCATTTCCTTGAGTATTTCTGCTCGTGGCATGTCAGGCTTCTTGACCTGAAAGCCTGTCATATTCCTTGGAACAAAGCTATTTTTGGGAGGGTGCGTATCACCTCGAACAACGACATCCAAACCACCGTCCCTGGCATCTTGATGACCGCCCCATGTTATTCCCTTAGTAGGAAGCCCTGCCAAACGGTAATCCGCTTCACACAATAAGCCAATCAATATATGTAGCTCCGCATCATCGAGCCTCTCTATATCATCCCCAGTGATTTCAAGTAAATTTGACATCGCCTTCAGTTTTGTCCTGGTTCATTTTATGGAATAAACATATTATATCGCGCCCCGCAATCGTGCAACCGGACGGCTAGAGTCTGCGGCTGTTTTGCACAAGGGGCATGTTGTGTGTTATATTTCATAGTATAGCGTTTATCTTGTTCGCCAGGGGAGCTTGGGAAAGCCAGGCTGAGAGGGTGGCCTATTCTATCGCCACCGACCGGTTGAACCTGATCTGGGTAATGCCAGCGCAGGGACGGACAGCAACATCATGTTGAAGAAGTCTTTATCTTAGGGGTGCTGGCATGTGCTGGCACCCCTTTTTTGTTGCTCTGGCATGTCAGGGAAAGGCTGAGCATTCTCAATGCGCTTAAGCAGAAAGCTGATAGTGGATGCCGCCAACCTTGCTGTATTCAAAGAGATATTCGATGACATTGCGGGAACCTAGTGCTGGTAATACCAGCGGAGGGAAGCAACGCCTGTACAGCAGATTTCTTAAGACATGCGGGCCGCGATCCTCCAGGATTGCGGCCTTTTGTGTTCCAGCCTGTTGGCCCCGATTATGAGTTTTAACGACTAAAGCTGGTGGTGTCATGCTGAGCGCAGCGAAGCATCTCTGTGCCCCAAGTGAGACCCTTCGCTGCGCTCAGGGTGACACGTATGACCGATGGTGCTTGATAAACTGCATCATCGAGGGGACGAGCGAAGCGAGGAAAAAGCATGGACCCTCCAAAGCTGCTGGTGCAGGGTGTCACTAAAATCTATCGCGACGGGCGGCGGTCCCTGGAGGCGCTCGCGCCTATCGACCTGGCAGTCGCCACCGGCGAGTTCGTCTCCATTATCGGGCCAAGCGGCTGTGGGAAAAGCACGCTCTTCAACATTATAGCCGGCGTCGAGAAAGCGAGTTCAGGGATGATAACCATCGATGGCAGCGCCGACGAAGCACGCGCCGGCAAATCTGGCTACATGCCTCAACAGCCACTGCTCCTGCCCTGGCGCACAATTGAGGAGAATGTCATGCTGGGCCTGGATATCCGCCACACCCCGCGTAAAAAAGCGCAGCAGGAAGCCTATGCAATGCTCAAGCGTTTCGGACTGGCGGACTTCGCCCTGAACTATCCGGCAACCCTCTCGGGCGGCATGCGGCAGCGCATTGCCCTATTGCGTACCGTATTGTTCAATCACGACTTTCTTCTCCTGGACGAACC
>WNGQ01010645.1_pt1 | contig 10081 bp, 8 predicted proteins | sample 5407661 | NCBI WGS metagenome assembly WNGQ01 (sample SAMN13153382, study PRJNA577476) | soil metagenome | isolation source: 60 cm soil or saprolite under Garry oak tree replicate 2 | place: USA:California | collected 2016-06-15 | reverse complement strand
TGACGACCGCCTGTTCTTCACAGACGAGGCTGCGGCCAGGGCAAAGATCGACAAGGACCGGGAGGAAATCCTGGCCACGCCGCCAGAGGATGCGGCCAAGGCGATTGAATCACTCCTCACGCCGACAGATGCCGCGGCCCTGCGCGGCGAGCTGGCCGAATACCTGACCTCCTCCTCGCAGGACGGTCTGGCGCCCGGCAGCCAGGGATGGTGGGACGACAACTGCATGGTCAGGCCGTGGGGATTCGGCCTGGCCGGCATCGCTGTCCCGGTCCTGTTGCTGCACGGCAGGCAGGACATGTTCGTGCCGTTCGGCCACGGCGAATGGCTGGCCGCGCGCATTCCCGGCGTCGAGGCCCGGCTGCTCGACGACGACGGGCACCTGACGCTACTGCAGAATCGTGTACCCGAGGTGCATGCCTGGCTGGCAGAACACCTATAGCGCGCCAGTGAGCCCCTGCCTTGTTGCCGGTCAGTCACCTACCTGGCAGGCGAGGTGCTGTTCGTCGCGCTGCGGCCTGGGGGTCTGACCGTAGCCGGTCCAGATCACCAGAGCCGCGCTGATGCGCGCCTGGTCGTCGCGCTGTTCGGTCATCTTGTACTGCCCGTTCTGGTTGGCCGGCACCGTTGACCATGCGCTCGACCTCAACCGCGTACTGGCCCCAGCCGGTAGCGGCGGTGGCCCGGCCGGCCGGGCGCGCCTCACGGCGCACCAAGATCACCGTCAAGAGCGCTCGCTGCGCTCGCGTCCTTTCGGATGGCGCTGCGCGCCACTCCGTCGCCATTCGCTTCTGGTTCAACATCGCCCATTTCTACAGGTCGGCTATTGACATACTGTAATTATCCCATCGCGATTTACCACCTCACTGGACATCGAACTCGTTCCCTTCAGGGTCGAGCATCGTGACTCAGTACTCGCCGTATTGCGTGTTCGCGGTCACGAAGGTGGCACCAGATGCAGTCAGCCGTTTGACTGCTTCATCGACACGGCGACGCCGGTCGGGCGGTGGCGTGCCAGGCGGGCCACCGGCGTTCACATCGAGATGCAAGCGGTTCTTGACAGCTTTCGGCTCAGGTACGCGCTGGAAGTAAATCCGCGGGCCCCTTCCTTCTGGATCGACGATCGCGCTGGCATCGTTCCACCGCTCTTAGGGGACACCGTGATCCACTAGCCAGTCCCGCCACTGGGCAGTCGGCTCGGGCGGCCCTTGCAACTGGTAGCCGAGCGCATCCGCCCAGAAGCGGGCGACAGCCGCAGGATCAGCGCAATCGAAGACGACTTGGATCGGCATAGCCATGACCACCGAGCATAGCCGCGCAAGCTCGTATTGCTGCGGCCCCGGCGCGGCTTGGCCATCGGGCTACGCTGGCCTCATTTTGGCCATACAGCGGCGCTCAACGTTGCCGCCTGCCGCGTATCGGTGAGTCCATGTTCACGTTTGGGTCTGACAATTTCTGCCGCCAGGGGTGCGTGAGCCGGCTGGCCTGAGATGATCTTGCGCGCGACGCGGTGCGGGCCCTGGGCGGTCTGGCCGGCCTGGGTCAGGGCGTGCGGGACCTACGTTGGTGGTGCCGGGGCTGTGGCGGCATACGCTGCCGCTGGTGTCACGCGGGCAGGCGTCGGCTGTTATGGCGGGCCGGCGGCGAGGCTGGCGAGGGTTTTGCGGCGCCGCTTGCGGGTTCTGGGCGGGAGCCCGGCGGCGGCGCGGCGCGCGGTGTCGGCCTGGCGGGCAGCGTAGGCGGCCAGGATGCGCTGGTTGCGGACGGCGAGCAGGCAGGCCAGCCACAGCGCGAGCGGGGTCAGGCCGGTCAGGCGGCACCAGCCGCGGGCGATGCTGGTGGTGGCGGGGTCCTTGATGGTGGAGAAGGTCCGCTCGGATCCGGTGCGCCGGGCGTAGGAGATCCGGTGCTCCTTTGAGGGGTAGTCGTGTTTCTGCCGGGTCTTGGCCGCGACCTCGGGGGGGATGGTGATGGTCTGCTGCTGCGACTCGAGGCTCCACGCTCTGAGTGGACGCACCGATTGGAGGTTCGAAGGTGAAGGTGTGATCCCGGATCAGTGCTCAAGATCCGTCTCCGCCCTGCCTTGCGTCGCCGGTAACGGCGGGGTCTGAAGCAGCAGGGGAAAAGCCCAAGGCCGCCCGTCTCATCCGGGAGGCACAGGCAAGGAGAAGGCCGGAAGGGTGAAGAACGTGAACCCTCGAGGATGCGTCGTCACATCAAGCCCCGCCAGATGGGAGTAGCAGCGGGGTGCAGGGACTAGCCGCTCGCAGAGGCGGCGGGTGCCAGCCGGAGACGGCAGGCCGGCTGGGAGAGCACCACCGTCCCCGGCGCACAGAGGGCACCCGGCCCGGCCGTGTCTCGGGCGCGGGGAACGAGGAAACCCCGGCAGGGTCCGGTCACCGGGTGGTGGCCGGTAAGCCGGAGGTAACGAAGGCCGAAGTCCCTGGCGGGAGGATTTTGCCCAAAAAGCGAATGCCGGCGGCCGAAAGGCGACAGGAACCCCCGGGCAGTGTGACTGGCTCCTCCAGCTGGTCGCCCGGGCATAACTGGCCGGATACAGGGCCTGGTGCCCTGGCCCCGAAAGGGGCGCTGACGTGGGCAGGTGAGCCGGTGAAGCTCACCCGCAGGCAAGAGCCGGAACCGAAGGGCACGTTGAACGCCGATGACCACGGCAGCGGCTCAGGCTGCGGCCCGGCCAGAGGTGAACGGACCGGACGGCGCTCTGAACGGGGACGCGATCAACTGGCGGACCTGGGAAGAACGTACGGCGACTGCTGCGGAGGATCTTCAAGGCGGCACAGGGCGGTGGCTGGCTGAAGGCCAGGAACCTGCAGAAGACGACCTTCCGCAACCTTGACCGCCCCCGCGGCTTGCTTGAGCCGTGTGCACGGAAACGCGCACGCACGGCTCTGAGGGGACCCCTGGCGCAGTAATGCGCCGGGGGTTACCCGATGGTGCAGCAGGCCGGCGGGCTGGCGGGCGGGGTGAGGATCTCCGGGCGGCCGCGGCCGGGTTTCATCGATTCGGGGCGGTGCGGGCAGCGGATCTTGCCCATGACCGCGGGGCACATCACCCGGTGGTAGCCGTCGGCGTCGCCGGCGCTGATCGGGCCGGGCTTGTGCCGGGCTAGCCCGGCTGCCCGGGTGTCGTGCGCGGCGATGTCTTCGGGGGGGGCGTCGCGGGGCAGCGGCTGAAGTTCCGGCAGTGTCCTGGGCGTGGCCGGGCAGTACAGGTTCCCGTTGGCGATGATCGCGCCGTGGTGGGTGCCGCGGGGTCCGCGGTCGTGCGGGTGCAGGTCCTGGACCAGCTGCGCGCCGGCCTGGCGGAGCGGGATGGCCCAGGCTCCGGCGTCGCGGTGGGCGTAGCCGGAGTCGTCCAGGATGTCGCCGGGGCGGATGCCGGCCGCGGGCATGCGGGCCAGGATCTTGATGAGGGCGCGGACCGGGTCCAGCTCGCAGGAGGACAGGGTCATCCGCCGGGCCAGCTCGGGCACGGCCGGGCCTGCTTCCTCCCGCACCATGGTGGCGGCTGACAGGTAGTAGCCGGAGAACATCTCGCCCCTGGGGGCCGGGCAGGTTGGAGTTGCGGTGCCCCCGGTACGCCTCAGGGTCAGCGCATTCGGTGGTGCCGTGCCGCGGCGGCCGGGACCAGCTCTCGGCGTCGGTCCAGTCCGCCGCCAGCGAGCTGGAGGCGTCCTTGCATGCGGCGGGGATGCTGGCTTCCGGCAGGTCATCGCAGACGCTGGCAAGGTCATCGGAGGGGGCGCCGCCGGGATGCTCTTTGGCCAGCGCTTCGGCCACGAGGCTGAAGGTGCGCTCGGTCTGCCGGCAGGTGAGCTGGTGCGGGCCGGTCTTCCGGTCTTCCACGATGCCGAGCCGGGCCTGGTCATCGGCGGGCAGGGTGGTCAGCGCCGCGTGCACCCTGGTCAGGTGCGCGGGCCGGTTATCGGCCAGGGTGAGCATCATCCCGGTCGGTAAGGTGCGGGCGGTCAGCTGGCGGTGCCGCACGCCGGCGGGTAGCAGCGCCTCGATCCGCGGCGCGGCGCCGCAGGCGCCGATGATGTCTTCCAGCACGGCGAGCGGGATGCTCACCGGCTGCTCCCGCCGGGCAGGGCCACCGCCTCGGCCTCGCCGCCGGGGTCGAGGGCGGCGGTGATGTCGCCGAGCCGCTGGCTGCAGCTGATCCCGGCCGCGTTCAGGAAGGTGGCCAGGCCGGTCAGCTGCGCGCAGCCGGCCAGCCAGGTGGCCCGCAGCCGGCTGGTGTCCAGCCGGGGCAGCCCGGCGCCGCCGGCCAGCGCGGTGATCAGCGGCGTGGTGACATTGCGCCGGCCGGGATCGGTGCCGCCGGTGACCAGCTGATCGCCGGCGAAGCGCGCCGATTCCAGCAGCGGCTGGTGGTAGCGGGCCAGCACCGGCACCACACGCGGCCGGGCGCCGCGGACGGTCACGATGACGCCGCCGGAGCGGCAGGCGATGCCGGTGCCGCGGACGTGCCGCAGGCCGGCGCGGATCAGCCCGGCGCCGGCGCCCAGGCAGACCAGGCCCGCGGCGCGCATCCGCCGCGCGGCCGTCGGCTGCGCGGCTGCCAGCGCCAGGTAGCCGTCGATCTCCGCGGGGGTATACGGCGCCCTGGCACGCTCGCGGGGCAGCGGCAGATCCGCCGGAAGAAGCTGCGGGACGACGGCCCGGGCCAGGAACCGCAGGTTCGTCCGCAGCGTGCGGCGGGCCGGCCCGGGCAGCCCGGGCCCGTGCGCGGTGAACCGCTCGGTCACCGGCGGGTGCAGCAGCACCTCCGGCACCGGCTCCATCCCCAGCCCGATCCCGTAATCGGCGAGCCTGCCCGCCGCCCACGGCAAGTTCTTCGCCCTCTCCCGCCCGGGCGGCGCCGCCTGCAACACGACCTGCCGGGCGAACGCGGCCGCCTGCGGCGGCACCGAGGACGGCTGCCAGGCGGAGATGTAGCCAGCCACACTGGTCTTGGCCACACCCATCCGGCCTCCCGCCGCCACCTTCCACAGGAATATACTGTGGACGACGCGGGAAGCCGGGGATCTGAGACGGTGTGTCGCATGCAAGCAAGCCCAGCCCAGCGCGCGGCCCTGGACAAGATCACCGCCGAGCTTGCCGCCGCAGCAGGCCCCGCCCTGCCCGGCACCCTCACCGTGCGCGCCTACGCCTGCGGCAAGCAGGCCTGCCGCTGCCACGCCGACCCGCCGCAGCTGCACGGCCCCTACGCCGAATGGACCCGCAAGATAAACGGCAAGACCGTCACCCGCCGGCTCACCCCGGCCGAGCTCGCCGACTGGCAGCCGCTGTTCGACAATGCGAAGAAAATGCGCAGCCTGCTCGCCGGCCTTCAGGAACTCACCCTGCAGATCGTCGAGGCCAGCCCGCCCCAGCAGCCATGACACAAACCCGGACAAAACCCCGTGGGCGCCGCCCGCTTAACCTGTGGGCGCCACCGCGATCAAGTCACGAACGGCCAGGTCAGGCCCAAACGTGAAGACCTGGTCACCATCTCCGCAGGCCAGGGTCCTGTTTCTAATCTTCGGCGAGGCCGCGAACGACTGTCGCCGGGCCTGCCGTCTCACAATTTCTCACAGCGCTAAGCGATCTTGTGAATCTTGGCGAGCGCGGTACGGCCTTGCTGCAGGTCGTCGTCGCTCGTGTGGACGTAGGTTTTCTGCGTGAACGCGGAGTCGTAGTGACTCTCCTCCATCTGGAGCTTGCGCAGTAGCGTCAGCGCGGCGACCAGTTCGCCGCCGAGCGGCAGCGTCCGCTTGCCGTTCTGGGACTTCGGCTCCTCGATGCGAACCCGGTACTCGACCAGGACCCGGGCCTGATTGACGGTGAGAGTCTTGGCCTTCAGGTCCATGTCGGACCAGCGCAGGCCGAGAACTTCACCGCGGCGCAGGCCGTAGAGCGACAGCCCGCACGCGGCGTGCAGCCGGTCGCGTGACGCTTCGCAGCCCGGAATAGGCCTAGTCCGATATTCACGTCACGGTGCATCCGGGCTCACTCTGACGGTTACAGGGTTAGTAGGTTGAGGCCATGCCCGAACCAGTCGACGTGCCGGTGCTGATCGTGGGTGGAGGTCCAGTCGGGTTGCTGATGGCTGTGGGCCTGCGCCAACTCGGAGTGGATTGCATGGTGGTCGAGAAGCATGCGTCGACCTTGGATTTCCCCAAGGGGCGTCGCGTGACGACCCGGACGGTGGAGATCTTCCGGCAGTGGGGCCTGGAGGCAGCGGTCTCGGACGTGTCGCTGCCCCAGGCCGACAGCCTGTTCGTCTTCGAGGGGGAGACGCTGCTCAGTGCTGACTTCCAGCGGCGGGGACTGCCGGTCGATGACGTCAACCAGTCGAGCCCGACCCGCGAGCTGATCTGTTCGCAGGAGCGGTTGGAGCCGGTGCTGCGGGACCGAGCCCAGGCCGCCGCCGACGTGCGGTTCTCAACTGAGGTCGTCGGCTTCACCCAAGACGACGAGGGGGTGACGGCCGAAATCGTCGCCGACGGCGAGCTGGGCCCGGTGCGCGCCCAGTACATGGTCGCAGCTGACGGCGTTCGTGGTCGCACCCGCGAGGCTATCGGCGTCGGTCGGTCCGGTCCGGGCGGTTTCGGCCACCGCGTCAGCGTCCTCGTCGAGGCCGACATCGAAATGAGGATGAAGGAACGCCAGAGCGCCGTCTACTGGCTACGGCAACCGCTGCCGGGATCACTGTTCGCCGCCGTCGACAACAAGCGTCGCTGGCTCTGCGTGGTCCCCTACGATCCGGACGCCGACCCCAGAGAACCGCTGACCGAGGACCGTTGCATCGAGTTCGTCCGCTGTGCTCTCGGTGACGACAGTGTCGGCCTTCAGTACATCGCTCACCGGGTCTGGGAACCCACCGCACTCGTCGCAGACCGCTACCTGATGGGCCGCGTCCTCCTCGCAGGGGACGCTGCGCATGTCACCACACCGGAGGGCGGGCTCGGCATGAATTGCGGCGTCGCCGACGCCCACAACTTGGCGTGGAAACTCGCCGGCGTCCTCGCTGGGTGGGCCAGCCCCGAGCTGCTCGAGAGTTACGAACCAGAGCGCCGCCCGCACGCGGTCGCCTGCGCGGACGCGAGCCTCGGCCCTGCGCGGCCGCCGAATCCCATCGACGGGCTCGTGCTGGGGCACGTCTACGAATCTGCCGTGATCACAAAGGATCACACGGCCGCGCCGATCACCCGAGACCCGGTCGGTCAGTACCTGCCCGTGGGAAGGCCGGGTCATCGTGCCCCGCATCTCTGGCTCGGACAGGGGCGCTCGACCCTGGACTTGTTCGGCAACGCCTTCGTGGCGCTCACTGACCCCCCAGGCAAACGAGCACTCGATACCCCCGCCGGTATTGCGCGCGCCACGGGCATTCCTCTCGTCGTCCACGTCATCGAGGCCGCTGGTTGGCACGACCTCTACGGAGTCGAACGGGGCGGCGTCGTGCTTGTCCGCCCTGACGGATACGTCGCATGGCGCGGCACCGGGCCACGCGAGCTCGTGGCAGCGCTACGAGTTGCCGCCGGCTACGGCTCTGACGACACCAACGTCGAACGGCATGACTGACCTCGCACCTCTCATCTTGGTTCGACGGCCACACCTACCAACTGTCAGCGGGCGTCTTGCGGGCGGCGCTCACCAGTGTCTGGCGGGTCGCAGCGCTAAGCGATCTTGTGAATCCGGGCGAGCGCGGCGGAGCAGGCGGCCGAACTCGTCGGAGTACCACTCCGGGTGAACAGACGCCGAGCCCGTCGGTGATCACGTACCCGCCGCCTTGATACCAGCCGAGCGCCGCGAGCCCGGCCTGATAAGTCGGCTCCGCCGCCGCGCTTTCTTCGAGCTGGCGCTTGCGCAGCATGGTCAGGGCGCTGACTAGTCCGAAGTTACGTCTGCTCAGGTGCGTGAACCCCCTGTCTTGCAGGGGGTCCACGGTTTCGGGGGGTGCCGCTGGTGTCTACTCCAGGGTGGTCGGGACGGGTGCGCCGAGGAGGTTGAAAGCCTGCCGCTGCGCCGGGGTTTGGGGTGGTGATCTTCTCGATCTGGTGGCCGCCGATGGTGATGGTCTGCCTGTCGCCGGGCGAGCTGGCCAGCTCGGTACACGTCCTAGAGATCGACTGCCACCCAGGTCATGCTCGGACCGTGCCGGTCCCGGGTGCATCATGGTCATGATGTTGCGGGATCCTCAGGCGGGTGAGGTGACGTCTGATGGTCATGGGCAGATTCGCCGCGCTCGCTGTGCTGGTCGCGGTCCTTGGTACGGCGGCTGGTTGCAGCGGCGCCGCCGATCGCACGGTTAGTGGTGTGGTGGCGCGCAGGTCGGCTAGCCCCACCCCAGGGCAGATGCGGTTTTCTACCTTCCGCCAGGACGGCCTGGCCTTCCGCTACCCGTCAGCGTGGCGGCCACAACTCGGGGATGTCACTGGCAGTTTCGTGACTTGGATCACCGATCTTAGCCCGAGCCGGCTCCATAACATATGCCGGGTCAGGCCGCATGGCGTGACGTGCGGGGGGCGGGTGCTTGCTGCATTGCCGCCGCAAGGAGTCCTTGTGACGTGGCTCCTGGAGGGGTGGCCAGGAATTCGCCCTCCGGTGCACGGCCCGCGTATTACCCTCGGTGGGCACCGGGCGTTCGTGTCCGCCCGCGGCTCGGCCGCGTGTGCGGAGCTAGGCGCGCAGCAGGCTATGACCGCAGCGATCCACAGGGCGCGGGGGAACTGGCTCGTAATGACAGCGTGCATGCGTGACCCCGGCCTGGCAGAAAACGAGGCGGCGGTCTGGGCGATGCTCCGGTCAGTGCGCCTCTACTAATGCCCCAGCCATGCGCGAGGCAGTGGGTCGCCTGGGCGGTTCCGGCGGCGCCGTCGCCCCCGGTTCGCTCGTGGCGGGCGCTCAGGCGCTGCGGCCGAGCAGGCCCAGCAGGCGGACGTCATCCGGGGCGTCAGGGCCGGGGTCGATTCGTCTGCCGAACATGCCCGACCCTGCCACCAGGTCGGCGCTCGCTTCCGTCCAGGGAAGCAGCAGCGCGACGGCGTCGGGGTCGAGCGCGTCGTCCTGCCCGGTGGCCCGGGCGAGATCCCAGGCGTGTATGGCGAGGTCGACGGTCAGCTGCATGACGTACTCCTGCCCGGATGCGTCGCCGAAGGAGAGGTGCACAGTCCGCTTGAGGGCTTCCGGCCGCGCCACCACCGCGTGTGCCTCCTCCATCGAGGAGGCCAGCAATCCCGGCCATATCGAGGCGTCGTCGCCCATGAGGTCACCCTCGAACCGGTCACCGACCTGCTCGATCGTCAGGCCTTCGAACATCGGCGGCACCCAGCGCTGCTCGGACAGCAGGTGATGGACCAGCGTCCGCACATCCCACTCCGAGCAGGGAGTGTCGTCATGCCACTGTTCCGAGCCCACGCCCGCGACCAGCGCTGCGAACCGCCGCCCGCAGCGGCCGTGCAGCTCGACAAGCTCATCTGCCATGCGTTTTCTCCCGATCGGTCGACGTAGGAACCCATCCTGACGCGAACGTTGGCAGCAACAAGACTGAAAGCATCGCCCTACCCAGCGGGCTTACCTAGCCCACCGTGGCCAACCCGGGGCGTGCCAGCAACACCATCTCCATCGCTGGTCAGAGCGCCACCTTGGCCGCCCTCACTCCTTGACCTGGAGGATGCCCAGCGCGTTCTTCCCCGGGTCGACGATGAACGCTGCCCAGGCGAACCCGATGTCGGCGACGCCGTCCTGGGTCTTCAAACCCGGCATGTCGTACTCCTCGACCTTGACGCCGCGGGACCGAAGTTCGGCCACCTCGGCACGCACGTCCTTGACGAGCCACGATGCCTGCGTCTGCGTGTCCGCCGTCCCCGTGGTGCTCTTCGTCACGGCCAGCTGGGTGCCGCCGCCACACCGGAACACGATGGCCGCTTCGCTCTCGCTCAGGATCTCCAGGCCAAGCAGGTCGTGGTAGAAGTCCCTAGCGGCGCCAAGATCAGTCGCCAGCAACACCGGATGGATTACATGGTCTCCAAGCATCGGTACCCCCACTTTGTCCGGCGCCGCAAGCGGTCCGG